>WBZP01000151.1_pt1 | contig 101050 bp, 103 predicted proteins | sample 5204301 | NCBI WGS metagenome assembly WBZP01 (sample SAMN12412401, study PRJNA552823) | activated sludge metagenome | isolation source: activated sludge from nitrification reactor of wastewater treatment plant... | place: USA: Pennsylvania | collected 2017 | reverse complement strand
GCGTCGTAGAAGCGTTTGGCCTGCGTCACCATGTCTCCGGTGGCCAGCGGATCGTCACCGATCCACAGGTCGCGGCTCAGATAGCGGTTCTCGGCACGGATGTTCCAGGCAAACACGGTCAGCCCCAGCCTGCGGGCTCGGGCAATCACGGTGGTCGGCGGCAGGTCCACTCCGTTGGCGTCGCGCGGGATCAACAACTGGCTGGTCACGAAGACCGAATCCGCGTAACGGTGAGTGCTCCGCAGTGAGCGCGTGCCGAGATACTTCGAGCGATCGATGATCCGCGCCAACCGCAGACCGGTCATGGAGTTCAGACGTTTCAGAGCGCCCGGTTGCCAGCACTGAATGATCACCGGCGCCGACTTCACGTTCCAACCAGCCGCCGCCAGCGTTGCCACCAGCCGACGCGGTCCATCAAGACCGATAGAGGAGAAGTACGACGGACTCTTCAACTCCGGAACTACCCAAACCTTGCGACCCCGCGCAGCCGCCTCCTGCTGCGCGAAGGCCACGATCTGGCCGAACGAGGGGATCTTGAAGGTCTCGTCGTACGCCGCACTCTCGGCCCGCATCACCGGAAACCGCTCGATCGCCCGCAACGTCTGAATCTCAGCGAAGGTGAAGTCTTCGCTGAACCAGTCCGTCACGGCCACCCCGCCGATCGTCTTGGTGACCAGTCGATCAGCGAACTCCGGATGATCGGCCACGTCGGTGGACTTGCTCAGCCTGTTCTCGTGGCGCGCAATCAACACGCCGTCCTTGGTCATCACCAGGTCCGGTTCGATCGCATCAGCTCCAAGATCGAGCGCGAGGCGATAGGAGGCGATGGTGTGCTCAGGCATGTACGCCGACGCGCCACGATGCCCCACGATCATCTTGGCGGGCAGCGGGGTCCACGAGGTCGCTGCCTGGGCGGGCGCACAGACCACCACCATGACGGCGCTGAGTAGCGCAATCACCAGTCTGCGGGTACCCACGTCAGCCTCCCAAAGTCGGCCCATGCTACGCCGGGAACTGACCAGCCGAGGCCGCCAAAGCCACAAAGTTACCCAAAAGCCGCATCGTGCTGGACGTTCGCTTCTAGTGAAGACCCGCAGCTCGCGGCTCTCGGCGTTTCGTTGGGCTGCACTTGCGTTGAGCCGAGCCTGGACCGTTGAATCAATTCTTCGTCGGGCGTTGGACCGGGATCACGGCAACCCATTCGTCCAAGCCTGCAAAGTCATCGGGGTTCGTGGTGTAGAGCGGCAAGCCGTTGCTCGCCGCCGTGGCGGCAATTTGAATGTCGGCATGACGACGCCTCGGCGTACGACCTGGCGCCCGGACTGCACCGCTCAACTGGCCGTAGACCCGTGCAGCCGGGGGCGTCGAACGCGAGCGGCTCAAACTCACTCTCGGCGCGCTGAAGAATGGCCATCCGACGGCCGCGCTCAGCGCGCGCTGACGGATCGTCACTAACGACGGCGTGCGGGCCTGCGGACAACTCGGCCAACGTCACAGCGCTGATCGCAATCTTGTCGGGAAGATCAGCGGGGTTGAGGAGATCCCGCAGAATCAAGATGTTTGTGTCCACTAGGCCGCGCCGACGGGCGTCGGTCATACGCGTCATGGACTTCGTTGTCGATCATTGAATCGAGATCGCGGCGAAACGCGTCAGGATCAACTACCCCGATGCCGGAGAGTTCAAGAACTCGCTGCGAGAAACGAACGTACGACGACGCCGCAGCGGGATCAACTCGCCGATCTGGTGGCCGTCGCGAGTGACGATGAAAACTTGGCCCCGCTTCACGGAGTCCATGATCTCCTTTGAGCGCGACCTGAGGTCGCGCTGAGTGATCTCCGGCTGCATGCTCATGGTCACGCGGTAGCCCCGTGTAGCACATGTAGCGGTGGTTCAACGCGTCGCTTGTGACGCCAAAGCCACAAAGTTCCGCAACAGGCGCATCGGATGCTCGACCGACACCTGACCCGCCGCGTCAATCAGCGCGTCGGCCTCTGACGGCGGAAAGTAGCCCGCGTTGCGATAGACCCCGATGCGGGTGCTGAGCCCGGCGTGGTCGAGTTCGGGGTGAAATTGCGTGGCATAAACCCGCTCCCCCAACCGAAACGCCTGCACCGGGCAGGACGCCGAGGTCGCCAACTGAACAGCCTCTTGAGGCAACTGCGAGATCGCTTCTTTGTGGCCGCCATAGGCAAAGAACTGCGAAGGCACACCATCGAACAGTGGATCCACCGAGCCTTCCGGGGTCAACACGACGTCGATGGCGCCCACTGGCTCGGCGTACAACTTGTCCACGACCGCACCACTATGGGTGCCCAGAGTGCCGATGCCGTAGCAGGCACCCAGGAAGGGGAAGTCTTCGGCGATGACCGTCTCCAAAAGCCCGAAGATCTCGTCCTCCACCCGCTCCTGTAGTGGCGACTTCACTGAATCGGAGGCGTTGAAGGGGCCCCCGCCAAGAATGATCCCCGACCAATCAGCCAGATCCACTGGTCCGAGGTGGCCGGCGGTGAGGGCCACCCGCTGCAGCGACATTGAGTCGAGCCCGCTATGGCGTTGAAAGGCCAGGTATTCATCATCGGCCGCCGCCTGCTCCGGGCGGATGCTGAGCAGCAGAAACGGCTTCACGACGGACCGCCGTAGGCAACCCCCATGGCTTCCAACCGTGCCTGCCCGCCATCGAGCGCGGTCAGCACCCAGGCGCCGTTGGGAGTGACGGTGAAGGTGTGCTCATAGTGGGCGGCCCAGGACCCGTCGGCAGTCACCACGGTCCACTCGTCCTCATCAAGGTCGGTCTCGTGGGTGCCGAGGGTGACCATGGGCTCGACGGCCAGTGCCAGTCCGCGCACGATCTTGGGCCCGCGACCGGGCCGACCGAAGTTGGGCACGTTGGGCGGTTGATGCATCGCCGTGCCGATGCCGTGGCCGGTGAAGTCCTCCAAGATGCCGTAGTCACCTTGCGACCGCACATAGGTCTCCACCGCGGCCGAAATGTCAGTCACCCGACCACCGAGACGGGCGGCCGCGAATCCGCGCCACAACGACTCCTCGGTCACCCGCATCAGTTCAAGTACGTCGGCAGCCACCTCACCGACCGCCACCGTGATCGCCGCATCACCATGCCAACCATCCACGATGGCCCCGCAATCGATGGAGATCACATCTCCTTCGGCGAGCACCCGGTCCCCCGGGATGCCATGCACCACCTGATCGTTGACCGACGCGCAGATCGTCGCCGGGAACGGCGGGTGGGAGTAGCCCTTGAACGACGGGATGCCACCGTGGCTGCGAATGTTGTCTTCGGCCAGTGCGTCGAGTTCGCCCGTAGTCACGCCAGGGCGCACAGCAGCGCGCAGCAACTCCAGGGTTTCGCCGACCAACAGGCCAGCCACGCGCATCTTCTCGATCTGGGCCGGGGTCTTGATCTCGATGCCGCGGTCACCGAACACGACGGCTCAACTCTGGTCGACGTCGGCTAGCGCAGCAAAGATGCGCTCGGTCACCTCGCCGACCTCACCGAGCCCGTCGACCTCCACCAGGAGTCCGCGGTCGCGATAGACGTCGATCAAGGGGGCGGTCTGCTCGGCGTACACCTCTTGGCGGCGGCGGATCACGTCTTCGGTGTCATCGGCACGACCCTCGATCACCGCACGCTGCAAGAGCCTGCCCACCAAGACGTCTTGGTCGGCGGTGAGCACCGCGACCACATCAAGGCAGTGACCGGTGTCGGCGATCATCGCGTCGAGTTCTTGGACCTGGGCGAGAGTGCGCGGATAACCATCGAGCAAGAAGCCCGGCTCGGCGTCGGCCTCAGCGATCCGGTTGCGGACCATCTCGTTGGTCACGCTGTCGGGCACATATTCGCCGGCGTCCATGTAGCGCTTGGCTTCGACGCCCAACGGGGTGCCGTTAGAAACATTGGCCCGGAAAATGTCACCGGTCGAGATCGCCGGAACGCCGAAGCGCTCGGCGATGAATCGAGCCTGGGTGCCTTTGCCAGCACCGGGAGGGCCCATCAGGATCAGTCGCATCAGATACTCCTGGAGAAGATCAGCGGAGGAAGCCCTCGTAGTTGCGCTGCTGGAGTTGGCCCTCGATCTGCTTCACCGTGTCGAGAGCAACACCCACCATGATCAGCAGCGAGGTGCCACCAAACGGGAAGTTGTTGTTGGCCTGGACCGTGGCGAGCGCGATCAGCGGGATCAACGCGATCAGACCGAGATACAACGAGCCGGGGAAGGTGATCCGCGACAAGACATAACTGAGGTATTCCTCGGTCGGCTTCCCTGCCCGGATTCCGGGGATGAAGCCGCCGTACTGCTTCATGTTGTCGGCCACCTCTTGGGGGTTGAAGGTGATCGAGACATAGAAGTAGGTGAAGAAAATGATCAAGACGAAGTAGAGCAGCATGTGCACCCAGTGGCCCGGGTTGGCGACATAGAGGCCAATCCAGCGCAGCACCTTGCTGGTCGAGGTCTGGTTGAACTGCAGCGCCATGGTGGGTAGATAGAGCAGGCTGGAGGCGAAGATGACCGGGATGATCCCGGCCTGGTTGACCTTCAACGGAATGTAGGTCGAGGAGCCGCCAAACATCTTGCGGCCGACCATGCGGCGGGCATATTGCACCGGGATTCGGCGCTGGGCCTGCTCGATGAAGATCACCGCCGCCATGATCGCGAAGCCAAGCACGATCACCGCACCGAAGATCCACCACCCCTTGGCGATCTTGAGTTGCCACAAGCTGCCCGGGAATTGAGCGACCACCTGGGTGAAGATCAGGATCGACATGCCATTGCCGATGCCACGCTCGGTGATCAACTCACCGAGCCACATGATCACGGCGGTGCCAGCGGTGAGCACGGTGATCATGATCAAGACGGTTGACAACTTGTCGTCGTACAAGAGGTCGCGGTCGCAGCCAGTGATGAGGTTCTTGCTGCGCGCCAACGCGGTGATACCAGTGGCCTGCAGGATCGCGAGGCCGAGAGTCAAGTAGCGGGTGTACTGCGTGATTTTGGTCTGCCCCGACTGGCCTTCCTTCTTCAAAGCCTCCAGACGCGGAATCACCACGACCAGCAACTGCAAGATGATGCTCGCGGTGATGTAGGGCATGATCCCGAGCGCAAAGATGGTCAACTGCAACAACGCGCCGCCGGAGAAGAGGTTGATCGCCTGAAACACCGAGCTGCCCTCTTGTGAGGCGGCTGCAAAACATGCCTGCACATTGGGCACATTGACTCCCGGTGAGGGGATCTGTGCGCCCAGCCGGAACACCGCAATGATGAACAGGACGAACAGCAGTTTGCGGCGCAGGTCCGGCGTGCGGAATGCGTTTGCGAAGGCGCCCAGCACCTGGTTCCTCTTTCTCTCGCTCGGCAAGTGGTCAGCCACTCACCAGTCCCCGTGGAGTCCGCGGGCACCGCGGAAGCCTAACAGTCGGTCCTCAGCAGAACGCCAAGGTGTTCAGCTATCGCATGCCCCAGACCCTGAACATGACAAGGGGGCGTGAACGATGTCCACGCCCCCCAACATGTGCGACCTCACAGCTCGGTAACCGAGCCGCCTGCCGCCTCGATCTTCTCTTTGGCCGTAGCCGAGAACTTCTGTGCACTCACCTGTACGGCGACAGAGATGTCGCCCTTGCCGAGCACCTTGACCGGCTGGCCCTTGCGAACCGCGCCCTTGGCCACCAGTTCCTCGACACCCACGGTGCCGCCCTCGGGGAACAGCTCGGAGAGCCGGTCGAGGTTGACCACCTGGAACTCCACCTTGAAGGGGTTCTTGAAACCCTTCAATTTGGGCAGGCGCATGTGGATCGGCATCTGGCCACCCTCGAAGGCGACCGGAACCTGGTAGCGAGCCTTGGTGCCCTTGGTGCCGCGGCCCGCGGTCTTGCCCTTGGAGCCCTCACCACGACCAACACGGGTCTTGGCGGTCTTGGCGCCTGGAGCCGGCCGCAAGTGGTGCAGCTTCAGCGTCTTGTCTGCCATGGTCACTTCACCTCTTCAACGCTCACCATGTGGCGAACGGTGTGAACCATGCCCCGGATTTCGGGACGGTCCTCGTGGATCTTGGTGTCGCCGATCCGCTTCAGGCCAAGCGAGCGCATCGTGTTGCGCTGGTTGGCCAGAGCGCCAATCGTCGACTTCTTCTGGGTGATCTGCAGCTTGGCCATCAGTGCGCCCCTCCTGCCGCCGCCTCGGCCTTGGCCTTCAGCAGCGCCGCCGGGGCGACCTCTTCCACGCTCAACCCGCGACGCGAAGCCACCGCTTCGGGTGACTCCAACATCTTCAGTGCCGCCACAGTGGCGTGCACGATGTTGATCTGGTTGGACGAGCCGAGCGACTTGCTCAGCACGTCGTGGATGCCCGCAGCTTCGAGCACTGCACGCACCGGGCCACCGGCGATCACACCAGTACCAGGCGCAGCCGGACGCAGGAATACGACGCCGGCCGCCTTCTCGCCCTGTACGGGGTGCGGGATCGTGCCCTGGATGCGAGGAACGCGGAAGAAGTGCTTCTTCGCCTCCTCAACACCCTTGGCGATCGCTGCCGGAACTTCCTTGGCCTTGCCGTAGCCAACGCCGACCAGGCCGTCGCCGTCACCAACGATCACCAGGGCGGTGAAGCTGAAGCGTCGACCACCCTTGACCACCTTGGCGACACGGTTGATCGCGACGACACGCTCGATGTACTGGCTCTTCTCCGCCTGGCCACCACGACGGTCGTCGCGGTTGCCGCGGCGCTCACCACCGGCGCGTCCGCGCTGGGGTCCGCTCATGAGTCTTCCTTCTCTCTTCGTCTCGATCAGAACGCGAGGCCGCCCTCGCGGGCGCCATCGGCAAGGGCCGCAACGCGGCCGTGGTATTTGTTTCCGGCCCGGTCAAACACGACCGACTCCACGCCCTTGGCCTTGGCGCGCTCAGCAACGAGCTCACCGACCTTCTTGGCCTTGGCCGACTTGTCACCCTCGAAGGAGCGCAGGTCGGCTTCCATGGTGGAGGCCGAAGCGAGCGTCTTGCCCACCAAGTCGTCGACCACCTGGACACTGATGTGCTTGCTGGAGCGGGTCACGACCAGGCGCGGACGCTCGGCAGTTCCCGACACCTTCTTGCGGCCACGCACCTGACGACGCAGCCGCGAAGCGACGCGTGCCGAGGTGTGCTTGCCGGACTTGAGTGCGATCGCCATCGTCACTTACCAGCCTTTCCGACCTTGCGGCGAACCTGCTCGCCGGCGTAACGCACACCCTTGCCCTTGTAGGGCTCTGGCTTGCGCAGCTTGCGGATGTTGGCCGCAACCTCGCCGACGAGTTGCTTGTCGATGCCACTGACTCCGAACCGGGTCGGTGCCTCGACGTTGAATGTGATCCCCTCGGGGGCCTTGACGATCACGGGGTGGGAGAACCCGAGCTGGAACTCCAACTCGGTCGGGCCCTTGGACAGGACGCGATAACCCACACCAACGATCTCGAGCTTCTTCTCATAGCCCTCGGTCACACCAGTCACCATGTTGGCGATCAGCGTGCGGGTCAGGCCGTGCAGCGACTTGCTGATTCGCTCGTCGTTGGGACGCTTCACCTCAAGTGCGCCATCCTCGCCACGTCCGACAGTGATCGGCGCGGCAACGGTGTGCGACAGAGTGCCTTTGGGGCCCTTGACGGTCACAACCTGCTCGTCGAAAGAGACATCGACACCCGCAGGCACAGCGACCGGGAGCTTGCCAATACGCGACATTGCTTTTCTTCCTCCTCAGTCCCTGATCACCAGACGTAGGCGAGCACTTCGCCGCCGACGCCCTTGGAGTTGGCCTGACGGTCCGTCAGCAGGCCCTGACTGGTGGAGATGATCGCGATCCCGAGTCCACCGAGCACCTTGGGCAGCCCAGTGTGCTTGGCGTACACCCGCAGACCGGGCTTGCTGATTCGGCGTACGCCGGCAATCGAGCGCTCACGGTTGCGGCCGTACTTCAGCGTGATCGTCAGGGTCTGGCCGACGGCGGCCTCGCCCTTGTCGTTCTTGTTGTCTGCCACGGAGAAGGAGGTGATGTAGCCCTCGCGCTGGAGGATCTCGGCAACACCGAGCTTCAGCTTCGAGTACGGCATCGACACCGAGTCGTGGTACGCCTGGTTGGCGTTGCGCAGACGAGTCAACATGTCTGCAATCGGGTCAGTCATCGTCATGATGGGTTGTTCTCTCTCTGCTGCGGTTTCTCTTGCGAGACCTGCAGCGATCGGGTTCGGGTGGTGGCTACCAGCTGGACTTGGTGACGCCGGGGAGCTCACCGCGGTGGGCCATCTCCCGCAGACAGATCCGGCACAGGCCGAACTTGCGGTAGACGGACTTCGGGCGGCCACAGCGCTGACAGCGGGTGTAGGCGCGCACCGCAAACTTCGGCTTGCGAGCGGCCTTGACCTTGAGTCCGGTCTTTGCCATGTCAGTTGCCTTCCTGCTTGAACGGGAAGCCCAGCGCCTTGAGCAGCGCCCGACCCTCGTCGTCATTCGTCGCGGTGGTGACCACGGTGATGTCCATGCCCCGAGCGCGGTCGACCTTGTCTTGGTCGATCTCGTGGAACATGACCTGCTCGGTCAGGCCGAACGTGTAGTTGCCCCGACCGTCGAACTGACGACCGGACAGACCACGGAAGTCGCGGATGCGAGGCAGCGCCAAGGCGAGCAAGCGGTCCAAGAACTCCCACATGCGGTCACCACGCAGCGTGACGTGCGCGCCGATCGGCATGCCTTCACGCAACTTGAACTGAGCGATCGACTTGCGCGCCTTGGTGACCTGCGGCTTCTGACCGGTGATCGCGGTGAGGTCAGCAACCGCACCTTCGATCAACTTGGAGTCGCGAGCAGCCTCGCCCACACCCATGTTGACCACGATCTTCACCAGACCGGGAACCTGCATCACGTTGGCGTAGTCGAACTGCTCCTGCAGCGCGGCCACGACCTCTTCGCGGTACTTGGTCTTCATCCGCGGGATAACCCGCTCTTGTGTTGCTTGCGTCATCAGATCTCGTCCCCGGTCTTGCGGGCGATGCGCACGGAGCGCTGCGCCGAGTAGGTCGAACCATCGGCGCGGCGCTTGGTGACGTCCTCGCGCTTGAAGCCGATGCGGGTGGTGCCCTTGCCGGACACCAGCATCACGTTGGACACGTGAATGGGCGCTTCGGTGGTGATGATCCCGCCGGTCTTGCCAGCGCGACCGCCTTGGTCAATCGACTTGGTGTGCTTCTTGACCAGGTTGGCGCCCTCGACGATCACCCGACCCTCCTCGCGGAGGACCTGGATCACCTTGCCTTCGATGCCCTTGGACTTGCCGGCGATCACCTTGACGGTGTCGCCCTTCTTGATGTTGATCTTGCTCATGTCAGAGCACCTCCGGCGCGAGCGAGATGATCTTCATGAACTTCTTGTCGCGCAGTTCGCGGCCCACGGGGCCGAAGATGCGAGTTCCGCGCGGCTCCCCGTCGTTCTTGAGGATCACCGCTGCGTTCTCGTCGAAACGGATGTAGGACCCGTCGGGACGACGACGCTCCTTGACGGTGCGTACGACGACGGCCTTGACGACGTCGCCCTTCTTGACATTGCCGCCCGGAATCGCGTCCTTGACGGTGGCCACGATGGTGTCACCGATGCCTGCGTAGCGCCGACCGGAGCCGCCCAACACGCGGATGCACAAGATCTCCTTGGCACCGGTGTTGTCTGCGACCTTGAGTCGGGACTCTTGCTGAATCACCTTCTACCTCTCCCTGGCCCTTACTTGGCCTTCTCGAGGATCTCCACCACGCGCCAGCGCTTGGTAGCGCTCAGCGGGCGGGTCTCCATGATCAGCACGCGGTCACCGATGCCGCACTCGTTAGCCTCGTCGTGGGCCTTGAGCTTGGAGGAGCGACGCATGACCTTGCCGTAGAGGGCGTGCTTGACCCGCTCCTCCACAGTGACCACGACGGTCTTGTCCATCTTGTCGCTGACCACCAGGCCCTCACGGACCTTGCGGGCTGCGCGCTCGTCAGTCTGCTGGCTCACTTCTGGTTCTCCTTCGTGCCCGGCGCCGTCCGGATCCCGAGCTCACGCTCGCGCACCACGGTGTAGATGCGGGCAATGTCCTTCTTGACCGAGCTGAGCCGGCCATGGCTTTCTAGCTGACCGGTGGCGGACTGGAAGCGCAGGTTGAACAGCTCTTCCTTGGCCTCGCGCAGCTTGGTTTCGAGGTCGACGTTGGTCAGGTCGTCGAGTTCACTCGCGGCGCTCATCAGAATTCACCTGCCTCACGGGTGATGAAGCGGCACTTCATCGGGAGCTTGTGGATCGCGCGACGCATGGCCTCGCGGGCGATGTCCTCGGGCACACCCGAAAGTTCGAACATCACGCGGCCGGGCTTGACGTTGGCCACCCACCATTCGGGCGAGCCCTTGCCCGAACCCATGCGGGTCTCGGCGGGCTTCTTGGTCAGCGGACGGTCGGGGTAGATGTTGATCCACACCTTTCCGCCACGCTTGATGTGACGGGTCATGGCAATACGAGCCGACTCGATCTGTCGGTTGGTCACATAGTGACCCTCGAGCGCCTGGATCCCGAACTCGCCGAACGCCAACGTGGTGCCGCCCTTGGCGGCGCCGGTGCGCTTGGGGTGGTGCTGCTTGCGGTGCTTGACCCTTCGGGGCATCAACATGGCCTTCAGCCCTCCTGTCCGGTCGCGACGGTCTCGGCTGCTGCCTCGGGCGCAGCCTCAGTACGGTCGGCACGAGCGGGGCGCTCGCCCCGAGTGCCACGAGTGGGTCGGTCACCGGCGCGACCACCGCGGCCACGACCAGGAGCACCAGCGCGAGCCGCAGCCTGAGCCTCACGCTCAGCGCGGGTGGCAGCAACCTCACCCTTGTAGATCCACACCTTCACGCCGATCCGGCCGAAGGTGGTGCGGGCCTCATAGAAGCCGTAGTCGATGTCAGCGCGCAGGGTGTGCAGCGGCACACGGCCTTCGCGGTAGAACTCCGAACGCGACATTTCCGCACCATTGAGTCGACCCGAGCATTGAATCCGGATGCCCTTGGCGCCGGCACGCATCGAGGACTGCATGGCCTTCTTCATCGCACGACGGAACTGGACGCGGCCAGAAAGCTGCTCGGCAACTCCCTGCGCCACCAGCTGGGCGTCGATTTCGGGGTTCTTGACCTCAAGGATGTTGAGCTGGACCTGCTTGCCGGTCAGCTTCTCGAGGTCACCGCGGATCCGGTCGGCCTCGGCGCCGCGGCGGCCGATCACGATGCCCGGACGGGCAGTGTGAATGTCGACTCGAACCCGGTCACGGGTGCGCTCGATCTCGACCTTGGCGATGCCGGCCCGCTCCATGCCCTTGCTGAGCAGCTTGCGGATGGCGACGTCTTCACCGACGTAGCTCTTGTAGAGCTTGTCGGCGTACCACCGGCTCTTGTGGTCGGTGGAGATGCCGAGGCGGAAGCCGTTCGGGTTGATCTTCTGTCCCATATCAGCGGCCCTTCTTGGCGGTGCTCGTCGCGGTCGGGGTGACGACCAAGGTGATGTGGCTGGTGCGCTTGTTGATCCGGGTAGCCCGGCCCTGCGCACGCGGACGCCAGCGCTTCATGGTCGGTCCCTCGTCAACTTTGGCGGCCGACAACACCAGGGTGTTGCGGTCGAGGCCCTCGGTCGTCTCGGCGTTGGCCACGGCAGAGGCCAGCACCTTGTAGACCGTCTCGCTGGCTGCCTGGGGGGCAAACTGCAGCAGAGCCAATGCCTCGTCGACGGGAAGACCGCGCACCATGTCGACGACACGGCGAGCCTTCATCGGGGTGATCCGGACGAAGCGAGCGCTTGCGAAGGCGCCCGGCTCGTCACCGAGCAGCGCCTGGCGGCGGTCGCTCACGCGCTCACGCGTTGTTTCACTCATCAGTTCATGTCTCCTAAACCGCGCCTCAGCGGCGACGGCTCTTGCGGTCTTCCTTGACGTGGCCCTTGTAGGTCCGAGTCGGCGCAAACTCGCCGAGCTTGTGACCCACCATCGAGTCGGTCACGAAGACCGGGACGTGCTTGCGCCCGTCATGTACGGCGAGGGTGTGGCCGATCATCGCCGGGACGATCATCGAACGACGCGACCAGGTCTTGATCACGTTGTGGGTGCCCTTGTCGTTTTGGGCATCCACCTTCTTGATCAGGTGGTCGTCCACGAAGGGACCCTTTTTCAGACTGCGAGGCATATCAATCTCTTTCCGGTTCCTGAGCTAGGTCGAAGGACCCGCTCAGCGCTTCTTGCCGGTCTTGCGACGACGGACGATCAGGGCGTCAGAGGCCTTGCGCTTGCGCGTGCGGCCCTCCGGCTTGCCCCACGGGGACACCGGGTGACGACCACCCGAGGTCTTGCCTTCACCACCACCGTGTGGGTGGTCGACCGGGTTCATCACGACACCGCGGACGGTGGGTCGCTTGCCCTTCCAGCGCATGCGACCGGCCTTGCCCCAGTTGATGTTGGACTGCTCGGCGTTGCCCACCGAGCCGACCGTGGCGCGGCAGCGCACGTCGACATAGCGCATCTCGCCAGAAGGCATCCGCAGTTGAGCGCGCGAGCCTTCCTTGGCGACCAACTGCGCCGACATGCCCGCCGAGCGAGCGATCTTGGCGCCGCCACCGGGACGAAGTTCGATGCAGTGCACCGTCGTGCCGACCGGGATGTTGCGCAGCGGGAGATTGTTGCCGGGCTTGATGTCGGCCCCAACCCCTGCCTCGATCGGAGTGCCCTGCACCACACCATCAGGGGCGATGATGTAGCGCTTCTCGCCGTCGGCGTAGTGCAGGAGTGCGATCCGCGCGGTGCGGTTGGGGTCGTATTCGATGTGCGCGACCTTGGCCGGCACGCCGTCCTTGTCGTAGCGACGGAAGTCGATGATCCGGTAGGCGCGCTTGTGGCCACCGCCCTGGTGACGGGTGGTGATCCGGCCCTGGTTGTTGCGTCCGCCCTTCTTGGGCAGCGGCTTGACCAGAGACTTCTCCGGCGTAGTCCGGGTGATCTCGGCGAAGTCGGCCACCGACGAGCCACGACGGCCCGGGGTGGTCGGCTTGTATTTGCGAATAGCCATAACTGTTCCTCTGTCCTCGCCGCGCCTCAGCCGACCGGGCCGAAGATGTCGATGCGGTGACCCTCGGCGAGGCTGACGATCGCGCGCTTGGTGTTGGCGCGACGGCCGATTCCCACGCGAGTACGACGAGCCTTGCCCTGGCGGTTCATGGTGTTCACCGAGGTGACCTTGACGCCGAAGATCTTCTCGACCGCGATCTTGATCTCGGTCTTGTTGGCGTCGGGGCGCACCAGGAAGGTGTATTTGTTGGCGTCGAGCAGGCCGTAGCTCTTCTCGCTCACGACCGGCGCGACCAGCACGTCACGGTGGTCCTTGTGCAGGGTGCTCACTTGTCGCCCTCCGCTTTCTTCTTCTTCTTCGCACCGGCCTTGGCGAACCCGGCCGCCTTGGCGTCGGCTTCGCTGGCGAACCAGACCTCAGCCTCGGTCGCGTCGTACCACTGGCCGCCTGGCAAGTGGTAGAGCATGGAGTCCTTGTTGCCCTTGATGTCGAATCCAGCCGGAGCCGAACCGTCGGCCAAGGGCTTGGCGGAGCCTTCGTATTCGTCAGCTTCGGCGTCGGCGCCGACGTGGTCGGGGGTCTCCTCGGCCACCGCAGCGAACTTCACCGGCGCGTCGGAGCCGACGTGCTTGACTCGGCTGGACGGCTTGGCCGCCGACACGAACGTGTCGAAGGCGCCCTTGGTGAAGACCACGTCGTCAGAGAGCAGCACGTCGTAGGTGTTGAGCTGGTCAACAGCCAGGATGTGCACCTCGCCGACGTTGCGCAGCGACAGCCAGGTCAGCGCGTCTTCACGCTCGAGTACGACGAGCACCCGCGGGCGCTCGGTGAGCGAACGCAGCGCCGAGACCGCAGCCTTCGTCGACGGCGCGGAGCCGCTGATCAAGGCGTCGACCACGTGAATGCGGCCACCACGCGCCCGGTCAGACAGAGCACCGCGAAGCGCGGCGGCCTTCATCTTCTTGGGGGTGCGCTGGTCGTAGCTGCGCGGCTGGGGTCCGTGGACGGTGCCACCGCCGGCGAACTGCGGCGCCCGGGTCGAACCCTGACGGGCCCGACCGGTGCCCTTCTGCTTGTAGGGCTTCTTGCCACCACCACGGACTTCGCCGCGGGTCTTGGTGGAGTGAGTGCCCTGACGAGCCGCAGCCTGCTGAGCCACCACAACCTGGTGAATCAACGGGATGTTGGGCTCAACGTCGAAGATCTCTGCGGGGAGATCGACCTTGACGGTCTTGGTCGCCATGCTCAGGCCTCCTGGGTCTTCTTCGCGGCCGAGCGGACCAGCACCAAACCACCCTTGGGGCCGGGAACGGCGCCCTTGAGCAGAATCAGACCCTTGTCGGCGTCCACAGCGTGGATGACAACGTTCTGAGTGGTGACGGTCTCGGCGCCCATGCGACCCGACATGCGGGTGCCCTTGAACACGCGACCGGGGGTCGCGCAGGCGCCGATCGAACCGGGCTTGCGGTGGTTGCGGTGGGCACCGTGGGAGGCACCGACACCGGCGAAGCCGTGACGCTTCATCGTGCCGGCAAAGCCCTTGCCCTTGCTGGTGCCAGTCACGTCGACCTCGTCACCGGCGCTGAACATCTCCGGGGAGAGTTCCTGGCCAGCCGAGTACGACGCGGCGTCGACGGTGCGGATCTCGACAACGTGCCGGCGTGGGGTGACCCCGGCCTTGGCGAAGTGGCCCTTGGCAGGCTTGTTCACCTTGTCGCCGTCGATCTCACCAAAGCCGACCTGCACGGCGTTGTAGCCGTTGCTGGAGTCGGCGGTCTTCACCTGGGTGACGATGTTGGACCCGACATAGACAACGGTCACCGGAACGATCCGGTTGTTGTCGTCCCAGGTCTGGGTCATGCCGAGCTTGGTGCCCAGCAGGCCCTTGACAGTGCGTTCGAATGTGCTCATGACGAATACCTCAGAGCTTGATCTCGATGTCGACGCCAGCAGGCAGGTCGAGCCGCATCAGCGAGTCGACGGTCTTGGGCGTGGGGTCGATGATGTCAATGAGACGCTTGTGTGTGCGCATCTCGAAGTGCTCGCGAGAGTCCTTGTATTTGTGCGGCGAGCGAATGACGCAGTAGACGTTCTTTTCGGTAGGCAACGGCACCGGGCCGGCCACCTTGGCGCCCGTCTGGGTCACCGTGTCCACGATCTTCCGAGCTGAGGTGTCGATCACTTCGTGGTCGTATGCCTTCAGACGGATGCGGATTTTCTGTCCCGCCATAGTCGTCCTTCGTCCTTCTCTTCGTGAGCTTCTGTTGCCCCAGTGAGCCACCACATCCCCGCCCCACGCGGTCGGGCGTGTCGCCTGGTCTGGCACACGCTCGACACCCTGGAGGGGGTCTGTGTTGGCGGTCGGCACCCGACACTGGTCAGGTTGAACGGGATCTCCTGGTGCGGTGCGAAACATCGACTCAGCGCAGCCGGATCGGACTCGATCCGTGGAGAACCTGTTCAATAGTCAATGTGCCGCACCCCGGCCATCCCGCCGGAGCAACCGCAGTAGTCTGACAGAGAACCGAGTGCGACATCAAATCGGGGTTGGTCCCGCGCTCCTGTCAGGTGCGTGATCATCCTCACGGAGCCGAGAGGTGCCCACCCGCTGTGTCCGATTCTGCACCACCGCCACCGGGCTATCAGCCCCCTTCAACACCCGGCCACCAGCCTCCACCTCCGCCTGGGGGACCTGCCTCAGTCGATCACTCATGGGGCACTCCGACCAGTGGCGGCCCCTCAACCCCGCCGAATCCATCCACATGGCCACCCGCCTCGGCGTACGTCGCTCCCCCGGCAGCCTTCAAACCAGGCACGGTGCCGTTGCGACCGCTGGGCGTGTCGGACTTCTTCGATGCGACGTTTAAGACAATGCGTCGCTACATCGCCCCCACCCTGGGAGTGGGTTTCGCGCTGGCGCTGGTGACTGCGGTGATCAGCATGGTCGCGATGCTGGTCTTCGTCGACCCCGGGCAGATGCGGGTGCTGAACCCCGGCAACATGGCCGACCCCAACAATCCGATCCAAGGCATCGAGGACATCGTCGGCAACGGCGATCTCACCTACTTCATGATTCAGATGGCAGGCGCGTTGCTCCTAGGGGTGACCCAATTGCTGGTCAGCGGGATGGTGGCCACGGTCGCCATGAGCGCCACCGTGGGAGAGCCACTGACGTTGGGTCAAGCGTGGGCGCGTGTGCGTCCGCGTTTGGGGCAACTCCTGCTGCTGACGCTGCTCACCTTCACCGTTGGCCTGCTCGGTCTGATGATCAGCGCGGGAATCGGCTATGCCACCTACGTCGCCGCAACCTCGATATTCGCAGGTGTTGTTGTTGGCATTCTTGCTTTGCTCCTCACCACGGTGATCTCGCTGTTTCTCACCGTCCGCTACTTCGCCTTGGCTGGACCTGCGATCGTGATCGAGCGCGCCAGCGTGGGCCAAGCTTTGCGCCGTGCGGGCGCGCTCTCTAGACAACAGTTCTGGCGAATCCTGGGCATCTATCTGCTGCTGAGCATCGTGATCGGCTTCGGTGTCGGTCTGCTCGCCATGCCGTTCTCGATCGGAGCCGCCGCGGCCCAAACCGGCCTGGGCGGTGACACCGGGATGATCCTCTACATGATCCTCAACCAACTGGGCACACTGCTGACCACGGCAATCAGTGCTCCGCTGAGCGGCTTGGTGGCCTGCCTCCTCTATCTGGACCAGCGGTTCCGCAAGGAGGCGTTCGACGTCACCCTGATCAACTACGTGGAGGCCCGCCGACAGGCGGCATCCTGATGCTCTTCCCCGAACCTGACCCGGCGCGGCGCTGGCTGATCGATGAATTGAGTCGCGCCGAATATCAACCCTCGCTGAGCGAGCGAATTCGCCAAGCACTCTCTGATCTCTTGGACTGGTTGACCCGAGACTTGAAGGGCGGTTCGCTGCCCGCCTGGATCTTCATGATCGCGGCCGCAGTGGCAGTGCTGGCATTGGCGCTGGCCCTATCGCGGTTGCGGCGCGACCGTCGGGTCACCGAGGCGGCCGACGTCTTTGACGACGTACGCCGGACCGCAGTCGAACACCGTGCTTTGGCCGCAGCGGCACTAGCCGACGGTGACTACGCCACTGCGTTGATCGAGAGCGTGCGGGCCATCACGGCTGGGCTGATTGACCGAGATCTCCTGTCCGATCTGCCCGGGGTGAGTTCTTTGGAGGTGCTCCAGTGCTGTGTTGGCGCGTTCCCGACCACCCAGGCGTCAGCCGTGACCACGATCCGCCGCTTTGATGAGGTGCGCTACGGCGACCGGGCTCCGGAGCGCACCTGGGCAAAGGCAGCTGCTGACCTCGACGCTCAGTTGAGCACGCTTGAACCAGTCGATTCGGCGAGCGGTCCGGTGTTGGCGGTGCCGCGATGAGAGCGCGACGTTGGCTAATGGTCGGGCTGGCCGTGGTCGCACTGCTCGTGCTGATGGCGTGGCTTCAGCGCGGCAAAGCGAGCTATTCCGATCCACTGGATCCGGCGAACCCGCGCCCCGTCGGCGCACAAGCGGTAGCCCGGGTGCTCGCCGATCACGGGGTGCCCGTGCGAGTGGTCCGCTCCCAAGCCGAACTGCTCCGCACCCCCATCGACGCCGACACTGTCGTGGTCACCACCGGCTTGGACGGCTTGGGGCGCAGCACTCTGCACCAACTTCGCCAACACGCAGCAACGGCCAAAGCGGAGGTCTATGTCGGCAACGGCTTGGCCTTGTCGGAACTCTTCGAACTATCCGACCCGCTCGCCCCCACTGACGGCGAAGTCGCGGCTCGCTGCGACCTCCCTCTGGTGAAGGGGTTGACGCTGGAGACCCCGATGGTGATCACGATGGCGCCGACCGGTTGCTTTCGCACCGGCGCTGGGTCGCTGCTCGTCCAGCCCGACGAGCGCACCTGGCTGCTGGCTGCCGAAAGCGTGCTCGGCAACGACGACATCACCGACGCCGACAACGCCGCGCTCTCCTTGCGTCTGCTCGGGCAGGGTGAGCGAGTGGTTTGGTATCTCCCCTCGGTAGCCGACACCTTGGCCAGCGACGGGGCCGCGATCACCAAGTTCTTACCCCCTGCAGTGATCCCGTTGGTCTGGTTGGGCGGGTTTGTGTTGGTCGGCTTCCTGCTCTGGCGTGGCCGTCGTTTTGGTCCGTTGGTCACCGAGCCGATCCCGGTTGTGGTCAAAGCCAGTGAGACCACTTTGGCCCGTGGCCGGCTTTATGAATCGACTCGTGACCGGGCGCATGCTGCCGAGGTGCTGGCTCGGGCGACCCGAGAGCGACTCAAGGCATCGCTGCGCATGCCGTCGGCCCATGACGACGAACTCATCCATGCGGTCGGCCAGCACCTGGGCCAAACCGGTGCCGACGTACGTCGACTGCTCGATCCTCCTGCTCCCCCCGATGACACCGCTCTTGCCGTGCTAGCCCGTGACCTGCTCACCCTGGAAGACGAGGTACCTCGATGACCCACGCCCATGCAGCCCTCACCACTGTCAGAACTGAAGTGGCCAAGGTCGTCGTCGGCCAAGACGCCGCGGTCTCAGCACTCCTGGTGGCGCTGATTTCAGGTGGCCATGTGCTGCTCGAAGGCGTGCCTGGCGTGGCCAAGACGCTGCTTGTGCGCAGCCTGGCCGGGGCACTGGATCTGGATTTCAAACGGGTTCAGTTCACCCCTGACCTGATGCCCGGCGACCTGACCGGCTCGATGGTGATCGAGGGCAGTGGCCACGAACTCACCTTCCGTGAAGGCCCGGTGTTCACCAACCTGCTGTTGGCAGACGAGATCAACCGCACCCCACCTAAGACCCAATCCGCACTGCTGGAGGCGATGGAGGAGGGACAGGTCTCGGCCGACGGGGTCACCCGGCCACTGCCGGTGCCGTTCTTGGTCGCGGCGACTCAAAACCCGGTGGAATACGAAGGCACCTATCCCCTGCCTGAAGCTCAACTGGACCGGTTCTTGTTGAAGGTGACTCTGCCCGTCCCTCCGCGCGACCAGGAGATCGAGATCGTCACTCGGCACGCTGGCGGCTTCGACCCGCACGATTTGGCGGCCACCGGTCTGCAGGCTGTGGCCAACACAGCGGATCTGCTGGCCGCACGTGAGGAGGTACGTCAGGTGCGGGTCAGCCCCGATGTGGCCGGCTACATCGTCGATATTGCCAGGGCCACGAGATCGGCTCCCTCGATCGAACTCGGGGTGAGCCCTCGCGGCGCCACCGCTCTATTGCGCACATCGCGGGCCTGGGCATGGCTGACTGGCCGAGATTTTGTCACTCCAGATGACGTCAAGGCACTGGCATCGGCCACGCTCCTGCACCGCCTCCGCCTGCGCTCCGACGCCGAACTCGACGGCGCTGATCTCGGGTCGGTCTTCGCCACCGCGTTGGCCTCGGCAGAAGTGCCGCGCTGATCCGTGTTTGTCACCTGGCGGGCTCCGGTCCTCGTCGCCCTTGGCGCCGTGGCGGTGCTGCTGCGTCCCCAGACCAGCACTGCGGTGGCGTGGGCCGGATTGGCCGCAGTGATCGTGCTCGCCGACTGGTGGCTGGCGCCGCGGGCGAACTTGTTGCGGATCACACGGAGCAAACCCGGGCATACGCGTCCCGGGGTTCCTGCGCCCACGGAGCTCACCGTGACCAGCGACCGGAAGGTGCGGGGCTGGTTGCGCGACGCCTGGCAGCCCTCCGCAGGTGCGCGCGGTGATCGACACCCGCTGGATGTGGCACCGGGCGTGAAACGTGAGTTCACCACTCTGCTCGTTCCGCAACGTCGCGGAGATCTGAGCGCCCAGGCGACCACGGTTCGCAGCCTGGGGCCACTAGGCCTGGCGGGACGTCAGGTCAGCCTGTCGATCCCCGGCCGAATTCGCGTCTGGCCCGCCTTCCCCTCGGCCCGTGTGCTGCCGAGTCGACTGGCCCGGCTACGCGAACTCGACGGACGCACCGCAGTGCGCACCCGGGGTCAAGGCACCGAATTCGACTCGTTGCGCGAATATGTGCGCGGCGACGATGTGCGCTCCATCGACTGGCGCGCCACTGCCCGCTCCCCACGTGCAGTGGTGCGCACCTGGCGCCCCGAACGCGACCGACGCGTGGTGCTGGTCCTGGATTCCGGACGAACCTCGGCCGGGCGAATCGGCGACATCCCTCGACTTGACGCCCAGATGGATGCAGCCATGCTCCTAGCCGCCCTGGCCCAACGTGCCGGCGACCGAGTCGACGTGGTGGCTGGCGATCGAGCAGTGCGCCTTGTGCTGCGCGGCGGTCACGACCGCGATGGGTTCAACCAACTTCAAGACGCACTGGCACCAATCCACCCCCGACTCGTCGAGACCCAGTGGGCCCGCTTGATCGCGGCAGTGGAACGGCTCGGACGCCAGCGCGGGCTCGTCGTACTCCTGACTCCGGTGGAGCCGTCGGCGATCCTCGATGGTCTGCTGCCGCTGCTTGGTCCGTTGGTGCGCCGGCACCGCATCGTCATCGCCTCGGTGCGAGACGCGCAGATCAACGAGTTGGCGCGCACCCGAGATTCGGTGACCGAGGTCTATGCCGCCGCGGCTGCCGAGCGGACCTTGCAACAGCGTCTTGACACAGTGCGGATGCTCGCCGCCCTGGGCGTCACGGTGCTCGATGCGGACGCCGACACACTCCCGGCCCAATTGGCCGATCACTATCTTGCGCTCAAGGCGCGGGGGCTGTTGTAGGAACTAGACCGAGGGGAGTTCGCTCTCGCGCAGGCGCTCATCCACATCGCCGGTGATGCCGACCTTGGCGGCGTGACGGCCGGGGCCGAAGACATAAGCGAGGAAGGCCAGTTCGGCGGTGATGCCGATGCCGATGCGTGCCCACGTCGGCAGCGACGATGGCGTGACGAAGCCCTCAATCACCCCTGACACGCCGAGGATGCCGACCAGACCGATGACTACGGCGCCCATAGATCGCCCGGCTTTGGCCAAGGACTGAGTCCTGCTCTGCGCACCCGGAGCCACCCAGGCCCAGAAGAGTTGAAGACCGACTCCGGCGGCCAGGAATACTGCGGTCAGTTCGAGCAGTCCGTGGGGCAAAATCAGGCCGAAGAAGAGAGCAGCACGATCGTGTCGGATCATGATCGAGCCGATGATCGCCAGGTTGAGCATGTTCTGCAGCAACACCCACAGCACTGGCACAAAGAAGATGCCGAATGCCAAGCACTGCACGCTGACCCACACGTTGTTGGTCCAGACCTTGGTGGCGAAGTGCGAGGCCGCCGCTTGCTTGTAGTAGTCCGCGAAGTCGTGATTGACCAACTGGTCGACCTGCTCGGGGGTGATCAGCGTCTGCTCGACGGTCGGGTGCGCCAACAGCCAGACGATCGCTAATGCGGTCAAGGCGTAGCTGATCACCATGGTGGACAGCCACCACCGACGAGTCAGATAGAGGGCGGCCGGCATTCGTCGTACGACGAAATCGGTGAGCGCCGACCAGCCCTGCGGACGAGTCCCCACCGACCGGATCCGGGCCTGGGAGAGCAGTCCGCTGAGATAGGCGACCACCTGGGCGTCGGGGGCTTGTGAACGGACGGTGGACAGATGAGTGGCCACCGTTTGGTAGAGGTCCACCAACTCGTCGGCTTCAGCACCAGTGCGCACCTTGGACCTGCTCAACGAGGCCAGGCGCAGCCACGTAGGGGTGTGCGCAGCTACGAAGGCATCCAGATCCACGGCTTTAGCGTAGGCGCGGCAACTAGGCTCGCGTAGTGATGGACGCCAACTCGATCTATGCGGGCCTCACCGACGACGACGTGATCGTCGGCGAAGCAGTGGCGCTCGACCTGCCTGCGGCCAGTTTCGGACTGCGATTTGCCAGCGGCGCGATCGACATGATCGTCGGCTATGTGGTGATCATCGCGGGCGTGATCTTCAGTTTCGCGATCAGCTCAGACGAGGCATTGGCCCGCAGCGGCATGGTGGTCTCGCTTGCTTTGGGCATGGTGATCGTGCCGACAGCGCTGGAGACCCTCACCCGCGGACGGTCGCTGGGCAAACTCGCTATGGGACTGCGCACGGTGCGGGTCGACGGTGGACCGATCAGCTTCAGGCATGCCTTGGTGCGCGCTGTGCTCGGTGTGGCTGAGATCTATCTCTTCTTTGGAGTTCCGGCTTTGATCACGGCCATGCTCAATAGCAAGGGCAAGCGGCTCGGAGACCTAGTGGCCGGCACCTATGTGGTGCGCAATCGCTACTCTCTGTCGCCCCATGGGGTCGTCGAGGTCCCTGCGGCGTTGCTAACCTGGGTCGCCAGCGCCGACATCGCGCCGCTGCCTGATTCGTTGGCGGTCTCGCTGCGCCAACTCAGCGGTCGCCGAAACCAAGTCTCACCCCAGGCGTGGGCAGCATTGATTGCAGATTTGGCTGCCCGAACCCGCGCCTATGTAGCCCCGCCTCCTCCCGCAGGAACCCCCGACGAGGCGTTCCTCGCCGCGGTCACCGCAACCCGCCGCCAGAGGGACGAGCAGCGGTTGGCCCGCGAGGCGAAGTTGCGGGAGACGCTGGGTGGGCGAGTAGTACGGCATTCGCGGGTGGGTGAGTGAGGGTTGGCGGTCTGAAAAAGCGCGGGTCTTCGGCACAAAGTCACAAGTGAACTTGTGACTTTTGTCTATCAAAGTGACCCCTGTGACAAACGCTCAAATCTGAGCAGTCTCTCTGCCCAACTCCTCGGCCACCGGTTGATCCCCTGGCAGAACCCGACGCATCGTGAAGCACAGCCCCGCGGCGAACACACAGAGCGCGCCGGCTGTCCACCAGGCCACCTCATAGTCGCCAAGGTGCTGCCGCACTAGTCCGGCGTACGTCGCCGCCACGCCCGCGCCAACCATGTGGGCCGCGAACACCCACCCGAAGACCACCCCGGACCGCACCACCCCGAAGTGCTGCCGACACAGGGCCACCGTGGGTGGAACGGTGGCGACCCAGTCGAGTCCGTAGAAGATGATGAAGAAGAAGAGCGGGGGCTGCACGCTGGGTCCGAGGACGGCTGGCACAGCCAAGAGCGACAGTCCACGCAGGCCGTAGTACGCCGCCAACAGATAGCGTGAGTCGACCCGATCAGTCAGCCACCCTGAGGCAACCGTGCCGATGATGTCGAAGATGCCAATCAGCGCCAGCAGGTTGGCAGCCGTGGTCGCGGGCATTCCGTGGTCGTGGGCGGCCGGGATGAAGTGTGCTCCGATCAGTCCGTTGGTCGACCATCCGCAGATCCAGAAGGTGATCACCAATACCCAGAACGGCCATTTGCGCACCGACCACGCCAACGTGCCTAAAGCCAGCCGCGCCGGCGACTGGGTTCTGGGAGGATCGGCAGGTGCCGCATAGTCCGGACCAGCGCCGTACGGCGTCAGGCCCACGTCGGCGGGTCGATCTCGGAGCACCCACCACACCACCGGCACCAGCAGCAGGGCAAAGCCCGCCACCAGACCGGCGGCCCAGCGCCAGCCTGGATGGTCGGCCAGGTGCGCGATGACCGGCAAGAAGATCAACTGGCCAGTTGAACTCGCTGCCGAGAAGCAACCGAGGACAACTCCACGTCGACTCTCAAACCAACGGTTGGCCACGATCGCACCGAAGACCAGCGCCATCGATCCCGTGCCGAGCCCGATCGGCAGGCCCCACAGGAACCACAAGTGCCAGGCGCGGGTCATCACCAACGTTCCGGCCGATCCGGCGGCCACCAGAGTGAGGGCGAGCACCACCATCCGTCGTACGCCGAACCGTTCCATCAGCGCCGCAGCAAACGGAGCGGTCAGCCCGTAGAAGATCAAGTTGAAGGTGACCGCACCCGAGGTGGTGGCGCGACTCCAGCCGAACTCCTGCTCCAGGGGTTCGAGCAGCGCTCCGGTCGAGGATCTAAAACCAGCCGCCGCGATCAGCGCCGCCATCGTGATCAGAGCAACCCACCAGGCGCGGTGGATACGCACTGGCGCCTCAGACGCGGTCAACTGCTAACCGCTCCGCCGACCACCATCACCCCAAAGAAGAGAAACCAGACCAACATCATCACCAATGCCAGGGCCAACAAAGCAGTGGCGACGATGCCGAGGATGCGGCCAATGTTGACCGTTTCGCGTCCTCCGAGTCGGCCCCCACTGGCATCGATCTCGCGAATCACCCTATTGCCCATGCTCCAGGCAAACGGGCCAATGACCTGGCACACCACCAGAGACAAGATGCCGAGCACCAAGACGGTGGTGGTCTGCGGGTGTTGGGGCGCCACGGCGTAGGTCGGGGGCTGGATCGCAGGCGCAACGGCTTCGCGATCATCGGGGGTCGGGACATCGGTCATGCTGGGAGTCTGCCAGCGCCAGTCAGCACTCGTCACTAATGCCCAGTGGGCGGCACCTGAGGATGGTCGTTGACCTTGGAAATCCGTCGTTCGTTGGTAGTTTGACCGCCATGATCAACCGCACCCGACTCGCTGATCTGCGCGAATCCGAAGAACGCCGCTTTGTCGAGACCCACCCGCGTTCGGCTGAATTGGCTGCCGACGCCCGCCGCTCGCTGCTCGCGGGAGTGCCGATGCCGTGGATGACGCGGTGGCCGGGATCGTTCCCGGTGTTCGTGGACTCTGCCCAAGGTGGCCGATTCACCGATGTCGACGGCAATGACTACGTCGACCTCTGTCTCGGCGACACCGGTTCGATGACCGGCCACTGTCTGCCTGCCGTCGTGGACGCGGTCCGCGAGCGGACCGAACGCGGCATCACCACCATGCTGCCGTCCTCAGACGCTGCCTGGGTGGCAGATGAGTTGGCTCGGCGATTCAGGGTTCCGTTCTGGCAGTTGGCGATGACGGCGACCGACGCCAACCGCTTCGTACTACGTTTTGCCCGCTATCTCACCGGCCGGCCCAAGATCGCGGTGATGGACTGGTGTTATCACGGCACCGTCGACGAGACGCTGGGCATCTTGGAGCACGGCAACGCTGGCGACCGGGTCGTGCCACGTCCGGGGGCACTAGGTCCCCAGGTCGACGTCGCACTGACCACGGCCGTCGTCCCCTTTAACGATCTCGACGCCCTCGATCGCCGACTCAGCGAAGGCGATATTGCCTGCCTGCTGATGGAACCCGCACTCACCAACATCGGGATCGTGCTTCCAGACGATGGCTACCTTGCCGGCGTACGCGACATCACGCGCAAGCACGGTGTGCTGCTGATCAACGACGAAACCCACACCATCTGCGCCGGGCCGGGCGGTGCCACGGCAGCGTGGGATCTCGATCCCGACTTCGTGGTGATGGGCAAGCCGATCGGCGGCGGAGTGCCAGTGGCGGCCTACGGCATGACCGCCGAGATCGCCGAGCGGCTCAGCAAGCCGATGCTCGGTCACGAGATCGACGTGGCTGGGGTGGGTGGCACGCTGTCTGGTTCGGCGCTTGCCATCGCGGCGGTGAAGGCGACTTTGTCGACCGCGCTTCGCCAAGAGGACTTCGACATCGCCATCCCCCTGGCGGAGAAGTTCACTCAAGGGGTGCAAGCCGTAATCGACGAACACGGCTTGCCGTGGCACGTGCAGCGGTTGGGCTGTCGGGCGGAGTACTGGTTCTGCCCGCCGCCCCGCAATGGCGCCCAGGCCGCCGCCGCGATCGACGAGGACCTCGACGGCTTCATGCACCTCTGGACGCTCAACCGTGGCGTGCTGTTGGCGCCCTTCCACAACATGAGTTTGTTCTGCCAGTTCCACACTCAAGCCGATGTGGATGCGCACACTTCGGCGTTCGCGAGTGCGGTGGAGGCCCTGGTTTCGTAAGGCCGTTCGGGAGCAACAAAGTCACAAGTTCACTTGTGACTTTGTTACCCCACCCGGCAGATCTGCCAGGTCAAGTACCAAACTCCCATGCACAGTACGACGGCGCCGAATCACCCAACGCTCAGCGACGAACGTAGGCAAGATCGGTGATCACTCGCTCCGCAGCGCGACCTTTGCGTTCGAACTTGGTCAGAGGTCGCCCCTCACACCGATCCACCACGCCACCCTCAAGCAAGTCCACCTTGCCGAGCACTTCGAGCATGACCTCGGCGTAGTCTGCCCAGTCGGTCGCGAGCCGCCAGGTCCCTCCGACCACGAGCCGCGAGGCTGCGAGTTCGGCGAAGTCGGGGTTCACCAGTCGGCGCTTGTGGTGCCGCGCCTTGTGCCACGGGTCGGGAAACCAGGTGTGCAGTTCGCTAATCGACGCGGGCGCAAACAGATGAGCCATCGACCACACTGCATCCACCTGCAACAGCCGCACATTCTGCACCCCAGCCGCACCAACCCGCGCCAGGGTGTCGGCGACGCCGGGTCGCCAGACCTCGAAGGCCAGCACGTTGACGTCTGGCCGAGCAGCCGCAGTGGCGACAGTCGCCTCGCCGACACCGGACCCGATCTCGACAATCAGGTCGGCACTGCGGCCAAACCAATCCGCGACCACGAACTCGCCATCGACGGCTGCATCAGGGATCACCCACTCATCGGCGTACTCCACCCAAGCTGTTGCCTGCTTCTCGGAGAGTCGACTCCCCCGTCGCGCATAGGTGAGCACCTCGCGCACGCGGCGACCGTCATCGGTGAAGCGGTGGTGCGGTCGAGCGCGGGTGCTGCTCATCCACCGACTCCGAGGCCGAGCCGGATCGCGCCGCAGGCCTCCAACACGGCCTCGCGCGATGCCCGACCCACTCCAGTGGAGTTCACAAAGGCATGAATCAGACCACTGTGGCGCCGCAACGCGACCTGGTTGCCCGCTTCGGCGAGGCGATTGGCGTAGGCGATCCCCTCATCGCGGAGCACGTCGAACCCCGCCACCGCGACGTACGCCGGTGGCAGACCACTCAAGTCAGGGGCGAGCAGGGGTGAGATCCGCGGATCGGCTGGGTCGGCGTCGCCGACGTAGCGCTCGGAATACCACTCCATCTGCTTCGCGGTCAGGAAGTAGCCATCGGCAAACTCGGCGTAGGAGTCGTGTCGGCTGGTCAGATCGGTGACTGGGAAGAACAGCACTTGAAGAGCTGGGCGAACGTCTGCGTCCCTCAGATCCAGGCTGACGACTGCGGCCAAGTTGCCCCCAGCAGAGTCGCCACACACGGCGATCCGAGTAGGGTCATGTCCCCATGCAGCAGCTTGCGAGACGGCGTACTCAAAGGCCGCCCGGGCGTCATCAACTGCCGCCGGGAACGGATGCTCGGGCGCGAGTCGGTAGTCCACCGCCAAGACACTGACGTCAGCGTGGGTGGCGATGAACCGGCACGGACTGTCGTGACTGGCAAGGCTGCCCAACACCCAACCGCCGCCGTGGAAATACACCACCAATCGCGAGCGAGCGGCCTCATGCGGCACATAGAGCCGCGCCGGAATCGGGCCGGCCGCGCTGGGGATGGTGAGGTCACGCACCTCCGCCATCGGCAGCGACTTCTCCCCAAACAGGGCCGCCTCGTGGTCGATCGCCGCCCTCCCCTTCGCCACGGGCAAGTCGGAGAAATCAGAGTCAGGGAGCAACGCCAAGAGGCGCAGCGCCGCCGACACCTCCGGCTCCATCACCTCACCAGCGAGGTTGACCCGACGTCCACCGATCCCGGTCTGTAAGGCGGCCGGCGACTTGCCGAGCGCACTGACAACCGCCTTGGCGACCTGATCCATGAGTGCCATGGGCCCGATTCTCGCAAACCCCGGTGGAGCGAGCGGCAGCTAGTGCTCCGGGGAGTACGCCGCGTAGCCGCGCTGGGTCTCGATGTGCCCGGCGACGTACTTCGCGTCGTGCCAGACCCCCCAGATAAAACTCGAGCCCCGGCGCGACAACCAAGGCAGCCCAAGGAAGTAGATCCCAGGTTCGCTGGAGACACCACGCTCGTGCACCGGACGCCCGGCATCATCCAGGGCGTCCACGTGCAGCCAGGAGTAGTCGACCCCAAATCCAGTCGCCCAGATGATCGTGGTCACTCCGGCTTCGGCGAGATCCAATGAGGTGATCGGCTCAGTCACACACGCAGGGTCCGACAGCATGGTTCGGGCCTCCGGCTCTTCGGGTAGGTCGATCCCGTTGCGGGTGACATAGACGTCGGCCTCGTCGAGCACACTGCGCAAGTTGGCGTCACCGGCGGCGATGTTGGCCGCCAGATCAGAAGCGAAGTGCAGCACACCGTCGGTGTAGGACTCGGTGCGACCCAACAGGATCACACCCTGGTGGCCGAGCGCCCGGAAGTCGACGGTGTGGCCCCCGCGGGCACCACTCACCGCAATCGTGACGTGTTCGGCTCCGGCCGATGGGGTCTGCGCATCCCACTTGCCCAGCACTCCGAGCCACCAGACGAAGTCGCGGCCACGGTAGCGCCGCGGTGGCCGATCGTGGGGCCCCACCGAGAGATAGACCCGTCGCCCCGCCGCGTTGAGTTCATCGGCAATTTGCACACCTGAAGACCCTGCCCCCACGACCAAAACGGCGCCCGGAGGCAACTGATCAGGGTTTCGGTAGCCGGAGGAGTGGATCTGATCGACACCGGAGTCGGCGGGCACGACCGGCGGAATGTTCGGCTTCTGGAAGGGCCCGGTCGCGACCACGACGTAGTTGGCCAACCAGGTGCCGTGATCGGTGTCGACGACGAAGCCGGGTTGCCCATCTGCCCGTCGTACGCCGAGCACCTCAACCCCACACCGAATCGGAGCGCCGATCTTGCTGGCATAGGCCTCGAAATAGTCGGCCACTTGGTCCTTGGTCGCGAACTCATCGGCCCCAACGCCGTCGAACTCCAGGCCGGGAAACCGGTCGTGCCAAGCCGGGCCATTGGCGACCAGTGAGTCCCAGCGCTCGCTACGCCAGCGTTCGGCGATGCGGGAGCGCTCCAAGACCACGTGCTCGATGCCGCAGTCGCCCAGGTGTTCGCTCATCGCGACCCCCGCCTGCCCGGCGCCAATCACGACGACCTCGACGGCTTCAGGTTCCACACGCTCGGATGGCACCGACATCTGGTCCTCCCACTCCTCATGGCTTGTGGATCGAAATCTTTGGGTGTGGGCGGGCCATGCGTCTAACCGATCTTTTGGGCCCTCTAGTTCGGATCTGGTGATGCGCGCATCAATCGGGGCGATTCAAGCAATCGCAATCATGCGCTGGACACGGCCCGACCGGAGCACTGGACTGCTCACCTGTCCCCTGGCAAGTACGACGACCGGACACCAGCCGTCAGAGCGCACCTAGGAGTCTCATGAGCGAACCGATCAGGGCCGGTGGCCACCTGCGCATCCGCCCGTTCAACACCAAGGACACCTATCCCGAGCAGGATCTCGACAATGACCTGTGCCAAGCCGTCGTGGCCGGCAACACGGTCTATGTGCGTGGTCAGATCGGTCAGGACCTAGACACCAGCCAGTCAGTCGGAATCGGTGATGCCGGAGCCCAAGCCGAACGCGCGATGGCGAACATCGACATGCTGCTGCGCGAAGCGGGGGCGCGCATGGAGCACCTGGTCAAACTGACCATCTATTTGGTCGATCCGCGCTATCGCGAAGTGGTCTATCGAACGATCGGGCGCTGGACCCGAGGGGTCCATCCGATCTCGACGGGCCTCGTGGTCTCGGCGTTGGCCCGCCCAGAGTGGCTGGTTGAGATTGATGCGATCGCGGTGATCCCTTCGGAGGAGTCGTGACCTTCTCCATCCTGGGCACCGACGGCCAAGCCGTCGGAATCGCATTGACCTCATCGAGTCCGGCCGTCGCGGCCCGGTGCATTCACCTACGCCCAGGCGTCGGTGGCGCGGCGTCTCAAAATGTGACTGACCCCAGGCTTGGCCCGGCTCTTCTTGATGCGCTCCAACAGGGGGCGACTCCAGACGAGGCGATCGCCACCGTGGTCGCCAGCACGCCTTGGTCAGCCCATCGACAGCTCACGGTGTTGAACCTCGCGGGCCAGTCGGCAGCGCACTCCGGGGCCTTGGCACTGGGCACGGTGAGCGAATTTCAAGGCAAATCGGTGGTCGCGGCCGGCAACATGCTGGCGGCGCAGTCGGTGGTCAGCGCAGCGGGTGCGGCATTCGAGTCGTGTGACGGAGATCTGGAACTGCGCTTGTTGGCGGCCCTCGAAGCCGGGCTAAGTGCAGGTGGTGAGGAGGGTCCGCTCCATTCGGCCGGGCTTTGCGTCGTACGCGACCTGTCATGGCGCGAGACCGATCTGCGCGTGGACTGGAGCGAGGACCCAATCGGCGACCTGCGCACACTGGTGGAGTTGTGGTTGCCGCAACGTGATGACTACATCACCCGAGCACTGCAGCCGGACCGGGCCCCGGGATACGGCGTGCCCGGAGACGACCGATGAGCAAGACCGCCGCGGCGGCCCGGATCAGGGCCCTGAGCGCGGACCTGATCGGCCTGTCCGAACGCCTGCACGCCTATCCCGAGACCGCATGGGAGGAGCATCGTGCCGCCGAATGGGTCGGTCACGCGCTCGATGTGGCTGGCTTCGAGGTGACCCCGCACTGCCTCGGTCTGGAGACTGCGCTTTTGGCCAAGGCCGGATCCGGACCGTTTCGGGTCGGCATTTGCGCCGAGTACGACGCCCTCCCAGGACTGGGCCACGCTTGTGGACACAATCTGATCGCAGCTATCGCAGTCGGCGCGGGAGCCGCTCTGGCTCCTCTCGCCGACCACCTGGGCATGACTGTTGAGGTCTATGGCACCCCGGCTGAGGAGGGCGGGGGGGGCAAGATCGAGATGTTGGAGCGCGGCGCGTTTGCGGGGCTTGATCTGGCCATGATGGCTCACCCCGCCCCGGTGGACGTGGCCGAGGCCAGACCATTTGCGGTCAGCCATTCCCAGGTCTCCTACACCGGCAAGGCAGCGCACGCGGCCGCTTATCCAGAGCAGGGGGTCAATGCTGCTGATGCGTTCACGATCGCCCAGGTGGCGATCGGCCTGCTGCGCCAGCAACTGCCACATAGCGTGCGCGTGCACGGTGTGCTCACCAATGGGGGCGAGGCCCCCAACGCGATCCCCGAACGCACTGACGGACGCTGGTATGTGCGCGCTGAGACCCTTGCGGAGCTCGCCGAGATCGAACCTCGCATCCGGCGCTGCTTCGAGGCGGGTGCTCTCGCCACGGGGTGCGACTTGGAGGTGGTTCCCGAAAGCAAGCCCTACGCGGAGTTTCGCACCGACCCGACCGCGCTCGCGGCGTACGTCGACAACGCCGAAGCGCTCGGGCGCAGCTTCGCTCCTGATGGTCCAGCCGCCCGGATGAATCGCGCCTCTACCGATATGGGCAACGTGTCACAGGTGGTTCCCGCCATTCACCCCTACGTCGGGATCGGGTCGCTGCCCGCGCTCAACCACCAAAAGGAGTTCGCCGACCACTGTGTCGGGCCAGCAGCCGAGCGAGCCTTGCTCGATGCGGCAACGGCCCTGGCCTGGACCGCAATCGACATGGCTGGGCCGACCTGAGTCCAGGTCGCGGGCGGTGGTCTAGGCGTATTTGACCCACGTGGTCTTCAGCCCAGTGAACTTGTCCAGGGCGTGCAGGGAGAGGTCGCGACCGAACCCTGACTCGCCAAACCCGCCAAACGGTGTGGTGACGTCGAGGGCATCCACTGTGTTCACCGAAACCGTGCCTGCTCGTAGTCGACTGGCGACTCGATGGGCCCGAGACAGCGAGTCCGACCACACTGACGCCGCCAGCCCGTAGGGCGACGCGTTGGCCCGGTTGATCGCCTCGTCCTCGTCGCTGAACGCAAACACCGAGAGCACCGGGCCGAAGATCTCCTCGGTAGCGATTGCGGCATCCCACGGCACTTGGTCAAAGATCGTGGGCGGCACATAGGTCCCCGTTGGTGCCCCCTCTTCGACTGCGCCACCTAGCACCAGTTGGGCACTAGCCCGACCCTGATCCACGAAGCTCAACACCCGCGCCGCGTGGCGTTCACTCACCAGCGGACCCATCGCGGTCGACGGATCCAGTGGGTCACCCGGGCGGATCGCCGACGCGCGCTGCACCACTTTGTCGAGCAGTTCGTCCTTGACCTTCGACTCCACCATCAAACGGGAGTTGGCCGAGCAGACCTGACCGGAGTTGCCGAAAATGCCGAAGCAGACCATGTCGGCCACCTGATCGAGGTCGGCCGCGTCAGCAAAGACAAGGTTGGCCGATTTTCCGCCACACTCCAGCCACACCTGCTTCATGGTGGACGCCCCGGCGTACTGCAAGAAGAGTTTGCCCACCGGGGTGGAGCCGGTGAAGGTGATCACGTCGACGCCGGGGTGCTCCCCCAGCGCCCGTCCGACCACCGGGCCAGCGCCCGGCAGCACGTTGAGCACTCCAGGTGGCAGACCTGCCTCGGCGCCGAGTTGCCCCAACCGCAGGGCCGAGAGCGGAGACTCCTCAGCGGGCTTCAACACGACGCAGTTGCCAGTAGCTAGCGCGGGGGCGATCTTCCAGATCGCCATTTCCAGCGGGTAGTTCCACGGTACGACGGCCGCCACCACCCCCAACGGTTCCCGACTGATCACAGCGAGATCACCACGAGCCGTCGGCGCGACCTCGCCATAGATCTTGTCGATCGCCTCGGCGTACCAGTCCAGAATCGCTGCCGACCCGGGCACGTCGATGGTGGAGGTGTCCACGATCCGCTTGCCGCCATCGAGGGAGTCCAGCAGGGCCAACTCATCGGCATTGGTCATGATCAACTCCGCCAGGCGACGCAGCACCTGTTTGCGCTCCGCAGGGGCCACCGTTGACCACGACTCAAACGCATTCCGGGCCGAACGCACCGCTCGATCCACGTCTTCGACACCGCACTCAGCCACGTCGGTGAGCACGTGGCCGGTGGCTGGGTTGAGAGTGGGCACCCGCTCACCAGAGGCCGCAGGCACGGCGGCCCCGTTGATGAACGCATCGCGCGGAAAGTTGAGTCCGGCGGCCAGATCAGCCCAGTCGGCACGGGTGCGAGCAGTCATGTGGCGCTCCTTGGTCGGGAGTGACCAGCATTGAGACAACCAAGGCGGGTGTAAATCGGGATCTGCTGAGCCAAGGCATCGGTTCTGTTGATGCCGTTAAAGAGCCGCCCGGTTGTTTCGGGCGATCCGGATGAACGCGGCGGCCCGTCGAGTCAACCGCACGCCCTTCATCGAGGCGATCACGATCTGCAGTGGGTCGACCCGATCTTGGATCTCGATCGCCGTCACCCGAGACCCGTCGTAGGTCTCGGTATGGGTCGGGCGCTGATTGAGGATCGCGAACCCATGGCCATGGGCCACCAAGGCGCGCACAGTTTCAAACCCGGCGCTGCGATGCCGAACCTCAGGGTCGATGCCGGCGGACCTCACGATCGAGTGCAGATAGTTGCTGCTGTAGGGCAGGTCCAACAACACCATCGGGTCGTCGGCAAGTTCGGCCAACTTGACGCGTCGTCGGTGCGCCAAGCGATGGCTGGCCCCCACCAGGACATAGGGGTGGGCCTCCCCCACCGTGAGTGTGTCCAGATCGGGATCGTCTAAGTCATAGCGATACATCAAAGCGATCTCGATCAGACCTTCACGCAGAGTTTGCTTCAGCGCCGCGTGCTCTGCTTCTCGCACCGTGACGTGTACGCCGGGATGCTGGCCCTCATACCGTTGTAGAAGAGCGGGCAACACAAACGGACCAAGGGTGGTGAAGCAGCCCAGAGCCAGGGTTCCGGCCAGGGCGCCCCCCGCTTCACGGGCCGAGTCAGCCAACAGCACGCTGGCGTCCAACAGGCGCCGCGCATCGTCATAGACGGCCCGACCGGCCTCGGTGAGGGTGAGCCCCTTGGCGTGGTGGCGCAGCAGCAACTGCACTCCGAGTTCCTTCTCCAACTGGGCGATCGCGGTCGATACCGCCGACTGCGAGACCATCAGTTCTCGCGACGCGGCGGTCATGCTGCCTTCGCTGGCAGCGACCACGAAGTAGCGCAACTGCACCAGCGTGTAGTTCGGCGTCCCCATCACATCTCCTGCGGGCGAGCTAGCTGGCCAAGGCGTCGTCGCTGAGCCGACACGACGTGGCCATGGAGAGATAGTCGATCAGTGCGGCCGCCGCAGAGTCGCGGTCCAGCATCGCGTTGCGTGCCACCACGTGCAGGCCCATCGCGTCCTCGATTGCCACCGCCTGGATGCCGATCGATCGAGGGGGTTGAGTCAGTTGGAATGCCCCGGCATCGGCGCCTCGCTGGAGCACCTCGGCATAGAGCGACACCTCACGGTCAAACAGTTGCGTCATCAAGACAGCATGTGCGTCGTTGTGACTGGCATAGACGTGCAGCGCGTTCAAGGCACGAGGGACGACGTCGTCGGGCGACTGCGGGATGCCGTCGTACGCCAAGCGGCGCAGCGCTGCAATCGGCGAGGCGAGTTCCTCGACCCGACGACGCCTAGCCCAGTAGAAGCGCTCCACCGCATGCTGGTGCACTTCGAAGATCAACTGGGCCAGATCCGGGAAGTAGTAGCTCACCAATCCCGGCGAAACTCCGCTCTCGGCCGCGACGTCCTTGATCCGCAGGCCACGCACCCCGCGCCGGGCCATCACCTGGCACGCGGCATGCACCAGTTGCTCTCGCCGCGCGGCTTGTCGCTTCGGACGTGCCATGGATCAAGTCTCCTGATGCGGTGCATCAAAACATCCGGTATCTCGGGCCCTAGTGCCTGAGGGCGATCGTAGACCAATCTTTGCGGTCAATCGCAAAGAATCATCGGACGCTCTGCGACACCGTCACCAGGAGGCGCGATGTCATCGATCCAGCCCACCGCCATGGCCCGCGAGGAGTCGACCAAGCTCCATCGCACGCTAGGCCCGTTCGACATCTTGTTCTTGATGATCTCCGCGGTCGTGGGACTCGAAACGCTCGGCCAGGTGTCGCAGTACGGCGCTGAGGCGTTCACCTGGACCCTCGTGCTGGCCGTGTTGTTCTTGATGCCCTACGGAATGATCTTCGCCGAGACCGGGGCCGCGTTTAGCGAGGAAGGCGGCGCCTATACCTGGGTGCGTTCGGCCTTCGGTCGTCCGGCAGCCGCGATTGCCTCGATCCTCACATGGGTCACTCAACCCGTCTGGGTCGGCGGGTCGATGGCCTTCCTGGCAGCCGAAACCGTCAACGCCTATCTCTTCAAGATGCCGGCAGGATCCGTCGGCGACTGGGTCTTCAAGATCGTGTTTATCTGGGTCACTGTGCTGGCCGCGATCGTGAGTCTGCGCAAAGGCAAGTGGCTGCCCACGCTGGGCGCAGTGCTCAAGGTCGGCCTGCTGATCTTCTTCGTCTTCACCACCGTGCTCTACGCCGTCAAGAACGGCATCTCACTACCGTCGATGGGCAGCTTTAGTCCAACTCTGGTGGGCTTGTTTGGCTCTGTGCCGATCCTGCTCTTCGCCTACCTCGGCTTTGAGTCAGCCAACAGCGCCGCCGGCGAGATGAAGAACCCGGCTCGCGACGTGCCGATCTCGCTGGCTCGGTCCAGCGCCACCGCCGCCGCTTGCTACCTGATCCCCATCTTCGCCATCTTGATGGCCGTCCCCGCCGACGAGATTGACGGCATTTCGGGGCTCATGGTCGCCATCGAACGTGTCTACGGCGTCTATGGCGCAGCGGCCAAGCCCCTGCTCACCCTGACTGCGTTCGTGTTGGTTCTGGTGCTCACCAGCCAAGGTGCTGCCTGGATGATCGTGTCGGACCGGATGCAGGCGATGGCCGCCGCCGACGGCGCCTTCTTCGGCGGCTATTTCGGCGTCTTCCACCGCACCCTCGGCACCCCGGTTCGGGTCAACATGCTCTCGGGTGTCGTGGCCACGGTGTTCTTGATCGCGGCCACTCAACTGACCGGCAACAGCGCCGCGATCTTCGGAGTCGTGCTGACCATCTCGATTTCGACATTCCTGCTCAGCTACTTGCTGGTGATCCCGGCCGCTGCCAAGTTGCGGACGATGTATCCAGAGGTCAAGCGGCCCTTCCGTGCTCCGGTCTCCGACGCCGTCTTCAAAGCCTGCGCGTGGCTCTGCTTCGCTTGGATCGCGCTCGGCTCCTGGGTGGCCGTCTTCCCAGGCACCTTGGAGCGGGTCTTTGGGATCGAATACCCGTTCCGGGAGTACTGGGGAGTCAGCCAAGCTCAATTCGAGGTGTTCACGGTCGGCACCATCGTCGTACTTCTGGTGTTGGGATTCGTCGGCTACGTGCTCGGCGCCCCCGTTCGCGCCGGGCGCACGGCGGACCAAGCCATCGATACCGAGGCCATGTGAGTGATGGGCACGTCCGCTGGGCGGGATCCCCGCTACGACATCCTCTTCGAGCCAGTCAAGATCGGTCCAATCACCACCAAGAACCGCTTCTTCCAGGTCCCGCACTGCAACGGCATGGGCTACCGAGACCCCTCGGCTCAAGCCGCAATGCGCAAGATCAAAGCCGAAGGCGGCTGGTCGGTAGTCTGCACCGAGCAGGTCGAGATTCACCCCACCTCCGACATTGCTCCCTTCATCGAGTTGCGGATCTGGGACGACCAGGACCTACCGGCGCTGACTCGGATCGCTGATGCGATTCACGAAGGTGGCGGGCTGGCGGGAATCGAACTCGCACACAACGGCCTCAACGCGCCGAACCTCTATAGCCGCGAGACCCCCCTGGGTCCGGGTCACCTTCCGGTGGCGGCGTTTCACCATGACCCAGTCCAAGCCCGGGCGATGACCAAGCGCGACATCGCCGATCTTCGGCGCTGGCACCGCAACGCCGTACGCCGATCGCTGCAGTGTGGCTACGACCTGGTCTATGTCTATGCCGGGCATGCACTCGGAGGCATCCACCACTTCCTCTCCCCGCGCTACAACTTCCGCACCGACGAATACGGTGGCAGCCCACTCAACCGGATGCGCTTGCTGCGCGAGGTGCTCGAAGACACTCTCGAGGAGGTCGACGGCAAAGCCGCTGTGGCCTGCCGGATCACCGTCGACGAACGACTTGGCGACGCCGGGATCAGTCGGCCCGAAATGGAGGGAGTGCTCAGCGAACTCGGCGAACTGCCCGATCTTTGGGACTTCGTGATGGGCAGTTGGGAGCACGACTCCAACACCTCGCGATTCGGTCCCGAGGGCGAGCAGGAGGAATACGTCGCGGGACTCAAGGCGCTGACCAGCAAGCCCGTGGTGGGGGTGGGGCGGTTCACCTCTCCCGATCTGATGGTCCGCCAAATCAAATCCGGGATTCTCGATCTGATCGGTGCCGCTCGCCCCTCGATCGCGGATCCCTTCTTGCCTCGCAAGATCGAAGAAGGGCGGCTTGAGACGATCCGCGAGTGCATCGGGTGCAACATCTGCGTGTCCGGCGACTTCACCATGTCGCCGATCCGGTGCACGCAGAACCCGAGCATGGGTGAGGAGTTTCGGCGCGGCTGGCACCCAGAGCAGTCGCGGCCCAAGGAGTCGGACTCGAAGATCCTGGTGGTTGGCGCCGGCCCCGCAGGCATGGAGGCGGCGCGCACCCTCGGGCTCAGAGGCTACGACGTCATGCTGGCCGAGACTGGCCGCGAACTCGGCGGCCGGGTGCATCGCGAAGCCAAACTGCCCGGTTTGCAAGCGTGGATCCGGGTAGTCGACTACCGCCAGCAAGCAATCGACTCGATGCCCAACATCGAGGTCTACCGCGAGTCTCCGATGACTGCCGACGACATCGTGGAGTTCGGCTTTGACCACGTGGCGGTCGCCACCGGATCGTCATGGCGCGCTGACGGCGTGGCTCGCTGGCATACCCAGCCGATGCCGATCTCCACCGACGCCCACGTGCTCACCCCTGACCAACTGATGGCCGGGGAGCGTCCTCGCGGCCGCCAGGTGGTCGTCTTCGATGACGACCACTACTACATGGCGGGAGTGCTCGCCGAACTGCTCGCCACAGAGGGCTACGGGGTCACCATCGTGTCGCCGGCAGCCCAGGTCTCACCCTGGACGGTGAACACCATGGAGGTTGGCAAGATCCAGGCGCGGTTGCTCAACTCCGGGGTCAAGCTGCACGTCAACCATGCCGTCACGGTGGTCGAGGCCGACTCGGTCACGACCGAATGTGTGCACACCGGGCGTCTGACCACGCTGGCCGCCGACACCGTCGTACTGGTCACGGCGCGGTTGCCCGAAGACACCTTGTTCACCGAACTGCAGTCACACCTGGAGTCGGGGTCCATCAAGAGCCTGCGCGGCATTGGGGACGCCTGGGCGCCTGGGACGATTGCCTCAGCCGTGTGGTCGGGCAGACGCTATGCCGAAGAGTTCGATGCAGTTCTGCCGAGCAACGATCACGTGCAATTCCGCCGAGAGGTCACCCAACTGGCTCCCTCCTGGTAGGCGAGCTACACATCGCCACCAGTCCCCACGATGAGCTTCATACCTTCAGGCAGGGGCGGCAGGATCGGGTCGGAGGATTCGGAGAATTTGATCGTGGTCGGGTCGACGATTCCCGGGAGTGCCGTCGTGTCCGTGGTCGACACGGTTGCCGCACCGGGGTTCAACGACTTCACCTTCAACGCAGTAGCCGCGAAACTCTGCAGCGCGAAGTCGGTCTTGCCGGCAAACGCGTCGGTCAAGAACTCACCGGTGATCAACGCGGTCTGCCCTTGCATCTGCTCGACGGTGGCCAGTTCAGCATCGGCGCAGCGAGGTGACGTCGAAGGCGTGATCAGGCCGATCTTGTGTGACCCTCCACCGGTGACCATTCCGATGTGCGTGGTGTGCGACAGCCGGGCGAAGATGATCGGGGCCGACGGATTGGCCTTGTTGAACTCACCAGCGGCGCTGCGTGGGTCTCGCCAGCCGACCTGCTCGTCACATTCACCTGCTGCGACCAGCACCGGAAGCTGCGCCTTCATCACGGGCTTGCCGACACCCTGATAGGCAGGTTCCAGCGCCACCACAGCCTTGAGGTTCGGCACTAGGCCCTTGCGGGCCGCAGTGAGCACGTAGCCGCCACCTGAACTGTGGCCGATCAACGCCACCTGAGAGAAGTCGAACGCACCCTTGGCCCGTTTGGCCCAGGGCAGGTCGTGGCCCTTGCCGTCGTTGAGGTCAGCCATCACCTGCAAGTGCGCCTTGACCAACTCGGTTTGCAAGATCACCGGGTTTGGCTCGCCGGTCCACCACTCTTCCTTGGCGTGTACGTCGGGCATCACCACCGCGAACCCTCGCTTGGCCAACTCCTGAGCCAGGTAGGCCCAACTAGCCGGCGCTCGGAAGTAGTCAGGTCCAGTGGTGAGGCCGTCTTCTTGGCTCGCCCTCTCGGTTTCACATGCCTCTGGCCACTCGAAGGTGTTCAACGGACCGGGCAACAACTTGTCTTTGGTCGCATCGATGCAGCCAGGGTAGGACCCGTGCACAAGCACCGCGACCGGGTGCGGGCCCGGGCTGCTCGGCAAAGCCAGCACGCCCTCCATCCGGGTGTACATGACGTGGTCCTTCATCTTCCCCTTCACGATTCCAGAGGGGAAGGTGTAGCCCGCGAGCAGAGGTTCGCTCTCCGCAGCGGAGCCGGTGCCTGGAGTTGAGTCGGTGCTCCCACAACCGGAGACACCAACCGAACACGCCATCAGAATGGTCAACATGAGCGCGAGTCGTGTTTTCACATCGGCAGGGTAGGCCAGGTGGGCTGCACCACCCAAAAACGCAGTTGGTCCGAACCAACCATGTGGTTCGGACCAACTGTGAGTTCAGGTCCGGCGCCACGATTTCTCGTGGACGCTTAAGGTTTCGACTCGCCCTGTGGCGACTTCGCACGCTCAGTCGCCGGGCCGCTCAACTGCGCCAAAAAGACAGGTGGCCCCGAGTTCCCTCGGGGCCACCTGCTCAGCTCAAGGTTTCGACACGCCGTTTCGTGACTTCGCACGCTCAGTCACGAGGCTGCTCAACCTGGCTCAGGTCCGGCGCCACGATTTCTCGTTGCGCCGGCTGAGCTCACTTGGTGATCTTGGTGACTCGACCGGCGCCCACGGTGCGGCCGCCTTCACGAATCGCGAAGCGCAGACCTTCGTCCATGGCGATGGGCTGGATCAGCTCGACCGACATCTCGGTGTTGTCACCCGGCATCACCATCTCGGTGCCCTCGGGGAGGGTCACCACACCAGTCACGTCCGTCGTGCGGAAGTAGAACTGGGGACGGTAGTTGTTGAAGAACGGCGTGTGACGGCCACCCTCCTCCTTCGACAAGATGTAGACGCTCGCGTCGAAGTTGGTGTGCGGGGTGGTGGTGCCCGGCTTGATCACGACCATGCCGCGCTCGACGTCTTCGCGCTTGGTGCCACGAAGCAGCAGGCCGACGTTCTCGCCTGCCTGGCCCTCATCGAGGAGCTTGCGGAACATCTCAACACCGGTGACCGTCGACTTCTGCGAGGTGGGGCGGATGCCGACGATCTCGACCTCTTCACCAACCTTGACGATGCCGCGCTCGATGCGGCCGGTGATGACGGTGCCACGACCGGTGATCGTGAAGACGTCCTCAACGGGCATCAAGAAGGGCTTCTCGGTCTCGCGCACGGGCTGCGGGATGTATTCGTCCACCGCGTCCATGAGCTCGAGGACCGAAGCGCCCCACTTCTCGTCGCCATTCAGCGCCGGGTAGGCAGCCACGCGCACGACCGGAACGTCGTCGCCCGGGAACTCGTACTCGGAGAGGAGCTCGCGCACCTCCATCTCGACGAGCTCGATGAGCTCCTCGTCGTCGACCATGTCGCACTTGTTGAGCGCAACCACCAGGGCGGGAACGCCGACCTGGCGAGCGAGCAGCACGTGCTCACGGGTCTGCGGCATCGGGCCGTCGGTAGCAGCGACCACGAGGATCGCGCCGTCCATCTGAGCCGCGCCGGTGATCATGTTCTTGATGTAGTCGGCGTGACCGGGGCAGTCGACGTGCGCGTAGTGACGCGCCTCGGTCTGGTACTCGACGTGCGCGATCGAGATGGTGATACCGCGCTGACGCTCTTCAGGGGCCTTGTCGATCTGGTCGAACGGCGTGAAGGGGTTCAGGTCGGGGTACTTGTCATGCAGCACCTTGGTGATCGCCGCGGTCAAGGTGGTCTTGCCGTGGTCGATGTGACCGATCGTGCCGATGTTGACGTGCGGCTTGGTCCGCTCGAACTTCGCCTTAGCCACTGTGGGCTCCTCCTGTTGTGTGTTTCCCAGCTTTTCTTGGGCTCTTGGGGTGTTGGGTGGATGTTACTGCCGGACGGGGCGCCAATTCACATCGGTTTCTCGTCCGAGGGCGGCTCACTCGCCGCGGACCTTCTTGATGATCTCCTCGGCGACGTTGTTCGGCACCTCGGCATAGGAGTCAAACTCCATTGAGTACGACGCCTGCCCAGAGGTCTTCGACCTCAAGTCCCCGACGTACCCAAACATCTCAGACAGCGGCACAAGAGCCGTGACCACGCGGTCACCGTGACGCTCGTCCATCGCCTGAACCTGCCCGCGACGGGAGTTGATGTCACCGATCACGTCGCCCAGGAAGGTCTCCGGGGTGACGACTTCGACGGCAAACATCGGCTCCAGCAACACAGGCTTAGCCATGCGGGCGGCCTCCTTGAAGGCCTGGTTTCCGGCAATCTTGAAGGCCAGCTCCGAGGAGTCGACGTCGTGATACGCGCCGTCCTCAAGGCTCACCTTGACGTCAACCATGGGATATCCGGCCAACACGCCGAACTCCATCGCTTCCTGAGCACCCTGGTCGACCGACGGGATGTATTCCCTCGGCACCCGGCCACCGGAGACGTTGTTGACGAACTCATAACCGCCGCTCTCCCCGGTCTCGGGGTCGATGCTCGGCTCGATGGAGATGATCACCTTCGCAAACTGACCAGATCCACCGGTCTGCTTCTTGTGCGTGTAGGAGTGGTTCTCCACCTTCTTGCGGATGGTCTCGCGGTAGGCGACCTGCGGCTTGCCAACGGTGGCCTCGACCCGGAACTCGCGGCGCATGCGGTCGACCAGGATCTCCAGGTGCAACTCGCCCATGCCGGCGATGATCGTCTGGCCGGTCTCTTCGTCGGTCTTGACCGTGAAGGTCGGGTCCTCGTCAGAGAGCCGCTGAATCGCCGTGCCCAGCTTCTCCTGGTCACCCTTGGTCTTGGGCTCGATGGCCACCTCGATCACCGGGGCAGGGAAGGTCATGGACTCAAGCACGACAGGGTTGGCGTTGTCGCACAGGGTGTGCCCGGTCTTGGTGTCCTTCAGACCCATCACTGCCACGATCTGGCCGGCGCCGACTGAGGCGATCTCCTCACGCTTGTTGGCGTGCATCTGGTAGACCTTGCCGATTCGCTCCTTGCGGCCGGTGACCGAATTCATCACCGTCGAACCAGCCTCCAGCTTGCCGGAGTAGACGCGCACATAGATCAGCTTGCCCAAGTGCGGGTCAGAAGCGATCTTGTAGGCCAGGCCCGAGAAGGGCTCACTGTCAGCAGGCTTGCGGGCAACGTGCTCTGACTCGTGACCGGGCTTGTGGCCGATGATCTCGGCGATGTCGAGCGGGCTCGGCAGGTACTTGACCACGGCGTCGAGCAAGGGCTGCACGCCCTTGTTCTTGAACGCGGTGCCACACAAGACCGGGTTGAGCCGGTCGGCCAGCGTGGCTCGACGGATGCCCGCCTCGATCTCCTCCACGGAGAGTTCCTCACCTTCGAGGTACTTCTCCATGATTTCGTCATCGGCCTCGGCCAACGTCTCAAGCAGCTTTTCGCGGTATTCGTCAGCCTGGTCCTGCATGTCTGCCGGAATGGCCTCGACCTCGTAGTCCTCACCGATCTTGGTCTCGCCGCGCCAGGTCAAAGCACGCATGCCAACCAGGTCGACAACCCCGAGGAAGTCAGACTCCGCACCAATCGGCAACTGAAGCACCAACGGGGTGGAGTTCAGGCGCTCGACCATCATGTCGACGCAGCGGAAGAAGTCCGCCCCGGTGCGGTCGAGTTTGTTGACGAAGCACATCCGCGGCACGGAGTACTTGTTGGCCTGACGCCACACGGTCATTGTCTGCGGCTCAACACCGGCAACGCCGTCAAACACGGCAACGGCACCGTCGAGGACGCGCAGCGAACGCTCCACCTCAGCGGTGAAGTCGACGTGTCCCGGGGTGTCGATGATGTTGATCTGGTGGTTCTTCCACCAGCAGGTCGTCGCGGCCGACGTGATCGTGATGCCGCGCTCCTGCTCTTGCTCCATCCAGTCCATCGTGGCGCCACCTTCGTGGACCTCACCGATCTTGTAGGTGATACCGGTGTAGAACAGGATGCGCTCGGTGGTGGTGGTCTTGCCGGCGTCGATGTGCGCCATGATGCCGATGTTGCGAACCTTGTTGAGGTCCGTGGTGATGTCGACTGCCACTTTGGCTCAGCGTTCCTTTGAGATTGGGTTAGGTGGGTGGTGGGGGCAGGTCATGCCCCCACCGACGTCACCAGCGGTAGTGGGCGAAGGCCTTGTTGGATTCGGCCATCTTGTGGGTGTCTTCGCGCTTCTTCACTGCGGCACCGAGGCCGTTGGAAGCGTCGAGGATCTCGTTCATCAGTCGCTCAGACATGGTCTTCTCGCGACGCGATCCGGCGTAGCCGACCAGCCAACGCAGAGCGAGCGTCGTGCCGCGACCGGCCTTGACCTCGATCGGCACCTGGTAGGTGGCGCCACCGACACGACGGGACTTAACCTCGATGGCGGGCTTGACGTTGTCGAGCGCGCGCTTGAGGGTCAACACCGGGTCAGTGCCGGTCTTCTCACGGCAACCTTCGAGCGCGGTGTAGACGATGCGCTGGGCAACCTGCTTCTTGCCGTCCTTGAGGACCTTGCTCACCAACTGGGAGACCAGCGGCGAACCGTAAACCGGGTCGACATCGATGGGGCGCTTCGGAGCGGGACCTTTGCGAGGCATCTAGATCACTTCTCCTTCTTGGCGCCGTAGCGGCTACGCGCCTGCTTGCGGTTCTTCACACCCTGGGTGTCAAGAGCGCCACGGATGATCTTGTATCGCACACCGGGGAGGTCCTTCACACGACCGCCGCGGACGAGCACGATCGAGTGCTCCTGCAGGTTGTGGCCCACGCCCGGGATGTAGGCCGTGACCTCGACACCACTGGACAGGCGCACACGAGCCACCTTGCGCAGCGCGGAGTTCGGCTTCTTCGGGGTGGTGGTGTAGACGCGGGTGCAGACCCCACGACGCTGGGGCGAACCCTTCAGGGCAGGAGTCTTGTTCTTAGACACCTTGTCCTGGCGGCCCTTGCGGACCAACTGATTGATTGTGGGCACCTGGTGGTTCCCTTTCTTGATCAACTCTCACGCAACGACACCCTGTCGAGGCGGTAGCTTTCGGGAACTGGTCGCTCTCGCGACTGGTGCCCGCGGCCACTCAGCGCCTCGACGCTTGGTACGTCGGGAGTTGGGCAGCCCATAGCGTCTGGGCACGCCAGACACAAGGGATCAATCTACCGTTGTGCGGGTTCTAGGGTCAAAACGAGGTGGGCTGATCGGTTGGGGTGGGATTTTGGAGCGGGCTTTTTGGGGCGCCTGGGGAGTGACAAAGTCACAAGTTCACTTGTGACTTTGATACCTCACCCGGCAGATCTGCCCGGTCCAGTACCAATCTCCCAGGTGAAGTACGACGTTGCCGATCGCCCCACCAACGCGATCAGCGTTCGTCTGTTGCCTGGTGGAACCGCTGTTGCCAGCGGCCGGCCGTGCGAACCCAGATCGAGCTCCGCAGGGTGGTCCGCTCTCCAAGGGCACGCCAGATCAGCAGCACGGTGTCGGGGGCCAGTTCGGCCAACGAGATCACGTCGAGTGAGACCTCAGAGGCGAGTGGCGCGATCTTCTCAACCATTCCCGCGCGGTCCCAGAGGCGTCCAGAGCGGCCAATCTCGCACCATTGCGGATGCAAATATGCAGCCACGGCCGCCCGATCTCGGCGTACCTCTGCGCTTAGCAGCGCCCGCTCAGCGGCGATCACAGGATGTTCGTCGACCTGCGAGAGCATCGCAAACAGATCTGGATGCTCTTCCTCGGCCTCGCGCGATGGCACCACGGTGACCGCGCCCGTCGCCATCGCAAAACCTGGCCCCGGATCAGCCTCACGGCCTTCCTTGTAGGCCGCAGCAGCCGCGTTGGCCAGCCGATCTGCGGCCTCGTTCAACTCGTGACCGGAATGCCCTTTGACCCACTCAAAGCGCACCCGTCGGCCCTGCATCGCCTGATCGAGCGCCTTCATGATGTCAAGGTTCTGCACCGGTTTGCCGTCGGCCTTCTTCCAGCCTCGGCGCTTCCACGACGGGATCCATTCGGTGATCGATTTGATCGCGTAGGTGCTGTCGCAGATCACGACCAGGTCCTCGTCTAGGTGTGCGGTCTGCTGCAGCAGATTGAGTACGCCGGTCAGCTCGCCCATGTTGTTGGTGCCGCGGATCCAGCCACCACTAGCCCAACATGTGTCGTCGACATACCAAGCCCACCCGGCCGGCCCTGGATTGCCCAGCGCGGATCCATCTGCTGCTGCGATCACGGTCACCGGGGCAGTCTGGCACGCACCCAATCAGCGCAGAGGAGTCGCCTCAGGCGCGCGGCACGCCCAACACCTTCGCTGCCGCGGCCAGCAGTCGCAGTTGCTTGGCCTCGTCCACCGGCACCCACGCGGCGACCTGCGTCGAGGAGTCGGCTTCGGTGACCCGCGGAGTCACGCCGACGCTGTGGGGGAGCAAGTCGGCGCTGAACACGAGGTGCACTCCGTGGTAGTCCTCCCCGACGCCGTTCTCGCGCACCCCGACCCAGTGAGTGAAGGTGACATCCAAGATGCCGGTGATCTCCACATCGAGGCCGGTCTCCTCGTGCACCTCGCGCACCGCGCAGGCGCGTGGGTCTTCGCCGTGCTCGATCCCTCCACCTGGGAGTGTCCAGATCCCCGCCATGTGACCGGTGCGAGAGGCCATCTGGGTGAGCAGAATCTCCTCACCCGTCTCCCCTTGTCGGCGTACGACGGCATAGGCGCCGATGCGCTGACGACGCGGAAACTCAGACATAAGACCCCGGTGTAGTTGACGTTGGTCACCTCCATCATGGTCCACTGGGGCGATGGACGAGCAGGAGGCCGCCAAAGAACTCGTCGCGCGAGTTGAGCCCCCGCCGGCGCCCCGAGACCCCTGGTTCGACAACGCCAAGATGGTGCTGGTCACGCTGGTCGTGGTTGGTCACGGCTGGACCTTGCTGCCCCGGACCACGACGGTCGATTGGATCTATGACTTCCTCTACTTCTGGCATGTGCCTGCGTTCGTGCTGATCACGGGATATCTGTCGCGGAGCTTCGAATACACCCGGCCTCGGGTGTGGAATCTGATCAGGACTGTGCTCGTCCCCTACCTTCTTTTCGAACTCCTCTTGGGCTGGTTTCGGATCTATGTCGGCGGGGAGACGTTGCGACTGCTGTGGATCAATCCGCACTGGCCGATGTGGTATCTCTCGGCGCTCTTCTTCTGGCGTCTGCTCACGCCCGGGTTGAAACGCATGCGGTGGTCGATCGCGGCAGCCGTGGTGATCAGCATCATCACGGGCGCACGCGGTATCGAAGTCTTCGACATTGCTCGTGTGCTGGGCCTGCTGCCCTTCTTCGTGATCGGCCTGCGCATGCGTCCAGAGCATTTCGTGGCCCTGCGGACTCGCACCGCCAGGATCTGGGGCGTCATCACCCTGGTGGTGCTCTTCGGGATCGCCCGCGCCAACGACTGGCTGTGGTCAACCGAGTGGCTCTACTACCGCTCCAACTACAGCGACCTGGAATCTTCGGAGGCGCAGGCGATGCTGATCAGGGCCTGTCTGCTGCTGATCGGCACCCTCGGCGCCTTCGCCTTCTTCACCCTGATCCCGGCCCGGCGTACGTGGTTCACCTCACTGGGTGCGGCCACTCTGGTGGTTTATCTATGCCACGGGTTCTTCATCAAGGGCGCCGCGTACGCCGGGTTGCCTGCCTGGGCCGACCACCACCCCTGGTGGGGTCTGATCCTGGTGACACCGGCCTGTGTCGCCCTCGCAATCTGGCTCGCTCGGCCCTGGTCGGCGCGCTGGTTGGGCTATCTCGTGGACCCGATCGGAGCGATCAAGGAACTCCGGCTCCGACTGCGCACCGACTAGGTCGCTTGGGAGCCCGGCCCCCACTGTGGCGGGACTGCACTGCGCGGAACCACGTCCTTGGCCCTGGCTTCCTCGATGGTGGCTGCATGTCCGCCTAGATGGGCGGGATACCAGGGCGCGTGCTCGCCGGACTGTGGCCGGTGGTGGTCGAGCAGTTGGAGTTGCTCGACCATCGTGCTCAGCCGACTGCCCAACTCGATCGTGGCGCCGGTGACGTCAGTGCCACTCTCAATCCGCAGTGGCTGGCCAAAATGCACATCGACAGGTCGCCCCCTGGTCAGATCAGGTGGGGGTTCGGGGGTGCCCACTGAATAGATTCGCTGCGGCCCCCACAAGGCAGTGGGCACCAGCGGTGCGCCAGTCTCGCGGGCCAGCGCCGCTGCTCCCCGCATCAGCGCCCGGACCGTGAAACTGTAGGAGATCCCCGCTTCGGGGAAGAGTGCGACCGCTTCGCCCTCTCGCAGCGCTTGTCGTGCCACCGAATAGGCGGCTGCTGGTGCGCTGCGATTCACCGGGATGTGTCTCATGTTGGTCAATGCCCACCCGATCGGTGGCCGCCATGCGTCGTACCTGATCAGAAAGCGCAGGTGGCGATTGCGGTTCAGCGCAGCACTCCCGAGCATCAAGAAGTCCAGATAGGAGACGTGGTTCGCCGCCACGACCACAGGACCACTGGACGGCAAGTTTTCGGCGCCAGCCACGTTGAGTCGCACACCAAGGCCACGTAGCACGCCACGGCCGAGCAGGTTGGTGAACCGATAGGTGCTCTCCAACGCCACGGAGGATTCCTACGAGAACGGCGGCCGCTCGTCAAGCGTGATCGACCGGCGCCCGGCCCAACGCCAGACGCGGGCGGCGCTGTCACGGTCCTCGTCGGTGATCAAGTTGCCCATCCAGCGCAAGGCCAAGGTCATCAACCAGCGCGACCTCATCCCAGCCGGGCCCAACGTCGGCAGCAGTCGCGGCACGGTGACCAGTCCGGCTAGGCGACGGGCGATGGAGAACGACTCGCCATAGCTCTCTTGCAAGTACGCCGGCCACGCCATCGACAGGTCGCTGTCCAAGAACTGCACCACGCTGCGACCGGTCTCCAGTCCGTAGTCGATCCCTTCGCCATTGAGTGGGTTCACGCAGGCCGCGGCGTCCCCGATCAGCGCCCAGTTGCGACCGGCCACACCAGAGACAGCTCCGCCCATCGGCAGCAGTGCTGAGGTCGGCATGCGCAGCGGGCCAGACAGAGCGAACTCGTCACGACGCTCGTCGGCGTAGTGCTGCATCAGTGGTCGCAGGGCCACATCGGCCGGCCGCTTGTTGGTCGCCAGCGTGCCGACTCCGATATTCACCTCACCGCTGCCAAGCGGGAAGATCCACCCGTAGCCACTGAGGATCTCGCCGTCTTTGCCGCGCAGTTCGAGGTGGCTGCTGATCCACGGGTCGTGGCTCATCTCGGACTTCACGTAGGCCCGCGCTGCCACGCCGTACGCCGTATCGCGATGCCACACCCGACCCAGTGCTTTGCCCAAGGCAGAGCGCACCCCGTCAGCCACGATCAGTCGACGACATGCGATCTCGAAGGTCTCAGCACCGGACTTGAACACAACCGCGACCACTCGGCCAGCTTCCACACGCGCATCGACCGCTTTGGCGCCCTCGACCCCAATCGCACCCGCGGCCAAAGCGGTTTCGCGGAGGTGGTGGTCGAGCTCCATCCGAGGAACAGCCGATCCGTAGGCGGGCAGATTGCCACCTGGCCAGGGCAGTAGCAGCATCTGTCCGAACCCATGTGCCCGCAGTCCGTGGTTGACGGTGTGACTGCGCACCCAGTCGTCTAGCCCCAGTGCGGCCAACTCGTGAATCGCGCGCGGCGTCAGCCCATCCCCGCAGGTCTTGTCGCGGGGAAAGGTGGCCGCATCGGCCAACACCACGTCATGCCCAGCCCGGGCCGCCCACGTCGCCGCCGAGGAGCCAGCCGGGCCTGCGCCCACCACGAGCACATCGGTCTGGGTCGGACGAGCGGCGATGGGGTTGGCGATCTCCGGAGAGGGTGCCGGTGGCCTGCTCACATTCACCGCGACATCCTCCCAGCCCTCCCCTAGCTGCGCCCAATCGCCGCCGAATTGTGGGTTGTCCAACGCTCAATTTCGGTGCTCGATAGCACCCGATTCTCAACGCACGAGGACCCCGACACCTCATGGTGTCGGGGTCCTCGTCTGCTCGATCTAGTTCCGATAGGAGCCGAAATCGAAGTCATCAAGCGCCACCGGCTCGGCAGTTGAACTACCGAAGTAGTCATCGCCGTAGGAGTCGTAGCCGGTCACCTGGTAGGCGGCCGCGCGGGCCTCCTCGGTGGGCTCGACCCGGATGTTGCGGTAGCGCTCCAGGCCGGTGCCGGCCGGGATCAACTTGCCGATGATGACGTTTTCCTTCAGACCCAGCAGCGAGTCGGACTTGGCGTTGATCGCCGCGTCGGTGAGCACGCGCGTGGTCTCCTGGAAGGACGCCGCCGACAGCCACGATTCGGTGGCCAGCGACGCCTTGGTGATCCCCATCAACACCGGACGACCCGAAGCCGGCTTGGCGCCCTCGGAGACAACCCGACGGTTCTCTTCCTCAAAGCGCACCCGGTCGACCAGGTCGGAGGGCAGCAACTTGGTGTCGCCCGACTCGATCACCGTGACCCGGCGCAGCATCTGCCGCACGATGATCTCGATGTGCTTGTCGTGAATCGACACACCCTGGCTGCGATACACCGCCTGGACCTCGTCCACGAGGTGCTCCTGTGCCCGACGTACGCCGAGGATGCGCAAGACATCCTGCGGGTCCGGCGTGCCCTGGATGATCTGCTGACCGACCTCGATGTGGTCGCCATCGGCCACCAGCAGACGCGAACGCTTCGAGACCGGGTACTCCTCGACCTCAGAGCCATCGTCAGGGGTGACGATCACCTTGCGGGCCTTGTCGGAGTCCTCCACCGTCACGCGACCAGCAGCCTCGGCGATCGGCGAACGACCCTTGGGCTGGCGAGCCTCAAACAACTCGACCACACGGGGCAGACCCTGGGTGATGTCGTCGGCCGATGCCACACCACCGGTGTGGAAGGTACGCATCGTTAGCTGCGTGCCAGGCTCACCAATCGACTGCGCGGCGATGATCCCGACGGCTTCGCCAATGTCGACCAGCTTGCCGGTGGCCAGCGATCGGCCGTAGCACTTGGCGCAGGTGCCGGTCTTGGCGTCGCAGGTCAGCACGGAGCGAACCTTGACCTCGGTGACCCCTGCTTCAACCAACTGCGAAATGGTCACGTCACCCAAGTCACCACCTGCGGCAACAAGCACCTCACCGGTCTCGGGGTGAAGTACGTCGACAGCCGAACTGCGCGCGTAGGCAGCAGTCTCGGCGTTGTCGTCCTTGACCACCTTGCCGTTGTCGAGCTTGACGCCGATCTTCTTCGGCAGACCACGCTCGGTGCCACAGTCGGCCTCGCGAATGATCACGTCCTGAGAGACGTCGACCAAACGACGGGTCAGGTAGCCCGAGTCCGCCGTGCGGAGCGCGGTGTCAGCCAGACCCTTGCGGGCGCCGTGGGTGGAGATGAAGTACTCCAACACCGACAAGCCTTCACGGAAGTTCGACTTGATCGGACGCGGGATGATGTCACCCTTCGGGTTGGCCACCAGACCACGCATCGCGGCCACCTGACGCATCTGCATCATGTTTCCCGACGCTCCCGAGTCGACCATCATGAAGATCGGGTTGGTGCGGTCGAAGTTCTCCTCCATGGCCTGAGCCACTTCGTTGGAGGCCTGGGTCCAGATCTCGATCAGTTCCTGGCGACGCTCGTCGTCAGTGATCAGACCGGTCTCATACTGCTTTTGCACCTTCGCGGCCAGATCGTCAAAGCGGGCCAGGATCTCCGGCTTGGAGTCAGGCGTGACCACGTCGTCGATCGACACGGTGACCCCGGAGCGAGTCGCCCAGGCAAACCCGATGTCCTTGAGGGCATCGAGTGAGGCAGCCACCTCGACCTTGGTGTAGCGCTCGGCCAAGTCGTTGACGATGACGCCCAACTGCTTCTTGCCCACCTCGAAGTCCACGAAGGGGTAGTCAGCCGGCAGCGCCTCGTTGAAGAGCGCACGACCCAGGGTGGTCTCCAGCGTGATCGTCTCCCCCGTGGGCAGGTCAGAGCCCACCGGCGGAACGATGTCGGAGAACCGAATCGAGACTCGGCTCTGCAGTTCGATCTCGCCACGGTCAAAGGCCATGATCGCCTCGCCCGTGCCGGAGAAGGAGCGCCCGGCACCCTTGCCGCCCTGACGCTCGGCGGTGAGGAAGAACAGACCGATGATCATGTCCTGGGTCGGCATCGTCACCGGACGACCGTCAGAGGGCTTCAAGATGTTGTTGGTCGACAGCATCAAGATGCGGGCCTCGGCCTGAGCTTCGGCGGACAACGGCAGGTGAACGGCCATCTGGTCACCGTCGAAGTCGGCGTTGAACGCCGTACACACCAACGGGTGGATCTGAATGGCCTTGCCCTCGATCAGTTGCGGCTCGAAGGCCTGGATGCCCAGACGGTGCAGGGTAGGCGCACGGTTGAGCAGCACTGGGTGCTCGGCGATGACCTCTTCGAGCACGTCCCAGACCTCAGGACGTACGGCGCGCTCGACCATCCGCTTGGCGGACTTGATGTTTTGCGCGTGGCTCAAGTCCACCAGGCGCTTCATCACAAACGGCTTGAACAGCTCGATCGCCATGTATTTCGGCAGACCACACTGGTGCAGCTTGAGCTGCGGACCCGACACGATCACCGAACGACCCGAGTAGTCGACGCGCTTGCCGAGCAGGTTCTGCCGGAAGCGGCCCTGCTTGCCCTTGAGCATGTCCGACAGCGACTTCAACGGCCGGTTGCCCGGTCCGGTGACCGGACGGCCACGACGACCGTTGTCGAACAACGAGTCCACGGCCTCCTGCAGCATCCGCTTCTCGTTGTTGACGATGATCTCGGGAGCACCGAGGTCAAGCAATCGCTTCAACCGGTTGTTGCGGTTGATCACGCGACGGTAGAGGTCGTTGAGGTCAGAGGTGGCGAACCGACCACCATCAAGCTGCACCATCGGCCGCAGGTCCGGCGGGATCACCGGTACGGCGTCAAGGACCATGCCCAACGGGGAGTTGTTGGTCTTCATGAAGGCGTCGACAACCTTGAGCCGCTTGAGCGCGCGTACCTTGCGCTGCCCCTTGCCGGTCTCGATGGTCTCGCGCAGCGACGCCACCTCGGCCTCGATGTCGAAGGTCTCCAAGCGCTTCTGGATCGCGGTGGCGCCCATGTAGCCCTCGAAGTACTTGCCGAACCACAGCTTCATCTCGCGATAAAGCTGCTCGTCGCCCATCAGGTCTTGGACCTTGAGGTTCTTGAAGGTGGTCCACACCTCTTCGAGCCGGTCCAGCTCACGCTGGGCGCGGTCGCGAATCTGCTTCATCTCGCGCTCGCCGCCATCGCGCACCTTGCGCTTGGCGTCGGCCTTGGCACCCTCGGCCTCCAGCTGAGCCAGGTCGGCTTCAAGCTTCTTGGCCCGCTCGTCGAGTTGGTTGTCGCGGCGCGACTCGAGGTTCTTGCGCTGCAGGCCGATCTTGCCCTCGAGGTCGGTCAGGTCGCGGTGCCGGGCCTCCTCGTCGACGTGGGTGATCATGTAGGCAGCGAAGTAGATGACCTTCTCCAGGTCCTTCGGCGCCAAGTCGAGCAGGTAGCCGAGCCGGCTCGGCACACCCTTGAAGTACCAGATGTGGGTGACCGGGGCGGCAAGTTCGATGTGGCCCATCCGCTCGCGGCGCACCTTGGAGCGGGTGACCTCGACGCCACAGCGCTCACAGATGATGCCCTTGAAGCGAACTCGCTTGTATTTGCCGCAGTAGCACTCCCAGTCCCGAGTGGGACCGAAGATCTTCTCGCAGAAAAGTCCGTCACGCTCGGGCTTGAGCGTGCGGTAGTTGATGGTTTCGGGCTTCTTGACCTCGCCGTGGCTCCAATTGCGGATGTCTTCCGCCGTCGCCAGGCCGATCTTGAGCTGATCGAAGAAGTTCACGTCGAGCACGTTGGCTGCAACCCTTCAGTTGGTTCTATGAGTCTTGTTGAGGTTGGGGACTGACTCTGTGTGGACCCCGGTGGTCGGGGTCCACACAGTGGGTCAGACTTCTTCGACCGAGCTGGGCTCGCGGCGGGACAGGTCGATGCCGAGTTCTTCAGCCGCCCGGAAGACATCTTCCTCGGCGTCCTTCATCTCGATCGCGGTGCCGTCTTGGCTCAACACCTCGACGTTGAGGCACAGCGACTGCATCTCCTTGACCAACACCTTGAACGACTCCGGAATACCCGAATCTGGGATGTTCTCGCCCTTGACGATGGCCTCGTAGACCTTCACACGACCGGGAACGTCGTCGGACTTGATGGTCAGCAACTCCTGCAGGGCGTAGGCAGCGCCGTAGGCCTCCATCGCCCAGACCTCCATCTCACCGAACCGCTGGCCACCGAACTGAGCCTTTCCGCCCAGGGGCTGCTGCGTGATCATCGAGTACGGACCAGTCGAGCGGGCGTGAATCTTGTCGTCGACCAAGTGGTGCAACTTCAAGATGTACATGTAGCCAACCGACACCGGCTCGGGGAACGGCTCGCCGGAGCGGCCATCGAGCAGGTTGGCCTTGCCGGTCTCGCCGACGAGTCGCTTGCCGTCTCGGTTGGGCAGCGCCGCACCGAGCAGACCCACGATCTCGTCCTCGCGAGCACCGTCAAAGACCGGCGTCGCGACCTTGGAGTCAGCCGGAGCCTCAGCCAGACCGATCTCGGCCAGTCGCTGCTCCCACACCTGGTCGGCAGCGCCTTCGATCTTCCAACCGTTCTTGGCCAGCCAGCCAAGGTGGATCTCGAGGATCTGGCCGATGTTCATCCGGCGAGGCACACCAAGCGGGTTCAAGATCACGTCGACCGGGGTGCCGTCCTCCATGAACGGCATGTCCTCGATCGGCAGGATCTTGGCGATCACACCCTTGTTGCCGTGACGACCAGCCAGCTTGTCGCCGACCGAGATCTTGCGCTTCTGTGCGACGTAGACCCGAACGAGTTCGTTGACACCCGGCGGGAGTTCGTCACCCTCCTCGCGGTTGAAGACCCGTACGCCGATGACCGTGCCCGATTCACCGTGGGGAACCTTCATCGAGGTGTCGCGGACTTCACGAGCCTTCTCTCCGAAGATGGCGCGCAGCAGGCGCTCTTCGGGGGTCAACTCGGTCTCGCCCTTGGGGGTCACCTTGCCGACCAGGATGTCACCGGTGGTGACCTCTGCGCCGATGCGGATGATGCCGCGCTCGTCGAGGTCGGCCAGCATCTCCTCCGACACGTTGGGAATGTCGCGGGTGATCTCTTCAGGGCCCAACTTGGTGTCGCGGGCGTCAACCTCGTGCTCCTCGATGTGGATCGAGGTGAGGATGTCTTCTTGCACCAGCCGCTGGCTGAGGATGATTGCGTCCTCGTAGTTGTGGCCCTGCCATGGCATGAACGCCACCAACAAGTTGGTGCCCAGCGCCATCTCACCGGCGTCGGTGCACGGACCGTCGGCAACCGGCTGACCAACCTCAACTCGGTCACCGGCGCTGACCAGCGGACGCTGGTTGATGCAGGTGCCCTGGTTGGATCGGGTGAACTTCTGCAGGCGGTAGGGCTTGTGGGTGCCGTCGTCGTTCATCACCTCGATCAGGTCTGCCGAGACCGAGGTGACCACGCCGGCGGCCTCGGCCACGACCACGTCGCCGGCGTCGACCGCAGCGCGGTACTCCATGCCCGTGCCGACCAGCGGGGAGTTGCTGCGGATCAGCGGCACAGCCTGACGCTGCATGTTGGCGCCCATGAGCGCACGGTTGGCGTCGTCGTGCTCCAGGAACGGGATCAGGGCGGTAGCCACCGACACCATCTGGCGCGGGGACACGTCCATGTAGTCGACCTGGTCGCGCGGGATGTCGACAGCCTCGCCGCCGCGGGTGCGAACCAGCACTCGCTCGTCGATGAAGTTGCCCTTGGCGTCGATCACGGCGTTGGCCTGAGCGATCACCTTGGAGTCTTCTTCATCGGCGGTCAGGTGGTGGATCTCGTCGGTGACGCGACCCTTCTTGACCACTCGGTAGGGGGTCTCCACGAAGCCGAACGGGTTGATCCGGCCATAGGAGGCCAGTGAACCGATCAGACCGATGTTGGGACCTTCAGGGGTCTCAATGGGGCACATCCGGCCGTAGTGCGAGGAGTGCACGTCACGAACGTCCATCTGCGCACGGTCACGCGAGATACCACCAGGACCGAGCGCTGAGAGGCGGCGCTTGTGCGTCAGACCGGCAATCGGGTTGGTCTGGTCCATGAACTGGCTCAGCTGCGACGTACCGAAGAACTCCTTCAGCGCCGCCACGACCGGACGGATGTTGATCAAGGTCTGCGGCGTGATCGCCTCGACGTCTTGAGTCGTCATCCGCTCGCGGACCACACGCTCCATGCGCGCCAAACCGGTGCGAAGCTGGTTCTGGATCAGCTCGCCCACCGTGCGCATGCGGCGGTTGCCGAAGTGGTCGATGTCGTCGGGGCGAACCTCGATCGACTCGCCTTCGAGGTTCTTGACTTCGTTGCCCTGCGCGTCGTGCAGCACAGTCTCGCCCGCGTGCAGCGCCACGATGTAGCGGATCGTGGCCACGATGTCGTCGATCGTGAGCGTCTGCTGGTCGAAGGCCTCGTGCTGACCCAGCTTCTTGTTGATCTTGTAGCGACCAACCTTGGCCAAGTCGTAGCGCTTGGGGTTGAAGTAGTAGTTCTGCAGCAGCGTCTGCGCAGCCTCACGCGTCGGCGGTTCGCCTGGACGCAGCTTGCGGTAGATGTCGAGCAGCGCGTCGTCTTGAGCCTGGGTGTTGTCCTTCTCCAGGGTCAACATCATCGACTCGTACTGGCCGAACTCTTCGCGAATCTGCTCGTTGGTCCAGCCCAGGGCCTTGAGCAGCACTGTGACGTTCTGCTTGCGCTTGCGGTCCAACCGGACGCCGACCATGTCGCGCTTGTCGATCTCGAACTCCAACCAAGCACCCCGGCTCGGGATCACCTTGGCGGTGAAGATGTCCTTGTCGGAGGTCTTGTCGGCCGTGCGCTCGAAGTACACCCCCGGCGAGCGCACCAACTGCGACACCACGACACGCTCAGTGCCGTTGATGATGAAGGTGCCCTTGCGGGTCATCAGCGGGAAGTCGCCCATGAAGACGGTCTGTGCCTTGAGCTCACCGGTCTCGGAGTTGAAGAACTCCGCCGACACATAGAGCGGCGCGGAGTAGGTGAAGTCCTTCTCCTTGCACTCCTCTTCGGTGTACTTCGGGTCATAGAAGACCGGGGAGTCAAACGACAGCGACATGGTCTCGGCGAAGTCTTCGATCGGAGAGATCTCTTCAAAGATCTCCTGCAGACCGGTCTTGGTCGAGACATCTTCGCCGGCGGCCTGACGCTCCGCGACCCGCTGCTGCCAACGCTCGTTGCCGATCAGCCAGTCGAAGCTGTCGGTCTGAAGCGAAAGGAGTTGGGGTACGGCGAGAGGCTCGGTGATCTTGGCGAAGGAAAGGCGGTTGGTGTTGGCGGTGGTGCGGGTGGAGCGCGAGGCGGCCAAGAGGGGACCTTCCGAGGTTCACATGTGAATTGCGACCCACTCACCACAACTTCTGCCGTCCGGACATGCAGAAGCGCATCTGAGAGAGGGCGCAGCCGCCAAGGATACCAAGGGTGCGCATGAAAAATCAACCGGCCTCCGCGACCAAGATCGCCACGGGCGGTTGTGGCACGAATGCTGCCTCGCCACCTTCGTCGGGTCAAGCGCCCGCGCCGGGACTGTTGCCGATCCGATGCGCAAAGCAAACGAGGCCGACCCCAGTGGGATCGGCCTCGTTGAGTTGCTACAGATCAGCGCAAGGTCACTTGAGGGTGACGGTGGCGCCAGCGCCTTCGAGGACTTCCTTGGCCTTCTCGGCGGCCTCCTTGTTGACCTTCTCGAGAACTGCCTTGGGGGCGGCCTCAACGAGCTCCTTGGCCTCCTTCAGGCCGAGCGAGGTGAGGGCGCGCACCTCCTTGATGACGTTGATCTTCTTCTCGCCGGCAGCCTCGAGGACGACATCGAACTCGTCCTGCTCGGCAGCGGCCTCAGCGGCGTCGCCGCCGCCAGCGGCCGGAGCAGCGGCTACGGCAACCGGAGCGGCTGCGGTCACGCCGAAGGTCTCCTCGAACTGCTTCACGAACTCGCTGAGCTCCAGGAGGGTCATCTCCTTGAAAGCGTCGAGCAGCTCGTCGGTGCTGAGCTTCGCCATGGTGGCGATCCTTTCGTTTGGTGGTGACTGTCGGGCGACAGACACCGAATGGGTGTTGTGTCGGCCCGATCAGGCCTCGGTGGTCTCCTCCGCGGGGGCCTCGTCGGCAGCCGGAGCCGCGTCGGTGGCCGCCTCGGGGGCGTCCGTGGTGTCCGCAGCGGGGGCCGGAGTACCGGCGCCACCGCCCAGGACGGAGGGGTCCTCGGTTGCCTTGCTCTGCAGCGCTCCGGCCACGCGGGCCATCTGCGACAGAGGGGCGTTGAGGAGGTAGACGGCCTGGCTCAAGGACGCCAGCATCGCGCCAGCAAGCTTGCCCAGCAGAACCTCGCGGCTCTCCAGGTCAGCCAACTTGGCGATCTGCTTGGCGTCCATCAGCGCGCCGTCGACGAAACCACCCTTGATGATCAGGGCGGGGTTTGCCTTGGCGAAGTCACGCAGGCCCTTGGCCGCTTCGACCAGGTCGCCACTGATAAAGGCGATGGCGGTCGGACCATTGAGCAGATCGTCGACACCGTCGACTCCGGCTTCCTTGGCAGCGATCTTGGTCAGCGTGTTCTTGACCACGGCGTAGTTGGCGTTCTCGCCGAGCGAGCGTCGCAGATCCTGCAACTGCTTCACGGTGAGACCGCGGTACTCGGTCAGCACAGCACCAGCGGAGTCGTTGAACTGCTCGACGATCTCCGCTACGGCTGCTGCCTTGTCTGGCCGCGCCATGGGTCTCCTTCCAACTCTGCACGGGGTGTGCGGGTGGTACGCCGGGTGACGCACCGCCATGGATCCGCAGACCAGAGGAGACCTGAAAGAGAAACGCCCCGGCGCAGAGGGCACAGGGCGTTAGGCGATTGCTCGCCGATCTGTGTCACCTGCGCAGGTCGCCGCTCTCGCGGGCCTTCACTCCCCGAGGGGAGAACCGGCGGTCTTGGGTTCCAGCAGAGGATGCTACGCGACGCTCCTGCCCCAGCCAAATCATCGATGTGCCCACAGGACAGAGTTCTTTGGTGGTCGAGGTTCTTCGCACCAGAGCTGTGAAGGTGTTCGTGCCGAGGCCTTCCCGCCTACGCCGACACGAAGGTGTATGAGAACGGATGCAACGGGTTGGCCCCGTAGGCGGCGTAGCCGAACTGGCTCACGGTCATCAGCCCCATCGCTGCGGAACCCGGGTCGAAGTAGGCAACCCGCTCGATAGTGCTGCCCGAGGTGGCGTAGCCGAACACGGTCACATAGTGCCGTGGGCCGAAATAGTCCCCCGTGCCTCCGGGGAGGCGATTGGGGTTGACCAGCAGGATCCCCGGCCGACCCAGGCGGATCGTGACCCCAACACGATTAATCGCATCGGATCGTTGGCCGAAGTTGTTGTCGTCGTACTGGCTATAGGCGACATGCCGGTTCATGGCGTTGGGGACATTCCACGGCATTGTCCCAATGGACCCGGTCCCGCTCTCAGCCGCCAGTGTGGACTGCGCCACCAGGGGTGAACCCATGGTGAGCAAGGCTGACTGCATCGCAGCCGGACCACAGTAAGTGTTCGTCTCCTGCTTGCGGCCCTGCGGCTTGTAGTTGACCACATTGCCGAGTTGGGACTGCCGCACACCATTGACCACGAAGGTTGCGTAGCCCCCGTGATAGGACGCTGGGGTGTACCAGTCCCCGTAGCAGGTCCGGTTCTGGCCGGCGCCCAAGCTGACCGTCGCGCAAGTCCAACTGTTCGACCAACGACTAGACCACGAACTCACCGTGACCGAGATCTTTCCGGAGCCGGCCGGACTCACGTAGGCGACCGTGCGCGCCTGCCCAGTGGAACTGCGCTGCGTGCAGAGCGCGTAGCGCAGATTCCCGGCCTGGTGGTAGTTGGAACACGTGTGTCCGTAGGTGAAATACGTGCTCCACGAACGCGCCACGGCTTGGGCGGGGGCGGCCGTCAGCAGTGCTGCGGCGAGCGTCAACAGCATTGCCAGCACACCTGCTTTCAGGGTACGACGGCGCGGAGTGCGATCCGGTGTGGGCTGACCGATCATGACTGTTCCTATCCCTGGTGGAGATGGTCAGGCTGCCACCAGACCCGGGAGTGTCTGTCGATCTGGCGGGAATCCGCCAATCCCTTGCGCTTCGGCTTTCGCCCAGCTTCGAGACCGAAAAACAAACGACCCGGACCCCACGAAAGGGCCCGGGTCGCTCAGCGTCAATGATCAGGCGTCGGCGTCTTCGCCAGCCACGTTGCGGGTGCGGTTGGGGTCGATCTGGATGCCCGGGCCCATGGTGGTGGACACGGTGACCTTCTTGACGTAGCGGCCCTTGGAACTGGCCGGCTTCAACCGGAGCACCTCTTCGAGGGCAGCGGCGTAGTTCTCCGCCAGCGCCGACTCAGAGAAGGACGCCTTGCCGATGATGAAGTGCAAGTTGGCGTGACGGTCGACGCGGAACTCGATCTTGCCGCCCTTGATGTCGGTCACGGCCTTGGCCGGGTCCGGGGTGACGGTGCCGGTCTTCGGATTCGGCATCAGGCCGCGGGGACCCAGGACACGACCCAGACGACCGACCTTGCCCATCATGTCGGGGGTGGCGACCACGGCGTCGAAGTCGAGCCAGCCGCCGGCGACCTTGTCGATCAGGTCGTCGCCACCGACGATGTCGGCGCCAGCCTCACGGGCTGCTTCGGCCTTGTCACCGTTGGCGAAGACCAGCACGCGAGCGGTCTTGCCAGTGCCGTGCGGCAGGTTGACGGTGCCGCGCACCATCTGGTCGGCCTTGCGGGGGTCGACACCGAGTCGCATGACGACGTCGACGGTCTCGTCGAACTTCTTCTTGGATGCTGCCTTGGCGATCTTGATCGCCGAGAGGGGTGAATAGATTTCAGCCTTGTCGAACGACTCCGAAGCCGCCCGGTAGCTCTTGCTGCGCTGCATGTTCTTCTACTTTCAAACGAAGGAGTGTGGTCAGCGGGCCAGCGCGGCCCTGCCACTTGGAGTTGCAGTTGGTTTCGTCACGGCCGCTGCGCGGCCTGCTCAACCAACGGTTGGTCAGCGGTTTTGAATCCGACCGACCCTGCGCCATTCCGACTACGGCACACCTCGCTTCACTCGGCGTACCTTCGCCTTCATGGCTTGGTCAGTCGGTTTTGAATCCGACCGACCCTGCGCCATTCCGACTACGGCACACCTCGCTTCGCTCGGCGTACCTTCGCCTTCATGGCTTGGTCAGTCGGTCGTGACGCCCATCGAGCGCGCCGTACCTTCGACGATCTTCATCGCAGCCTCGATGTCGTTGGCGTTGATGTCGGGCATCTTGGTCTGGGCGATCTCGCGGATCTGGTCCTTGGTGAGCTTGGCGACCTTGTCCTTGTGCGGAACGGCGGAGCCCTTCTGGATGCCGGCGGCCTTCTTGATCAGCTCGGCAGCGGGCGGGGTCTTGGTGACGAACGTGAACGAACGATCCTCGTAGATGGTGATCTCAACGGGGATGACGTTGCCACGCATCGCCTCGGTCGCGGCGTTGTAGGCCTTGCAGAACTCCATGATGTTCACACCGTGGGGACCAAGAGCGGTACCCACTGGCGGAGCCGGAGTGGCTGCCCCGGCCTGCAACTGGACCTTGACCAGGCCAGCAATCTTCTTCTTCGGAGGCATTCTTCTGTGTGTCCTTCTTCTTGTACGTCGTGGTCAAACGAGCCGGACCGGCTCTGCCACCTGGGTGCTGGGCCTTGCTCAGATCTTCTGGATCTGGTCGAAGCTCAGCTCGACCGGAGTCTCCCGGCCGAAGATCTCGACGAGAGCCTTCACGCGCTGGCTCTCTGGGTTGATTTCGGTGATGGTCGCATGCAGCGTCGCAAACGGACCCTCCACCACCATGACCGAGTCGCTGACCCCGAAGTCCAAGACCTCGGTGGTCTTGCGGGTCGGCTGCGCGCCACCGGGACGAGCCGGAGCATCTTCGCCCTTGGGCGCAGCGGCCTCCTGCTCGGCGATGATCGCCGGGGCCAACATCTTCTCCACCTCGTCATAAGACAGCGGGATCGGCTGGTGCTGGTGACCCACAAAGCCCGTCACCGACGGGGTGTGTCGCACAGCGGCCCAGGACTCATCGGTGAGGTCCATCCGGACCAAGACATAGCCGGGCAGCACAGTGCGCTTGACCAGTTTGCGCTGGCCGTTCTTGATCTCGGCGACCTCTTCGGTGGGGACGACTACTTCGTGGATGTAGTCCTCCATGTTGAGCGAGGTGATCCGGTTGGCCAGATTGGCCTTCACGCGGTTCTCCATGCCGGAATAGGTGTGTACGACGTACCAGTCGCCAGGCTGAGAGAGCAGCCGCTCGCGGAACTCCTCCAGCGGGTCGACGACCGCCTCGTCAGCCTCGTCAGCGGGGGCCTCGGCGTCAGCCGACGGCTCCTCGACCGAGGTGACCTCAAGGTCCTCGGCTGCGGTCAGGTCTTCGTGGTCCGACACGGGTGTCTCCATTAGGTCGTTGGTCTTGCTTGGGTCAGTTCTGACTGCGGCTATTTGCCAAACAGCCAGAACACCGCCTTGCCGAACAGCACATCGAGGCCCGACACGTAGGCGATCAGCGCCAACACGAACACAATTACCACGATGAAGTAGGTAACCAGTTGCTGTTGGGTCGGCCAGACGACCTTGCGGAGTTCGGCAACCACCTGGCGGTAGAAGGTGACGGGACTGGTCCGTTCCTTCGCCGCGGGCTGTGCTGGGCGGCTCTGCGTCACCATCTCCCCTATCGGTTCGGTCTGCCACTGATGCGGCTCGGCGGCGGCCAGGTGGCCATCACCGGATGCGATGTCGTGCGGATGCACTCCTCGCAGGGCACGAGGGACTTGAACCCCCAACCTTCGGTTTTGGAGACCGATGCTCTGCCAGTTGAGCTAGTGCCCTGTGGTTCCTCGTCGGCTTGCCACTCCAACTCGCTGGCTCCCAACCGCGGTTGGGACCCCTGCGCAGTGAGGCTGCGCATTGAAGGCATGGCAAAGCTTGGTGAGAAACACCAACACAGGAGTGTACGTGGCCGATGCCAGCCAAGTCGAACCGAGCCCGGAGGTGCCCAGAGGAGCACAGTCTTTCGATCCGGCGGGGCCTGGGAGCCCTACGATTCAACTATGACCAGCAAGCACCGCGTATCTGTCCGCGTCGGCAACATCGCCGAATCCGCCACGCTCAAGGTCGACGCCAAGGCCAAGGCACTCAAGGCCGAGGGCCGCCCGGTGATTGGGTTTGGCGCCGGTGAACCCGACTTCCCCACCCCCGACTACATCGTCGAGGCAGCCGTCGCTGCGTGTCAGGACCCCAAGAACCACCGCTACACACCTGCCGCCGGATTGCCCGAGCTCAAGAAGGCCATCGCCGACAAGACGCTGCGCGACTCCGGGTACGCCGTCGATCCGGCTCAGGTCGTGGTCACCAACGGCGGCAAGCAGGCCATCTACATGGCATTCGCGGCGATGTTGGATCCGGGCGATGAGGTGATCGTGCCTGCGCCTTACTGGACGACCTATCCCGAAGCCATCCGACTTGCCGGCGGAGTGCCTGTGGAGGTGCTCGCTGATGAAACCCAGGGCTACAAGGTGACGGTGGCGCAATTGGAGGCGGCTCGCACCGAGCGCACCCAGGTGTTGTTGTTCAACTCCCCCTCCAACCCCACCGGCGCGGTGTATGACGTCGAGGAGATCAAGACCATCGGCGCCTGGGCTTTGGAGCACGGGATCTGGGTGCTCACTGACGAGATTTATGAACACCTGGTCTACGACGGCTACCAGACCGGATCGTTGCCGGTGCTATGTCCAGAGATTGCCGACACCTGCATCGTGGTCAACGGGGTCGCCAAGACCTATGCGATGACCGGGTGGCGCGTGGGTTGGCTGATCGGCCCGACCGACATGGTCAAGGCCACCACCAACCTGCAATCCCACGCGACTTCCAATGTGGCCAACGTGAGCCAGCGCGCGGCGCTCGCTGCCGTCGCTGGCGACCTCTCGGCAGTGGCCGAGATGAAGGTGGCCTTCGATCGGCGTCGCAAGACGATGGTGGAGATGCTCAACGCCATCGATGGTGTGGTCTGCCCCACCCCCCACGGCGCCTTCTATGCCTACCCCTCAGTGACCGCGATGCTCGGCAAGGAGTACGACGGTCGCCAGATCAACACCTCGGCTGAATTGGCCGAATACATCTTGGAGAAGGCCGAAGTTGCCGTTGTGCCCGGAGAGGCGTTCGGCTCACCGGGCTATCTGCGCCTCTCCTACGCGCTCGGTGACGACGATCTCGTCGAAGGCATCGCGCGCATCCAGAACCTTTTCGCCTGACCGTGACGGCCGCAGATCGCGCTCCTCGCCGGGACCTGCATGCCCTGCCTAAGGCGCATCTGCACCTTCACTTCACGGGCTCGATGCGTCACGAAACGCTGCTCGAACTCGCTGAGCGTGAAGGACTGGTGCTCCCAGACGCCTTGACCGACGAGTGGCCGCCGGTGCTCAGCGCTGCCGACGAGAAGGGCTGGTTTCGGTTTCAGCGGCTCTATGACGTGGCCCGCTCGGTGCTGACCCAGGAGTCCGACGTACGACGCTTGATCCTTGAGGCGGCCGAAGACGACGTGGCCGACGGCGGTCGCTGGTTGGAGATTCAGGTCGATCCCAGCGGCTATGGCGCGCGGTTTGGCGGGATCACGGCGTTCACCGATCTGGTGCTCGATGCGGTCGCTGAAGCCACTGCTGCGACCGGCCTGCAGATCGGTTTGGTGATCGCGGCCAATCGGACCCGTCATCCGCTCGACGCCCGCACTCTGGCCCGCCTCGCGGCGCAGTACGTCGATCGCGGCGTCGTCGGTTTCGGGCTCTCCAACGACGAGCGCCGAGGGCGCACCTCAGACTTCGCTCCGGCTTTCAAGATCGCCGACCGCGCTGGACTCAACCTGGTGCCACACGGCGGCGAGCTGCTCGGGCCGGAGAGTGTGCGCTCTTGCATCGACGACTTGGGAGCCGGTCGCCTGGGCCACGGGGTGCGGTCGGTCGAAGACCCGGCGCTGCTCGATGAACTCGTCTCCCGTGGAGTGGCGCTGGAGGTCTGCCCCACCTCCAATGTGTCGCTAGGCGTCTATAGCGACCTCTCCTCGGTGCCGCTGCCCCAACTGCTCGCAGCCGGAGCCACCGTGGCGCTGGGTGCTGACGACCCACTTCTGTTTGGGTCGCGACTGGCTGGGCAGTACGCGACCATGCGCGCCGCCCACGACCTGGACGACGCCACGTTGGCGGAATTGGCCCGCATGTCGTTGCGTGCATCGAGGGCGCCGGAGTCCCTCAGGGCGAGCGTGGTCTGCGAGATTGACGATTGGTTGGCACAATCTCCGGTATGACCGAGACTCCCGGGACCGATCCGACCATCCCCGCATCCGGCGACGCAGCCGACGTGCCCCCTCCGCCGCCGCCGGTTGGTGACCCAGAACTGACCGCTCCGATCACACCGACGCCGGCGCCCAATGCGGATCCCGCCCCTGAAGTCGGCTACTGGGAGAAGCAGGCCCAGGAACAACAAGCCCAACAGCTTCACGGGGTGACCGATAACCCTTGGGGGCCGCCGGTGGCACCCCCGGCACCTGCCGAGGCGCCGGCCGCACCTAGCTATGCCGCGCCTGCTGACTACAGCCAGCCCACCCCGGACTACTCGGCGGGCACCCCAGCGGCGGCGCCGAATCCCTACCAGGTTCCGGTGGCGCCCGGCGGCAACCCTTACGCCACCTCCTACCAAGTAGTGCCCGACCACCCCTCGGCGACGACGGCCCTCGTGCTCGGCTTGATTTCGCTGATCGGTGGCTTCGTGCTGTGCGGGCTGCCTTGGTTCGTTGCGCCCTTCGCCTGGGTGATCGGCTCAAGGGTGGTCCGTGAGGTCGACGCTTCCAACGGCCAACTTGGCGGCCGCGGCAATGGTCAGGCCGGCATGATCATGGGCATCATCGGCACCGCACTGCTCGTGCTCAGTCTGTTGGCGATCATCGCGCTGTTCGCGCTTGGGGCGATGTCGGCCAACGGCTCGATCTAGTTGCGTCGGCTCACAACTCGGCACCTACGAGCACCGGCTCGTTGACCAGGGTGATCCCGAATCTCCGTCGTACTCCGTCACGAACGTGGCGGGCCAGCACCAACAACTCCTCGGTGGTGGCACCGCCTCGATTGGTCAACGCCAGTGGGTGCTTGGTCGACAGTGACACCGGCCCGATCGCAAAGCCCTTCTCAAACCCGGCGTGGTCGATCAGCCAGGCAGCGCTCGTTTTGACCTGACCTTCAGGCTGCGGCCACGCTGGCGCTCCTTCAGGCACTTGCTCGGGGCTCACGATCGGGTTGGTGAAGAACGACCCAGCGCTCCAGGTGTCGTGATCGTCGGCGTCGAGCACCATGCCTTTGCCAGCCCGCAAGGCGAGCACTGCGTCGCGGACCTCAGTCATCGGCACTCGCCCGCCGATCTCCACCCCACAGGTTCGGGCTAGCTCGGCATAGGCGATCGGGGTCGACAGAGTGCCTTGGCGGACCAGAAACGTGACCTCGAGTACGACGTAGCGACCCGGCTCCTCTTTGAACCGACTGGTCCGATAGCCAAATCCGCACTCCACCGCCGCAAAGGTGCGCTGAGTGCGCTCTACTCGATCCCAAGTGCGCACTCGGGCGATCGTCTGGGCCACCTCTTGGCCATAGGCGCCGACGTTCTGCACCGGCGTCGCCCCGACCGATCCGGGGACTCCTACGAGCGCTTCGAAGCCCACCCAGCCACTGTCGACAGCGTGGCGAGCAAAGGCATCCCAGTTCTCCCCCGCAGCGACCGTGAGCGTCACGGCGCCCAAGCAGGCCAGGTCGTCGGGGTCATCGGCGTCGGCGTGAATCCCGCGAGTGGCCACCTTGACTACCCGGCCGTCGAACCCCTGGTCGGCGACGACCAGATTGCTTCCCCCAGCCAGAAGCAACACTGGGATGCCAGCGGCATCCGCGTCCTCGACAGCCGCAATCAACTCGCCTTCGGTGCTGGCCACCACAAACTCCCGGGCAGGACCGCCCAGACGCAGGGTGGTGTGGTCGCGCAGTGATTCAGTCACGCAGAACCGCCACCGGCATGCCGAGCACCTTCTCCCCGAGGCAGGTCACGGTGAGCCGGACCCGACCATCGGTGTGGTCACCCTCGATGACCACCTCGGTTCCCTCAGGGGGTACGACGACAGGCTTGGTGAACTTGGCGCTCAGTTCGACGATGTGGCCGGGCTCTCCGACGTACTCATCGACAAAGCGGGCTGCCAGCGCCATGGTGAACATGCCATGGGCGATCACCCCGGGTAGACCAACAGCTCGGGCCACTTCGTCGTCTTGATGGATCGGGTTGGGGTCGCCCGCGGCGGCGGCATAGTCAACCAGCGCCTCGCGGGTGACGGGGTAGGTCTTGGCGGGAATGGCGCTCATGCCGCACCTCCGGAGTGCACCAGTGTGGCCTCGGCCGTGCACACCAGGGCGCCCGAGGCGTCACGGATCGCGCTGGAGGTGCCGATGATGTCGGCGCCGCCGATCTGGCGCAGGCTGCTCACGGTGAGCGTTGCGGTGAGCACGTCACCTTCACGGATCGGCCGCTCGTGCACGAACTTCTGCTGGCCGTGGATGACGTTGTGCAACGCGATGCCCACCGAGGGGTCGGTGATCAGTTCCTGCATCGCAGTAAACGCGACCACGATGGGGAAGGTCGCTGGTGCTGGGTCACCGGGCGACCACTCTGTGCCGGTTGCGGAGGCAAACGCAGCGATCCGGTCGGTGGTGATGTCGAGGGCAGCGGTCGGCGGAAACACCCGACCGGCAAGGGAATCATCGACTGGCATGAGTGGCACGCTACCGACAAAAGCTAAAGCGCCGCTCCCCTTCCGGGATGCGGCGCCTCGTCGCTTGAGTGAGGTGCGGTCAGCGGGTTTCGCGATGCGCAGTGTGGGCGCGGCAGCGCGGGCAGAACTTCTTGAGTTCCATCCGGTCTGGGTCGTTGCGACGGTTCTTCTTGGTGATGTAGTTGCGTTCTTTGCAGTCCACACACGCCATGGTGATCTTGGGACGAACGTCTGAGCTCTTGCTGGCCACTGTCTTCTCTTCCTGCTGGATTCGTCGTGCTGGTAGCGGGGGCGGGACTCGAACCCGCGACACCACGATTATGAGCCGTGTGCTCTAACCACCTGAGCTACCCCGCCAAGTCAGACCCGGCTGCCCGGTGCCCTTCCGAGCCCCTTTACGGAATCGAACCGTAGACCTTCTCCTTACCATGGAGACGCTCTGCCGACTGAGCTAAAGGGGCAATGCCAGCGAGGAGAATACACACCTCGGCAGGCGATTCTGAAATCGCAGCCTATCGGCCCTCACTGATGGTCAGCCAACCAGGTGATCGACCACGAAGCGCAATTGCTTCGGCGCCGTACGTCGCCAGTAGTCGCGGTCGTGTCCACCCGCACCGAACGAGGCGCTAATCGGCTCTGCGAAGCCGCTGACGTAGGCCTTGGTGGCGGCGTAGAACGGGTCGGACCGGCCGCAGTCGACACGCACTGGAATGCGATTCAGGGCCGCCTGCTCAGCCATGATCGAGAACTCGGCGTACTCCGCGGCATCGTCGAATCCCGATTTGGATGCCTCGCTGCCCGGCAGCCATAGCGCAGGCGACATGGCCGTGACCGCTTCGATGCGTTGGGGACCCAGAATTCCGGCCAGACGGAGCGCCCCATAGCCGCCCATCGACCATCCACCCAGCGCGACCCGCGTCAGTCCGCGTTTGCGCAGCATTGGCAAGAACTCCTCCACCACCATGGCGCCGGCATCCTCGCCGTTGGGTCGGCGGTGCCAGTACGTCGTACCGCCGTCGACGGCGGCCACCGCGATTCGCCTCCCGCTGCGGTGGGCAAGATCAGCTAGGGCGCCGTCAAGGTCGAGCCCGGACCGCCCGAAAGCCGTCCGGTGGTCGTTGTGCAATCCATGCAGCAGCACCCACACGGGCAGTCCAGTCGGTGAGTCGCCTGGGAAGGCCAGCGCCCAGCCGGTGCGCACTCCCCCGCGAGCCTGCGACCGGAAGTCGCTGCGGTCGATGGTGATGCCCGGGGCGGGCTCGGCAACCGGGGGCCGAGGGGTTGGCTGGGCACATGCTGTCAGTCCCAGCGCGGCTAGGAGGGCGGTTCTGCGAGAGAGCGCGGGCCCAACAACTGGGCGGCTCGCCGGAACAACTGGGCGGCTCGCCGGAACAATTGGGCGGCTCGCCGGAACAACTGGGCGGCTCGCCTGAACAACTGGGCGGCTCGCCGGAACAACTGGGCGGCTCACCGCTGCAGTCTGACACCGACGCCCACGCGTCGGTGTGGTCCAGCGTCGGTGTGGTCCAGCGTCGGTCTAAGGCTGCACGTGATCCCAGATCTTGGGGAAGGGTCGGATCTGCTCCAACTCGTAGGCGAGTTCGAGCAGGCGGGCCTCCTCGCCTTGGGCCGATGACAAGTGCAGCCCGATCGGCAGGCCAGTGCTCGACATGGCCCCTGGGACCGAGATCGCCGGGTCGCCCGACGCGTTTTGCAGGGGCGTGAACGACACCCAGTCGAGCAGGTGCTCCAGCACGGTCTCGAACGACTGCGAGGGGTCGAAGTGGCCCAGCGCTGGCGTGACATGGCCCAGGGTGGGGCTCAGCGTGACGTCGTACCGGCCGAAGAAGCGGCGGGTGAGGTACTGCGAAGCCCAGAGCCGCGAGATTGCCAGCGGCATCCGATGCGCATTGCGGGCGGCATAGGCGGCGAGACCCTTGGTCAGATTGTCGGTGAGTTCTCGGTCGAACGACGGGTCGAGGTCGTGCTTGCCCATCCGGGTCAGATAGAGCGCGAACGACGACCAATAGGTGAGAAAGTCGCGAGTGAAGAAGTCCGGCACGGGAGCGCTGACCAAGTCGACGTAGTGACCAGCACTCTCCAGCAGATCGGCGGTTGCCAGGACCGCCGCTCGCGTCTCGGCGTCGCATGCTCGCCCGCCGATGGAGTCGGTGATCACGGCGATCCGCTGGCGAGGACCTGGGCCACGCACGTCGCCGATGGGCTTGAGCCGCGGGTGTCGATAGATCCGCTCGGATTCGCGCAAATAGGCGGCAGTGTCGCGCACGCTGCGGGTGACCACCCCGTCGGCCACGATCCGAAGCGGCATGTTGCGGTTCATTCGGTCCGTCGGAGTCCGCCCCCGACTCGGCTTCATCCCGACGAGGCCACAGCACGAAGCCGGAATCCGGATCGAGCCACCGCCGTCGTTGGCGTGGGCAATCGGGACCACTCCCGCAGCCACGAACGCCGCCGACCCTGCGCTGGAGGCACCTGAGGTATGGCCCGGATTCCAGGGGTTGTGGACTGGTTCGTCATCGACGTACTCCGCAGCGCCGGAGAATCCGAACTCCGAGAGTCTGGTCTTGCCAAGCAGCACCAGACCTTGGGTCTTCAACATTCTGGCGACGTCACCGTCTTGAGTCTTGGGTTGGCCGAGGTAGGACTTGGTGCCTTGTTGGGTCGGCAATCCGGCCAGATCGCAGTTGTCCTTGATGAACCCTGGCACCCCCGAGAAGTAGCCCGCGGCCGGACGCTCAGCATCGCTGCGAGCCTGATCGAAGCGCTCGGCGGCCAGACCGGCCAGGGTTGGGTCCACTGCGATGCACCGGGCAATTGCTGCGTCGACAACCTCCGCGACGCCCACCTCTCCAGCCCGCAAGGCCTCGGCTACACCGACCGCATCGAGCCTGCCCAACGCGTCGTCACCAAATGCGTGCACCGTCATGATTGGCCCCTCCTGAAGCACTCCTCCACATGCGGATCAAACACCCCGGTCGCCTGCATGAGTGCGTGCATGGTGGTCGGACCGACGAATCTGAATCCTTGTCGGCTTAATTCTGCCGCCAACGCGTGTGACTCCGGGCAGGTGGTCGCCTCCGGCGACGGCGGTACGTCGGGAGCGTGGCCTTTGATCAGGTTTTCGAGACCCGCGTGTCCTCTGAGTCGAAGCACCGCCTCGGCGTTGTTGATCGTGGCATTGATCTTGGCTCGATTGCGCACAATCCCGGCGTCGCCCATCAGGCGCTCGACGTCAGCGGCGTCGAATCCAGCAACCACGTCGGCGTCGAAGCCCGCGAAGGCGGCCCGGAAGTTCTCGCGTTTGCGCAAGATGGTCAGCCAGGACAGCCCGGACTGGAACGCCTCGAGGGTGAGCCGTTCAAACCACGCAGACTCCCCCTCGATTGGCCGGCCCCACTCCTCATCGTGGTAGTCACGATTCAAGGGGTCGGACTCGGCCCACGGGCAACGTCGTACGTCGGTCACGAGGCCATGGTGTCAAAGCGGCTCTCGCGACGCCGGCCAGTGGTTCGTGGTCGCCCGGCGCGGGACGTCATACGTTGTCGTGGCTCCGGCAACCAAAGCGTATGACGTCTCCGGGACCGTCATACGCCGCGGCCTCCGGAGCCACCAACACGTATGACGCAAGGGGTGCGCAGGGGCCGAGGACCAACGCACCGCACCGCACCGCGAAACCTCCTGAACCAGTGCCCACGAGTCCCACAAGCCAACAGCCCCGCCGCAGCGACTGCTGGACGGGGCTGGTTGGTGGCAGGTGCAGGATTCGAACCTGCGTAGCTTTCGCGACGGATTTACAGTCCGCTTCCATTGGCCGCTCGGACAACCTGCCGTGCTGGGCGGTCACAGTGGGTACTGTTGACCAACAGCAGCGCTGAGAATACCCACCGCCTGCAGTGACCACCAACTCGACCCCAGGGAGACACCCATGGCCGACTCGTCCTTCGACATTGTCAGCAAGATCGACCGCCAAGAGGTCGACAACGCGCTATCTCAGACCGCCCGCGAAATCTCCCAGCGGTTCGACTTCAAAGGCACTGGCGCGGAGATCAAGTGGTCGGGCGAGAAGACAATTGAGATCTCGGCCAACGCCGACGACCGCGCTACTGCCATCTTGGATGTGTTCAAGGAGAAACTGATCAAGCGGCAGCAGTCGCTGAAGATCCTCGACGCCGGTGAGCCCCGCCAGTCCGGTCGCGAATCCAAGATCTCCGTGGCGCTGAAGGAAGGAATCACTTCCGAAGACGCCAAGAAGGTCGGCAAGTTGATCCGCGACGAAGGCCCCAAGGGCGTGAAGGTCCAGGTTCAAGGCGACGAACTGCGCGTGAGCAGCAAGAAGCGCGACGACCTGCAGGCTGTGATCGCGCTGGTCAAGGCCCAGGACTACGACTTCGCGGTGCAGTTCACCAACTACCGCTGAGCGGTCGCGGCGCTCACCACCGTTGTCGCCCCTGGGCTCACCGACAACCACACCGGAGTGCCTTCGCTGACTCCCAACGACCGAGCCATGGTTCGGGTCATGGTGGCGGTGACCAGTTCCCCATCTTCGGTGAGTACGTCGATGCGCGATTCAAAGCCGATTCGCAGGATTCGTGACACCCGCCCCTCCACCTCGTGCGCCGTTTGCGGAGATGTGGAGACATGCACGTCGTGCGGTCGGACCAACTGGCCATTCAACTTCGTGACGTCGCCGAGAAAGCTCATCACAAAGTCGTTGGCGGGCTCGTCGTACAACTGATCGGGAGAGCCGATCTGCTCGATTCGGCCTTGGTTGATCACCACGATCTGGTCGGCCACTTCGAGGGCCTCTTCTTGGTCGTGGGTGACAAAGACCGTAGTCACATGCACCTCGTCATGAAGTCGTCGCAGCCAGTCCCGGAGTTCACGGCGAACCTTCGCGTCGAGCGCGCCAAACGGTTCGTCGAGCAACAACACCGAGGGCTCCACGGCCAAGGCGCGAGCCAGGGCCATCCGCTGGCGCTGACCACCAGACAGTTGCGCAGGCAGCCGATCCGCGAACTGAGACAAGTGCACCAGTCGAAGCAACTCATCGACCTTGGCGGCAATCTCCTGCTTGGGGCGCTTGCGGATCTCCAGCCCAAACGCCACATTGCGCGCCACAGTGAGGTGCTTGAAGGCCGCGTAGTGCTGAAACACGAACCCGACATTGCGCCGCTGCGGGGGCAGGTGGGTGGCCGAGACACCTTCGATGTCGACGGTCCCACAATCGGCGTGTTCCAAGCCCGCAATGATCCGCAGCAGCGTTGATTTGCCGCCGCCACTGGGGCCAAGCAGCGCGGTCAATTCGCCTGTCGGGATGCTGAGGTTGATGTCGTCGAGCGCGACGAAGTCGCCAAAACGTTTGCCGACGCCAGAGATTTCGATACTCACGAGTCTTTGCCTTCTTGGGGTCTGAGGAGGGAGACGACGATCAAGCAGGCCACGGCGATCGCGGCCAGCAGGAACGACGTGGCATAGGCCTGGGATTGCTGGAAGTTGGCGTATTGCTCTTCTACGACCAAGGTCGCGGTCTGGGTCTGGCCGGCGAGATTGCCGGAGACGACTTTGACTGCGCCGTATTCGCCCAGACTGCGGGCCAGACTGAGCACGACGCCGTAGACCACCGCCCACTTGATGCTCGGGAGGGTGATCCGACGGAAGGTCTGCCAGCCCGACGCGCCAAGGCTCCGGGCAGCCCACTCCTGGTCGTCGCCGATCTCTTGCAGCACCGGTACCACTTCGCGGATGACCAGTGGCAGGGCCACAAACGTCGTCGCGAGCACCATGCCTGGTACGGCGAAGATGACGTCGATCCCCATGCTGGCCAATGTCGGACCAAACCAGCCCAACCGTCCGCCGTACACAAGGAGCAGGGCGAGTCCGACCACCACCGGCGAAACCGACAGTGGCACGTCGATCAGGGCCGAGAGCAGTCGCTTGCCCGGGAAGTCATAACGCACCAACAAGAGCGAGATGCCGACCCCAAACAGCAGGTTGATCAACACTGCGCTCACCGCCACGATCAAGGTCAGTTTGAAGGCGTGAACTACCTCAGGACTCCCGAAGATCTCCAGTGGCGCCGACCATCCGGCGGCAAAGGTACGCCGCACGATGGTGGCCATCGGCCAGACCACCAGCAGCCCGACGTAGGTCACGACGATGGCGCGCAGCGGCCACCGCACCCAGGATTTGGGACGCCTAGCCACGGCGGGCCACCCTTCGCTGAATCACATCGAGGGTCACGATCACCGCGAGCGAGACACATAGCAGCACCGTGGCGATCACCGACGCCGCCGCCGGATCGCCGGTCTCGATATAGGTCATCACGCGCACCGAGGCCACCTCAGTGCGGTTGGGCAAGTTGCCGGTGAGCAGCACCAGCGACCCGTATTCACTGATCCCACGGGCAAACGAGAGCGCAGCGCCTGCAGCAATCGCCGGAGCCAGGGTGGGCAGGAGGATCCGGCGCAGCGTGGTGGCCGGTGAGGCGCCCAGTGACGCGGCAGCCTCTTCGACATCACGGTCGAGTTCGGCCAGTACCGGCTGCACAGTGCGTACGACGAAGGGCAGCGTCACGAACGCCAACGCCAACAACACGGCTGTGCGGGTGTTAGCGACATTGACCCCGACGGGCGACTTCGGTCCATAGAGGGAGAGCAACACCAGGCCAGCCACGATCGTCGGGAGGGCAAAGGGCACATCGATCACGATGTCGATCACCCGCTTGCCCCAGAAGTGGTCGCGGACCAGCACCCAGGCGATCACGGTGCCAACCACGACGTTGATCAAGGTGACTGCCAGAGCACTGACGAAGGTGAGCCCTAGTGCGTTCCAGGTCTGTTGATTGCGCAGGGTCTGACTGATCTCGGCCCAACCTCCAGTGGTCCCGGTGACCACCACCGCGGTCAGCGGAATCAGCACCAGCAGACTGAACCAGACCAACGCGACCCCCAACCCCAACCCGGACGCGGCGCCCAGGCTGGTGACGGACCGACGGGAGCGGCGCTGCTGCGCCGCTCCCGCGTCCAAGGCCACACTGGCCACAGGTCAGGCCTTGCCTGAGCCAGCGATGATCTTGCTGATCACGCCAGTGGCCTCGTCGAAGAAGGCCGAGTTGGCCTTCGTCCACCCACCGAAGTCGGAGTCGACGGTGAGCAGCTTCTTGGGAGCCGGGAACGGGTTCTTCGGGTCGTTGGCACCCTTGACCTCGACCTTCACCGTGTCATCGAGCGGCCGGAAGCCAACCTCGGCGTAGGCACTCTGGCCCTCCTTGGACAACTGGAAGGCCAAGAAGTCCTTGGCGGACTGACTGGCCCCCTCGGTGACCGCCCCGGCGTTCTGGATCAACAGCGTCTGGTCGGGCACCACGTAGTCGATGTCGGCGCCGCCTTGCCGAGCGATGATCGCTTCGTTCTCGTAGGAGAGCAGCACGTCACCGGTGCCACCAGTGAAGGTGGTGAGGGCGTCGCTCGCGCTGCCGGGGAGCGCAGCAGCGTTATCGATCAACTTGGTCACATAAGCAGTGGCGTCGGCATCGCTGCCGCCGTTGGCCTTCACTTGCCCATATGCGGCCAAGAGGTTCCACTTCGCCGAACCTGACGAGCCCGGGTTGGGCGTCACTACTTGAACGCCGGGCTTGACCAAGTCGGCCCAAGACTTGATCTGCTTGGGGTTGCCCTTGCGGACCACAAGCACCACCACCGATTGCGTGATGATCCCCTTGGTCGGTCCGCTCTTCCAGTCCTTGCTGACTACGCCACCGTCGGCCAACTTGGCCACGTCGGGCTCCAAGCTCAAGTGCACCTCATCGGCCTTGAGTCCGGCCAAAACGGCGCGGGACTGGTCGCCGGAGGCGCCGTACGACGTCTTGAAGGTGACGTCCTTGCCCTTGGCAGTGGCCTGGAAGTCTTCGATCACCTTCTGGTTGGCAGTCTTGAGCACCGAGAAGCCGACCACGCTGACCGAGTTTGCCGCCGTGTCGCTTGACCCAGCTCCGCAGCCGCTGACCCCCATTGCAGTGGCAGTGGCGAGTGCCAGAACCGAGATCCATCGAGCACGCATGGGCGTGTCCTCCTTGAGAGTGCGATTGATTGCCGCCAATGTCTATCAGACTAGTTGACTTAAGTGCAATTCGACCCCCTGGTCCTTGTGGAGACCAATCTCACGAGGCTGGACGGTGCCGCTGATCAGTCCAACCCGGCTAAGGTTTGAGACTGTGTGCCGTCGATCAGGTGGCACATTTCTAGAACACGTTCCACCACGTTCCATGGCCGACGACCTACCGGCCCAGGAAGCTGAGGCACAGGTGACCAAAGAGGTCCGGCAGCTAGACCGAGTGATCATTCGCTTCGCCGGCGACTCCGGCGACGGGATGCAGTTGACCGGCGACCGGTTCACCCAGCAGAGCGCGGTCTTCGGCAACGACTTGTCGACCCTGCCCAACTTCCCCGCCGAGATCCGTGCCCCTCAAGGCACCCTGCCCGGCGTATCGAGTTTCCAGGTGCATTTCGCCGACCACGACATCCTCACCCCCGGCGATGCCCCCGACGTGTTGGTCGCGATGAACCCCGCCGCACTTAAGGCCAACTTGGCCGACATGGCTCCGGGCACGTCGATCATTGTGGACAGCGCTGACTTCAGCGCCCGCAACCTGACCAAGGCCGGCTATGCCGAAAATCCACTTGAGAACGACGCTCTCGCCGAATTTCACGTCACCGTCTTGGACCTCACCGGCATGACTGTGGCCGCAGTCAAAGAGTTCGGACTGTCCCGCAAGGACGCGTCGCGGGCCAAAAACATGTTTGCCCTCGGCTTGTTGTCGTGGATGTATGGCCGCCCCACCGAGTCGACGATCGGGTTCTTGGAGCGCCGCTTCGCCAAGGCTCCAGACATCCGAGACGCCAACATCACGGCGTACCGCGCTGGCTGGAACTTCGGCGAGACGACTGAAGCATTTGCAGTGCAGTACGTCGTGAAGCCGGCCCCCACACCCCCCGGGACCTACCGCAACATCACCGGAAACCTGGCGCTTGCCTACGGATTGATCGCGGCGGGTGTGCAGTCGGGACTGCCGCTCTTCCTCGGCACCTATCCGATCACCCCAGCCAGCGACATCCTTCACGAACTCAGCAAGCACAAGCGGTTTGGGATCACCACCTTCCAGGCCGAAGACGAGATTGCCGGCGTCGGCGCTGCCCTTGGTGCTTCGTTCGGTGGCGCCCTCGGTGTGACCACGACCTCCGGCCCGGGAGTGGCACTGAAGTCGGAGGCGATCGGCCTGGCGGTGATGACCGAACTCCCGCTCGTGGTCATCGATGTGCAACGTGGCGGACCCTCGACCGGTCTGCCGACCAAGACCGAGCAGGCCGATTTGTTGCAGGCCATGTTTGGCCGCAATGGCGAGGCGCCGCTGCCAGTGATCGCTCCTCAGTCTCCTGGCGACTGTTTCAACGCTGCGGTCGAGGCGGCCCGGATCGCGGTCACCTATCGCACGCCCGTGATGTTGCTCTCCGACGGCTACTTGGCCAACGGCTCCGAGCCCTGGCGGATCCCCGATCTGGCCGACCTGCCCACGATCGCGCCGGACTTCGCGACCGGACCCAACCACACTCTCGACGACGGCAGCGAGGTGTTCTGGCCCTACAAACGCGATCCCGAAACCCTGGCTCGGCCTTGGGCCATCCCTGGGACCGCAGGTATCGAGCACCGGATTGGTGGTCTCGAGAAGGCCGACGGCCACGGCAACATCGCCTACGACCCGGCTAATCACGATCTGATGACCAGGCTCCGGCAGGCAAAGATCGATGCCATCGCCGATTCGTTGCCGCCCTTGGTCGTGGATGATCCCTCTGGTCAGGCAAAGGTGCTGGTGCTCGGCTGGGGTTCGACGTACGGCCCGATCGGCGCGGCCGCTCGGCGAGTACGCAAGGCCGGGATGGACGTCGCACAGTTGCATCTGCGGCACCTCAACCCATTCCCCAAGGACTTGGGCGAGATCTTGCGTAGCTACGACAAGGTGTTGATCCCCGAGATGAACTTGGGGCAGTTGTCGCTGCTGATCCGGGGGAAGTACCTGGTGGACGCGATCGGCTACAACCAGGTCAAGGGCCTGCCGCTGACCGCCACCGAACTTGAGCAAGCCATCCTCGATCTGGTGAAGGAGGTCGGGGCATGACCGCCGTTGAATTGCCCTTCCCCGGTCTGGCCGGTGTGCCGACGACGCAGGAGGCGCTGACCGGCAAGGACTTCACCTCCGATCAGGAGGTGCGCTGGTGTCCGGGGTGTGGCGACTACGCCGTGCTCAAGGCCGTCCAGTCGTTCTTGCCCAGCCTGGGTCTGCGCAAGGAGAACATCGTCTTCATCTCCGGGATCGGGTGCTCCTCGCGATTCCCCTACTACCTCGACACATTTGGGATGCACTCCATCCACGGTCGTGCCCCCGCCATCGCCACCGGCTTGGCCACGGCGCGCGAGGACCTGTCGGTGTGGGTGATCACCGGTGACGGCGACGCGCTGTCGATTGGCGGCAACCACCTGATCCACGCCATGCGGCGCAACGTCAACATCAAGATTTTGCTGTTCAACAACCGGATCTACGGGCTGACCAAGGGGCAGTACTCCCCCACTTCAGAGCCCGGCAAGGTGACCAAGTCGACCCCGATGGGTTCGGTGGACCACCCGTTCAACCCGGTTTCACTCGCTCTGGGCGCCGAGGCAAGCTTCGTCGCCCGCACCATCGACTCCGACCGCGCACACCTGACCAAGGTGCTCTCTGCGGCGGCTGCCCACCGAGGCACGGCGCTGGTCGAGATCTACCAGAACTGCCCGATCTTTAATGACGGTGCCTTCGAGGCGATCAAGTCACCCGGCACCAAGGGCGAGGCAGTGATTTCGTTGGAGCAGGGCCAGCCGATTCGGTTTGGCGAGTCCTCCGGGATCGCGCGTGACCCGGACAGCGGCGGGGTTCGCGTCGTCACCGACGTCACCGACGAGACCGAGTTGCTGGTGCACGATGCCCACCGCGACGACCCGACCACGGCGTTTGCGTTGTCTCGGCTCACCGATGCCGGGGTGCTGCACCGGGCTCCGATTGGGATCTTCCGAGATGTTTCGCGGCCGTCGTACGACGATCAGGCGCGAGCCCAGATCCGCACCGCCCGCGACGCCCAATCCGACGACGCGACTGCACTCGAGGCGCTGGTCAGCGGCGGAGACACCTGGACCGTGGTCTGAGGGCTCAGTTCACGACCGCGTCACGACAGCGCTGAGCGCGGCTAGACCCTTGTCAAAGTCAGCGCCGACCTTGTCGTGCATCTTGAACACCTTGAAGAAGAGGTGACCGACGAGCCCGTTGCTGCCCGTCATCCGCCAGGTCACCTTGGTGCCGTCAGCGGTGGGCTCGAAGACAAAACTGGTCGGATTGGTGGCCTTGAAGGGCTTGGTGAAGCGCAGGTCGACATCGATCTGACGGGGCTCCTGCGCTGAGACGATCTCCATTGTCCCGGCCCCGGCGTTCTTGCCGTTCCAGGCGTACTTGGCGCCGACCCCCTGCTGAGCTCCGCTATAGGTGCGATCCAAGTCGGCATCCAGCCCCTCCCAAGGCGACCAGGCCCGCCAACGGTGGAAGTCGTTGACCTCCGCAAAGACGGCCGCAGCCTCGGCCGGGATGGTGAGGCTGCGCTCGATCGTGAAGGGGTAGCCCATGTTGAATCCTTGGATTGATCGTTGAGTCGAATGCTGAGTCGAGTCAGCACTAATGCCAACGACACCCTAGTCTTCAGCGGTGAGCCAATCGCGTGAGTCGTCCCGCGGATTGGCCTACGGACTCGGTGCCTACGGCCTGTGGGGGTTCTTTCCCCTCTATTGGAAGTTGCTGCACCCGTCAGGGGCGCTGGAGATCTTGGCCCACCGAATCGTGTGGTCGGTGCTGGTGTTGGGGATTCTCGTGTTGCTGACTCACCGTCAGGGCCAATTGCGCGGCATCCTGCGGGATCGACGCAAGACGGCACTGCTGGTGATCGCGGCGACGTTCGTCTCGATCAACTGGGGGACCTATATCTACGGGGTCAATCACGACCGAATCGTCGAGACCGCGCTGGGCTACTTCATCAATCCCTTGGTGACCGTGGGACTCGGCGTCGTCGTACTCGGTGAGCGACTGCGGCCGCTGCAGTGGGTGTCGATGGGCTTGGCTCTAGTCGCCGTGCTTGTGCTGACGTTTGATTATGGCCACCCCCCGTGGATTGCGCTCACCCTCGCCTTCTCATTTGGCCTCTATGCGTTGGTCAAGAAGCGAGCCTCAGTGCAGGCCATCGAGAGCCTCACCTTCGAGACCTCCCTGGTGGCCCCGCTGGCAATTGGCTTCCTGGTCTATCTCGCCGCCACCGGTCGCAGCACGTTTGGCGCCTTCGGCGTCGATCACGCGCTCTTCATGGCTGGCACTGGCATCGCGACTGCGGTGCCCCTGCTGCTCTTCGGTGCCGCAGCGATCCGGCTCCCGCTCACTGTGATCGGACCGCTGCAGTACCTCGCTCCGATCATTCAGTTCTCCATCGGGCTGGTGATCTTCCACGAGCCGATGACGCATGTGCGCTGGATTGGCTTCATCCTGGTGTGGATGGCGCTGGTGATCTTCACCGTCGAAGCCGTCTCGCACTATCGGCGGGTGCGGGTGGGGTGAGTGTGCAATAAGGCGCGAGTAGTCGCTCAAAGTCACAAGTGAACTTGTGACTTTGTTGCTCCAAACCGCGAGTTATCCACAGGCCGGCATTCAACCGACAACGTCGGCACGCCCCTACAGGGCAATCTGAGCGAATGGACCCTCGAATTGTCGGCTCGATGGCGAAGAACCACGGGCTAATCTCGACGGAATCTGCCAGAGCACTGGGACTAACCGCCAACGACGTACGTGAGTTACTACGTACCCACCAATGGCGACGCTTGCGCCGAGGTGTGTACGTCGATGCCCAGGAGTGGGAGTCCGCAGACGAGTTCGTGGGTCGCCCGCTACTTCGCGTCCGCGCAGCAGCCCTGCACTTGCCCGCCGAACTCGCTCTTAGCCACGACTCTGCGGCGCTTGTCCATGGCCTACCAGTCCCCGACGCCCGGATCAGCCTGGTTCACGTCTCAGGCGCTGCGCGTGGGTGTGAACGCGGTGGAATCAAGTATCACCAGGCGAGGTTCACCTCCGACTCAGTGATCAGTTGGCAGAGAGTGAAGATCCTCCCGCCGCAGCGGACCGCTGTGGATTTAGCTCGCGAGCATGGACTCACCGCTGGCGTAGCCGCTTGTGACCACCTGATGCGTCATGGGGTTTCGCGCGCAGAGTTGCGCGCCCAACTCGTCCAGATGCACCGCTGGCCCGGGATCCGAACGGCCCAACGGGCGGTCGCCCTTGCCGATCCCGGTTCAGAGTCGTACCTCGAAAGCGCAGCTCGTTTGCTGGTAATCGAGTTAGGTTTCGGCGTCCCTGAGACGCAGTTCGGCCTTTCGGATGGCGTGCGCGCTGCTTGGTGCGACCTGCGGATTGGCCGCCATCTCTTCGAGGTCGACGGCAAGTCGAAGTACGTCGACCGACCCAATGCCCTCTGGAACGAGAAACTCCGGCAGGATTTCTTGGGCGGATTCAAGTTGGGGTTCTCCCGGATCAACGCGCGTGACGTGTACACGGATCGACGTGCTGCCAAAGCCCGTTTGACCCGCGAGTTTCTCGACACCGCTCGCCGCTTCGGCACCGACACCGCTGATTTGGAGCCATATCGAGTTCCGCGACGACTTCGGTCCAGTTAAATGCACTTCACCTACGGCCCGCCGGTCCCGAAGTACACCAATGTGGCCCGAAGTCGCACTAGGTGCTGACTAGTGGCTCAAAGTCACAAGTTAACTTGTGACTTTGACACGCAAGAGGCACCCCAAGCACCGCCCCAAAAATCACCGACTACGGTCAGCAATCAAATCCGCAAAGGTGTCCAGTGCCTCGCGGACGGGCCCGTCCGCGAGGACCGTCAGGAGGGCCTTGGCCTCAGCGGCCAGGTTCTGCACATAAGCGCGGGCCTCATCCAGAGCCGGATGAGAGCGCAAGAGAGCCAATGTCTCGGCCACATCGGCTTCGGCTACCGGCCCAGAGAGCAACTGCGCCAGTCGAGAGTCCGAGGGTTCGTCTCGCAGCGCGATCAGAGTCGGCAGGGTGGGCACGCCTTCACGCAGGTCAGTCCCAGGGGTCTTGCCAGACTCAGCCGAATCCGAGGCGATGTCGAGAATGTCGTCGGCCAACTGGAAGGCCACCCCGACCTTCTCGCCGTAGTCGCGCAGGGCCTCCTCCACCTCAAGGGAGGCCCCGGAGAAGCGGGCGCCGTACAACGCAGAAGTGGCGATCAGCGAACCCGTCTTGCCTGCCACCACGCGCAGGTAGTGCGCAAGCGGGTCGGCTCCATCGATGGGCCCCAAGGTCTCCAAGATCTGACCCTCGACCAAACGCGTGAACGTCTGGGCTTGAATCCGGACCGCATCGGCGCCCAATTCAGCGGTCAGTTCCGATGACTTCGAAAACAAGAAGTCACCAGTCAAGATCGCCACATGGTTGTCCCAGCGCGCATTGGCCGAAGCGGCGCCGCGACGCAACTCCGCCTCGTCCATCACGTCATCGTGATAGAGCGACGCGAGGTGGGTGAGTTCGACAACGCAGGCTGCCGTGAGTACGTCGTCATCCCCAGCCCCCATACCGCGACCGGTCTCGGCAGCCAACAGAACCAGCAACGGCCGGATCCGCTTGCCCCCGGCCTGCATCAAGTGCTGAGCAGCGGCGGTGACGAAGTCAGCCTCGCTGCGCACGTGCTGCTGCAGGGCAACTTCGACCTCAGCCATGCGCGCGCAGAGACGGTCAGCCAAGTCGGCATCGACCACCGGCAGCGCGAGGGCAGAATCGGGCGCGTTCACCGGATGAATGTTGCCACCCGTCCAAGCATGTCCAACAGCGGCCCCGGCACGATGCCGAGCACCAGGGTCATCGCAGTGCCCACAGCGATCACCGCCGAAGTCATCCAACTCGGAGTAGTGACCCGTGGACCTTCGCCTTCAGGCTCACCGAAATACATCACCACGATCAAGCGGATGTAGAAGAACGCGGCGACCACCGAGATCAGCACTGCCGCCACGACCGCAATCCCGGCTCCTGCTTTGTACGCCGCAGCAAAGACCGCCAACTTGCCCATGAATCCACTGGTCAACGGGATCCCGGCCATCGCCAGCAGCAAGAACGAGAAGACGCCCGCAATCAGCGGCGACTCCTTGCCCAAGCCAGCCCACGACGCCAGATCGGTTGTCTCACCGCGCGAGTCGCGCACCAAGGTGACGATCGCAAACGCGGCCATCGTCATAAAGCCGTAGGTGACCAGGTAGAACAGCACCGCCTGGATGGCGTTGATGTTCGGCGCACCCGACGTGCTCAACTCCCGAGCCCCCAAGAACCCGACCAGCAAGAAGCCAGCGTGGGCGATCGAGGAGTAGGCAAGAAGTCGCTTGACGTCGCTTTGGGTCAGCGCCATCACCGAACCGACCAGCATGGTCAAGATGGCCACGACGTAGAACATCGGCAGCCAGTCCCAGCGTGCGCCACCGAAGGCGACGTAGAAGATTCGCAGCAGCGCACCGAAGGCGGCCACCTTAGTCGCGGCCGCCATGAAGGCCGTCACCGCAGTGGGCGCGCCTTGATAGACGTCCGGAGTCCACACGTGGAACGGCGCTGCGCCGACCTTGAACAACAGCGAGACCGCGATCAAGCCCATGCCAGCCAACAAGAGACCGTGCCCACCGGTGCGACCGTTGAGGGCATTGGCGATCTGGGCGTAGCCCATCGATCCGGCGTAGCCGTAGGTCAGGGCGATGCCATAAACCAAGAAGCCGGAGGTGAAGGCACCGAGGAGGAAGTACTTCAGTGCGGCTTCCTGGCTGAGCAGGCGGCGACGACGCGCCAACCCACAGAGCAGATAGAGCGGCAGCGAGAAGACTTCGAGTGCCACAAACAAGGTGAGCAGATCGTTGGCCGCCGGGAAGAGCATCATGCCGGCAGTGGCCATCATCAACAGCGGGAAAGTCTCGGTGTGCTCCAGGCCTTGAGCCGAGGCCTGTCGCTCGGCCTCGGTGCCAGGTAGCGCCGATGCCTGGCCGGCAAAGGAGGTGACCCCGCCTTCAAGGCCGCGCTCGGCAAAGAGCAAGACGCCCATGATCGACAAGATCAGCAGCAGACCCCAGGAGAAGACGGTCGGGCCGTCGATAGCCACCGCTCCCATGGCGCCGATAAAGCCGCCCGAGGCCTTCGGCTGGTCACCCAGCCGTCCAGCAACCGTGGTCAACGTGGCCACCAGAGCCGCCACGAGCCCGATCAGCGCCAGGCCCAACTGCAGTCCGTAGCGCAGGCGGCGTGGCGCCAGCGCCTCCAGGAGTACGCCGAGCACCGCGGCCGTGACCACGATCAGGAACGGCGACAGCAGCGCGTATTCGATGACCGGCGTGGTGAAGCCGTTCACTCCTGGCTCCCTTCTACGTCGACGGCGGGTGCCACAGCACTCACCCCGACATGGCTCAGCGTGGCCTCAACCGCCGGGTTGAGCACGCTGGTCAGCGGCTTGGGCCAGAAGCCCAGCAGCACGATGAGTACGACGAGTGGGGCCATTGCCAAGACCTCACGAGGCACCAAATCGGTGATCCCCCGAGTCTCGTCGCGAGGCGGCCCAGTCATGGTGCGCTGATACATCAACAAGATGTAGAGCGCGGCCAGCACAATCGCGGGCACCGCAATGGCGGCCACCCAGGCGGAGTACTTGAAGGCGCCCACAAGCACCAAGAACTCCGACACAAACGGCGACAGACCCGGCAACGACAGCGAGGAGAGTCCGCTGATCAACAGCAGACCGGCCAACACCGGCGCCACCTTTTCAACCCCACCGAAGTCACTGATCAGTGCCGAGCCGCGGCGCTTGATCAAGAAGCCGGTGATCAAGAAGAGCGCGGCCGTGGAGAGACCGTGGTTGAACATGTAGAGGTTGGCACCAACCTGGCCTTGGGGGTTCATCACAAAGATGCCCAGCACGATCAGACCAAAGTGGCTGACCGAGGTGAAGGCGATCAGGCGGGAGATGTTGTTCTGACCGATCGCCAAGAGAGCGCCGTAGATGATGCTGACCAGCGCCAGCGCGATCACCACGGGGGTTGCCCACGTGGAGGCCTCCGGGAAGATGCCCAGGCAGAACCGGATCATGCCGAAGGTGCCGATCTTGTCGAGGATGCTCACCAACAGCACCGAGGTGCCGGGAGAGGCCTGCTCGGTGGTGTCGGGCAGCCAGGTGTGCACCGGGAACATCGGCGCCTTGATTGCGAACGCGATGAAGAACCCGGCAAACAACCAGCGCCCGGCCGTGGTGGAGATGTCGAGTTGGGCCAGATCACTGATCAGATACGACGGTGCGCCAGCCTTCGACGACTGGGCGTAGAGGCCCACAACCGAGGCCAACATGATCAGACCACCGGCGAGGGAGAAGATCAGGAACTTCATGGCCGCGCGGGCGCGGTTGAAGCCGCCCCAGCCGCCGACGAGGAAGTAGATCGGGATCAGCGTGGCTTCGAAGAAGATGTAGAACAGCACCAGGTCGGTGGCCGAGAAGACCCCGATGGCCAGACCTTCAAGGGCCAACATCCAGGCGAAGAACGCCTTGCTGGACCAACGTGGGGCGGGTCGCAGAGCCACAGCCGCACCCGTGGCCGCGTCGCCGTCGTCCCAGGAACCGAGGATCACGATCGGAACCAAGATCGCGGTCAGGACGACCAACGACAGCCCAATTCCGTCCACACCGACGGCGTAGTAGGCGCCGAAACTGCGGATCCACGTGTGCTGCTCACCGAACTGATAGCCCGCACCCGGGTCGAAGCCTGAGGCCATCACACCGGCCAAGACCAGCGTGAGCAGCGACACTGCCAGCGCCACCTGGCGAGGCAGGTAGGAGCCCTGCTTAGCCGGTAGCAGCGCCACGACCACAGCGCCCAACAAGGGCACCAGGATCAGGATCGTCAACCAAGACATCACAGAGTCACCACCAAGAGAGCCAGCACTACGAGGGCAGCGCCCCCGAGCAGGGAGACGGCATAGGAGCGGACGAAGCCGTTCTGCAGGCCGCGCAGCACTCCGGACGAGGCCGAGAACGACTCGGCAGTGCCTTCGACAGCGCCGTCGACGACATGGTCGTCAAAGGCGGTCAATCCGCGCACCAGAGCGTCACCGGGCCGCATCAGCACAGCCTCGTTGAAGGCATCGCCGTAGAGGTCGGCCCGGGCAGCCTTGGTGAAGACCGACACGTTGGCCGGAGCCACGCGCGGCACCTCGCGCTTGCCGACCAGGGTCCAAGCCACGAAGACACCAATGGCAACGGTGGCGAGGATGATCGCGGTCATCAGCCAGACCGGAATCGCCAAGTGGTGCTCGTGGGGTTCGCCGACAACCGGAGTCAGCCAGTTCACGATCCAGTTGCCCGCGATCAACACCCCACCGAGCGCCGAAAGGACAGCCAGCACCATCAGCGGCACCGTCATCACCTTGGGTGACTCATGCGGATGCACGTCGTCGGCCCAGCGCTTGTCGGTGAAGTAGGTCATCAGCATCATCCGGGTCATATAGAACGCCGTGATCCCGGCGCCGATCAGCGCACACACACCCGCGACCCAGTTGGTCGCAAACGCGGTCTCGATGATCTTGTCCTTGGAGAAGAATCCGGAGAACGGTGGCACGCCCAAGATGGCCAGGTAGCCGATCCCAAAGGTCAGGAACGTCACCGGCATCGCCTTGCGCAACGCACCGTAGTGGCGCATGTCGACATCGTCGTTCATGCCGTGCATCACCGAACCAGCACCCAAGAACATGTTGGCCTTGAAGAAACCGTGGGTGAGCAGGTGGAAGATCGCCAACGCATAACCGGCCGGCCCCAGACCCGCAGCCAGGATCATGTAGCCGATCTGGCTCATCGTCGAACCAGCCAGACCCTTCTTGATGTCGTCCTTCGCGCATCCGATCACGGCACCCATCAGCAGCGTGATGCAGCCGATCACGATCACCGCGGTGCGGGCATCGGCACTGAGGGAGAAGATGAAGTTCGACCGAGTGATCAGGTAGACACCCGCAGTCACCATGGTCGCGGCGTGGATCAGGGCCGAGACCGGGGTCGGGCCTTCCATCGCGTCGAGCAGCCACGACTGCAAGGGGAACTGCGCCGACTTGCCACAGGCAGCCAACAGGAGCAGCAGCCCGATCGCGGTCAGTGTGGTGGGACTGGCTTCGGACGACACCTTGGAGATGGCGGCAAAGCTCGTCGTACCAAAGGTGGCGAAAATCAGTGACGCCCCCAGGGCCATGCCGATGTCGCCCACACGGTTGACCACGAAGGCCTTCTTGGCCGCGACCGCAGCAGAGTTCTTGTGCTGCCAGAACCCGATCAAGAGGTACGACGCCAGACCGACGCCCTCCCAGCCCATGAAGACGCCGAGGTAGTCGGCTGAGAGCACCAACACCAACATGGCGGCGACAAACAGGTTCAGGTAGCCGAAGAAGCGGCGGCGACGCGCGTCGTGCTCCATGTAGCCGATCGAATAGATGTGGATCAGCGAGCCAACACCGGTGATCAGCAGCAAGAAGAGCACCGACAACTGGTCGAGCAGCAGGCCGAAGGAGACGGTGTAGTCACCAGCGGTGAACCAGGTCCACAGCGTCTGCTGCACCGAGCGATCCTCGGCGCCACGGCCGAGCAGCGAGACAAACATGGCCACGCTCAGCGCGAAGGAGCCAAGCACCGTAGCGGTACCGAGCAGGTGGCCGAACTTGTCGGTGCGGCGACCGCCGATCAGCAAGATGGCAGCCCCGAGCGCTGGGAGGGCGATCACCAACCAGAGCAGTCCAAACACTCCGTCGGCGGCGGTCGGTGAGATCACCGGCACGGCGCCTTCGGAGAAGACCTGAGTGAGTACGGGATTAGTCACGTCTGTCCCCTCAGTACTTCAGCAGGCTCGCGTCGTCGACCGAAGCCGAGCGGCGGGTGCGGAAGATGGTCATGATGATGGCCAGGCCGACCACCACTTCAGCGGCAGCCACAACCATCACGAAGAAGGCTGCAATCTGGCCGTCGAGGTTGCCGTTGACCCGGGCGAAGGTGATCAGCGCGAGATTGGATGCGTTGAGCATCAACTCCACGCACATGAACACCACGATGGCGTTGCGCCGGATCAAGACGCCAACGGCGCCGATGGTGAACAGGATCGCCGAGAGCACGATGAACGGTGTGGCGGCCATCAGGCGTCTCCCTTCTTTCGCTTCCCGGCTTCGCTGAACCCAGCGGCCTCTGCTGACTCGGCGGTGTCGAACCAGACCTCGGCCACCGTGACGGTGTACCAACGCCCGCCAGGGCGGTGATAGAGCATCGAATTCAGGTTGCCCTTGATTGCGTGGCCCTCAGGGGCGCTGCCGTCAGCGCGTGGCGCCAGTGATCCGGCCCAGTTGCCGGCGTTGAACTCTCCGGCGGGCAGGGTCTGGCTCTCGGCCACGGCCTCGGCGGCGGTGGCAGTAGCCGCAGTGTCGTCGCCGATCGGGAGCACTCCGGAACCGTCGTCGCTGGAGACCAGACCACGCGCCTGGGTGGATCCGTCTCCTGCCTGAGCGCCGCTGGCGTCGGCAGCCGGACCAACCCCTGCTGCGGAGGTCTTGTCGTCGAATTCTGCGTCATCGAGCGGAGCGGCCTCTTCGTCGGCGTCAGCCACAGCGGCAGCCTCGACCGGCCCGGCCCCTGCGCGCGAACCCTCATCGGTTGTGGCGCCAGCGCCGTCACCGGCCCCCTCGGAGACGGCCTCGCCCGATTCGGAGTCGGTCGGCTCCGACGCTGCTGGCGCAGCAGATTCGGTCAGCTCGTCGTTGACCGCGCCGCTGGCGGCGGCCAACTGTTTGGGCGCCGCGTCGTCGCCGACGTGGGCGTCAGTGAGTTCGACGATGTCATCGGCCAGCGCGGTCGCAGACCGCACATCGCCACGAGCGGTGAGCAACTGCGGCACCGAGGCAGCCGACGGAGTGCCATCGGGCAGCAAGGCAGGGGTGTCAACTGCGTTGTGGCGAGCAAACACACCCGGCGAGGGCAGCGGCCCTAGCGGCTTGCCATGGTCGGCGTAGTCGCGCATCCGCTGGGCGGCGCGCTCGGCTTGGCCGAGTTTGGCCGACAACCGCTCGCGGTGCGCCAGGACCATGGCACCCAAGACCGCAGTGATCAGCAACAACGAGGTGGTCTCGAAGGCCAACACGTAGCGGCTGAACAGGATCTTCGCGATCGACGGAACGTTGCCCTCCGCGTTGGCCTGAGTCAGCCCAGTCACAGCCTGGGTCGACACCTGAGCCACACCGAGAGTGAGCGTGAGTCCGAAGAGGAGTCCGAGGACAGCCGCCCACACCCGCTGACCCTTGATCGTCTCCACAACTGAGTCGACCGAGTCGACACCGACCAACATGAGGACGAACAAGAACAACATCAAGATCGCGCCGGTGTAGACGATGATCTGCACCGCAAACAGGAAGGGCGCGTCTTGTACGGCGTACAACACCGCCAGCGAGATCATCACCACGGCCAGCAGCAGCGCACAGTGCACGGCCTTGCGGGCAAACAGAAGACCCAGAGCAGCCGCCACCATGATCGGCGCCAGGATCCAGAAGGCGATCACGACTCCTCACCCTCCTTGGGGGCAGTCAGGTTGCCGCGGTAGTAGTCCTCCGCGTCATCGGCCAGTCGCATCGGGTGCGGAGGCTCCTCCATGCCTGGCAGGAGCGGAGCGAGCAGCCTGGACTTGTCATAGATCAGGCTTTCGCGGCTGTTGTCGGCCAACTCGTATTCGTTGGTCATGGTCAGCGCGCGGGTCGGGCAAGCCTCGATGCAGAGTCCGCAGAGAATGCAGCGCAAGTAGTTGATCTGATAGACGCGGCCATAGCGTTCCCCCGGAGAGAAGCGCTCAGCGTCGGTGTTGCTGGCCCCCTCGACATAGATCGCGTCAGCAGGGCAGGCCCAGGCGCAGAGTTCGCAGCCGACGCACTTCTCCAGGCCGTCGGGCCAGCGGTTGAGTTGGTGGCGACCGTGGAAGCGAGGAGCGGTGGGCACCTTCTCCTCGGGGTACTGCTCGGTGACGACCTTCTTAAACATCGTCTTGAAGGTGACGCCGAACCCGGCGACCGGGTCAATGAGGGATTCCTTCAAATCCTTGATGACACCCATCAGTGGTCCTTGGAGGTAGAGCCGGCCGCAGTGCGCACCGGGATGTCGGTCAACGGAGGGGGCACTGGGAAGCCGCCGGCAAAGGCATCGAAGGGCTCCTCGGTGCTCTCCTGAGCGGAGGCCGACTCCTTCTTGCCGGGCAACAACATCGATCCCAGGGCCAGCACGGCCAGACCGGCCGTCAACATCAGCATCAGGTTGCGATCTGGGAGCATTCCCGCGTTGCTGAAGGCGCGAATCGCAGCCACCAACACCGTCCACCCGATCGAAACCGGGATCAGCACCTTCCAGCCGAAGTGCATGAACTGGTCGTAACGCAGACGGGGCAGCGAACCGCGCAGCCAGATAAACATGAAGATGAACATCAACAACTTGCCGAAGAACCACAGCACCGGCCAATAGCCGCTGTTGGCGCCATCCCACAGCGAGATCGGCCAGGGTGCCCGCCAGCCGCCCAGGAAGAGCGTCGTGGCCAAGGCCGACACAGTGGCCATGTTGATGTATTCGGCCAAGAAGAACAGCGCAAACCGAAGGCTGGAGTATTCGGTGTGGAAGCCACCGACCAACTCACCCTCGGCTTCGGGGAGGTCGAACGGCGCCCGGTTGGTCTCCCCGACCATCGCGATCACGTAGATCACGAAACTCGGGAAGAGTGCGAAGGCGAACCAGGTGCTCTTCTGGGCATCGACGATCTCAGAGGTGGACATCGATCCGGCGTACAAGAAGACCGAGACCAGCGCCAGGCCCATCGCGACCTCGTAGGAGATCATCTGGGCGCTGGAGCGCAACCCGCCCAGCAAGGAGTACGTCGAACCGGACGACCAACCACCGAGCACGATCCCGTAGATGCCGATCGAGGCGATCGCCATCACAAAGAGCACGGCCACCGGCATGTCGGTCAACTGCAACGGCGTGGTGATGTCGGTCCACGGCACCTTGACCTCGGGGCCGAAGGGCACAACCGAGAAGGTGACGAAGGCGGGCACAACGGCAATCACCGGAGCCAGCGTGAAGACGATCTTGTCGGCACCCTTGGGAGTGAGGTCCTCCTTGAGGGCCAACTTCACACCGTCGGCCAGGGACTGCAGCAACCCGAAGGGGCCGTTGCGGTTGGGGCCGATGCGGTGCTGCATGCGCGCCACGACGCGCCGCTCCCACCAGATGTTGAACAACGTCAGCAGCACCAGGATCACAAAGATCAGCACGGCCTTGACGGCCACCAGCCAACCAGGGTCCTGACCGAACGCCGACAGGTTCGCAGCGAGCGGGGTCATCAGCCTCGCCCTCCTTCCAACCGGACACGGCTACCGGCCGCGCCGACGCGATGTCTCACCGAGGCGCCAGGGGCGCTCGCCGGTGCCCAGACGGTGCCGGGCGCCAGGTCGGCCACCTGCACCGGCAGATCGATCGAACCCAGATCGCCGCTGAGCCGAACCTCGTCACCTTCGCTCACACCAAGGCCAGCCAACGTGTCGGCGCTGACCAGGAGCACTGGCTTGCGCGCGGTCTCGCGAAGGTGATTGTCGCCGTCTTGCATGCGGCCGTCGTCGAGCATCTGCTTCCACGAGGCCAAGACCAACTCACCTTCAGCGGCAGCCGCCGGGCTCTCCGGAGCCGCAGCGCCGGTCCAAGCCGAGTCGTCCCAGGCACCGACTTCGTGCATCTCTGCAGCCGCCTGCTCAACGGTGCGGAAGCCGAGGTCGATCCCCATCTCAGCGGCAATCCCGGCCAGCACCCGTAGGTCCGGCAGAGCTCCCGGCTTCTCGAAGACCTGTCCGAACTCGCGGACTCGGCCCTCCCAGTTGACGAAGCTGCCCGACTTCTCCGCCACAGTCGCAACCGGGAACACCACATCGGCAAACTCGGTGACCGCAGATTCGCGGAGTTCGAGACTGACCACGAAGGCCTTGTCGATTGCCTGCTGAGCCAGACTCGGGTCGGCCAGGTCGGCGGGGTCCACCCCACCAATCACCAGCCCACCGAGCAGCCCAGCTGCGGCCGCCGCCACGATCTCGTTGCCGTCGCGGCCAACCTGCTCCGGCACCGACCGCGCACCCCAAGCCGCAGCCAGGTCGACCCGAGCCGCAGCGTCGGTGACCGGGCGACCGCCGGGCAGCAAGATCGGCAGCGCGCCGACTTCGAGGGCACCGCGATCACCCGCACGACGCGGAATCCAGGCCAGTCCGGCCCCTGAGGCGCTCGCCTTGTCGGCAGCAGCGCTCAATGCTCCTGGCACCGCAGCCAGTCGCTCGCCGACCATGATGATGGCGTCGCTGCCGAGGTCGAGTCCGCTTAGCGCGGCGGCCTCCTGACCGGGCTGAGTGAGCAGCACCTGGGCCGACATCTTGCGTGAGCCACGCGAGGTGAACGGCGCGATCGCAATCACCTTGGTGCCCTTGCGTGCCGCCTTGCGCAAGCGCAAGAACACTGCGCCTGCTTCGTCCTCGGGCTCGAACCCGACGAGTACGACGGTGCCAGCGGCCTCGAGGTCAGAGAAGGTGACTCCCTGCCGTCCAACCACATGCTGGGCCAAGAAGTCGGCCTCCTCGGCGCTGTGCGCACGAGCCCGGAAGTCGATGTCGTTGGTGCCCAGCGCGATCCGGGCGAACTTGGAGTAGGCGTAGGCGTCTTCGTTGCTGAGTCGGCCGCCGGTGAGCACACCGACACCGCCAGCGGCTTGCAGCCCGCGGGCTGCCACCGCGAACGCCTCCAGCCAAGAAGCCGGCCGCAGTTTGCCGTTCTCCCGAATCTGGGGGTGGGTGAGCCGATCGGGCGCAGTCGCGTAGCGGAACGCGAAGCGGTCCTTGTCAGTGATCCACTCTTCGTTGACCTCGGGGTCATCGCCAGCCAGACGTCGCATCACCTTGCCGCGACGGGCATCGGTCCGGATCGCCGAGCCGCAAGCGTCGAGTTCGGCAATCGAGGGTGTGCTGACCAGATCGAAGGGCCGCGACCGGAAGCGGTAGGCCTCGCTGGTGAGCGCACCAACCGGGCAGATCTGGATCGTGTTGCCGGAGAAGTAGCTCTCGAAAGGCTCGCGCTCATAGATGCCCACCTGCTGGAGCGCACCGCGCTCGATCAGAGCGATGAACGGGTCACCAGCCACCTGCTGGGAGAACCGCGTGCAGCGCGCACACAGCACACAGCGCTCGCGGTCGAGCAGCACCTGGGCCGAGATGTTGATCGGCTTGGGGTAGGTGCGCTTGACCGTGCCACCTTCAGCGGCAAATCGGGACTCGCCGCGGCCATTGCTCATCGCCTGGTTCTGCAGGGGGCATTCGCCACCCTTGTCGCAGACCGGGCAGTCCAATGGGTGGTTGATCAGCAGCAGTTCCATCACGCCGTGCTGGGCCTTCTCGGCCACCGGCGATGTGGCTTGAGTGTTGACGACCATGCCCGGAGCCACCGTGAGGGTGCAGGAGGCCTGCGGCTTGGGGAAGCCGCGGCCGTTTCCGGCGTCGGGCACGTCGACCAGGCACTGGCGACAGGCGCCGACCGGGTCGAGCAACGGGTGGTCGCAGAACCGAGGAATCTGCACACCGATCTGCTCGGCGGCGCGGATCACCAAGGTGTTGGGCGGAACGCTGACCTCGATGCCGTCGATGGTCAGCGTGACCAGGTCGGCCTTGACGACCGTGGTGCTGTCGGACTTCTCCGGGGTGGTCATGCGGTTGCCCCTTCGGTGGCGAAGAGAGCCGAGGCGGCCGGGTCGAACGGACAACCGCCCTGCTCCAGGTGCGCGAGATATTCGTCGCGGAAGTACTTGATCGAGGAACTGATCGGGCTGGTCGCACCATCACCGAGCGCGCAGAACGAACGGCCCAGGATGTTGTCGCAGATATCGAGCAACTGGTCGAGATCAGCCTCGTTGCCTTGACCCTTCTCCAACTTGGCCAGGGTCTGAACCAGCCACCAAGTGCCCTCACGACACGGGGTGCACTTGCCACACGATTCGTGCTTGTAGAACTCGGTCCAGCGCAGCACCGCGCGCACCACACAGGTGGTCTCGTCAAACAACTGCAGGGCGCGCGTGCCCAGCATCGAGCCAGCCGCACCCACGGACTCGAAGTCCAACGGCATGTCGAGGTGCTCCGGGGTCAGCAGTGGGGTGCTGGAGCCACCCGGAGTCCAGAACTTCAACTCGTGCCCGTTGCGCATGCCACCGGCCAGGTCGATCAGTTGCCGCAAGGTGATCCCGAGTGGCGCTTCGTACTGGCCCGGGTGATTGACGTGGCCAGAGAGCGAGAAGATGCCGTAGCCCTTGGACTTCTCGGTGCCCATCGAGGCAAACCACTCGGCGCCGTGCTCGATGATGCTCGGCACGCTGGCGATCGATTCGACGTTATTGATCACCGTCGGGCTGGCATAGAGACCAGCCACGGCGGGGAACGGCGGCCGCAGTCGAGGTTGGCCACGACGACCTTCGAGAGAGTCCAGCAGGGCGGTTTCTTCACCGCAGATGTAGGCACCCGCACCGGCGTGCACGACGAGGTCGAGAGAGTAGCCCGAACCGTGGATGTCGGTGCCGAGGTGTCCGGCGGCATAGGCCTCTTGTACGGCGGCTTGCAGTCGCCGAATCACGTGCAGAACTTCGCCTCGGACATAGATGAACGCGTGCTTGGCCCGAATCGCGTAGGAGGAGATGATCACGCCCTCCACCAGGGTGTGCGGGCTGGCCATCATCAGCGGGATGTCTTTGCAGGTGCCCGGCTCGGATTCGTCGCCGTTGACCACGAGATAGCGATCCCGCGGCGGCTTGCCCTCTTCGTCGGGAGGCAGGAAGCCCCACTTCATCCCAGTCGGGAACCCCGCGCCGCCACGGCCGCGGAGCCCAGAGGCTTTAACCGCCTCGACCACGTCGGTCGGTTGCATGCCGAGCGCCTTCTTCAACGCGCCGTAGCCGCCACGGGCTTCGTAGGCGGCCAGCGTCCAGGCACGGTCATCGGCCCAGTTGACGGTGAGGACCGGAGTCAGCGTGTCAACCATGTCAGTTGCCCCCCTCCGGTGCCGTCCAGTCGTTCTCGCGAGCGACCTCCAAGCCACGCAGCGATGCCGGACCAGCCGTCGGGCCTTCGTCGGCGCGGCCGTCGTTGAATCCGGCCAGAACTCGCTCGGCTTCGCGCCAGGTGCACAACTTGGCACCGCGGGTGGAGTGGACCTCCTTGCCTGAGCGCAGGTCGTCAACCAGAGCCACTGCAGACTCCGGGGTCTGGTTGTCCATGAACTCCCAGTTGACCATCATCACCGGCGCGTAGTCGCAGGCGGCGTTGCACTCCAGGTGCTCCAGCGAGACCACCCCATCATCGGTGGTCTCGTCGTTGCCGATGTCGAGGTGGTCCTTGAGGCGACTGAAGATCGCATCGCCGCCCATGATCGCGCACAACGTGTTGGTGCAGACCCCGACGTGGTAGTCGCCGACCGGCTTGCGCTTATACATCGTGTAGAAGGTGGCCACACCGCTGACCTCGGCAGCAGTGATCTCCAGGATCTCTGCGCACGCCTCGATCCCTTCGGGCGTGATCTGACCGTGGGCCGACTGCACGAGGTGCAGCATCGGCAGCAGACCGGAACGCTTCTGCGGATAGCGAGCCGCGATTTCGCGCAACTCGGCGTAGGTCTTCTCGTCGACTACGGAGCGGTCGCTCACCTGTCGACACCTCCCATCACGGGGTCGATGGATGCAATCGCCACGATCACGTCGGCGACCTGGCCGCCCTCACTCATGATCGAGGTGGCCTGCAGGTTGGTGAACGAGGGGTCGCGGAAGTGCACCCGGAACGGGCGGGTGCCACCGTCGGAGACCACATGGGCAGCAAGTTCGCCGCGCGGCGACTCGATCGGCACGTAGGCCTGACCAGCCGGCACCTTGAAGCCCTCGGTGACGATCTTGAAGTGGTGGATCAAGGCCTCCATGGACTCACCCATGATGTGCTTGATGTGGTCGGGACTGTTGCCCATGCCGTCAGAGCCGATCGACAACTGGCTGGGCCAGCCGATCTTCTTGTCGCCGATCATCACCGGCGCGCCGATCATGCCCTCGAGGCGCTCGACGCACTGCTCGACGATCCGCACGGACTCCCACATCTCGTTGAGCCGGAGGCGGAAGCGGCCGTAGGCGTCAGAGGTGTCCCAGGTGCAGACGTCGAAGTCGTATTCCTCATAACCGCTGTAGGGCTCGGTCTTGCGCAGGTCCCAGGCGTAGCCGGTGGACCGCAGCACCGGACCGGTCATGCCCAATGCCAACGCGCCAGCCATGTCGAGGTGGCCGACGCCTTCGAGGCGGCGCTTGAAGATCGGGTTGGCGTTGCAGAGCGCGGCGTACTCCGGGAGGTACTGCTTCATCCACTTCATCGCGTCGCGGACCTCGTCCAAGGCCCCTGCGGGCAGGTGCTGGGCGACGCCGCCGGGGCGGATGAAGGCGTGGTTCATCCGCAGACCGGTGATCAACTCAAACAGGTGCAGGATCTTCTCGCGTTCACGGAACCCGATCGTCATCACGGTCAACGCACCGATCTCCATGCCACCGGTGGCGATGCAGACCAGGTGGGAGGAGATCCGGTTGAGTTCCATGAGCATGACGCGCAGGATCTTGGCCTTCTCCGGGATCTCGTCCTCGATGCCCAGCAGACGCTCCACGCTGAAGCAGTAGGCGGCCTCGTTGAAGAACGGCGAGAGGTAGTCCATGCGGGTACAGAAGGTCACGCCCTGAGTCCAGGAGCGGTATTCCATGTTCTTCTCGATGCCGGTGTGGAGATAGCCGATGCCGCACCGGGCCTCGGTGACGGTCTCCCCTTCAAGTTCGAGGATCAGACGGAGCACGCCGTGGGTCGAGGGGTGCTGCGGCCCCATGTTGACCACGACCCGGTCATCGCCCTCGTCGGCAATGCCGGTAACCATTTCGTCCCAGTCCTGACCGGTGACGGTGAAGACCCGACCTTGGGAGGTTTCAGAGGCTGGTGCATATGGATCAGCGTGGCTCATGCGGAGACCTCCTCAACGGCGGCAGCAACCTGATGTGCAGCTGGGGTCCCCGCGGCGTTGTTCGGAGGAGCGCAGCGGGGGAGAAGAACGGCGTGGGGAATCATTAGTTATAGCTCCTGCGCTGGTCGGGCGGCGGGATGGTGGCGCCCTTGTATTCCACCGGGATGCCGCCGAGCGGGTAGTCCTTGCGCTGCGGGTGGCCCGGCCAGTCGTCGGGCATCAGGATCCGGGTCAGCGCCGGGTGGCCGTCAAAGATGATTCCGAACATGTCCCAGGTCTCCCGCTCGTGCCAGTCGGCCGTCGGGTAGACGCTCGACACGCTGGGGATGTGGGGGTCACCGTCCGGGGCCGTGACCTCCAGGCGAATCCGCCGGTGATGGGTCATCGACAGCAGGTGGTAGACCGCGTGCAACTCCCGGCCGGTGTCGTCGGGGTAGTGCACGCCATTGACTCCGGAGAGCAACTCGAACCGCAGTTTCTCGTCGTCGCGCAGCAGTTTGACCAGGGCGAGCAGGTCCTCGCGCCGCACATGGAAGGTCAACTCGCCACCGTGCACCACGACCGACTCGATCGGGTCTGCAATTCCGCCGGCATTGGCGGCCGCGGTCAAAGCGCTGTGCACCTCGTCGTACCAAGAGCCGAAGGGAGGTGTGGCTGAGCCCGGCATTTCAACCGAACGCTGCAGTCCGCCGTAGCCGGACGTGTCGCCGGTGCCACGCACACCAAACATGCCGGTGCGGTGTGAGATAGCGCGGTTGGTCGATTGCTCGGCGTCGCTGTGGACGAGTTCGGTCGACTCCTGCTCACTCATCGCAGCAGCCCCTTCATCTCCGAGGTGGGCAGCGCAGACAGGGCAGCCTCTTCGCGCTCGGCAATCTGCTCGAGGCGGTTGGAGCCGAGCTTGCGGGTCTGCACCTGGTCGTGGAGTTTCAAGATCGCGTCCATCAGCATCTCCGGCCGCGGCGGACAGCCCGGCAGATAGATGTCAACGGGTACGACGTGATCGACGCCCTGGACGATCGCGTAGTTGTTGAACATGCCGCCCGACGATGCGCACACACCCATGGCCAGCACCCACTTGGGCTCCGCCATCTGGTCATAGATCTGACGCAGCACCGGGGCCATCTTCTGGCTCACCCGTCCCGCGACGATCATCAGGTCAGCCTGGCGCGGGGAGGCTCGGAAGACCTCCATACCGAAGCGGGCCAGGTCGTATTTCGGACCACCGGTGGTCATCATCTCGATGGCGCAGCACGCCAATCCGAAGGTGGCTGGCCAGAAGGAGGCTTGGCGAAAGTAGCCCGCAACTCCCTCAACCGTGGTGAGGAGAACTCCACTGGGGAGCTTCTCTTCGATACCCATCAGTGCTCTCCAATCAGTCCCACTCGAGACCGCCACGGCGCCACACATACCAGTAGGCGACGAAGACGGGGACGATGAACAAGACCATTTCGATTAGTCCAAACAGCCGCATCTGGTCGAAGGCGACGGCCAGCGGGTAGAGGAAGACGATCTCGATGTCGAAGACGATGAACAACATCGCGGTGATGTAGTAGCGGACCGGGAATCGGCCACCACCAATCGGCTGGGGAGTCGGCTGGATGCCACATTCGTAGGCATCGTTCTTGGCCTTGTTGTAGCGCTTGGGGCCGACAACTGCGCTCATCACAATCGAGAACACAGCAAAGCCGAGCGCCAGCAGCATCAACACCAACACCGGTGTATAGATCTGCATCGCTTCCTCCTACCGAGGCATCACTAGTTGCGCATGTGAATGTCTTCACGAACCGCCCGAGTCATCCTATGGCTGGCGAACGGTCCGATGCGACTCCGCCCCCTCCTACGTCGGCACCGAAGTGCGGCGTGGGTCGGGAGCAGGTTGAGCAGAGCCTAAGCAACGAGTTGGGCTACTTGCCAGAAACCCGGAGTCCGCAGGCTCAGCAGAGCCCGCGACATGGCGCTCAGGCCATGGCGCGGTGCAGGGCAACGATCCCACCGGACAGATTGCGCCACTGCACCGATGACCAGCCGGCACCCCGAATCCGCTCGGCCAGGGCGGCCTGGTCGGGCCAGGCGCGGATCGATTCGGCGAGATAGATGTAGGCATCGGGACTGGAGGAGAACGCATTGGCCACCGGGGGCAGCGCCCGCATCAGGTACTCCAGATAGACAGTCCGGAACGGTCCCCAAGTCGGAGTGCTGAACTCGCAGACCACGAGCCGACCACCGGGCTTGGTCACCCGGCGCAGTTCCCGCAGTCCGGCGTCAGTGTCGACGATGTTGCGCAGACCGAACGAGATCGTGGTGGCATCGAAGGTGTGGTCGGCAAAGGGCAGCCGGGTGCCGTCGCCAGCGGTGAACATCAGGTGCGGCTTGGCCTTTTTGCCCACCTGAAGCATGCCGAGCGAGAAGTCACACGGCACCACCTGGGCGCCGCGATCGGCGAAAGGCTGGCTCGATGTGCCGGTACCGGCGGCCAGGTCGAGGACGAGTTCGCCCGGCTTCGGGTCGACTGCGGCAATCACTTCGCGGCGCCAACGTCGGTCCTGACCGAGCGACAAGATGTCATTGGTGATGTCGTAGCGACGAGCAACGTCGTCAAACATCGCCTGAACGTCGGCGGGTTGTTTTGAAAGATCGGCGCGGGTCACCTGCCGAAGCGTAGTCGGCAGCCAACCCAGAGAACTGCCAGGTCAGGCGCCAGACCGACTCCGCGCCGGAATCGTGAGATCGGCGGCATACAACTCTCGTACTTGCTCGATTACGCCAGGCGGGAGCGGCTCACAGGCACGCAGCGCACCCGGCCGCGCGAAACGGCGCCAGCGCACACCGTGGGCACGCAATAGCGGCACCAACTCCGGCAACGTGATCACCTGCTCGACGCCGACCGCTGCGAACATGTCGCACTGGCGACGAAATCCTTCCTCCTGATCAGCCAGTCGCGGCTTGTCCAACTCCCACCGAGCCAACTCCAGATAGGCCTCAGGTGGACTGTCGTAGCCAACGCCCATGAACCAGTGATAGCGGGTGGGCTTGGCCTGAAACATTCGCACCAGGTGGGCAAATCGCTGCAACGGGTCATGCCAGACACCGATGACGCGCGCTGACTCGGCGTCTGTTCCCGGGCAGCAGGCACACGTCCCTCGACTCGCCCACGAGGAAATGGGCCTCGTCAGCTTCGCGCACCCACGACCCCTTCTGGTGTTGCCAGGCCACGCGCGCTGCGAAGGTGGACCCGCACCCACGGGGTACGACGAGCGCGAGTCCAGCGTTGGCGATCCGCCAAGCAGCAGGCGGCCTGAAGGCATAGTCGGTCATCGCACCGTCACCTCAATCTCGTAGTCGGCGCGATAGTGCTCTTGGATCAGTTCGACCTGCCTGTCGTCGTACACCGGGGCCGAACTGGTCGCATTGGAGAGTTCCTTGACGAACCGGGCGCCGTGGTCGGACAGGTAGTCGTGGAGGGCAGGCAAAGACACGACGTCGTCGACCTGATCGGGACCGAAGTAGTCGACTTGGCGGCGCAGGTGCTCGTCTTGCCACAGCGGATCCGGCTTGGCCCATTCTCGTTGCGCATAACTGATGAAACGGGCGGCTGAGGGTTCAAACTGCAACCCAGCCATCAAGAAGTTCTCCCGATGAGTGCCTTGCGCACAAAACAACCGGTAGGTCGACTCCATGCGGCCCACTGGCGAGCGCCAGACCGCGAACTTGCGGCGAGCACCGTGCCGGGCTTCATAGGCGGGCATGTCTTCGACTTTGACGAGGTACGGCGAAGCGTCGGTGTAGCCGACTGCTGCGTGGACCCCGAAGAAGCCCGGCAGCCACACCCCCGTCTGGTGAACTACCGCGACCTTCTTCAAGAAGGTCACGGCGTTCTTGGAGATCGCAACGAAGGCCAGATCGGTCTTGGGGATCAGGCAGAAGAAGTTGCCGAAATAGGGCGTCTCGACGGCGGGACCTACCGTGGGCGCAGGCCAGGATCGCCTGGTCAGAGCGCGGCCGATCCCGCGCAAGTCAGACCAACGTTTCGACAAGTCCGTCATCGACGCACCGACCGTCGTAGCCGATGCACCACGCGCAATGCCGGGCCATAGCGACGCTTGAACGAATCCAGGACGCGATCGCGCTGGCCGAGGATTCGCCAGATTTCCTCTGCGTGCTCGGCATATTGGGCGGCGTGCTTGCGCATGATCAACGCCTTAGCCGCGACCTGACGATCGTGATCTAGGTGGCTCGTAGCTTGAGTGCCATGCCGGCGATAGAAGTGGGTGACCTCGTCGATGATCTCAATTCGCCGACCGAGCCCCACGATCGCCAACCACAAGTCCTGGTCCGCAT
>WBZP01000133.1_pt1 | contig 101454 bp, 104 predicted proteins | sample 5204301 | NCBI WGS metagenome assembly WBZP01 (sample SAMN12412401, study PRJNA552823) | activated sludge metagenome | isolation source: activated sludge from nitrification reactor of wastewater treatment plant... | place: USA: Pennsylvania | collected 2017 | reverse complement strand
CTCCCCCTTGCTATGCTTCCAAAGCAGGAGGGCAGATGCTATGGGATTCAAGCGAAAAGGGTCACGTGTCGAGCTGAGCCGTGCCGGCCGCTTGCAGCGAGGGTCGCTCTCGGTGCCGTGCAAGGTGGTAGATGTCAGCGAGACCGGCGTCAAAATTGAGAGCCGTCTGTTTGTGAAGAGCGGCGATACGCTCCAGTTGGTGCTTGATCTTGAGCAGGGCCGAACACTGACCTGTGGATTACAGGTCGTCCATGTGCGGTCCCCGAAATTTGGCGCGACGATCACCGCGATCAGCTTGGAGGATCGTGAGCGACTGGCCCATATCCTCGACGATCATGTGCAGAACAGCTTTTCCCGCCGCTAGAGGCTGATTCCTATAACGTGCGGCAGGTTGCCGCGGGGGCCAGTTCCGTTTCGGACAACTCCAGCTTCGACAGATAGGCCCAGCCCATCAGGTAGCCCAGGTGCCGGTAGGCCTCGAATTCTTCCAGCTTATACCACTGAAACACCGTGCTCGTCTGGGGAAACTCCTTGCCTTCAGGCGCCTCGACGATCTTTGTCACCTTCTTGATGGCCAGTTGCGCCCGTTCGCGGGCTCGGTCGTCGCCGATCATCGCGAGGAGCCGGTTGCCATCCAGATGGGTTGGGTTCGTGGGCGGACTGGCCAGCGGCGCTTCAGCCAACGGGCGGCCGGCTTCCGGATCGGCGCTGACGAAGATTTTCCCAGGCGCAGCCAATGACGGGTTCTTTTTGAAGAGCGTCGGGTTGTAGGCGTAGGGCTTGAGATAGTGAATGACGGTTGGGGTGCCGTCAGGACGTTTGACCCAGAAGCGCCGGTACCAGACGATCTCATGTTCTTCCGGAATCTCGCCGCACCATTCGACGCCTTCGCCGAAGTAGCTCTTCATCCGCTTCTGTAAATTGTGCAGGTAGTCGTATTGCCAGGTGGTGTCCAGGGTGGCATCGCCGACGATGATGTGGCTGACCTGGCGTCGTAAGAGGCTCTGAACCCCCAGGTTGTCGTAGAAGGACCCGTCGGTGATCTCGATCCACCGGCTTTTCGTATCGGGCCAGATCCGCTGGATGGTCATCATCAGGAAATAGTCCCAGACGGTGGTGACGGGGGTATTGAACCGGCGGGCGTAGTTCCAGGTCTGGTATTCGTTGTTGATATTGAAGGGGGCGGTGCCGAACCGGAAGAGTAGACGCGCGACGTCGTTCCGGTACCATTCTTCGACTAGGCTGTCCAGATCCAGTCCCGCGCCTGACGCAGTCATGGCTTGCGAGAGTCGCACGCAGGCATCGGCCCTGACCCGTTCCGGTCTCGGCTTGTGGCAGGTGCCTTCGGTCAGATCCTCCACGACCACTTTTCGCGGATTGAACCAGGCCGGTTTGCCATCCTCGGTCTGGGCTTCGACCACGGGCAGGCCGAACCCGGCGCTTTGGATGTAGCCCAGCCCATCGGAGCCGGTGTAGTCGCGCGTAAACTCGAAATTGTAATTGTCGCGGTAGGGACGGTTCGACTCGCCTTCATAGGCGCGTGGCCGGCCGCGGTTGACCAGATTGCCGTTGATGATCAGATACGGCGCGTCGGCGTCTTTGCGATTGAGCCGAACGAGCGGAGTCTCGTGCTTCCCGCGCAGATAGGTGAGCTGAATCCGGGCTTCATAGGGGGTGAAGAGGTGGAGTTCGTTGCCGATCTCCGGCGGAGTTTTAATGTGAAGCATCAAATCCCACATGTAATAGGGGATCAGTCGCCATAGATAGCCCCACATGAGCTTCGGCCCTTCCCAGAAGCCGCCCTCCTTGATAAAGCCGGAATGATGCCGCAGATGGGCGACGAAATCGTTATGTGGGTCGAGGAGCTTGCCCTGGTCCATCGTCTGGACGAGATTGCCGTAGACATCGTCCTGTTCCTGGCCCAGATGAGCTAGCATCCAGCCTGCCACATAGGATCCGCCTGACACGGTGCTCAGGTAGTCGATCTTGGGTAATCGCTGCATGTCGTGGAGCGATTGCAACAGGCCCAGATGGAAGGTGGCCGAGCGAATGCCGCCGCCGGAGAAAGCCAGGCCGGTCAGGTACGGGGGCACCTGCAGGACCATCGGGACATGATCGGCGACGCCGTTGGACTCGCCGCTGGCCACGGTGTTCCGCCGTTGTTCGATGTAGGCGTACTCCTCCTGGTAATCCTGGACGAGGGTCCCGGGTTGATAGGTGAAGGCCCGCTGGCGGATGTCATAGGTCTTGGTTGGAACGGTTTGGCAGGCGGAGAATGCGGCCAGCAGCAGAAGCAGGCCCGCGCTCGACAGGCAGAGATCGCGCGATGATCGCCGGAGGTCTATCACAGGCGGCACTCTAGCGGAATCCCGGAAGTGAAGAAAGAGGGCGCGAGTGATTCCACTTAAGCTTTGGAGCGGAGCAACCGAGAGGGGGGTTAGTGTTTGACGGGGGGAAGCTTCGGGCCCAGTCGGGTTGTGTGTTGGAAGACGCACTTCGGGCAGGTGTAGTGGATGAATTGCGCGCCGCCGACCAGGCGTTTCTTCATCGACACCTTGCACCAGGTGCAGAGTCGGTCCGGGAGCGTCGCTGCGGATACGGTCGGAGTCGATGGGTTGCTCATAGTGGGGCGCATTGTCACCGAGGGGTGTGAACCTTGTCAACCGACTTGGAGAGACCCGGGTGGCCCGAGCTAAAAAAAAGTTTTCGCGCTGCGTCTCACTGAAAAAACTTCATGGTATAGTGCAAAAAAATGTGCCGGGCGCGTGTCTCTTTACTCTTTAACAGAAAGGTCTCGACCCATGAGCATCTCGGCTGGATCCGAGTCGTCAATCTTACCAACGAGCACCCCTGTCGCCGCTTCGCTACCTGTCCAGGACATGGTAGGACCCGGCAAGGCATGGGGCCTTTGCACCGCCGTCGATCTCCAAGACTGCAATCCCGACCTCATCCGTGATGCTGACCACATCAAGCGCTACGTCGTTGAGCTCTGCGAGCTCATCGGGATGAAGCGTTTTGGCGAGTGCCAGGTCGTGAATTTCGGCGAAGGTCGTGTGGCCGGCTACTCCATGGTGCAGCTGATCTCGACGTCGTTGATCGGCGGCCATTTTGCCAACGACACCAACAACGCCTATCTCGATATTTTCAGCTGCAAGGGGTATGACCCCGCCGTCGTCGAATCCTTCTCGAAGGAATTCTTCGGCGCGCGCCGGAGCATGGCGACCGTCACGCTTCGTTATTAGATAGCTGTTGAATTGCCTGCGCGTGGGGGCCACAGACCTGTGGCCCCCATTGCCGTCACCAACGAACCCCTCTTCTATCCACTCATGAAACCCACCACTATCGGCGAATTTTTCCAGTCGCTTCCGGCCTCGCTTGATCGGGATGCTGCCGAAGATGTCACGGTCGTCTATCAGTTCGATCTGAGTGGTACCCAGGGCGGGCAGTATTCGGTGCAGGTGAAGGACGGGGCCTGTACAGTGGAGCCAGGGGTGCATGCGGATCCGCAGGTGACGATCTCTATGGCGGGCGATGACTGTCTGAAGCTGCTCAACGGCAAGCTCAATGTGCCGGCCAGCGTGATGACCGGCCGCCTTCGCGTGAGCGGAGACATGGGCCTGGCCATGCAGCTCAAATCGCTGTTTCCTACCCTCGGGGCCTGATTGTCATATCTTTTGTACCGCTCGACCTCGTGCGGACTTCCTGCACGCCCAGAGCCTGTGCTTGACGGCTCTTGCCCCGCTCTGCGAGGCTGTGATTCTATCCTCTTGTTCAGAAAGACGGCCCGTTATGTCGATTCAGTGGTTTCCCGGTCACATGAATGCGGCGCGCAAAGAAGCGGCCAAGACGATGGAAGTAATCGATGTCATCGTCGAGGTGTTGGATGCGCGCGCCCCTCAGGCCAGTTCCAATCCATTGATCGAAGAACTGCGTCTGCCCCGGCAGCGTCCATGCCTTAAGGTCTTGAACAAAGCCGATCTTGCCGATCCGGCGGTGACGAAGGCCTGGCTTGAACGGTTCAACCAACAAGAGGGCGTCACGGCTGTGGCCCTGTCGTGCAAAGGTGCGGGTGATGCCGCCAAGATCCCCCGCCTGTGCCAGCAGATCGCCCCCCATCGCAACAGCAATGTGAAGCCGCTGCGCATGTTGATCATGGGTGTCCCCAATGTCGGCAAATCGACCCTGATGAATACGCTGCTCAAACGGCGCATTGCCCGTGTGGGGGACGAACCGGCGGTGACCAAAGTGCAACAGCGGCACAAGCTGAACGACAAGATGGCCATTATCGACTCGCCCGGGCTGCTCTGGGGAACGATCAAAGATCCACAGGTAGGTTTCTTGCTCGCAACGATCAACGCCGTCGGGCACACGGTCGTGGATGATGAAACCGTTGCCGAGTTTCTTGCCGGGAAGTTGCTCGCGCGCTATCCCGCCAGGCTGACTGCCCGCTACGGCTTTGTGACCGAGGGCCTGACGAGTGCGGGGGTGATTGAAGCCATTGCCAGAAAGCGCGGCTGTCTATTGGCCGGAAGCGGCGGGGCCTTGGATCGGGACAAAGCGGCGAGGATTCTCTTAGCCGATTTTCGCGACGGCACGCTGGGACGCACGAGTTTGGAGACGCTAGGGACAGAAGAAGAGGCGCAGGCGGGACCAGCCTGAAGGGGCTGTGCCGGGGCTACTCTAATGCCGGAAGCGGGGTCGTCTGTCCTAGGGGAGTGGAGGGTTGCTGCTCCTCCTTCTCGAATTTTCTCGGGTTCCATTCTTCAAAGATCATATACATGGTCGGGACGAGAAAGAGGGTCAGCAGCGTCGAGACGCTGAGCCCTCCGACGACTGACCGTGCCAAGGGCGCGTTGGTTTCTCCGCCGGTGCCCCAGCCGATGGCCATCGGCAGCAGGCCGAAGACCGTGGCGAGCGAGGTCATCAGGATCGGACGCAACCGTGTGCGCGAGGCCGTGATGACCGCATCCGACAACGAGTGGCCTCTGCGGCGCAGGACGTTCGTATAATCGACGAGCAGCACGCCGTTCGAGACGACGATCCCGAGCATCATGATGATGCCCATCATCGAGGTGGTCGACAGGGTGGTGTTGGTCAGGAAGAGGATCAGGATCACGCCGGGGAACCCCATCGGCACCGAGAACATGATGATGAAGGGGTCAATCAGCGATTTGAACTGCGCGGCCATTACCATATAGACCAGCGCCAACGCGAGGACGGTGGCGAACTGCAGCCCTTGGAAGGTCTCCCGCTGCTGCTGAATCTGGCCAGCCAACTTGATGGTGAATCCGGTCGGCAGTTGGATAGCGGCAAAGGCCGCTTCCATGTCTTCGGCAATAGCGCCCAGCGGGCGCGTGGTGGGGTTGGCGGTAATATGGACGACGCGCTGAAAATATTTCCGGTCGATCTTCACCGGGCCGGCGTTCAGCTTTAGTGAGGCCACGTTCTTGAGCAGCACCGGCTCTCCGGCCTTTGTCGTGAGCAGAATGTTGTCCAGGTCGGTGAGATCCTTGCGGTGCTCTTCGGCCAGCCAGGCGCTGATGTAGTACTCATTCCCGTTCTGCGGGTCGGTATAGATGATCGGGTCGGTCTGGCCGTTTCCGTTGAGGGAGAACAGTACGGCGTTGGCCACGTCGGTTTCACTGATGCCGAGCAGCGCCGCCTTTTCCCGATCCACTACCACGTTGATCTCCGGGTAGTTCTCTTCCCGGCTCACTTCGATATCGGCGATCCCCGGTATCTTGTGCATGGCGTCTTCGACCTGGCGGATCACGGTGCGCGCTTTTTCAAAGTCGTACCCGTAAATCTCGACGTCGATCGATTTCTGTGAGCCGAAGCTGGTCACCCGTTTCACGAGTCCGCCTGGATCGAAGAACATGGCCACGCCGGGGAAGAGCTTGATGACTTTCGGCCGCACGTCGTTCATGACCTGCACCTGGTTCCGCTTCCGTTTGTCCGGCGGGGTGAGGTAGACGGAGATGACGGAGGTATGCGGGCCGGTATTGGGATTGAAGAGGGAGGAGCGGCCCTGGGCGAGGACGCCGGTGCTGGAGACCATCGTTTCCAGTTCATCGGGAGGAATGTTTTCTCTGAGCACCCGCTCGACTTCGGCGACCTGCTGTTCTGTTTTTTCTACGCGCTGGCCGACCGGGGCGCGCAGGACGATGCGGAACTGGCTTTCGTCTGAGACCGGCAGGAACTCCGTGCCGATCATGGGGAGCAGCATGAGGGAACCGGTGAAGATCAGGACGATGGCGGCGATGAACAGGCGACGGTGCGCGAGCACCCAGCGCAGCGAGTCTTCGTAGCTGCGGTCCAGGGATTCGTACCGGTCCCGGCTCCAGTCCATGATACGCACGAACCAGGCCGGCATGGACCGATGCGCCTCCTGCTCGGGCTTCAGGAACTTGTAGCAGAGCGCCGGGGTGACCGTGCGCGAAATGAAGAAGGAGGTGAAGAGGGCGATGGCGATGGTGACGGTCAGCGGAATCAGCAAGAGCCTGGCGATGCCGACGACGAAGAACATGGGCAAGAAGACGACCACTGTCGTGACGGTCGAGGCGAAGATCGGCATGGCGACTTCGCGGGCGGCTTCCAGGATGGCGTCCCACCGGCGCGGCGTCGTGTTCAGATGCCGCTGAATATTTTCTAATTCCACGATCGAGTCGTCGACGAGCCGGCCGATGCCCAGGGCGAGCCCTCCCAGCGTAAAAACGTTCAAGGTCTGACCGGTGAAGTAGAGCACGATGAAGGTCACCAGGATCGACAGCGGAATCGAAACGGAAATGATCAGGGTGCTGGTCAGATTGCGTAGAAAAATCAGAATGACGGCTGCGGCGAGCAGGGATCCGTGCAGGGCCTGCTCGATCAGGTTCTGGATGGATTGGCGAATGTAGACGGATTGATCGAAGGAGATGCCGAGCTTCACGCCGGGCGGAATACCGATCATCTTGGGGAGTGCTGCCCGAAGGGCGTCTACGACTCCCACGGTATTGGCGATGGGTTGTTTGTTCACGCGGAGATACACGGCTCTGGTGCCGTCGGTGCGGACGATATTGGTCTGGATGTCGGAGGAGTCGGTCACGGTTCCGACATCGCGGACGCGGACCGGGCTGCCCTGCTGATTCACTTTGACGATGACGTCCTGGATCGGATCGACGGTCTTGAACTGATTGTTGGTGAAGACATTGTAGTCGAGATTTCCCGCCTTCAAATCGCCGGATGGGAGAATCAGATTGGCCGCTTTGACGGACTTCACAACATCGAGAATCGAGAGCCCGCGCGCATTGAGCAAGGCCGGGTCCAGGTTGATGTTGATCTGGCGGATCTTGCCGCCTTCCACCGTGGCGGCGGCGACGTTGGCGATCTGTTCGATCTGCGGGGCGATCGTGTTGTAGGCCAGGTCATAGAGGGCCCGTTCGTCCAGATCGTCGCTGGAGACAGTCACGAACGACACGGGGATGTTGGACACGTCGAACTTCACGATAAAGGGTTGCAAGATGCCCGGCGGCAGACTGTTCAGAATCTGAGTGATGCGTTGCATCACCTCCATTTGGCCGACGTTGATGTCTGCCCCCCAGTTGAACCAGATCTGGACCGCGCCGATGCCTTGTTTCGAGAAGGACTCCACGTGCTCCACGTTGGAGGCGGAGCTCACGGCTTTTTCGATGGGATAGACGACGCTTTGTTCGATGTCGAGCGGCGGCGCACCTTTATAGATGACTCCGACGAACGCGACCGGCACCTGGATATTGGGGAAGAGATCGACGGGCAACCGTTCCAGCGAGGTGACGCCCAGCACCACCATCGCGAGCGAGAGCATCAGAATGCCGATGCGATTCCTGAGTGCCAGGAGCGTCAGCCACATATACGGATCTATCCTTTGGCGGGGGCGGGTGAAACTGACGTAGGTGCCGGAGATTCGATCGGCACATTGGGCGCGAGCGACTGTGTCTGGACAGGGGTGCCGTCGTGCACGAGGTCTTTGCCCGAGACGATGACCTGTTCGCTGCCGCTCAGCCCCTTGGTAATTTCCACGCGATTTTCCTCGCGGGCGCCGATTTCGACATTCACGCGTTGAGCCTTGCCGTCCCGCACGATGTAGACATACTGCACGTCTTCCAGCCGGCTGACGGCGTCGATCGGGATTTGCACGGCCTGTTGGTGGGTACCCACCAAGGCTTCGACGCGCGCGAACATGCCGCCCTTCAACGCCCGGTCCTTATTGGAGAGATCGATCTCGACTGTCATGGTGCGAGTGGCACGATTGAGTGCCTGGACGATACGCGTGACGGTTCCGTCGAACACCCGATCCGGATAGGCTTCGGCGCGAACTTCTGCTTTCTGTCCGATGTGAACGAGAGGAATATCTTTTTCGACGACTTCGATCAGAATCCGCACGGTCTCGATCTCATGCAGACTCAGGATGCCGCGCGAATTCGTCGAGGTGCTGGCGGTGGCGCTGGTGACGTTGGCGCCCGGATCGAGGTTGCGTTCTGCGACATAGCCGGCAAAGGGTGCGCGGATATAGGAGTACGCGAGATTCGTCTCCGCCTGGGCGAGCGCAACTTCCATCTGCTTGACCTGGGCCTGGAGGGATTCCAGGGCGGCAGAGGCGCCGTCGAAGTTTACCTGCGCGTTGTCCAAATCCTGCTGAGAGATAAACTGGTCTTTAATGAGGGCTTGCATCCGGTCGAGCGTCAGCGTCGCGTTGCGGACGGCCGCTTGCTGCTGGGCGACTTTGGCTTTGGCCGCCGCGAGATTAGCCTTGGCCTGATTGACGGCATGCAGATAGTCGGTGTGGTCGATCTCGACCAGCAATTGATTGGCTTTGACGTGATCCCCCTTGTCCACGTGAATCTTGGCGATATAGCCATCGACCCGGGAGAAGAGGTTCACGACCTGGTTGGGGATGATGTCGGCCGTGTAGGCCAGGCGGATGGGGAGATCCTGTTTCAACGGGGAGATCGTTCCCACCGTGATGACGCGCGTCTTCTTGCTATCGGTTTTGGCGCCGCTGCTCAGACGGAATACCACCAGGGCGGTGATGGCGAAAAAAATGATCACGCCGAGAGTGACGAAGGGGTGTTGCTTCAATGGCCTCATATTCGGGTCTTTAACTTTCTGGCGCGGCTGGCATAAGGCGCCGCCACGAGTCCTTGGAGAAAGATGTCGACATAGGTGGAGACGGTGTCGTCATAGGGGCGATCGATCGGGACCCCGAAGATTTCGTGCAGCAGGCGATGGTGGACGACCATGCCGATGAAGGCACGGGCGGCCAAGAGGGGATCGATCTGCCGGAAGGCGCCGTCCTCAACCCGCGTGTGAATGTAGGCGGCTAGATGGTCATAGAAGACTTTGTGGTGCTTGCCGAAAAACATGTCGGACAGTTCGTGCCCTTCCAACGCGCTAAAGAGCAAGAGTCGCAGTAACGTGGGGTCGACGCCGGGGCGAATCCGGTAGCTGGCGATCAAGGTGAACACGCGCCGGTCGTCCCGCTTCTTGGCGGATTCCTCGATCGCGCCGAGGAGTTCGCTGACCGTGACTTTTTCCGCAAGGATGGCCGCATAGAGGGCGCGTTTGGTCGGAAAGTGCTTGAAGACCAGGGCCTCACTGACGCCGGCGGCCCTTGCGATCTCTTTCGTGGTCGTGCCGTTGAAGCCTTTTTTGGCAAACAGCGTGGTGGCCGCCTGAATAAGACTGGCTTGCCGCTCCTGGCTGGATCGTCTGGAAGGTCGGGATATCCGCGTCATAATCTGGTGAGTGAGTGGTTACTCACTAAAACGATAGCATGGGCAGAACGGGGAAGACAAGCAATGGCTTGAATCGACGGGGACCGTTATTTCATTGCCTGTAGCCCTGTGTGCGAGTAGTGCGGTTCTTCAACCGTGGCAAAGAGCGGGAGAAGGTCGCTCATGGCCGCATCGGGGAGATGCTTCCACAGGAACCGGCGAAGGCGTGAACGTTCGAGCGGGCTCACGCGTGCAAAGCGCAGTCCGTACCGGGACCCGTCGATCCACACGACCTGCGCATCCGTAATCAGCACCGTCTGCGGAAGCTCGAGGACCAGGGCCAGTCTCTCTCCCACCGTGAGACGGGTGTTGCTTTCGAGGCTGCACCCGGCGTCAGAGAGATCGAGCAGGAGGGCCTTGCCGGTCCGGCTGGTTGTATGGCGCTGCGCAAACCGCAGGCGTCGGATCACGGTGATGCGATAGGTTTGTCGCTGGTCTGCTCGTGATTGAGAATTCTGCTGGGAGGTGGCTAAAGACATCGAGGTGCTCCTGTTAGGCTTTCCCGCTGGTGTGAGCGGTGTGAAAGAATGACTGGATAAACCGCTGCAGGCGATGTTCTGAGGCGGCCGGAATATGTTGGGGTCTCAGGCCAAACCGATGTCCATGGACCCACGCGACTTGAGCCTGAACGACGAAGGGCAGATCTTTCTTCTCGGGCAGAGAGAGAAACAGGGTGAGATCCATATCGACGTTGACCGGTTGGTTGCCCCGGACTCCCAATCCTCCCCGCGACATGTCCACGACTGTGCCATTGCCCATAATGACGCCGGCGTCGTTCAGCCCCGAATACATCAGGCCAAACGAGAGAGGGATGCGGTCGATCCCGCGCCGTTCAGTCAAGGGGCTGTCGAGGAGTCCTGGTGCCTTCAGGGCAGGGTGCAGTGACATAACCGGATCCTTTCACGCCGTGACGGGCGTCGCGGTCTAGTGACAGTCAAGGAGGGCATCCATCCAGTCCATCGTCCCGATTTTCTGAGGCGGGAGCTGCATGCCGCAGCGCTGGCCGTCCGTCCACAGGACCCGAACTTGCGGGATGCAGAGAGGGCGTTCAGCCTCGGGCAGTTCGAGAAAGAGTGCGAGTTCCATCCCCTGTTTGAGCCCCCGGGCGCCCGTGAGGCCGAAGCCGCGGCGGGATAGGTCAACGATGGTCGCATGGCCCATCACAATCTTTTGGCCGTCCGCGCCAGAATATCGAACCTTGAAGGTCCCGCCGATCCGCGGATCCTGCCGTCGCTCCGTTCCCGCCAAGGCCGTGTGTGAGGATGAGGTTGTCGAGTCTGATTTCCACCAATTCATGTTCTGACGCCTCCTGGTGATGATGTAACCCTACCCCGAGGCAGGCCGTTTGACAGCCCCCTAGGCGAGGGGTGAGGGGGCCCTGCTGAAGGGGGGCTATGTCAGAAAGCCGCGTCACGATTGGCGCTACGCAGCATCAGATCTGTGGGTATTGCAGGAATACGGGATGCGGAGGGGGCTCTGCCGGTTCCTAATATGCAAAGGCCCCGCCGGTAACGCACCGGCGGGGCCTCGCGAAGGAGCTATGAAGCGGGGAGCTTTAGACCAGCCGGAATCGGGGCCGCTGATCGTGAACGGTCGTATGCGAGATGTTTTTCCAGATACAGGCTTGCAGCCGTTTGCGCTGGTCTTGCGAGAGCTGCATGAATCGAACGGAAAACTGGCATCCCGAGACCCAGACAACATGCGCTGAGGTGAGGCAGAGCGGACCTTCTCCGTCAGGAAGGGAAATGGTCAGGCTGAGGAGGGTTCCCCGAGTGACCGGGTGGTCACTAATAATCTTGCATCCTGTGAGGGAGATATCTTTAGTCAGCCCCTGTCCGGTATGGGGCTGACTCGGGATGTCGCCCTTGTACCGAACTCTACAGCTTATCGCGAGTCGCTCTGTATAGCGTTTGTCCAGGGTGGAATAGGCTGGCCGCATCGGTTTCGGTGATTCAGTTAAGGGTTTCCTCATAGTGGCCTCAAATCGATCTCAATGTGGTGATGCCCTAGTTCCTATCGGCTCTTTTGTGGCCTGACTTTACCGTGATCGGAGTACTCTTGAAATCCCCTGAGTGGAGGGGGTGATACCCTTCTTTGAGAGGGGGCGAGCGGTACGAGGAGTGCCGGCTCTCTCGCACAACATGGATGGAAATTGGGTAGAACGCCAGCGATTGATGAATCTGGGGAGGGAGGCTATGTTCCTTGCAATGAAGTCGGCGTCGCGAGTGGAGAACTTCGCTCCTTATGGAGGCGGAACATGGTTGTCAGAATACCGTTCCAGAATTTCCTTCCGAGAGTTTTTCGCGCAGGATGCGGCTCTCAAAAAAGATGACGCCACGTTCGATGCGTGACTCGTACCGGAGCGTGATTTCCGTGTCGAACCCATGCCAGGCGTAGACGCGGATCGGGCCGACCGAAATCTGTCCCGGCGTGCGATCGAGCGGACCGTACTTGGTTTGCAGGTAGGCCAGGATCTGTTCGTGCGTATCTTTACCTTGGTAGCGGACAAGCACGCGGCCGAACTTCCCATCAAAAGTCGTGTAACGCAGGACTTCAACTGGAATGGTTCCGAGCGCGGGTTGTCCGGTCTTCAACTCATAGGAGAGCAGTCGTCCGGCCTCTTCCACCTTCCGATACTGGTCGCCTTCCGTCAGTGCCGACTCCCAGGGGAGCCCCTCAAACCCGTTCGGGTCGTTCAGGATCGGTACGGCGAGCGCCTGCGCGGTCTGAAGCAGAAGCCCGAAGAGGATGGCGGTCAGGCGCAATGGCAAGCGGTTCATGGTGTTTCAGATTCCCTTACTCGGCGGAGTCGGTAATGTGATCGTTGAATCGCGGCGCCAGCGTGCGGCTGTCGATGAAGATAAACCCGCGCTCCGTGTTCGCCTGATACGTGACATTGATCTCGGTTTCAGGCCCGCGCCAATTATATTGCTGATTCAGTCCCCGAGCCATCTGCCCGGGGATGCGTTCCAAGGGTCCGAATTGTGTTTCGAGGAATCGCATGACTTGGGCATGGGTCTGCTCGCCCTGGTAGCGAATCGTCACGCGGGCGAACTGGTCGTCGACCGACAGGAGCAGAATGCTGGTCATCTCAGCTCCGGCAAAGATCGCGGGGCCGGTGGCGGAGCGATATTCGGTGATATGGGGACCGGTTCGCGACGGGACCACATCCGTGCGCCCTTTCAGCACGGTTCCCCAGGCGAGATTCTGAAACCCCTTCGGGTCGTTGATCATCGGGACGGCAGACGCCGGCGGCGCATGCAGCGCGCCGGAAACACAGACGAGTCCGAAGAGGAGATGCAGAAGCAGACGGTTAGTCATGGTGTCGCGAACGATCCGAAAAGCGATCCATTGTCGCACGCTACCACGGCGTCGAGACCGGCGCAACCGGATGTTTTGTTGAGAATGCGCGCAGCCCTGTCTTATAATGCGCCGGCTTTTGGAACCGGATCGCGCGCGGGCCGGTTCCGGTATCGGTGTCGATAACAGATCGGGAGCGACATGATTGAAAGCGATGCATTTGTTCAGGCGCTGCAGGATATGGGGGTCGACTTCTTTACCGGAGTTCCCGACTCGATTCTGGGCGGCATTATTGCGGAACTGATGGTGCGGCGGCTCTATACCCCGGCGGTACGGGAAGACGAAGCCGTGGGGATGGCGGCGGGCGCCTACATGGCGGGAAAAGTTCCCGCCGTCCTGATGCAGAATTCCGGACTCGGCACCTCCCTCAATACGCTCATTTCCTTGAATCAGATCTATCGGCAGCCCTGCATTCTGATCGTCTCCTGGCGTGGCCAAGGGGGCAAGGATGCGCCGGAGCATCTGGTGATGGGTGAGGTGATGCCGCAATTTCTCGACACCATGAAGATTCCGCATCGGACATTGACCGAGAAAACCGCGGTCGAAGATTTCAAGTGGGTCGCCGAAACCTTTATGAAACAGCGCATTCCCGTTGCGCTGGTGATTACCAAGGGCGTCGTGAAAGGGTTGCATCCATGAGACCTGAAGAGGGAACGCTGATCAGCCGGGCGCAGGCATTGGCTGCGCTCTTGGAATTGCTGACCGACCAGCCTGTGATCATCTGCAACGGCTTCCCGTCTCGCGAAGCCCACAAGATCGCCGATCGCCCCACGCACTTCTACATGATTGGTTCCATGGGGAATGCTCCGGCGATCGCACTGGGTGTGGCTCTGGCCAAGCCGAACAAGCAAGTCATCACGTTCGACGGCGACGGCAATGTGCTGATGGGGATGGGGACCCTTGCAACGGTCGGCGCCTTGAAGCCGAAGAATTTCATTCACGTGGTATTCGACAACGAAGTGTACGGCACTACTGGGAACCAGCCGACGATTTCGAACGTCGTGCCGCTGGAAAAAGTCGCCAAGGCGGCCGGGTATGTCAACGTGGAGCGCGTGCTCGATCGCGAGGATCTCGTCTATGAGTTCAAAGATATGTTGAAGAAGGACGGGCCGAGCATGTTGCTGATCAAGGTCAACGAGTTTGTCGAGGATGCCGGACGGGTCTTGCTCGATCCGCCGGACATCACGAAGCGGTTTATGCAGGCCATACAATAGCGGTCAGTCTTCAGCCGTCGGCGGTCAGCGTTCGAACGCGCTGACGACTGAGCGCTGACGGCTGAAAGCCGAAGGGAAACATGATTCTTCTCAATCCAGGCCCCGTCAATGTGTCCGAGCGTGTGCGGCAGGCGTTGTTGCGGCCGGATATCTGCCATCGGGAATCCGAATTCACCGAACTGCTGCTCCGGATTCAAGGCAAGCTGCTGAAGGCCTTCGTGCCCGGTGCGGAATCGGAGTATGCCGCGGTGCTCATTACCGGTTCCGGCACTGCCGCGGTCGAATCCGCCCTGATGTCCGCCATTCCTCACGGCAAGCGGGTGTTGGTGCTGAATAACGGTGTGTACGGAGAGCGCCTGTCCCAGATGGTCGGGTTGCACCGGCTGGGCGTATCCGAACTCAAGTATGAATGGACCACCAGGCCGGATCCGGAGCGACTCCGGCTCGCGCTGCGGCAGCATCCCGAAGTGCACGCGGTGGCCATGGTGCACCATGAAACCACCACCGGCCTCATCAATCCGGTGAAAGAGATTGCCGATGTGGTCGACAGTCAGAATCGCGCGTTCATTCTCGACGCCGTCAGCGGACTGGGCGGAGAGCCGATCGATATTGCCGGGTCGCATATCTATATGGTGGCCGGGACGGCCGGCAAATGCATCCAAGGATTTCCGGGCGTCTCGTTCGTGCTGGTGCGCAAGGGGTTCCTCGAGCGGATGCGCCAGTATCCCAAGCGGTCGTGGTACCTCCATCTCACGCACTATGTGGACGATCAAGGCCGCGGCACGATCCCCTTCACGCCGGCGGTGCAGGTCTATTACGGGTTTGACGAAGCCTTGAGCGAGTTGCTGGAAGAGGGCGTGGCCAACCGTATTCAACGCTATAAAAAGGCGGCGGCGTTGATTCGCGCGCGTATGGCGAAACTGGGGATCAAACCGATGCTGACGCCCGAGCGCCAGTCGAATACCATCACCGCCTATTCGCTTCCCGACGGCGTCACCTATGATCAGCTGCACGATCGCCTCAAGGCGCAGGGGTATGTCATTTATGCGGGGCAGGGACAATTGGAAAGCAAAATTTTCCGTGTGGCCAATATGGGCGCCTTGACCGAGGCGCAGTTGACCGGATTTCTCGACGCCTTCGAGCAGGCCTGTAAACCGTCATGAAGGCGATCATTCTGGCCGCGGGAGTCGGCAAGCGGCTCTGGCCCGTCACGCAGCATCACCCGAAGTGCCTCATCAAGATCGGGGGGCAGACCCTGCTGCACCGGTATCTGACCTTGCTGGCCAGCGTGGGTATCCGTCAGGCTGACATCGTCGTGGGCTACAAGCAGGAGATGATTCGCGCCGCGGTCGAGTCCGATTCCTGCGGGGTGCGAGTCAATTTCCTGGTGAACGAGCAGTTCCATCGGGGCAGCATTTCGTCTTTGTGGATCGCCAGGACTTCGTTCACCGATGACACGATCGTCATGGATGCCGATGTGCTCTTTCATCGGGAAATTTTACAGCGGCTGGTGAGTTCGCCGTACGAGAATGCGCTGCTGATGGATGAATCGGTAAAACAGACCGGCGAAGAATGTATGGTCGTGGTCGAAGGCGGGCGGGTGATCGCGCTGACGAAAACCATGCCGCCGCGGTACGAGTATGCGGGTGAAGGCGTGGGATTTCTCAAAGTGCGGCAGGCCGATTCCCCGCATGTCGTCGCCTCGCTCCGGAAATTCATTGACCGGGACGCCTGGCAGATGGAGTATGAAGACGCGCTGATCGACTTCTTCCGCGATGTGAAGGTCGGCCATGAAAAGATCGGCGGCCTGCCCTGGACCGAGATCGATTTTCCCGAAGATGTGACGAAGGCTGAGCGCGAGATCCTGCCCAGGCTTTAAGTGTAGGTCGTGCGTGACGGCCGCTGGGTTTTCCACTGGACCAACAGCGAGCGACGGGTTGCCCGATGAGTGAAAGTCTCGTACAACATCGTGCAGAAGTGCAGGGGCTGGCGACAGCCATTCTGCTGCCATCGGTCAGTGTCTTCGGCGAATCCCTTGATCGTGTGCCGGGCAGTGCCGGCCCTCTGACACAGGTCGTGGGGATCGGGCTGTTTCAACGCGCTGTGCTCACACTGCAACGGGCCGGCATTCGGCAATTGATCGTGCTTGCCGGTCCGGAAGAAGATCAACTCAAGCAGGCGTTAGGCCGCGGCCCGCGCGTGACGATTCCTGTGCGGTGGATGCCGATCCGGGAGTTCCCGCTCGACGATCCTCGTACCTGGGAAGCGATGGCGGCGGAAGTCCCCGGGTTTTGTCTCGTTGCGAGCGTGCGAGGGGTGTTCTCGCGGGGCTTGATCGAAACCCTGCGCCGCGAGGTGCGGGAGGGACAGGCGATTCTGGTCGCGCAGCCGGTCTCGCAGCGGACAGCCGGAGATCGACGGGTTGCGGTCAAGGTTCAGGCCGAACGGCTTCTCGCCATCGGGTCGCCCCGGGCCGAAGATACGACGCTGGTTGCGGCGGATTTGCTCGTTTTGCCGGCCGGCCTCATGGCCGCGGCACAGGATATTCAAACCCCTCCCGGAGCCATGCCGATCCGACGATGGATTGAGCGGGCGGCGCTCGATGGGCAGGTGCGGGTCCTGCGGACGGGCGGGCATCCCTCCCAGTGGTACCAGGATGTGCGGACGCAAGCCGATGTCCCGGCGGCCGAACGGAAGCTGTTCTCCTCGCTCAAGGGCGAATTCGAGGGATTCGTCGACCGCTACTTCAATCGCAAGGTATCTCGGTGGCTCACGCGGATCTTCCTGGCCTTGGGGGCGTCGCCCAACGCGATTACTATGGTGGCGACAGTGCTAGGGCTGCTGGCCGCCGTGGAGTTCGGAGTCGGGACCTATGAGTCGGCGATTGTGGCGGCGCTGCTGTTTCAATTTGCGGCGGTGATCGATTGTTGTGATGGCGAAGTGGCCCGTCTCACGTTTACCGAGTCTGCGTTCGGCGCCTGGCTTGATATTGCGATGGACAATGTCGTGCATATGGCCATCTTCGCCGGGATTGCCGTGGGGGGCTATCAGCAGACGGCCGGGCAGGCCGAGGCCTGGATTCCGCTCGCATTGGGTGCGGCTGCCGTGCTCGGGAACGCGTCGTCGTTCGTGTTGGTGACGCGGGCCCAAAAGATCAAGGCGGCAAGCGGGTGGAAGACGCCGGCGCATGCGGCCTGGTCCGAGTTTATGCTGAAGAATGTCGCTAGTCGTGATTTTTCCGTGATCGTCCTGATCGCGGCGGTGCTGGGAAAGCTGGAGTGGTTTCTCTGGATGGCATCAGCCGGTTCACTGGTGTTCACCGCGCTGATGCTGTGGGTGATTCGTCCGTCCGCAAGATCTCGTGCTTAGCGGGATGCTGAAAACTGTCCCAAGCTTCGTTCTCGGCTGCGTATCCCCCTCAACGTACCGGTCTCAGTACGCTTCGGGGGCTGCGCATCCTGCGGCCTTGCTGGATGACAGTTTTGAGCATCCCGAAGATTGGACTCAATCCGCGTGCTGAGAGTTATTCTCCTCCTCGTCGGCTGCCTCACGCTCGGTCTCATCGTCTGGCACATCGGCCCCGGGAATATCTATGAGGCGGCGACCAGGCTCGGGCCGGTGGCGTTGTGCGTGATCCTGCTTCCCTCCCTTGTCATGTATGCCGTCGAGGCCTATGGCTGGAAGATCACGCTCGGCCCGGCCGGACAGGCTGTCTCGTTCCTGCGAGTGTTTGCCGTTCGCACCGCCGGCGAAGTGGTGAACATGACCACGCCGACCGCCTATGTTGGCGGGGAACCGCTCAAGGCGTATCTGTTGCAGAAATCCGGTGTGCCGATGGTGGAAGGGTTGGCGTCGGTCGTCATTGCTAAGACGACCATGACCATCGCGCAGGTGCTGTTCATTCTCCTGGGGATCGGGTTGGGATTTTGGATTTTGGGCGCACAGGGTTCCCCGGGGCAGGTTGTGGCGGCCGGGTTGTTGAGCGTCGGGCTGTTGGCTTTTGGCGCCATGGCCTTTGTGTTTGTGCAACGGCGCGGTCTCTTTATCTGGATCCTGGAGACGCTACGGAAGCTTGGTATCCGGATCGGCTTTCTCGAAGCGCGGGAAGGAAAGCTGCGGGAACTCGATCAGACGATTCTGAACTTCTATACTCGACACCAGACGGCGTTCTATGCGTCGACTGCCCTGTATTTCCTGGGATGGTTAGCGGAAGCGCTGGAAGTGTTCGTGATCATCGCCTATCTCGGGGGCCCCGTCGATGTGTGGTCAGCAATCTCGATCGGAGCTCTCTCCGTCTTCATCAAAGGCGGGACATTCTTCATCCCCGGCAGCCTCGGTGCGCAGGACGGCGGCAATCTGTTATTACTCCAGGCCTTCGGCTATTCCGATGTCACAGGAATTACCTTCGCGCTCTTGCGGCGATTCCGGGAGCTGGTCTGGATCGGGATCGGGTTGGCCTGTCTGATGGTGGTCGGGAAGGTGACAGCGCCGTCGGAGGGTCGCTAAGAGGCGGTCCGCTGCTGCTTGATGGTCTGCATTCGTTCGAGCATCCGGTCCCACACAAATCCATGGAGCCGCAGATTGGCCGCACGCTCCACCTTGCTGAACCGCACTCCGATCCGCTGCGCATCGATCCACCGTACTTCGGCTTCTTCAATCGGGAGCGAGTCCTTCTGATCCGGCAGAATCAGCCGGAGTAACAGGTTCGTTGTCTGGGGCAGAATCGTCGTACATTCGATCGTGCAGCCGAGCACCGACAGATTCGTGAGCGTGCCCTCGCCGATCGCGGAGGTGCCGGCAAACATCACAGGGTAGGCCGTCGGTAGGGGCAAGCGGTAGTGCGCGCGCTGATAGGGTTTCGTCTGTTCCATGGCAGGTGGCAGTGTAGCGTGAAGAGAGATGGCAAAAGTATCCCTCCTAGGAGGGGCTACAAATGCCAGCAGGGGGAAATCGGCGCGGTTAGTGGCTGTTGTGGGTGGTCACGCTTTGCCGACCCAGAAAATCCATCAAGCGCCGATGATGTTCGGGCGTAATGTCGACGAGGCGGCCACCGCCTTGTCGGCCTGCTGCATGGGTCAGCTTGAGAACGCAGTGAATCTGGTTCTCGGGTTCAAGCTGACACTCGATCTCCACCCGGTCTCCGACCAGTAGAGGTAGATCGGCGGATATCTGGAGTCCCTGCGCGGTGAGATCCACGAGGGTGCAGAGGCTGGTGGCTCCGTTGCGGCGCAAGAATCCGCACCGGTTGATGGGAATGCGATCGTGGTGTCGTGGGTCGGACATGGGCGGCCTCTCTTCTTGATCGATCAATAGTTCGATGCCGGCTGACTCCGCGTTGATCGGCGGAGATGAGAGGAAGGTCGGCGATCAGCCCGGCGTTCTTCCAGCGCCAGCGCACCGACCACAATCGGAAAGGGAAACAGTGTGGCCAGCATGAGAACCATGAGGAACGTCATCGTCGGACTCCTTTCAGTGCAAAGCCGGTACTGGTTTCAGTGCAAGGCGGAGACCAGCGAGCTATTCCGAAGTGTGACCGGCCGGATAGGTCAGTTTGCAGGTGTTTTGAGGGATCGTGCCGAGTGCCGGGGGATTTCTCCGCGACGTCGGGCGGACGACAGCAGGAAAAGGGCGGCAAAACAGCGTCCTGCAGCAGGAATTTCCTCCACCTTTCGAGGGGGAAGAGGCCAGTGTCGGCGTGAGGCTACGACGCGGTGGTGTGGGCGCGCAGGACGGCGGATTGCGGGATGGCTTTGAGGGTGTTGATCCACCGATGTTTCATCAACTGATCGGCGACAAGGATAGAGGTGTGTGCCGGGAGCGTCAGTATCGTGCCGAGCGTGTCCTGGAGCGTCCGGTTACTGGCTTCCGCATCCAACTCGTACCAGGCGCGGTGTGGAATGATGACCAACGCATAGCAGGGCACGTTGGCGGGCACCCGGACCTTCTTGCGGACCAGGTAGGCCGCCTGGATACCGGGTCTCGATGCCAGTTGCCGGGCGATGGTTTCGATGATCGCATTCGACAGTCCGTGCGGCTCGAACGAGTCTCCGGGCTTGATGGTGCTGCATTCCGTTTCGGCATCAAGGAGCTGCTGCCGTTGCCGCTGCGCCTTGACGCGGTAGCGCATGGACTCTTTGTGGTTGCCCCGACGCTCCAGGAAACTGGATGCCAGTTGGCAGGCGGGAATCACTGCGTCGCGGTCTGCTGCCAGAGCTTTCTCCAGATACTGCAATCCGGTTTGATCGTCCTGCGCTACTAGAAGGCGGCCTACCGCTAAGTTCGCAGCCGCGTGATTCGGTGCCTTCATGAGTAATTGCTGCAGCAACGGCAGCGCTGCCCGGTCGCTTTCGAGCGCTTCCATTTGACACGCATATTCCCACAACTCGTCGATGGAGAGCCCGACGGTCGCGGATTTGTCGCTTAGGGCCTGGCAGCGTGCCCGTGCAGCCGCCATTTCTTCGTGCTTCTGTTGCCACTCCTCTGCCATAGATTCCGCCCAGCTGCGGTCGAGGGCTGCGCGCGTGGTGGTCGCGTGTGCGTCCAGGTAATAATTCGCGGCAGTGGCCTCATGAGGGTGACGCAAGTGGGGAAAGTCGGCCGGCGGTTCCGGCGCATTGGGTTTCTCAGGAAGGTGATCCAGCGCGGCCAGTCGATCGGCCAAGGCCGGATGCGTATCGGCATAGTTGGTGGTTTGCTGCATCGCCTCGTGCAGCCACTTCTGAATGGAGTCGTGAGGAGTCACGCGCTGTAACACGGTGATGAGTTCATCGAGATGCGAGGCGGGCGGTGTGGGATTCGTAATGGTTCTGCGATTCAACATGGGCCAATAGAGTTCGTCCATCAGACGCGCGATGATTTGGAGTGATGCCAGGGCGTCTTTCATCGCGTGCGGGCTGACCAGCCGGGCCGCCTGACGGTCGGCTTCGTACTCCTGCGCGCGGGCCAGGACGAACGAGTAGGCGTTGAAGAATGGGGCATACCGGTCCAGGAACTTGGTGAAGAGCACCGACCCCCAATGATCGCGGGCGCGGAGCTCTTCCAGCAGGCGCGACCAGACCATGCGGGTGCGATAGATCCATCCGGAGAAACGCCCGTGAGAGCGGCCGAGATGGCCGAACTCATGCGCGAGCACGGCGCGGAACTGGGCCGGCGTCATGGCCAACATGAGCGGAAGGCCGAGCAGCAGATAGTTCCGGTACCAGCCGAAGATGCCGAGGCGCGGCCGCTGTGCGACAGCGGCGTTGAGGTCGTTGACGATGAGCACTTGGTGAAACGGCGGTGTGCCCAACGCAGTTGTCAGCTTGTCGATGAGAAGAAAGAGGCGCGGCGCGTCTTCCCGCTGCACCTCATAGCCCGTCGGCGGGGTGACGCGGACCCAGAAGGCACGCAGGATGATCGCCGCCAGCACCCCAAGGCCGAACAGCAGCTTGACGGAGTTGAGATGGCTTGAGGGTTCCTCTCTCAGGGAGAGAATCAGCCAGATCCCGACGCCCAATGCCAGGCCGAGAGCGGTCAGCACATAGGCGTAGCCGAGCGCGGCGACTAGGGCAACCTTCAGTTTGTATCGTGTCGGATGTGTCTGGGCGTACGCCTCGAGACGGCGCACCAATTGCTCGAACTGTGTATCGGACATCGTCGTCGGTATTCCTCCCTAGAGTCGCAACCAGTGTATGAGAAGGTCGCAGGATCACCAAGGAGTTTGTCATTTATTGATGGTGCGCGCGGAATTCACCGTACGGGGTAGGCCCTGAGGTTGTGCGGAGATCGGACGGCGAGCGAGTCGTGTCTGACCTCTTGCTCGTGCCAGGTCTTGAATCAGCCGGTTGGTCCGGCGATCGAACGGGCATGTGCAAGGGAAGCCCGCGGAATATTTTCGATTCTGGGCCCGCAGCCGATCCCGGCCGATCCACCGTAACCCCCTCTTGACTTTGCGCCGGGTGAAATTATCTGCCCTCTTGTTGCTGATACGAAACCAGATGGATTGGCGGCAGGCCAACAGTGGGGGCGTAGCGGCGGCAGACACTGCCCCGGATCGACCTCAGCCTGACTCCCGCTCCATCTCAACATCAACCCATCATATGACCTCTCGGAGGAGAGGAGGAGGGACAGCTATGAGCAGTTATGTACCGACTGTCGTTTCCCCGGTCAGGGCCGGCTCATTTGATCGCGAGATCGACCGGATGTTCGACGAAGCCTTGCGTGCATTCGGCGTGTCGGGCCAGGCCTGGGCGCCTGCGTGCAATGCCTGGGAGGATGGCAACGGCTTCTATGTGGAGATCGCGTTACCCGGGTGGGAGTCGAAGGACATCTCGCTGGAGATAGAGAACCAGGTCTTGACGGTGAAGGGCGAGCGTACAGAGGAGCGAGCGCCGGGCGGCACGTACCATCTGAGGGAGATCGCCGGCGGGCAGTTCGCCCGGTTATTCCGATTGCCGACGTTTGTGGATCATGAGAAGGCGTCGGCGACGCACAAACACGGGATCCTGACCGTGACGTTCCCCAAGCGGGAAGAGGCGAAACCCAGACGCATCATGATCGAAGGGTAAGCGCATCGGCCTGTGGCGTGGTGCGTCTTGCAGGATCACGGTCCTTCCTTCTGCCACACGACCGGTCAATGGGGCCTCCCCGATGGCTACATCGGGTGAGGCCCTCTCTCCGGGGACTCCGTGCGGAGGAGAGAGAACAGTGAAAGGAGACGTTCATGAGACAACCAAGGTGGGTTCCGAAATGGCAAAACAATGACAATCCGGAGAAGGAGGAGGAGGGCAATGAGGGGCGGCGCGGTATCGGGACTCGTGGCCGGGTACCATGGCGGTGGCGACGCGGGTCGTCAGAGGGGCGTCGGCAGGGTTCCACGAAATCCTCGGCGGAGCACGAGGCCGGTCCGTTCTCGCACGGCCTCTTTTGACAGATGTCTAGGCCTCATTACACGCTGAAACGGAAAGGAGGTGAACACGATGATGGATTTAAGTTCGGTCATTGATGCCGGACTGGTTGTGATCGGAGCGATCGCGGTGCTGTTAATGGGACTCTGGACGTTGTCTGCCGAGTCCAGCACCGTGTCCATCTCCGCGCCTCCAGTCAGTGCGAAACCGGTTCAGGTCGATCTGACCTCACTGCCGAAGGCGGCGTAAGACGTCTTGATGCGGTGCGGGCGGGCTGTCGATGGATGGTCCGCCCGCGCTGCATGGCAGAGGGATTGGCGGATAGGAGAGGTTGGGTATGTCGGGCTGCTGAAGCCGTCCTGCGTCAGGCGGAATAGTGTGCCTGGAGGTGGTCTCGTTGAAACCGGATAATGTGTCTGATCAACACTTCCCGATCCTGCGAAGTCATCCGGATGAAGCGGGCGTGAAGCCGGTAGGTCCCCTCGGGGGATGGGATGGGATCGAGTCGCAATACTTCGGCGAAAGCGTTGAAAAGGCCGTGGTCGGGAAGGAGCACCGTGACGGCGAGAATGTCGTTGGGTTGATAGACCGTGGCGACCGTGATGCCGATGCCGCCGCCGCTGATGTTGACGGATTTCTGAGTGAGCTCGCCTTCCGTCTGGTCGGTCTCAAGCTGAATGCGAATGGGCAGCGTGGCGGTGATCCGATAAAATTCGCGGCGGTCTTTTCCAGACGGCTGTGAAGCGGGTGTGTCTGATGCCATGGTGCGCCGGAGTATAGCAAAGTCCGCCGCCGTGGGGTTATGGAAATGCAGGTTGTCGCGTCCAGCCCCGCGATGAACCTTGACCGAATCATTCCAGGGCTGGCGGTTAGTCCGGCTTCTTCATCATGCGATGCCAGCCGCGCAGATGCTTCAGATCCGGCAATTTGGTTTTGCCGTTGAATAGATAGTTTTCGAGCACCCCATAGAGGCTGTAGTCGACGAAGAGCGGCCGGTCGGCTAGGAGAAACGGCGAGGCCGCCAGCATGTTGTCGATCGGCTCCAACAGATCGGCAAACCTGGCGCATAGAGACCGACGCTGAGCGGTCCATTCCCGGACGCAGCCCTTTCCGAACTTCCGCTCCTTGTGGCGGATGAGCATCGTGCGTTCGACCAGCGGGCGTTTCGGGATCACGTAGGTATCGTTCACTTTGAATCCCACCGACTCCAATTCGTTTTCAATGTAGCGGGAGAGGATGAGCTGAATACCCTCGAACTCGGTCGGGAACAGGTCGAGCGTGAACCGCCGATCGACGTACCGCGCGACCTCCTGCCCAAAGTCCGTTACATCGCAGATCCCGCGCTTCCCGTCGATCAGGCAGGGAACCGTGTGTCCCCGGCCCTTCGTCGCGGTGATGATCGGCGCCCGATCATGGTAGGCGATGTTGCGCAGCTTGAAGGGAATGTGATGGCGTTTCAGGATGTGCCGGATCGTGATGCAGAACGGCGACCAGGGAAATTGGATCAGCGTGAGCATGCTGGTTATATGAATGAAGGGATAAGAAACTTCAAGGTTGGGGAAGCAGAAGTCTCCCGCAGGTGAGTTGAATTAGCCATCGCATGGTGGGGCATTTTCTGCTTCAATGAGTTAGGCGTCAAAGGGAGAGATTGGGTGGAATCGGCATCAGAGTTTTCTTCTTTGGTCGCCCGGTGAGCCGTCAAATATTCTAGGATAGGCTAGTAGCAGATATTGACAGCGTTCACGTCAAGCGCTACCGTCGGTAGTTAAAAGTTGGGGACCGAAAGGAGTAGTAATAATTATGGGTGAAAACGAAACGGCTGATCTTCAAGTTCTTACCGAGGTTCTAACTGCCCTCAAGAAGTTGGATCACGAAAGCCAGGAAAGGATGATCCAGACGGTCTGTACTTTCTTGAAGCTCAATCCCGCATCAAAGGCTCATCAGTCTCACTCTCAAAGCTTTTCTTCCACGGGTGCTGGTGCAAGGCCTGGGAGCTTTTCAGAAGATCGCTCCATATCGGCAAAGGATTTCATGTTAGACAAGCAGCCACGAACCGACGTTGAGCGGGTCGCATGCTTGGCCTACTACCTAACACATTACGCTAATGCGCCACATTTTCAGACAGTCGATATAAGCAAATTAAATACAGAAGCGGCGCAGATAAAGTTTTCGAATGCTGCATTTTCTGTGAACAACGCTGTTCAGAGTGGTTATTTGGTGCCGGCCCCTAATGGAAAGAAACAGATAAGTGCTGCTGGTGAGAGATTTGTTCAGGCGTTGCCTGATCGAGACGCCGCCAGGAAAGTAATGGACAATGTGAGGCCTCGTCGATCTGCTCGAAAGTCTAGTGCTCAACAATCGGAAAGTTAATCATGGCCGGGCATAAGCCTGCTAAAAGGCATTCTTCAAAAAGAATTGTAATCTACAACCACAAGGGTGGAGTGGGTAAGACTACCCTAACGATTAATCTTGCGTTTGCTCTAGCTTCAGTTGGCAAGAATGTCTTGTTAGTAGATTCAGACCCACAATGCAACATTACATCCTATTTGATCGATGATCTGACGTTAGATGATTTGTTGGATCATTCTGATGAGGAGCAGGGAGAGACGGTATGGTCGTCAGTGAAGCCGTTAGTTGATGCCACGGGGGAAGTGAAAACTATTGAACCAATCAAACAGGGGCGGCGCTTGTTTTTGTTGCCTGGTGATATCAAGCTTTCTGAATTTGAAAGTGACCTAACCAAGTTTTGGACGGAATGCCTAGAGAGAAGGATGAGAGGATTTCGTGGAGTATGTGGGTTAAGTACCCTAGTAAATCAAGTCGCAAGTGCCCATAACATTGATTATGTATTCTACGATTGTGGGCCCAATATTGGACCCCTAAACAAAGTCATATTGTTAGATTGCGATTACTTTATTGTGCCAGCGGCCTGCGACTTATTCTCCATAAGAGCGCTAAAGACACTTGGGCATACGTTGTCAGGTTGGATGAAAAGTTGGAATGCCATCGTTAGTCAGGCTCCAGATGGAGTCTACTTGCTTCCCGGTAGGCCCAAGTTTCTTGGCTATATTCCGCAACGATTTCGAGTGTACCGCGAAGAGCCTTCGAGCACGTACCGTCCCTACTTCTCGAAAATTGAGAAGAATGTAAATAGCGAGATTCTTTCGCTCTTCAAAAAAGAGGACGCTTCTCTTGCTTCTCGCTCAATAAGGGATTTGAGAATTGGAGAAGTTAAAGATTTTGGTCCGCTCGCATCGGCTGGGCAATCTGAGGGGCGCCCGATGTGGGAAGTGTCAAAAGGATCCCCAGCTCAAAGAGATGAAGCAAGACAGGCCTTTATTAATTTAGCCGAAACCATTGTGAAGTTAACTGACGAGAGTAGTAGTGACTCAGATTCATGAGCAGAATTAAACTTTCGACAAAGGATATAGACCGTATTGATAGAGTTGTTAAGCGTTATCAGCACGCTGACAGCCAGGAATTAGTTAAGAGATGTGAGCTTCAAGTTGCCGCGCTAATGACGACTTCAGAAGATCTGGCCAGGCACCTACATTCCACAAAATCTCGCATCAAAGACTCAAAGCACCTGCGTGACAAGCTTATTCGGAAAGCACTCTCGTGCAAAAAGAAGGGTGAACAATTTGTTATCACTCCAGAGAATCTTTTCGAACACATTACTGACCTCGTAGGGTACCGGATTCTTCACTTGCATACTAAGCAGATTAAAGTCATCAACAAGATAGTGCTGGATCTACTCAAGTCCGAGAGGTGGTTCTTAATGGAGGGGCCGATAGCACGAACATGGGACGATGAGTTTAGAGAATATTTTGATGGGATCGGCATAGAGACCGTAAAGAATGAGGATATGTACACGAGTGTTCATTATGTCTTCAAAGCTAATGAGCAGGCAAAGTGTGCTTGTGAGCTGCAAGTAAGGACTCTCGCTGAAGAGCTGTGGGGGGAGGTTGATCACAAGATTAATTACCCGTACAAAGCGCAGAGCGTTGCATGTCGAGAGCAGATCAAGGTGCTCGCTCGAGTAACGTCAAGCTGTAGTCGGCTAGTAGATTCAATTTTTTATTCACATGAGGAAACTAAGAAGCCCCGTCGTCAATAGGTCCTCTCACATTTCCGCTTTGTTTTGGAATTTATCTGAAGACTCTGCGTGTCTTTGCCAAAGGGTTCAACGATTGCAGGCAGCGCTGCTCTTGGTCCTTGGCGCGGTGGCGCTTGCCCATCTTGTCGGTGTCGTCAATCCTCACGAAAAAGTAAACGGTCTCTGGCTGGTTGTCGCGGCGGCCTGTATCTATGTGTTGGCCCATCGCTTTTATGGCCGGTGGCTCGCCAAACAAGTCGTTGAGCTGAACAGCCAGCGTGTCACGCGGCGGTGCGGATGAACGACGGGGTAGAGTATTTACGTGAGTTCGAGAAGGGTGTGAAGGACGGACACACAGTTACGGTGTGAACATTTCCCGCAGGACTGCGAGGACGGCAGCAAGGGTTCCGGGAGTGACACGGCCGAGCCGCTTGACGAGGCGCTCGCTGTCAACCGTGCGCAACTGGTCTGTCGCAACAAATCCGGAGCGGTCACGAAAGCGGCATCTCACTCGCCAGGGGTAGGCTTGCCCACCGGTGGTCATCGGCGCGACGATCACTGTCCGTAGGTGTTGATTCAATTCATCGGGAGAGACGACCAGGCAGGGCCGTGTTTTTCTGATTTCACTGCCGCGGGTCGGATCGAGATCGATCAAATAGACCTCACCGCGGGTCGGGGGTGCGTGCTCTATCGCCACTTCCAGTCTTCCTTATCGAATCGTGTGGCGGTCGGTGGGTCGAGGAGGCCGTCTTCTCCTTGCGCTCGCATGCGTCGGGCGGCATCGGCCCAGCCTGCTCGTGGTTGCGCCGACTTGGAGATCAGGATTCGGCCCGGCTCCGCATGGAGTTCGACTTCATCCTCAAGCTGGGCTTCTTGAAGCACGGTTTTGGGGAGGCGGATTCCCTTTGAGTTGCCGATACGGACAATATGCGCTTTCATGCCAACCTCCCGCGGTGAGGCTACATTGTAATCACATCATCCACTGAAGGCAAATTCCGGACTAACTCTTGATTTACAAGCGCCTGGCGGGTTGTTAGGATGCGCCGCATGAAAGTGGTTGTGAATCTGCTCTGGGTGCTGCTCTCCGTCCTTGGAGCCGTGGCGCTCGCCCACGTTGTCGGCGTCATCAATCCTCACGAAAAAGTGAACGGGCTCTGGCTGGTCGTGGCGGCGGCGTGCATCTATGTGCTGGCCTATCGCTTTTATGGCCGCTGGCTGGCCAGGCAGGTCGTTGAGTTGAACAATCAGCGCGTCACGCCAGCTGTGCGGATGAACGACGGGGTCAATTTTCACCCCACGAATAAAGTTGTGCTCTTCGGCCATCACTTCGCGGCGATTGCGGGGGCTGGTCCGCTGCTCGGGCCTGTGCTCGCGGCGCAGTTCGGGTTTCTCCCCGGGTTTCTCTGGCTGGTAATCGGCGCGGTGCTGGCTGGGGCGGTGCAGGATTTCATCATTCTTGTGGCTTCGATGCGGCGCAACGGGCGCTCGCTCCCGGAGATCGCGCACGACGAGCTCGGTTCCATCACCGGGACGGCGACGGCGACGGCGGTGCTCTTCATCGTCGTGGTGGCGCTGGCAGGATTGGGATTTGCGGTGGTGAATGCGCTCTATCACAACGCCTGGGGTACGTTCACGATTGCGATGACGATTCCCATCGGCTTCATCATGGGATTCTATCTCCAGAAGTTTCGCCCCGGTGCGGTGGCGGAAGTCTCAGTGCTCGGCGTGGTGCTGCTGATTGCGGCGGTGCTGTTCGGGCGCGTGGTCGGGCAGTCGTCGTTTGCCGCGTGGTTTGAGTTTGAACGGCCGACGCTGGTCTGGCTCCTGGGCGGCTATGGTTTTCTCGCGTCGGTCTTGCCCGGCTGGATGTTGCTGGTGCCGCGCGGCTATCTCTCTACCTTTATGAAGCTCGGCGTGGTGTTCCTGCTCGGGTTCGGCGTGGTGCTGATGGCGCCGACGATTGAGATGCCGCGTGTGACGGTCTTCGCCGCCGGCGGCGGGCCGATTATTCCCGGCACGCTCTTCCCTTTTCTCTTCATTACGATTGCCTGCGGGGCGGTGTCGGGCTTTCATTCGCTGGTGTCGTCCGGCACGACGCCGAAGATGATCGAGCAGGAGTCACAGGCGGTGGTGGGCTATGCGGCGATGCTGCTGGAGAGTTTCGTCGGCGTGATGGCGCTGATTGCGGCGTCGGTCCTGATTCCCGGCGACTATCTGGCGATCAATACCACGTTGAGCGCCGATACCTTATCGGCGATGGGCTTTGCTCCTTCGCGCATTGCGGAGCTGTCGCAGCTGGTGGAAGTCGATGTGGCGGGCCGGCCCGGCGGAGCGGTGTCGCTTGCGGTGGGCATGGCGTCGATCTTTGCGGCGCTGCCCGGCATGGCAGGATTGATGGCCTACTGGTATCAGTTTGCTCTGGTGTTCGAAGCGCTGTTCATTCTGACGACGATCGATACGGGGACGCGCGTGGCGCGCTACCTGATTCAGGAAATGGCGGGCCGGGTGTATGCGCCGTTTCGCCGGATGAACTGGTGGCCCGGGGTGCTGTTAAGCAGCGCGTTCGTGGTCGGGTCCTGGTCGTATTTGATCGGCACAGGAAGTATCTCGACGATCTGGCCGATGTTCGGCGCAGCGAATCAGCTGCTGGGGACGCTGGCGCTCTGCATCGGGACGACGGTGTTGATCAAGATGTGGAAATCGTCCTATCTCTGGGTCACGGCGGTGCCGATGTTGTTTGTCGGCGTGGTGACGCTGGCCGGGTCCTATGAGATGTTCGGGATGTTTATGAAGAAGGCGGCGACGCTGGCGGCGGGGCAGGCGTTTGCCTTGTATCTCGATGCTGCACTCGTGGCGGTGGTAGCCATTCTTGGATTGATCGTCTTGAGCGATAGCCTGCGACAGTGGTATGGCTATGTGATCTTGAAGAAGCCATTCACGAGCAGTGAAGTGGTAGTGATGGCGGGTGGCGGCTCGGCGGGCCGGATGCAGACGGCGATTGCTGATGGTGAAAAGGATAAATGTTTCCGGCTGCCGCATGGTGGCGGGTGCTGTTAGGGGCAGCCTGGGCAAGCTCCCTTGCTCGCGCACCCCGCACGCAAGATTGATCGAAACATGAAATTATGGGCGGTGCTCGGTGCATGCGCGCAGTGAGGGCTTACCACGCTGCCCCGTCTATTTAAGGTAGAAGGTAGAAGAAGGAGGGGATCGTGGTGGATCAATTTTCGTTTGATGTCGTGTCGGAAGTGAACATGCAGGAGTTGCGGAACGTGGTCGATCAGGCGACGAAAGAAGTGAAGCAGCGGTTCGACTTTAAGGATTCCAAGACAGAGATCACGCTGAAGGAGAAAGAAAAGGAGCTCGTCATTTTGTCAGACGATGAGTACAAACTGAATGCGGTGATCGACATCATCAAGACGAAGTGTACGAAACGCGGTGTGTCGCTGAAGGCGTTCGATTACGGCACCATTGAGCCTGCGCTCAGCGGGACCGTGCGGCAGACGGCCAAGATTCAAAGCGGGATCGCGACTGAGAAGGCGAAGGAAATTACGAAGGCGGTCAAGGAGTCGAAGTTGAAAGTGCAGGCGCAGATCCAAGGCGAGCAGGTGCGGGTGCTCAGCAAGAGCAAGGACGATTTGCAGGCGACGATGACATTTTTGAAAGGCAAGGACTTTGGGATCGAGCTGCAGTTTACGAATTATCGATAAGGAGATGGCGATCGCCTCCCTCTCATGAAGCGCCTGCTCTCTTTGCTTCTGCTCCTCGCTTCTCTCATCGGCTGCAATCGCAGCGATCCCATTGTCGTGCTGCAGCTTCATCCGAAGAATCCTGACATCATCTACGTTGCGACGAACGACTATATTTATAAGACGCGTGACGCGGGGCAGACCTGGACGAATCTGTCGAAGGGGATGAGCCATTCACGCGTGATCGCGATGGCGATCGATCCGGCTTATCCTGCGACGGTGTATGCGGGGACGAAAGGCGATGCGGTCTTCAAGAGCCACGATGGCGGGCAGCGATGGGCATCGATGCGCTCCGGGCTGGATGACGCTACGATTACGTCGGTGGTGAACCAGTTCATCTTCGATCCGGCCGACGATCAGCACATTTTCATCGCCACTACGATGGGTGTGTTTGAGACCAAGAACGGCGGCGAGAGCTGGTCAAAGAAGATGGAGGGGATGAAAGAAGTTCTGATGGTGGTGACGTTGGGGATGGATCCGACACGTCCGGCGATTCTCTATGCGGGGACGAGCGGAGGCGTATACAAGTCGGTCGATCAGGCCGGCCATTGGGAAAAGGTGAATAACGGATTAGTGCCGGCGGATATGGTGAAGACGTCGCGGGCCTTGAATGTGACGTCGGTGCTGGTCGATCCCTACGAGCCGGACACCGTCTATGCGGCAACGCTCGCCGGCCTCTACAAGTCAACGGATGCGGCTGCTTCGTGGAAGCGGATTGGCGAATCGCTCACTGATCAGATGATCATTGCGATGGCTCTGGATCGGATGCGTAAAGGCGTGATCTATATTACGGGGCGCGAAGGTGTGCATCGAAGCGAAGATGGTGGCTCGACGTGGAGAGCGATCAATAACGGATTTGCCACGACCAACATCAGGACGATCGCGCAGAGTCCGTCAGATTCAAAGCTGTTTTATGCGGGGACGAATGGGAGCGGCTTGTATCGGAGTAAGGACGCGGGAGAAACGTGGGAGTCGATGCCGCCGCTCTATGCCGGGAATGAGATGCGTCCGTGATTGAGTGACGGAGAGAAGGTCAGCGAGTAGTGCTGCGATTCTGCAGGCTCGATCCGACTGAGGACCCGCTGAGTGATGAACCGATAGACGTGTCGTTCAGGCTCGACCCAATTGTAGATTGTCCCAGGCTCGATCCGACGGTTGTATCGCCGATGCTCGATCCTACCGTGGACTGCTGTAGGCTCGATCCGACCGCAGATTGTTCTGAATTCAAACGAGACTCTCCGATATCCGCTCCCGCGCGGCCTGTCGCGCCGATGTCAAAGCCGGTCGGTCCGCTGGCGCCGATATTCGCTCCGCTTCGAGGAGTTGCGCCGATGTCCGCTCCTTGCGATCCTCCTGCCCCAATGTCTGCGCCGGATTTCGGCGTTTTCCCGATGCTCGTACCTACTGATGAGCTGGATCCGATGCCGGTTCCGGTTTTAGGTCCGGCCGGCAGGGAGCGGGCCTGGAAGTCCTTCTGAATGGAATCTTCCATTTCTTGAATTCGGCGCGATTCCTTGGCCGCTGATTCGTAGTCGAGCTGGCCGAGTTGGTTTCGTGCATTTCCGATCGTCTCCAGTTTGGCGTGCAATCGCTTGAGATCTGCGCGCGCCTTGGCGACGGGCGGAAGCAGTTCTGCGATGGTCCACCCCCTGAGTTTCATGTGTTCACTGAAGAGGCCTGATTGGGCCATGCTCAGCAATTCATTAACGTCATTGCCGAGTTCTTCGACTGATTGGAGTTCCGCCAAATCGGTCCGGCAGCACTCAAGAAACTGATTGTACTTCTGTAAAAAGGTGGTGACTTCCTGCTGCAGGTTCTCGATCTTCAGCTGACGCGCCGATTCTTGAGGCGGGCGGGTCTCCGATGCCGGCGGATCTTTCTTCTCTATCAATGGAACGCAGCCGGCGGTGCCTTGTGAGGCTCTCAACTGCTGATCGGCAGAGCTGTGTTCGCAAAATTCAAGAAACGGCGCCGCGCTGGCAGAAAGAGCCGAAGCGAAGGGACTTGCGAGAAGAAGCAGTGCAACGAGAATAAGCGGGAAGTTGTTACGGATAATGAGGGTCATGAAAAGATTCTCACCTCAAGAGTCTTTATTGTCAACGAATCTGCACCAACGGGAAGGCTGTCTATAGCGATATCGAGTGATTGCGTCAGATCCCTTTTCTGGGGTAACGGATCAAGCAATCTCCTAGAATCTGGGGTAGGAGGGTCTTGCCGGGCCCCCAATCTATGGAGATGCAGGGGGGTACCCCCACGATGTCTTCGCGGCAAATCAGCCATCCCCTCTGAAAACTCGAAAGAATTTCCATTCTTGCAATTGATCACCTAAGTCCATGAATTTGCTATTGACAAGGAGTTCAACGGGAGTATACTCGGCCCCCAAGTGGGGGAAAGTGGATATAAGTGGTGGGTCTGAAATATCGAAAAGATCAAGGCATGCTCCCGTTTTTCCTGATGAAGTAACGGCTTGGCTTGTTACGGACCGTGCGAAGACTTTTTTTGACGGTACGGTGGGATATGGTGGGCATAGTGAGCGGATTCTTGAAAAGGCTGGGGATGATGCCGTTCTCATCGGAATCGATCGAGATGAGGAGGCGCTCGCGTATTCCCGATCTCGATTTGCCGGGTTTGCTGGTCGTGCGCAGTTACTCAAGGGGGATTTTGTTGACATGAAGCAGCTACTGCGAACTGTCGGCGTCCCAGCAGTTGACGGAGTTCTTTTCGATCTCGGAGTTTCTTCGCCTCAGCTCGACGATCCGAATCGAGGATTCAGTTTTCAGGGAGACGGCCCGCTCGATATGCGCATGGATCAATCGACGGGGACGACGGCCGGAGAGTTGGTCAATTCGTTGCCCGAGTCGGAATTGGCGGATCTCATTTTTCAGTATGGCGAGGAGCGATTCTCCCGGCGTATTGCGCGTGCGATTGTTCGCGCGCGTGAACGGAACGCGCTGGCGTCGACGCAAGAGCTGACGACGGTCATTAAGGAATCCGTTCCTGCTGCGTACCGGCACGGGCGCATCCATTGTGCGACGAGGACATTTCAGGCGCTACGCATCGCGGTTAATCGCGAGCTGGATGTGCTTGAGCCGACTATCCGCGATGCGGTCGATATGTTGAGGCCCGGCGGCCGTATCGCCGTCATCTCGTTTCATTCGCTAGAAGATCGGATCGTGAAACATACGTTTCGTGCCTTGGCGGAGCGGCCTCACCCGCAAGTGGCGGTGTTAACAAAGAGGCCGCAAGTTCCTTCTGAAGCGGAATGCCAGGCGAATCCGCGCGCGCGAAGCGCCAAGTTGCGGGTCGCTGAACGCTTGTCAAAGGAGTCTATCCAATGAAAATGCTGGCAGTGACGGCCGGGCTGTGCCTCGTGTTCGTCTTTGTGTGGGAGCGGGTGGATATGGTGCGCCTGGGCTACCAGGTTGAACGTCTGAAGCACGAGAAGGTGGTGTTGGAGCGCGAGCGTGATGAATTGAAGGTGAAATTCTCAGCGCTGAGTTCGCCTGACCGGATTGCAAAAGTCGCCACGGAAAAATTCGGGATGAGCTTACCTCAGCCTGGCCAGGTTGTGATGGTTCAATTCAAGGCGAAGGACTCGCCTGCATCCGCGGTGGAACTGCGGATTGCCAGGAACGATGTGTTGAACGGGAGGCGATAGTGACTGGTGCGCCGTCACGGGCCCGACGCTATGTATTGCTGCTGGTGATGCTCTGCGGATTTGCGGTGGTGCTGTTTCGGTTGGTGAGCCTGCAGGTATTGCAGGCTGCTGAGCTCACGGCCAAAGCTGACCGGCAACATCAGAAGACTGTGTCCTTGGAGGGGGCTCGAGGGACCGTTGTGGATCGTCATGGCAAGGTGCTCGCCATGAATATGGAAGTGCCCTCCGTGTTCGGTATCCCCACTGCGCTTGAAAGTCCCGCTAAAACGGCCCGGTCTCTCTCGCCGGTGCTGCATGTTCGAACCGATGAATTGGAAAAGAAGCTGCGGCAGGATCGCAGTTTCGTGTGGCTGGCTAGGAAGCTGGATCCCGAGCAGGGGCACCGTCTCGAGCATATGCCGATGGAGGGAATTGGGCTGGTGATGGAAGGCCGGCGATTCTATCCCAAGGGGCCGCTGCTGGCGCATGTGTTGGGATTCGCCGGGATGGACGGGGAGGGGCTTGAGGGAATTGAGCGGCGGTATGAGTCGCAGCTCCATGGCGAGAAGCGAGTCGTGATTCTGCAACGAGACGCCATGGGCCGGACGGTGTTTCCGAAAGGCCAGGCCGAGCAAGTCCCCGCCGCCGGGCATAGTTTGGTCATTACGGTCGACGAAGTCATTCAGTATATCGCTGAGAAGGAAGTGGAGGAGGCAGTCACGAAGGCGCATGCCAAATCGGGTACCGTCATTGTACTCGACCCTCAGACCGGCGCTGTGCTCGCGCTGGCGATCAGTCCGCGGTTTGATCCGAATGCCGTGGCTTCCCTGACCGCGGATCGCTGGAGAAATCGGGCGCTGACGGATACCTACGAGCCCGGTTCGACGATGAAAGCCCTTGTGGCGGCTGCGGCGCTTGAAGAGAAAGTGATGAAGCCGAGCACGATGCTCTACGGCGAAAATGGGCGGATGACGATTGCGAATACGGTCATCCATGACCACGAAAAGCTTGGCTGGATGACGTTTGCGCAGGTGATTCAGAAGTCGAGCAATATCGGTGCGGCAAAAACCGGCATGGCGCTGGGCGATCAGCGTCTCTACCGGTATCTACAGGCGTTCGGATTCGGGCAGAAAACGGAGATTGATCTGCCTGGAGAAGTCGGCGGTATGGTCAAGCATCCCAGAGAGTGGGGGCGCCGGTCATTGGCCTCCATCTCTATGGGGCAGGAAATCGGAGTCACGCCAATTCAAATGGTATCCGCCGTGGCGGCCTTGGCGAACGGCGGGGTGTTGATGAAGCCCTATGTCGTGTCTGAAGTCCGCGATGCGCAGGGGAAAGCCCTTCGGCAGATACTTCCACAAGTGAAGCGCCGGGTGGTGTCTCCTGAAACAGCCCGGACCGTGACGTCGATTCTTGAGGGTGTTGTCACGGATGGGACCGGCGCCAAGGCCGCGATTCCGGGATTCAGAGTGGCCGGGAAGACGGGTACGGCGCAGAAGATCGATCCGCGTACCGGCGCGTATTCGTCGACATTGTTTGTCGGGTCTTTTGTCGGATTTGTTCCTGCGGATAATCCCCGATTGGCGATGATCGTGGTGATCGACGAACCGCAGGGGGAGTCCTGGGGCGGCACCGTGGCCGCGCCCGTCTTTCGGCGGGTAGGCGAGCAGGTGTTGAACTATCTCGGAGTCTCGTCGGACGAACCGGTCAAGCTGGCGATGGCGTCAAACCGTCGGTAGGTCGAATAACAGGATGATGACCTTCGAAGAATTAGCGCAGTCACTCCGCGGGCAAGTCGATGTCTTCGAGCAGGCAGGGGACGTTCGTGTTCCGCTGACCGCGATCACGGATGATTCCAGAACCGTGCAGGCGGGAAGTCTGTTTGTTGCCGTGAAGGGCGAGCAGGTCGATGGTCACCGGTATATCTCTTCCGCTCTCACGAATGGAGCGGGGGCCGTGGTTATCCAAGAGACGGTCCCGGGGATTGACCGCCCGTACCTTCGGGTGGCCGATTCGCGGAAGGCGCTGGGGCATTTGGGCAGCCGGTTCTATGGCGATCCGTCCGGACGGCTGCGGATGATCGGCATCACGGGAACGAATGGGAAAACGACAACATCGTACGTTTGCAAGTCCTTGCTGGAAGCGATTGGTAAACGGGTCGGTTTAATTGGAACGGTCGCCTATCAAATCGGGAGCGAAATTATTCCGGCATCCCACACCACGCCGGGTGCGTTGGAACTGCAGCAGCTCTTGAAGCGGATGGTCGATGGCGGATGCTCGGCGGCGGTAATGGAAGTGTCGTCGCATGCGCTGGCGCAGGATCGAGTGAGCGGGTGTGAGTATGACGTGGCCGTGTTTTCGAACCTGACCCAGGATCACCTCGATTTCCATAAGACGATGGAGAACTATTTTCAGGCCAAGCTCCGGCTCTTTACGGGACTGACCGGAACCAAGAAGCCGAACAAGCGGGCAATCGTCAACAGTGATGATTCCAGCGGCGCTCGCATCGCGTCCTTATGCGCGGTTCCTGTGTGGACGTACGGCATCAAGGGAAAGGCCGATCTCCGAGCAGAACAGGTGCAGCTTTCGCTGAACGGCACCACATTTATGGCGGCGACGCCCGCTGGGACGTTTCCGGTCGAAAGCCACCTGGTCGGGGAGCACAACGTCTACAACATGCTCGCCGCTATCGGCGTGGCGTTGCACGAAGGGGCCACGATCGACCAAGTGCGGCAGGCCGTCACCCGCGTCACCAATGTGCCTGGACGGTTCGAGCGGGTCATGGCCGGACAGTCCTTCACCGTGGTGGTGGATTATGCTCATACGGAAGACGCGCTGGTTCGGTTACTGACGGCAGCGCAGGCACTGAAGGCCGGCCGGATCATCACGGTTTTTGGATGCGGAGGAGATCGCGATCGGGGAAAGCGACCCAAGATGGGGCGCGCTGCCGTCCAGCAGAGCGACATCGTCATTCTCACTTCGGACAACCCGCGCACGGAAAATCCCCTGTCGATTCTCGATGAAGTGGAAGTCGGTGTGCGGGAGGCGCTGCAGCAGCGATCGCACGTGAAATATCAGAAAGTGGCTGATCGGCGCGAAGCGATCGCGACGGCCATCCGGGCGGCGCAACCCGGCGACATGGTCCTCATCGCGGGGAAGGGGCACGAAGATTATCAGATTATCGGGACCAAGAAATTTCACTTCGATGATCGCGAAGTCGCTCGTGATGCGATCCGTGAGTTAACACATTGTGCCTGATTCGAATAGGGCTCTGTCACAGATTGGGATGCCCATGCCGCTCTTAACCGGCGAAGAACTTCGAGAAGTGATCAGCGTAAAAATGCTTTCGGGCGATGCGTCCCGCTGGGCGAAGCAGCGCATTCGACGGCTCAGTCTCGATTCGCGGGCGATTCGCGCCGGTGATCTCTTCATCGCCATTCGCGGCGACAAATTCGACGGACATGACTATGTGGCGATGGCTCTGGCCCGCGGGGCGGTCGGTGCCATCGTGCAGGACAATTTTGCCGTGCCCTCCGTGCTCTTGAAGGCCGGCTCAAAGTCGTCGTCCCCCTTCATTTTGGGCGTGCGGGATCCGTTGTTTGCCTATCAACAGCTGGCGACGCATCACCGAAGCCGGTTCGACATTCCGCTGGTGGCGGTGACGGGCAGCAACGGAAAGACCACCACGAAGGAAATGGTTGCAAGTGTGATGGGGCAGCGCTGGCGTGTCTTGAAGACCGAAAGTAATTTCAATAACCGGATCGGAGTTCCTCACACACTCTTGAGATTGACGGGCCGGCATGAAGCGGCCGTCATCGAAATGGGTGTCGATAACCTCGGGCAGACGACGCGCCTGTGTGAAATCGCCCGCCCGACCATCGGCATCATCACGAATATCGGGCCTGACCACTTGGAGTTTTTCGGCAGTATGGAAGGATCGGCGCAGGCGAAGGCTGAGTTGCTCGATCTGCTTCCTCCTGACGGAACAGCCATCCTGAACGCCGATGATCCGTATTTCGACTACCTGGCGGCGCGGGCCCAGTGTCGTGTGGTGTCGTTCGGCTATTCGCCGAAAGCTGATGTGCAGGCATTGCACGAAAAGTCGGACGGACGGGATGGGACGATTTTCCGGCTTCTCCTGCCGGGGAAGGTCCGGCACACCATCGTGCGAATCAAGGTGCAGGGCTCTCACAATGTGACCAATGCCTTGGCTGCGGCGGCTGTTGGAACGGTGCTCGGCGTGTCCGGCGCCGTCATTGCGCAGGGGCTCTCCCGATTCCGTCCTGCCGCGATGCGATCGCAGATTGTCGTGAGCCACGGGATCCGCGTGATCAACGATTGCTATAACGCCAATCCCGCGTCGATGAAGGCGGCGGTGCAACTGCTGGCTCAGTCAGGCGCGGGACGGAGGACCATTGCGGTATTGGGCGATATGCTGGAACTCGGCTCGGGCGCGATGCGGATGCACGAAGAGGTCGGTGCGTTTGTGGCGCTGCAGGGCATCTCGCAGTTGATCGCCTGCGGGACGTTGGGGCGCGGTCTGGCGGAAGGCGCGCGTCGGGCCGGGATGGAGCCGACGAACATTCTCGAATTGCCCGATGCAACCGCCGCCGCCGCGGAGGTCAAAGCCATGGCAGTTTCCGGTGATGTGGTGTTGGTCAAGGCGTCGCGCGGCATGAAGATGGAGCAGGTGGTCGGCGCGCTACAAGGCATGAAGCGGGTCTCGAAGAAGGCATCGTAACTATTCAGGGGCGGAAATGGACTCGGCGCTGCAAGCCCCCGGCGTCGGTATGACGGTCGTCTTATGCTGTATAACTGGCTGTATCCACTCCACACCGAATTCTCGTTCCTGAACGTTTTTCGCTACCAAAGCTTCCGCATCATTTATGCGGCGGTCACGGCGTTTCTCATCGCGTTTATTCTGGCCCCGTGGCTCATCCGCAAGCTGCAAGAAATCAAGTTGGGCCAGCAGATCCGCGACGACGGGCCCAAGAGTCATCTGGTGAAGAGCGGGACCCCCACGATGGGCGGGATTCTCATTCTGTTTGCGGTGGTCCTCTCCACGCTGCTGTGGGCTGATATTACGAAACCGTATGTGTGGCTGGTCCTCGCGGCGATGGTGGGATTCGGCGCGATCGGGTTTGCCGACGACTACCTCAAATTCATCAAGCGGCAATCGAAGGGACTGTCGGCGTCGCAGAAGTTTGCCGCGCAAGTCGCGATCGCTTCGGCGATTGCGCTCACGCTGTATTGTCTCCCTGGGTATACGACGAAGCTGAGTGTGCCGTTCTTCAAGAACTTCACCCCGGATCTGGGCTGGTTCTACATCGTCTTCGCCGTGCTCGTCATCGTGGGAAGTTCCAATGCCGTCAATCTGACCGACGGCCTCGACGGCCTCGCCATCGGCCCCGTGATGATTACCGCTTTGGCGTATACGATTGTAGCCTACGTTGCCGGGCACCGATTGATGTCGGACTACCTGCTGATTCCCCACATCGAAAACGCCGGTGAAATCGCCGTATTTACGGCGGCTATTCTGGGGTCGAGTCTCGGTTTCCTCTGGTTCAACACCTATCCCGCATCTGTGTTCATGGGCGATGTGGGGTCGCTTCCACTCGGCGCCGCCCTCGGCACGGTCGCCGTCATCAGCAAGCATGAATTGTTACTGCTGCTGGTCGGCGGCGTGTTCGTGATCGAAGCGGTGTCGGTCATTTTCCAAGTCGTGTCATTTAAGTCGCGCGGGAAACGGATCTTCTTGATGGCCCCGATTCATCATCATTTTGAGATGAAGGGGTGGGAAGAACCCAAAGTCGTGGTCCGGCTTTGGATCATCGCTATCCTGTTGGCCTTATTGAGCCTCAGTACGTTGAAGTTGCGATAACGAGCGAGAGCGAGATGGTGAGCGAAGACGTCATGCAATTGAAGGGGACCAAAGTCACGGTGGTCGGATTGGCCCGCAGCGGCGTGGCCGCCGCGCGGCTCCTCCTGGCCGTCGGGGCCCACGTCACCCTTGCGGACAAGAAAGAGCGGAGCGAGTTGGGGGCGGTGCTGACGCAGATTGATGAGTCTCAGATGCTCCTCACGGTCGGCAGCCGGTATGAAACGGCGCTGGAGTCGGCCGAGCTCGTGGTCATCAGCCCCGGTGTGCCCTATCGCATGGAAGCGCTGGAGCGGGTTCGGCAGCGGGGCGTAAAGGTGATCAGCGAATTGGAATTGGCGTCGCGGTTTGTGTCAGCTCCGATGTTGGCTCTCACCGGGACCAATGGCAAGAGCACGACGGTCACGCTGATCGGCAAGATGCTGCAGGACAGCGGGAAGCGAGTCTTTGTCGGAGGCAATCTGGGCACAGCATTGAGCGAAGCGGCGATACAAACGGTGCTGGCATCACAGCAAGGATTGCCCAGTCTATTCGATGTGCTCGTGGTCGAAGTCTCCAGCTTTCAATTGGAGACTGTAGAACAATTTCACCCTTGGATTGCGGCGTTACTCAACGTCACCGTGGATCATCAAGACCGCTATACATCGATCGACGAATATGTCGCCGCCAAGCGGCGCATTTTCGAGTGCCAGAAACCGACCGACTATGCGCTCTTCAATCTGGACGATCCGCGAGTCGCGGCGCTTCGCCACAGCGTCAAAGCCCGGGTGCTGGGATTCACCAGGCAATCGGCGCTGCCGACGGATGTCACCGGCGGCACGTATCTGGAGGGTGATCGACTTGTCACGACGGTGACGGGTGTGCGGCAGGAGATCTGTCGCCGACAGGAGATCAAGATCATCGGCGATCATAACGTGGAGAACGCGATGGTGGCCGCCACCTATGCGCTGCTGAGCGGCGGCTCGCTCGAATCGGTCCGGCGAGTGTTGCAGGCCTTCCCGGGCCTGGAGCATGCCTTAGAAATTGTGCGGGATCGTCGCGGGGTCCGGTTCGTCAACGATTCCAAGGGTACGAACGTCGATGCCACGCTCAAAGCGATTGAAAGCATCGATCAACCCATTTGGCTGATTGCCGGAGGCCGCGACAAGGGCGGGGATTTTTCCCGACTCGCGCCGGCCATTCGTCAACGGGTAAAGGGCCTGATCTTGATCGGAGAGGCGACGCCGTTGATCGCCCAAGCCATGGCCGGATTCCCTGCGATCAGCCGGGCGGCGTCATTGAAAGAGGCGGTGCAGGCGGCGGCCGACAGCGCCACCTCCGGCGGGGTCGTGCTGTTTTCGCCGGCCTGTGCCAGTTTCGACATGTTTGCAGATTATCAGGATCGGGGCCGGCAGTTTAAGGCCCTCGTGCAATCCTTGCCGGCCTAAGGGCGGCGAGTCAGAGGAGATTTGACGCTGAACGATGTCACAGAGAGCTGCAGGGACCCTGGCATTGCCGTGGCCAACCACGAGCCCGCGCGTCGCGAAGAAGCGGGTGCCGATGGACCACACGCTATTGATCGTCACGATGGTGCTGGCCTTGGTCGGCCTGGTGATGGTGTTCAGTGCGAGCGCGGTCGTAGCGGGGAATCGGTTCCAGGACTCCGGCTACTTCCTCAAGCGGCAACTGGCATGGCTGACATTCGGATTTGTGCTGCTCCACGTCGCGTCGCGGGTCGACTATGTCTGGTGGAAGCGTCTGTCGGTGCCGCTGCTGGGCTTGATGGCGCTGTTGCTGGTGATGGTCTTGATCCCATCGCTCGGAGTCGCGGCAAAAGGAGCGCGGCGCTGGTTGCGTCTCGGACCCATTTCGATTCAGCCGGCCGAGATGGTCAAGCTCGTGGCGGTGATTTATCTGGCGGCCTATCTGACCAAGAAGGAAGACCGGATCACAAGCTTCTCCTCTGGCCTGCTACCCGTGCTCTTCGTGATCGGTCTGTTGAGCGGCCTGGTGCTGTTGGAGCCGGATCTCGGGACCGTGGTCGTGATCGGTCTCGTGACGATCGGACTGCTGTTTCTCGGCGGCGCGCAAGTGAAGCATCTGTTGGGGCTGGGACTGTGCGCGGTGCCGGTTGTTTTGGTGCTCGTCCTCGGCTCGAGTTACCGGCGGCAGCGGCTCCTGACGTTTCTGGCACCCTGGAAGGACGCGTCGAACGCCGGGTTTCAGATCACCCAGTCGTTTCTCGCCTTTGGCAGCGGCGGTCCCTTCGGAGTGGGGCTGGGCGAGGGGAAACAGAAGCTGTTCTTTCTCCCCGAAGCGCATACGGACTTTGTGTTGGCCCTGGTCGGGGAAGAGTTGGGATTAGTGGGAACGGGCGCGATCATTCTGCTCTTTGCGTTGTTTGTCGTGCGAGGCTTTCAGATTGCCGCCAGAGCGCGGATGCCGTTTGGGCGTTATTTGGGCATCGGCATCACGCTGTTGATCGGTGGGCAGGCGCTGGTGAATGCGGCTGTAGCGACGGGGATGCTGCCGACCAAAGGATTGACCTTGCCCTTCGTGAGTTACGGCGGATCGTCCCTGGTCATCAGTCTGCTGGCGGTCGGGATCTTGTTGAATATCTCGAGGGATCGCCAAGCAGGGCCTCAGGAAAGTGCCGGGCGGGGCGGGCGCGGCAGGTCTGGTCACGGATGACGATCCTCATCGCCGCAGGAGGGACGGGCGGGCACTTGTATCCGGCGGTGGCGCTGGCCCGGGAGTTTCAGCGGCGCGATCCATCGACCGCGATCGTTTTTGTCGGCACGGCGAAAGGGATTGAAACCAAGGTGTTGGCGCACGAAGGGCTGCCACTCGAACTCATTACGGCGAAGCCGGTGATGGGAAAAGGATTGGGGGAAGCCTTGCGGGGATTGCTGTCCGTGCCGATCGGACTTTGGCAGTCGATGCGGCTGATCTCCCGGTACCGGGCCGATCTCGTCATCGGCGTGGGCGGCTACACCAGTCCGACGATGTTAGTGGCGGCTGCGTTGAAGGGGACTGCCCGGGTCATTCTGGAGCCGAATGCCTATCCGGGCATGGCCAATATTGCGGTGGGCCCCTGTGCCCAGCGTGTGTTCTTGGGGTTTGAATCCGCTGCCGAGAAATTTGCGAAAGACAAAGTTCGCGTGTTCGGTTCCCCGATTCGGCAATCATTTCTGGATGCGACTACGACATCCACTTCGGTCACAGCAGGCCGGCAGCGGTTGTTGATTTTTGGCGGCAGCCAGGGGGCAAAGGCGATCAACAGCGCGGTCATCGATGGACTGGCGATATTGGCGCAGACGCTTCCGCGGCTCTCCATTACGCACCAGACCGGAGAGGCTGACCATGCGAGGGTCGTTGAGGCCTACCGGCAGGCAGGTGTTGAGGCCGAGGTTGTCCCGTTTCTCTATGACATGCCGACCGTGTTGCGCGCGGCGGATCTGGTGGTGGCGCGTGCCGGGGCCATGACGATTGCAGAGGTGACGGCCTGCGGGAAGCCGGCGATTCTGATCCCGCTGCCGACGGCCATTTACGATCACCAGATGAAGAATGCGCTGGTGATGGAGGCGGCGGGGGGCGCGATGGTGCTGCCGCAGCCGGAGTTGACGGGGGCGCAGTTGGCCGGTTCCATCGCCGGGCTGCTGCAGCAACCGGATCGCCTACGCAGGATGCAGGCGAAGAGTCGGGCTATGAGTCGAATCGATGCGGCCGAGAGGATCGTCCACGAATGCTATGCGCTCATGGGGGTGAATCATGACGTCCACCGGACTGTTGGAGCGACGGGAGTCTAATGCGGCAGCAACGCGAGAGCAGGCACAGCGACCATCAACAGGATCACCAGGACTGAGGCGAACGGCCATGTTTCGAAAAACACAGCACATTCATCTAGTGGGAATCGGCGGGTCGGGGATGAGCGGGATCGCAGAGGTTTTGCTGACGATGGGATACAAAGTCAGCGGCTCGGATCTGCAAGCCTCGGAAACCACCAGGCGTCTGGAGGAGCTCGGCGGCAAGATTGCGATCGGCCATCACGAAGCCAATATCGGAGAGGCGCAGGTGGTGGTGATTTCCTCCGCTGTGGCGGCGACCAATCCGGAAGTCCTGGCGGCCAAGGCCAAACAAGTGCCGGTGATTCCGCGGGCTGAAATGCTGGCCGAGCTGATGCGGCTGAAATTCGGTGTCGCGATTGCGGGTGCGCATGGCAAGACGACGACGACATCGATGGTCGCGAACGTGCTGGCCTCCGGCGGGCTGGATCCGACGATGGTCATCGGCGGCAAGGTGAATGCCCTCGGCAGCCACGCGCGGCTCGGTCGCGGCGAGTTGCTGGTGGCGGAAGCCGATGAGAGCGACGGTTCGTTTCTTCGATTGTCCCCGACGATCGTGGCGGTGACGAATCTGGACCGCGAGCACCTCGATCACTACGGGTCGATGGAAAAGATTTACGACAGCTTTCTGGAGTTCATCAACAAGATTCCTTTCTATGGATTGGCGGTGCTGTGCTCCGACGATGAGCGGCTGCATGCGCTGTTTCCCCGCATTGTGAAGCGCTATCACACCTATGGGCTGCAAGAACGCCCCGGGGTGGTGCCGGATTTCAAGGCGACGGATATCGTGCTGAAGCAATGGGGCGCCGAGTTTCGTGCGCATTTCCGCGGGAAAAACCTTGGGCCTTTCCGGCTGGCCGTCCCCGGAATGCATAACGTCTCCAACGCGCTGGTGGCGATTGCGATCGGGATCGAGCTGGAGGTGCCGGTCGACTTGATCCGCAAGGGGCTGGCGGCGTTTACCGGCGTGGAGCGGCGGTTTCATCTGCGTGGAGAAGCCAACGGCATCATGGTGGTGGACGACTATGGTCACCATCCCACCGAGGTCAAGGCTACGCTGGCAGCGGCGAAACAGGGATGGGACCGGCGGCTGGTGGTGCTGTTCCAACCCCACCGGTATAGCCGGACGCGCGATCTGATCACTGAGTTCACGCATGCCTTCGATCAAGCCGATTTGCTGTTCATGACGGACATCTATGCGGCAGGGGAAGCGCCGATTCCGGGTGTGTCGGGCGCCGCGCTGGCTGACAGCATCAAGGCCGCCGGCCACCAGGGCGTCACCTTCGTCGAGAAGAAGGAAACGCTGCCCGACCAGGTGCTGCCGCATTTACAACCCGGCGATCTGGTTGTGACGTTGGGCGCCGGTGATATCTGGAAAGCCGGGACCGGGTTACTGGCGCGATTGGCGCCCAATACGTAGGCAATGACGCGGCAAGGACGAACAGATGCACGGACCGGTCGTCGGACAAGCAGTCAGCGTCGATGGGAAGCCGCGGTCGAGGGTATTCGCGGGGCGGTGTCGTTCAATGCGCCGCTCAAGGACTACACGTCGTTCCGTATCGGGGGGCCGGCTGATGTGCTGGTCGAACCGGTTGACGTCGAGGATGTGGCCCGTCTGGTCCGGCAAACCAGGGCGCAGAAGCTTCCGCTCTTTGTGGTGGGCGGGACGAATCTCCTCATTCGCGACAAAGGGATCAGAGGCGTGGTCGTTCATCTCGGCAAGCTCCGTACGATCAGAGAAGAACCGGGAGCGGTCCTGTATGCCGAAGGAGGCGTGGGGATGCCGACGCTGATCGGGTATGCCATCCGGCATTCGCTGGCGGGGCTGGAATGGGCCGCCGGTATCCCCGGCACGGTTGCAGGTTGTGTCGTCATGAATGCCGGAACCAGGCTGGGGGAAATGAAAGACTCGGTGAAGGCCGTACGGCTTGTGAATCGCAAGGGCGAGATTGTCGATATCCCGGCGTCGGAGATTCCTTTTGCCTATCGCCGGGCCACATTGCCGGTCGGCATTGTCGTGGGTGTGTGGGTGCAGCTGAAGGCGGGTGTGCGGGCAGAGGTCGAAAAAGTCGTGAAAGACTATCTGCACTATCGGCGCGATACGCAACCGCTGGCGCTGCCGAGTGCCGGCTGTGTGTTTAAGAATCCTCCCAAGGACTCGGCCGGGCGGGTCATCGACTTAGCCGGGCTCAAAGGGGCCCAGGTCGGCGATGCGCAGGTCTCGGAGAAGCACGCGAACTTCATTGTGAATCAGGGGCAGGCGAGCGCCAAGGACGTATTGGCCCTGATCAGAAAAATCCGGGCGGCGGTGGCGAAAAGTACTGGTGTGAAGTTGGAGTTGGAACTCAAGGTCGTGGGGCAGGCCTAGGACAGGAGCGTGATGGCAGACCGACGTGTGCTGACAGATAAGCGGATCGGAGTCTTGATGGGCGGACAATCGTCCGAGCGAGACGTGTCGCTGCGCACCGGACAAGCCGTCCACCAGTCGCTCCTCCGCCGAGGTTATCAGGCGATTGCGATCGATGTGGGCCCGAATCTGTTTCGTGATGTGACGGAGAACAAGATTGAGCTGGCGTTCTTGTCTCTGCATGGCCCTGGCGGCGAGGACGGGACGATCCAGGGATTTCTAGAGACGCTCGGGATTCCTTACACGGGGTCCGGTGTGCAGGCGAGCGCGATGGGCATGCACAAAGTCACCACGAAAACGCTGGCGGTGTCGGCAAAAGTGCCGGTTCCGGCCGGGACGCAGGTGCGGCGTGGGGAACAGCCTTCGCTGGCGATGGTGCTGAAAGCAACGAAACTGAAATTGCCGGTGGTGGTGAAGCCGGCCTCGCAGGGGTCCACGATCGGAGTGTCCATTGTCCGCAAGCCCGCGCAGTGGAAAGAGGCGTTGGCCTTGGCCCATCGCTACGATACGGATGCCATGGTCGAGGCCTACATTCCGGGACATGAAACGACGGTCTCGATTTTGGGGGGACCATCCGGGGTGCTGACGATATTGCCGGTGGTGGAAATTGTGGCGCCGGATGGGTTCTACGATTTTTCGGCGAAGTATCAAAAGGGCAAGACTCAATACCTCTGTCCGGCTCCGCTCCCCGCCAGGATTACCAAGCAGATTGCCGAATTGGCGAGGCGAACGTACGAGGTGTTGGGTTGCGAAGGAGCGGCTCGCGTTGACTTCAGAATTACTCCTCGCGGGAAGCCCTACATGTTGGAGATCAACACGGTGCCTGGCATGACCGAGACCAGTCTGTTGCCGATGGCGGCGGGTCAAGCCGGAATCGATTACGACAGCCTGGTCGAACGAATTCTGCAATCGGCGTTGGACCGTGCCGACCGAATGGCACTCGCCGGAAAAGGATTGTCGGCATGAAGCGCTGGACGATTGCTCGACGCAACGCGCCGCGTTCTTCCGGACCGCGGCTGAATCAGTGGAAAGGCACTCGTTCGAGCCAGGTGGAGAACCAGGATCGCGTCGTGCGTCGTGCGCAGGTGGTGGCGAAAGGCCGGCAGCTCATTCGATGGAGCGCCATCGGTATCGGACTCGCTCTTGCGGGGTGGGGCGTGGTCGTCGGCGTACAGCGCTCAGGCCCGTTGCTTCAGCGCCTCCTGGAAATCAAGGCGGTCACCGTTGAAGGGGTGCATCAGATCGGGAAGCAGGAGTTGGTGGACCGGCTGGCACTCAAGCCCGGGACCCCGCTCCACCACATCGTGACGACGGCCATGAAGGAGCGGGTGGAGTCTCACCCATGGGTCAAGGAAGCGGTGGTGACCCGGGTGCCATTTCACGAGCTGCGCATTTCTGTGGTGGAGCGTAAACCCGCGGCCATCGTACATGCCGGTTCAGAGAATTTCTTGAGTGACGAAGATGGACATGTGTTGGCGCGATTGGGACAGGACGACAATGCCATGCTTCCGATGGTCACGGGACTGGATTCGCGGGAGCTATTGCGCGGCGATGCGGATGTGCGTCACGCGGTGAAGTCTGGAGTCGAACTGGCCAGATTAGTCGGCCAGAGCATCGACGGGCGTTTGCAAGTGAACGCCGCGAATCCTGCCAGCCTGGTGGCCTCCGTTCGGGGTGTCCAATTTCAATTCGGCGAAGATGCGGTGAGCGATCAATGGGAGCGATTTCAACGGATCAAGCCTTCACTGAAGACAGTGATGTTTGACGGTCATGGGCGGGGCGGGAATGAAATCGATCTACGGTATGAGAATCGTGTGATTGTGCGAGAGAGGGGGTGATCGCGGTGCCAAAACGAGATCAAATCCTTGTCGGCCTGGATATTGGAACCACCAAGATCTGCGCGATCGTCGCGGAGATCACGGAAGGCGGAATGCTGAACATCATCGGTGTCGGGGCCAGTCCTTCCCGCGGCTTACGCAAAGGGGTGGTGGTCGATATCGAGAGTACAGTGGAGTCGATCAAGAAGGCGGTCGAAGAGGCCGAACTCATGGCGGCGGTCCAGATCAACTCGGTCTACACCGGTATTGCCGGCAGCCATATCTCGGCGGAGAACTGCAAGGGCGTCGTGGCGCTGAAGAAGGCCGAAGTGACGCGTGAGGATATTCATCGGGCCATCGAAAGTGCCAGGACGCTCGCGGTCATTCCGCACGAACGGCGCATCCTGCACGTCCTGCCGCGCGAGTACATGGTCGACGGGCAGGAAGGCGTGCGCGAACCTCTCGGGCTTTCCGGGAACCGGCTTGAAGTGAATGTGCACGTGATCACCGGTGCGGTGACCTCCGCGCAAAACATCATCAAGAGTGTCAATCGCGCCGGGCTCGATGTGGTGGACATCATTCTGCAGCCGCTGGCTTCCAGCGAAGCGGTGCTGAGTCAGGAAGAGCGCGATCTGGGTGTGGCCATGGTGGATCTCGGTGGTGGGACCACCGATCTGGCGATTTTCCTCGACGGCAGTATCCGGCATTCGGCGGTGCTTCCGATCGGCGGACAGAATTTGACGAAGGATCTGGCGATCGGCCTGCTGACGTCTCAAACCGAGGCCGAGAAAATCAAGATGCAGTATGGCATTGCCCGGACGGATCTGGTGACTGGGCACGAGACGGTCGAAGTGCCGTCGGTAGGCGATCGTCCGGCCAGGACCTTCTCCCGTCGGGATATTGCCGAGATTCTCGAACCGCGCGTGGAAGAAATGTTCGAGCTGGTCCGGCGCGAGATCGCACGGGCCGGCTATGAAGGCATCCTGGGTGCCGGGGTCGTCTTGACCGGCGGCACGTCGTTGCTCGAAGGGATGCCGGATGCGGCGGAAAAGGTGTTGAATTTGCCCGCCCGCCGCGGCACGCCGTCAGGAGTCGGGGGGCTCAGAGATATTGTGAGCAATCCCGGCCATGCGACGGGCGTCGGCCTTTTGTTGCATGCCCGGAAGCATGCGGATGAATTGGAAACGGCCGGTCTCCGGAACGGGGGGGCCTGGACCAAGATGGTTGGATGGACGAAACGGGTGTTGGAAGTGTTTTAACTTTCGCGCGCGGCATGGTGCCGCTCGGCGATCACAGGTGAGGAGGTGCCGCAATGTTCTCTTTCCAGGAAGATGCGCTGTTGCCGGTCAGGATCAAGGTCGTCGGAGTCGGCGGAGCCGGGTGTAATGCCGTGAATACGATGATCGGGTCGGGGCTCGCCCGGGTCGATTTCATCGCGGCCAATACCGACCTCCAGGCGCTCGATAGGTCGTTGGCTCCGTACAAGATTCAATTGGGTCCTGAACGGACCCGCGGACTCGGCGCCGGCGCCCGTCCGGAAATCGGAAAGGATGCGGCACTCGAGAGCAAGGATCACATCCGGGAATGTCTCGAAGGTGCAGATATGGTGTTTGTTACCGCTGGTATGGGCGGCGGGACCGGCACCGGCGCGGCTCCGATCGTGGCAAGCATTGCACGGGAGCAAGGCATTCTTACTGTGGGTGTGGTCACCAAGCCGTTTCAGTATGAAGGACAGCGTCGCCATAAACATGCGGAAGAGGGTATTCGCGATCTTCGCCGCCATGTGGACACGCTCCTTGTGATTCCGAATCAGCGCCTGCTGGGGATTGTCGACAAGTCGACTCCCCTGCTCGAAGCCTTCAAAGTGGCCGACGATGTGTTGCGCCAGGCGATCCAGGGCATCGCCGATGTGATCACGACCACCGGTCATGTGAACGTTGACTTTGCCGATGTGCGGACGATCATGTCGCATACGGGGCGTGCCGTCATGGGCATGGGTATTGCGCGGGGAACCAATCGCGCGATCGAAGCTGCGCAACGGGCGATCTGCAGCCCGCTGCTGGAAGAAGGCAGTGTGCAGGGTGCGCGCGGCGTACTCCTGAACATCACCGGTGGTCCGAATATGACGCTGCATGAAATTGAAGAGGCGGCCTCCATCATTCAGCAAACGGCCGATTCAGACGCCAACATCATTGTCGGCCAAGTGATCAATCCCGACATGGGCGATGATCTGGTGGTGACGGTAATTGCCACGGGCTTTGAATGTGAAGAGGAGATGGTCTCGATGACGGCGAACGTCGAACAGACGTCGGCCCGCGCCGCGAAGCCGGTGCAGCCGGTCTTGGCCGGTGTGGGCGTGAGTGCGGCGATGGGGATGGCCGATCGGCCGATGAAAGATCTGGATCGCCCCACGTTCCTTCGCCAACGGAACGATGCTCGTGAGGCCATTGATCGGGCGTTGGTGGCGGAAGATGAATGGGATGTCCCCACGTTTCTCCGGAAGCAGGTGAACTAAGTACGAGAGGCACTCTCGGCCGCGAGAGGATGAGACGTATGGGACGAGCATCGGTGATTACGGTGCCGGCATTTGCTTCTGCGAGAAGCGGGGTCCGGCACTTCTTTGGCACAAGGGCGCATGCCGAAAATCTGCGTTTGGGGACGGGTGCTCCGATGCGAGCACCCGGTGCTCCGGCGCCCTGGATTTTGTCGGTGAAGCAGGTGCATGGGACAGACGCGCTCGTCGTCGATCGGCCTCTGACCGATGCCGACCGGTTTGACGGCGGGTGGGATGCCCTGGTGACGGATCAGCCCGGGACGATGGTGGCGGTGCGCACCGCTGACTGCGTCCCTGTGCTGGTGCACGATGCGCGTCGGCGGGTGGTGGCCGCGATCCACGCCGGATGGCGTGGGGCCGTCGCGGGCATTGTGCCCAAGACCCTGATGCTTATGCAGACGCGATTCGGGGCAGAGCTCGGCCAGCTGCACGTCAGTATCGGCCCCTCTGCCGGTGTCTGCTGCTATGAGGTGGACGAACCGGTTCTGAACGAGGTTCGGGAGCGATTTGCTTGGTGGGAAACGGTTTTGCGTGATCATCGTGCGGGCAAAGCCCGCCTCGACTTAAAGGCGCTGATCAGGCGGCAAGTGCAGGATTGCGGGATTGGCGGCGGGCAGGTCACGAGCGTGAACGTATGTACGATTTGTCATGAAGATCTCTTTTTCTCGTACCGTCGCGAAGGCAAGGTAATCGGGACCATGGTGAGCGCCATCGGCCTGTCGGCGGCGCGGTAGGGGGTGAGTGCCGGAGCCCCTGCCAATTCCCCAGCGCTTCCGTTAGAATATCGGAAGTAGCATTGATTTTTCGAGTCCAGGACTTTTTCCGGCGTAACGATGTATGGAGCGGGTTGCAGATGATTCCCTCGCCCGCCGCGTGCAGCAGATTCTAGACCGCATGCGGAGCGCTGCGGAACGGGCCGGCAGATCACCGGACACCGTCCGGCTGGTGGCTGCGACCAAGACGGTTCCGGCGGAGCGGATCAGAGAGGGACTTGGTGCCGGGCTCACCCTTTTGGGGGAGAATCGGATGCAGGAGGCGCTTGCAAAGGTTGGGCTCCTCCGGGACCTGTCACCCCGCTGGCATTTTATCGGCCAGTTGCAACGGCGGAAGGTGCGCGACGCGATCGGCATCTTTGAGCTGATTCATTCGGTCGATTCCGTGGAATTGGCCCAAGAGATCAATCGGCGAGCCGGCGCCGCCGGCGTGAAGCAGGCGGTGCTTTTGGAAGTGAACATAGCCGGCGAAGCGAGCAAGGCCGGCTTTTTGCCGCCAGTGCTGATGCAGGACTTGAGTCTTCTCGGCGACTTGCCGCATCTCAGGATTCAAGGGCTGATGACGATACCGCCTCCGACGGCAGAGCCGGAAGCGGCGCGGCCCTATTTCCGAGATCTTCGCGAGCTTGGGGCGAGCATCGCCGCAAAGAATATTTCGCCTATGACGATGCAGGATTTTTCCATGGGTATGTCACATGATTTTGAAGTGGCCATCGAAGAGGGCGCCACGCTGGTGCGTGTAGGGACGGCAATATTTGGGTCGCGTCATGTCTAAGTCCCGCATCACTGAAAAGATTGCCTTTATCGGCGGCGGTCAAATGGCCGAAGCGCTGATTGCAGGTCTTGTCGCGACTCGCTGTTGCGAGGCAGATCAGATCTGGGCGACAGATCCCGTCGGGGAACGGTGCGATGTTCTGAAGCGTCTGTACGGCATTCGTGTGGGCGGTTCGAATCGAGACGCCGCTGCCTGGGCGGGAATTATTGTGTTTGCCGTGAAGCCGCAGATTCTCGACGGGGTCATGAACGACCTTGCTGGAGAGTTGAAACGGGCGCTCACGGTGACCGTGGCCGCGGGGATTCCGATTCAGGCCATTACGAAAGCCGGCGGGACAGGAACCAGAGTGGTTCGAGCCATGCCGAACACTCCTGCCATGGTGCAGGAAGGGATGACGGCTCTGGCCATCGGGCCCGGTGTATCTGAGTCGGACGCCGGTATTGCTCGTACGATATTTGAATCGGTCGGGAAGGTCGTGATAGTTGAAGAGCGGTTGATGGATGCCGTCACGGGACTCAGCGGCAGCGGCCCGGCGTACGTCTTTCTGGCCATCGAAGCGATGGCCGATGGTGGCGTGAAGATGGGATTGCCCCGTGCGACGGCGGAGGTGCTGGCGGCACAAACTGTTCTGGGGGCGGCAAAGATGGTCATTGAGACCGGGGAGCATCCCGCTCGACTTAAGGATAAGGTAGCGTCTCCGGGCGGAACGACGATTGCCGGTCTGCATCGTCTCGAAGTCGGGGGGATGCGCGCGACGCTCATCGATGCTATTGAAGCGGCGACGAAACGATCTCAGGAGCTCGGACGCTGATGTTTGTGTTTCGGAATGTGCTGTTGGGGACAGCCACTGTGCTGGATTATGTGTTGTGGCTATACATGTGGATCATCATTGCCCGGGCCTTGATCTCCTGGGTCAATCCTGACCCGTGGAATCCGATTGTCCAATTCCTTGATCGTGCAACTGAGCCGGTGCTCGCGCCCATTCGCCGCTGGATGGGCTGGCGCATGGGCATCGATCTCTCGCCAATCATCGCCATTCTGATTTTGACGTTTCTACAGTTTGCTGTGGTGCAGTCACTAAAAGATTTGGCGTTGCGGATGAACTGACTCTACGAATGGGGGCACCTATGAAGATCACACCGCTCGACATTCAACAGATGGTATTCCGCACGAAGCTTCGCGGCTATGATCGTGAGGAGGTCAACCGGTTTCTTGAAGAGCTGGCGCAAACCGTGGAATCGTTAAATCGCGACAATGCGATGTTGCGCGAACGGCTGGCCATGACGGAACAGCAGGTCTCCGAATTGAAGCGGACCGAGACGACGCTGTCGAATACCCTCGTGGCGGCGCAATCGTTGGCCGATGACGTCAAGCGCAGCGCCAATCGCGATGCGGAGTTGATCGTCAAGGAAGCGGAGCTGAAGGCCGGTGAAGTCATTCGTCAGGCGCGGGTGGAGCTGGGTGAGACGCAACGGGATCTGTCCCAATTGCAGAAACAGCGGCTGCTTATGGTGGAGCGGATGCGGGCCACACTCCATACGTTTGAGCGTATGTTGGATGTCGAGTCGGCCGAGGCCTATCAGGATAGTGGTGTCGCTCCTGAAGAGAAGATGGAAGGGGAGTCGAGTCCGACCCGCTCATGATTTCTTCGGCTGCGTTGTGGCGTTGAATCGTTTCTACTTCCGGTCGCCTGGTCAGGTACGGTGATGCCGTAATCACCGCGGGTTCATCATCTTCGTGAGTCGATCGTCCACCATGCCGAATGTTCCTCTCATTCAGGCGGCACTTGAGCAGGCCGTCGCGGACGAAGTGTTTCCCGGGGCCGTGCTGGCTGTGCGCTATGGCGGCGGCCAGGCCGACATGTTTACCGCTGGGCTCGTGTCGACTCTTGACGCCGCGCAATCCGTTCAGCCGGCGACGGTCTATGATCTGGCCTCGCTCACGAAGCCGTTGTCTACGGTAACGGGTTTGGTGTTGCTCATCCAAGCCGGACGATGTCAGCTGCATGATCGGGTTGACTCGATACTCCCGGAACTGGCTGGCAGTCCGATCGGCACGGCGTCGCTCTGGCATCTGTTGACGCATAGTTCAGGCCTTCCTGGTTGGCGAGGGTATTACGAGCGACTGAGTCCGACGGCCTCCATCCCCGCGACAGAAGAACAGCGCGGTCTCTCGCGCCTCGGGCTCATGAAGCTGATCCGAGACGAAGCCCTGATCTATGAGCGAGGGGCGCGAAGCCTCTACAGTGATCTGGGATTTATGCTGCTGGGAATGGTCGTGGATCGGTGTAGTGGCGCTCCGCCTCAGGAATTCTTTCGTGACCGGATCGCTTCTCTGGCAGGGACATCGCAGCTGGGATTTGTGCCGGCAGAATGGGTAGATGACTTTCTTCAATGCGCCCGTCGACGTGGGGGTGAGGTTGCGCCCACTGAACACGATATCTGGAGGGGGCGACTATTATGCGGCGAAGTTCACGATGAAAATGCGGCGTCTCTTGGCGGTGTGGCCGGGCATGCGGGTCTCTTCGGAACGGCGGCGGCGGTGTTGGCCGTGGCAGGGGCCTGGCTACAGGCCTATCATCGACGGTCGTCCGTTCTAGACCCTGCCCTTGTCAAAGAGTTTACCTGTCGACAGACTATTGTGCCTGGTTCGAGCTGGGCGCTGGGGTGGGATACTCCATCGCCGCCGTCATCGGCAGGGAGATTTCTGCCCGAGGTTGCGTTTGGCCACTTAGGGTATACGGGGACGTCGCTGTGGATTGATCCGCTTCATGAGCTGGAAATCGCATTACTCTCCAATCGGGTGCACCCGACCAGGAAGAATGAACAGATTAAAGCGTTTCGACCGTTGATCCACGAGCTGGTGTATCGGGAATATGTGGGAGGTAGTTAGGCGAGGTCGGGGTAGTCGATCCAGGTTTCTTTTTCAGCGAGGTAGCGGGTACCTCTGAAGTTGGCTCTCGTACGCAGGCGTACGAATCCCATTCCTTGGAGCTTCTCAACCACCTCGCGCACGGCGGCTCCGATCGTTGAGTGGGAACCTCCTTGGACGATGAGGGCTTCGTACATGATTTTCCCTGAATACCCGGCGCCGGTTCGACTCACCAGAAGGGCGCGGCTAAAATAGCGATCGCTCGGATCCACGCCTTCCATTTGATGTTTCTCAACCAGTCCTTCTTTCTTCATCATCAAGGGCAACGCGCTCATCAATTCCTCCACAGATTCCGTATTGAGACAGCGAGGGCAGATTATAGGCGGCTGGCTGCGCCACTGCAACCGCGTTGACAAGCCCAAAATCCCCTCTCTAAGATGGCGACCGGTAGTCCATCAGACGGAGGTTCTGCGCGGCCGCATGAACATACCTAATACTCTGACGATCTTGCGGATCCTCCTGATCCCCGTGTTCGTGGGGTTCATGACCTATCGGCAATATGGGTATGCGCTGGCGGCTTTACTCTGCGCCGGTCTCACCGATGCATTGGATGGACTGGTCGCGCGCATGACCAATCAGCAGACCAAGTTGGGGGAAATTCTCGATCCATTGGCGGATAAGCTTCTGCTCACGTCGGCCTTTCTCACGCTCTCTATCCTGCACCTCGTGCCATCATGGGTCGTGATCCTGGTGGTAAGCAGGGATCTCATCCTGATGCTGGGGACAGTGGTCGCGCATGTGACGAATATTGCCATCGACATTACGCCGACGATCTTGGGGAAAGGTACGACATTGTGCCAGTTGGCCTATGTAGTGCTGGTCATTGCCATGATCTGGCGGGGAATGAAGATCGGTGCATTGTTCCCGTTATTACTGGTCATGGTGGCGTTTACCTTAGGCTCCGGGCTGCACTACTTGTATCGAGGGTATCGACGAACCCACTTGAACGGTTCTGTCGGCTGACGCACTTGGACCGACCGTTCGACTCGCCCCTATCGCGCATCCGCGTAAATAATGCATTTGTTTTGACAGGTTTTTCACCCCCCAGTAGACTCACCACGTAGATACACGTTTGTTCCCTAACCGGCTCAGGGAGCCACAACAGGATTACACGCCTATGGCTACGTTTGCATACGTTGGACGAAGCAAGTCTGGTGCGGTCAAGAAGGGCGAGCTTGTGGCCAAGAGCCGCGACGAGGCTGTCGACCAACTCCGGAAGCAAAGCGTGGTGGTGACCAGCCTTGAGGAGAAGGGGTCGAAAGAAGGGTTCAAGCTGAGCTTCGGCAACGGAATGACGGAAAAGGATCTCGTTGTTTTCACTCGACAGTTTGGAACAATGATCAACGCGGGTTTGCCCTTGATCCAATGCTTGGAGATTCTCTCGACACAGTCGGAAAATGCGGCGCTTCGAAAAGCCGTTGGTGAAATCAAGGGGTCAGTTGAAGGCGGCTCGACCTTTTCCGATGCGTTGCGTCGGCATCCAAAGATTTTCGACGATCTCTACTGCAATATGGTGAACGCTGGTGAAGTCGGCGGATTGCTGGATACCATTCTCGCACGCCTTTCCAAACACATTGAAAAGGCGATGAAGCTGAAGTCGCAGATTAAGAGCGCCATGGTTTATCCGGCGGCTATTTGCGGGATTGCCGCGATTGTCATCACTGTGCTGATGATCTGGGTCATTCCGGTCTTCGAGAAAATGTTCAAGGAAATGTCAGGCGGGAAGATGGCCTTGCCTGGGCCGACCCAGCTTGTCATCGACATGAGTAACTTTGCGCAAGGGAATTGGTACATTATCCTTGGTGCGATCGTTGTCGGGGTGATCGCCTTCAAAAAATACTATGCGACTGCTCAAGGCAGACTGACGGTTGACAAGATTGTCCTGAAATTGCCGGTGTTCGGTGACTTGATTCGAAAGGCATCGGTTGCCAAGTTTACGCGAACATTGGGCACGCTGATCACGAGCGGAGTGCCCTTGCTGGAGGCCTTATCGATCTGTGCCAAGACGGCCGGGAATAAAGTCATCGAAAACGTGCTGATGGATGCACGTATCAGCATCAGTGGAGGAAAGACGATTTCTGAGCCGCTCGCCAAGAGCGAGGCGTTCCCCAAGATGGTGACCCACATGATTGCCGTCGGCGAGTCCACCGGTGCGCTCGACAATATGCTCGGGAAAATCGCCGATTTTTATGAGGACGAAGTCGATGCGGCGGTGACGAATCTGACGGCGTTACTCGAGCCGATGATGATGGTGTTTCTCGGCGTCACGGTCGGATTCATCGTCATCGCGATGTATCTGCCGATCTTCACGATGGCCTCGGCGATTGGGTAAAGGTGCTTTCGAACGGAGCGTGTGACCTAGGTGATTCAGCAGACGTCGGCGAAATAGTGTACCGACGTCTGCCGATCTGCCCATGTTGGTATGCTGGCTTCTCGTCAGTGCTTAATCCATGTGGAACGATTTCCCATCCCCTTTCTTAAGGCTTCTCTGAGCGGTTTTCTCTCCTAGGGCCGGAGTCTCTGTGGTCGAAATCAAAGCAAGAATCCAATGGCTAATCGGCCTGAGAGTCCTCGCTGTGACTCTTCTGCTCGGGCTTTCTCTCACGTTTCAAGTCACGAGAGGGGAGCAGGTCGAGACGTTCTATAGCCTGATCGTGTTCACCTATGCGATCACCATTGGGTATGCCCTCGCTCTATGTTTTGTGACCACCGCTGAGGGGTTGGTCCAACTAGCCTGGGTACAAATCGGCATCGACTTCCTGCTCGAAACAGTCTTGATCGCAAGAACCGGCGGGATCGAGAGCCCGTTTCTGGTGCTGTATGTGATCTCGGTTACGTTGGCGAGCCTGGTGCCTCGCCGGAAGGTCGGCCTTCTGACTGCCAGCCTGTGCGTCATCCTCTTCGGCCTCCTGACCAATCTTCAATTATATGGGCTCACTGAAGCCTGGGGTTGGTTGCCCAGGACACGTCTGAGTGCGCCGGAAACGCTTCAGACGTTTGGGGTTCACAGTCTGGCGTTCTTGGTGGTGGGCTTCTTGAGTGGCCTTCTGACAGAACAGCTTCAACGTGCGGATCATTCGCTCAAGGAAAAAGAGCAGGGACTCAGCCGACTTCAGGCTTTTCATGAAAACATTATTCACAGTATCAGTAGCGGCGTATTTACTGCTGATGAGGAGGGGCGAATCACCTCCTTTAACCCTGCCGCGCAGGAAGCCACCGGACATAATCTCGCGCAAGTTCAAGGGCGCCCCTGGCGGGACGTGTTTAACTGGCATCCGGATCGATCTCTGGATGTGCAGGACGACGGGGCTGCACATATGCGGTTCGAAGTGGAGTGTACGCGCGCGGACGGGAATCGCTTAGTGCTGGGAATGACGCTGTCGCCACTTCAGGAACGTGGAAAGACGACAGGGATGGTCGGCGTTTTCAAAGACTTGACGCAAATTCGGGATCTTGAAGAGGAGATGCGCCGGAAAGATTGGCTTGCCAGTCTGGGTGAAATGTCGGCCGGGATGGCCCACGAGATCCGCAACCCGCTCGGCGCGTTGGCCGGGGCGATGCAAATGTTGCGGAAGGACCTTCATGCGGACGAGACGAGCCAGCGGCTGATGGACATCGCGATTCGGGAGGCGACAAGACTCGATACAATCATCACGGAGTTTCTCCAGTATGCACGGCCTCCGGCTTTGAATCTGGCCGAGCATGATTTGAACAAACTCCTTGCCGAGACCCTTGATCTGGTACAACATGAAGCTCGGACGAGAGCGAATATTCGGATTGAGGCCAAGCCGTCTCGTGAGGCGTTGGCCGGGCAGGTGGATCAGGATCAGTTGAAGCAGGTGTTCTGGAATCTTGCCACGAATGCGTTCGATGCCATGCCGAAGGGCGGACAATTGACGATCGCGACCAGCTGCAGGGCCATCGATGTTGCCGGACGTAAAGGAGAGGTTATCGAGATTTCATTTCATGATACCGGCGAAGGGATCTCGAAGAAAAACCTCGACAACATCTTTCTTCCGTTCTTTACGACCAAAAAACAGGGGTCAGGATTGGGCCTTGCGGCAGTTCACCGGATTGTTGATTTGCACGGCGGGTGGATCAAGGTTGAGAGTCGAGAGCATGAGGGGTCTCGATTTGTGGTGTGCTTGCCCCGCTCGGGCGATGTCGGCGTGAGACTCTGGCATGAAGGTAGGGAGCCATGGAAAAGATCTTAGTCGTCGATGATGAACAGAGTTTGCGGGAAGTGTTGAGCATCATGCTCAAGCGGGCCGGGTATGCCGTCACGGCGGTATCAGACGGTGAAGAGGCGATTGAACAGGTACAGAAAGAAATTTTCGATCTCGTGATTACCGACCTGCGGATGCCCAAAGTGGATGGAATGGAAGTGCTCCGGGCCGTCAAGTCCGCCTCGCCAGAAACTGTCGTCTTGATCATTACGGCCTTTGCCACAGCGGACTCGGCCGTTGAGGCGATGAAACAGGGCGCGTATGACTATCTCACGAAGCCGTTCCAGGTTGATGAAGTGCAATTGATCATCCGGAATGCTCTGGAGAAGCGGCGGTTGACGACAGAGAACATCTTGTTGAAGCGCGAGATGGCGAGTCAATCGTCCTTTGCCCAGTTGGTGGGACAGAGTGAGGCGATGCAGAAGGTGTTTGATGTGGTGAAGAAAGTCGCCGACTCAAAGAGCAATGTGTTGATTTGCGGAGAAAGTGGAACCGGCAAAGAGCTTGTCGCTCGGGCGATCCACTACAATAGTGCGCGGAGCCCCTTGCCGTTTGTGGCCGTGAATTGCAGTGCGGTACCCGAAACGCTCTTGGAGAGCGAGTTGTTCGGGCACATGAAGGGCTCGTTCACGGGTGCCATTTCCAACAAAGCCGGGTTGTTCGAAGTCGCGAACGGAGGCACGATATTTTTGGATGAGATCGGGGACACGACGCCGACGATCCAGGTGAAGTTATTGCGGGTGATTCAGGAACGCGAATTTCGTCGAGTCGGCGGGACCCAGGATATTAAGGTCGATGTGCGCATCGTGGCTGCGACGAATAAAGATCTTGAGAAGGCCGTGGCGGATGGTTCCTTCCGTGAAGATCTGTACTATCGTTTGGATGTCATTCCAATCCGCCTCCCACCGCTTCGGTTGCGCTCCGGTGATATTCCGCTGCTCGTCACACATTTCCTTGCGCGGTTTTCTAAGGAAAGCGGGAAGCCGATGCCGACGATCAGCTCTGAGGCGATGCAAGTACTGTTAGGGCATGAGTGGCGTGGCAATGTGCGAGAGCTGGAAAACTTGATTGAGCGAGTGGTCGCATTCTCAACGGGGGGCCCAGTGACGGACGCTGACATGCGTGGATGGCTTCACCGGACAGTATCGCCCCAACAACAGGGCGGGGTCCCCACCGAACTGCCGGAAGATGGGTTAGACCTTGAGGGAATGATCAATGGCCTTGAGAAAGACCTCCTGCTGAAGGCGTTGGAGCGGACCCAGTGGGTAAAAAAGAAAGCGGCCAGATTGCTCCGGCTCAACACCCGATCATTCCGCTACCGGCTCGAGAAGTATGCTATAAAGGGAGGCCGTGACTAGACCGCACGAAGATTCGCCCAATCCCCCTCGATCCGCCGTTACCGTATTCGCTCCAGCCAAGGTTAATCTGATTCTGCGGGTGCTTGATCGTCGTCCTGACGGGTTTCACAATGTGTGGAGCCTCATGCAGACGGTTGGACTCGAAGACGCCGTCACCATCCGCTTGGCTCCGCAGCACACGGAGATTCGGTTACAGTGCGACAGTCATTCGCTTAGTGTCGATCAGACCAACCTCGTCTATCGTGCTGCGGCAGCGGTACTCGTGCAATCGCAGCGAAAGATCGGTCTCGATATCCATCTGGCAAAGCGCATTCCAATGGGCGCTGGCCTTGGTGGCGGGAGCAGCGATGCGGCGGCAACCATTCTTGGAATCGATCGACTTCTGAACATCGGCTGGTCAGCAGCCCGGATGGCGGAAATCGGTCAAGAGCTTGGAAGCGATGTCCCGTTCTTCTTTCATGCGCCGACTGCAGTCGTTGTTGGTCGAGGCGAGCAGGTCAGGGCGATTCACGTGGCCGATGCCCGTTGGGCCGTGCTTGTAAATCCTGGCTTCCCCGTGGAAACGAAATGGGCCTATCAGCAACTGTCTGCAACGCGGCAGGGGGTGGCCCCGCTTTCCGATCGATGCACCCAGCTTGCGTCAGAGAGCCGGATTGCATGGGAGGATGTGATCAGCCTGGCTTCAAACGATTTCGAAGGTCCGGTGTTCGCGACGCATCCTGTTCTTCAGCAGATCAAGCGGGAATTGTTGAGCCGGGGTGCACAGCTGGCCTTGTTGTCCGGCAGCGGTGCGACGGTGTTCGGGATATTCCAGGACGAGGCCGGCGCTCGCCGGGCGGCTGCGTACTTTCACGGGCGGCCGGAACTGAAGACATTTGTGGCGCAGACCAGTTCAGGAAAACTGCGAGTTGAGTGCGCTCCTTCTGATTTGCCAGCAATCGGTTGACAAATCCGAGGCCTTTCCGATACAGTCCGCCACTTGGTTGGCTTCTTCCGCAGCGAGCCGTGAGCAAGGTAGCAGAGCCTCTGCACTCTGCCGACGTCAGCCGGTAAGTCAATTTACCCAAGTATTTTCAAGAATTCAGTTACTTAATAGTAAGAGATTGGATCGTTTGAGAAGTCGGTGATGAACAGAGAACTGAAAATATTCTCTGGGAACGCTAATCCTGCGCTTGCCCATGAGATTTGCACCTATCTCGGGCAAAAGCTCGGGGCGGCCACCGTCTCTTCCTTTAGTGACGGCGAGATCCGGGTCAAAGTCGATGAAAATGTGCGCGGCGCTGATATCTTTGTCGTGCAGTCGACTTGTCAGCCTGTGAACGATTCACTTCTGGAGCTGTTGATCATCATCGACGCGCTGAAACGTTCGTCGGCGAACCGGATCACAGCGGTTATTCCTTACTTTGGCTATGGGCGGCAGGATCGGAAGGATCAACCGCGCGTGCCGATTTCGGCGAAGCTGGTGGCCGATTTGATCAGTACCGCGGGTGCCGATCGTGTGTTGACGATGGACCTCCATGCGGGGCAGATTCAGGGGTTTTTCAACGTGCCGGTCGATCACTTGTATGCATTGCCGGTGCTCTTGGATTACATCACCAAGAAGAAGATCAATGACTTAGTTGTGGTGTCGCCGGATGCTGGCGGGGTTGAGCGCGCGCGGGCCTTTGCCAAACGCCTGCAGGCCAATCTCGCCATTATCGATAAGCGCCGTGAAGGTCCGAATCAAGCGCAAATCATGAATATCATCGGCGATGTGCAGGGAAAGAGCGTGATGCTCCTGGACGATATGATCGACACAGCCGGAACTATTGTGCAGGGCGCCCAGGCGTGCGCCGACAAAGGGGCGCGGGAAGTGTGGGCCGCCTGCACGCACGCGGTCTTGTCAGGGCCGGCTTTGGATCGTATCACGAAGTCCTGTCTGTCGCAGGTGGTGGTGACCAATACCATTCCCTTGCGCGGGAAAGAACTGGCCTGCCCCAGATTGCATCAACTTTCGGTCGCGCCGCTGTTAGGCGAGGCCATTCGGCGTATCCACGAAGACGAATCAGTCAGCTCATTATTTGCCTGAGTCCTTGAATCGCGGGACCAGATCGACGTAGGAGAGACGGAGGAGCATCATGAAATTTGATTTAGCAGTGACCGTACGGGAGCAATCGGGGAAGGGTATCGCGCGCCAGCTGCGACGGAGCGGCAAGATCCCCGCGGTGCTCTATGGGCAGGGAGAATGTGTGCTTCTCACGGTCAACCCCGATGAACTGGTGAAGATTCTCAAGGCACAAGCCGGCAGCACGGTGCTGGTATCGTTGACCGTAGACGGCGCCAAGACTAAGGCGAGTCGCACGGCATTGTTGCGTGATTATCAGGTGGATCCCATTACCGGCAGTGTGTTGCATGCCGATTTGTTTGAGATCTCCATGGACAAGCCGATTCGCGTGAAAGTTCCGGTGCACGTCACCGGCGGCATTCCCGTCGGCGTAAAAGAAGGCGGGGTGTTGCATAATAATGCCCGTGAACTCCATATCGAATGTTTGCCGGCGGTGCTGCCGGACCAGATCGACGTGGATGCGTCTTCACTCGGAATCAGTCAAGGCATTCACCTGAAGGATGTGGCGCGGCGTGAGGGTATCCGATTCCTCGACGACGAAGATCTGATGATTGTAAGTGTCGCGGCCCCGATTTCCGATGCCAAGCTGGAAGCACTGCTGACTGGTGGCGCAGGCGCAGCAGCGTCCGAGCCGGAAGTCGTGGCGAAGGGCAAGGAAGCAGGCGAAGGCGGAGAGCCTGCGAAGGCGGGCGCGGCCGCAGCCGGAGATGCCAAAGGTGGCGACAAGAAAGCCGCCGGTAAGGATGCTCCGAAAGCTGAAAAGAAGGAACCTGAAAAGAAGAAGTAGCGGTGCATCTCCTCGTCGGACTGGGCAACCCAGGCAAAGCCTACGCCCGGACCCGTCACAACGTCGGTATGTGGGCCATCGAGCGGGCGGCTGCTCGATGGTCTATCCGTCTCGCCTTCCGCGGTACTGCTCAACGAGGATCCGGTCGGCTTGGGTCGGAGTTCATCGAACTCGCCGGCTTGTTGGACTGGATGAATCTCACGGGGCCTCCTCTCAAAGGTTTGCTGCGCGAGTTCAAGCTCAAGCCGGACAACTTGATTCTCATTCACGATGATCTCGATTTAGAGCCAGGTCGACTGCGCATCAAGCAGGGCGGCGGGGCCGGTGGGCATAACGGGATTAAATCGGTGATCGAGGCGCTTGGGACTTCGCAATTTGTCCGGGTCAAAATCGGAATCGGTCGTCCCGCTCCTGGCATGGATGCCGCGGACTATGTGCTTCAGCCGGTGACGCAGGATGAGGCGGCGGTTTTTGCGCCATGCCTCGAACGAGCCGTTGACGCGATGGAGTGCCTGATCCACCGAGGTCTTTCCACGGCCATGAATCAATTCAATATTCGTGAGAAGGCCCCGCAAAGCGAAGAAGGGGCATAGCCTGCATCGGGCGGATAGGGGCTCCATGACGAGGTAGTAGTGCTCGAACAGTAAACCAGCATAATGGGTGTGGGGTTCTTCAATGCGTAGATGTATGGGCGTGACCGTTCTGGTGCTGATGGGGCTGATATTTGTTCAGGTTGGAATTGCCGGGCCGGCTCAAGCCGGAGATTTTGCCTTCGAGTCGATCCGACTCAGAGGCGGGTTCAGCGGCGGCTCCCCGCTTGGCCGAGAGCGACAGAGTGACTTCCAACAGGCAGACCTTGCGGCGACAGTTCGACTTCCTTGGGAGAAGGAGCTTGGCGGAGACTGGATACTCGGTACGAGGATGCTTGCATCGATCGGCATGTTACGCGGGGCCAACGAAACTAATGGGATCATGACAATCGTGCCGCTTGATATTGTCTTCGGGCGCAAGGATGGACTAATAGCGATCGACGTCGGAGGGGGAGGGGCCTTGCTTAGCGATTATAAGTTCGGCCGGCAGAATTTTGGCGGGCCATTTCAGTTTGTATGGACATTCGGAATTACCAGCCGCGTGGCCGGACCGCTCGGAATCGGCTATCACTTTCAGCATTATTCGGATGCGACGCTCTACGGGCAAGACAGCCGAGGGGTCGATCTCCATCTCATCGAGCTGATCTATTGGTTTGATCGACGAGACTAGGCGGGTCGTCATCTCCGCGCTAGGGCGCAGCCGGAGTGAGCCTGAGCATCACTCATTCAATTGACAGCCTCTTTGCCGCTGTGATACCGTCCACCGTTCTTTACGCCTCATATAGAGGCACCTACACCTCGCTCCGGACCGGATCCGGGGCCTTTGTCCAGGAGGATTGCTGCATGGAGCTGTACGAGTCTCTGTTCATTATTCGTCCGTCCGTCTCCGACGAGGAGACCAATACCCTCATCGATAAGATGAAAGCGGTGGCCGATAAGACCGGCGCGCAATTCATCAAGGCCGAGAATTGGGGCAAGAAAAAGCTTGCCTATGAAGTGCGGCATGAGCGGAAAGGCACCTATGCCTATTTCTACTTTCGCGCCCCCAATACGACCGTCGGTGAGCTTGAGCGGGCCTACCGTTTGGAAGACAACATCCTCAAGTTCTTGACCGTCCATCTTGAAAAAGAATTAGTCCCGCCGCGTCCTTTGGAGGCCTCAGCGCAGGAGACCGACGGTGGCCGGATTTAATAAAGTCATCCTCATGGGCAATCTCACGCGGAATCCCGAGCTCCGGTATACGCCGAGCGGGACTCCGGTCGCGAGCTTCGGACTGGCGGTGAGCCGACGGTTCAAGCAGGGTGAGGAGCTGAAAGAGGAAGTCTGTTTTGTAGACATCGTGGTGTTCGGCAAGCAGGCGGAACATTGCGGACAGTATTTGAGCAAGGGCAACGGGGCGATCATTGAAGGTCGGCTCCAGCAACGCCGCTGGGAAACGGAAGATGGGCAGAAGCGCAGCAAGCACGAGGTCGTGGCCCAGAGCGTGACCTTCATGCCGAAGCGCCAGGATGGCGCCGGGACGAGCGGCGGACCGGGCGGTGAACCGCCGATTCATGACGAACCCAGCTATGAGTTTGACGAACAGCATTGATTAGGACGAACGAGGAGGCAGTGATGGAACGAACGGGTGGCGGTGCAGGCGGTGGTGATCGCCGTGACGGTAACGGGGGCGGCGGGCGGTTGTTTCAACGGCGTCGGCCGTGCCGGTTTTGCCTGGAAAAGGCCCCGATTGATTTTAAGGATGCCGGGTTGCTCAGGAATTTTCTCACCGAGCGTGGACGAATCGTTCCGCGCCGGATCTCCGGGAACTGCATGCGGCATCAGCGTGAATTGACGATTTCGATCAAGCGCGCCCGGCATATCGCGATCATCAGCTTTGCCGAGGAGCGATAGCGCGCGTGAGTCAGCGTGACGCGATACAGGCGTCTGGAGCCGGCTGGTCGCCGGAGATCATGATGGATCTGCTTACTCCGCATCTTGCAGATATCACCGCCGACGGGTTGTCGCTGACGGGTGACGTGACCGCTGAGGAACTGGGACTGACCGAAGCAGACACGCAGCTCGAAGGCGCGCTGGCTGTCGGATTGGATCTGACTCAGGTGGAGCGCACGATTTGTGTGACCGGAGTGGTGGAAGGGACGGCCATCCGGGAATGTGTGCGGTGCTTGGCTCATTTCTCTGAGCCGTTGGCGTTCGCGCTCCGCGTGGTGTACGAACCGGAACCGAAGGCGGTGTCGCCGGCGGCCAAGCGAGTCGATCACCGCAAGAAGGCGGTCGAGCCGGTAGATGTCGAGCCGGACGAGACGGATGATGAGATTTATCATTACGCGGGCGATCACTTGGAGCTCGCGCCGATGCTGCGAGAGCAAGTGATTTTGTCGAACCCGATGCATCCGTTGTGCAAAGTAGATTGTGCCGGGTTGTGCCAGCATTGCGGAAAGAATTTGAACGAGGGGCGGTGTGCCTGTCCGGATGAGTCGCCGACCAATCCGTTTCAAGTATTGAAGAGCTTGAAGACTGAACAGAAGTGACGTCGGGGGACCGATCTCCAGGCGGTCTTGAACGTGGGAAGGAGTTGCCATGCCTAATCCGAAACATAAACATTCTCGTGCGCGCCGCGACAAGCGACGCACCCAAAAGCTGCGGATGACCCCTCCGGGGATGTCCGTATGTCCACAGTGTCACGAGCTGAAGTTGCCGCATTACACTTGCTTGAACTGTGGAACGTACAAGGGTAAGGCGGTTATTCAGGTCGAAGAGTCCTAGCGGGACCGAGAACAGCTGCGCCGAGGCCTCTTGGCCTCGGCTCTTTTCGTTCCGGTTGTGCATTTCGTGCGTCTGCGCTAAGCTCTCGGCTCATCGGGGGCAATCACGGGTGCCACGCGTGTTCAGTCATCTATTCCAATCTCGAACACATGATTCCGCATGAAGCTCGCACGTGCTGTGATCGTGCGAGACCATGGCCCCGCGCTTCTGGGCTGCCCATCGCACAACAGGGTCCAGTGCGAGTGCTCAGCGGGCGTCGTACGTTCACCCATTTTCGAGCATGTGACTCCCTATGAAGATTGCGCTTGATGCGATGGGGGGGGACCATGGTCCCGCACCCTGTATCGAGGGCGCCATGCAGGCCGCCAAAGAATTCGACGTCGAGGTCATTCTCGTCGGCGACGAGGCGGTCTTGAAACGCGAATGCGCGCGCCTTGGCGTCACTGACCATCGTCTCTCCATTCGGCATGCCCCTCAGGTCGTCGAGATGCACGAATCGCCGGCCGCCGTTGCGCGTAAAAAGCGGGACTCGTCGATCTGGATCGCCACAGAGTTGGTCAAGCACGGAGAGGCCAGTGCCGTGGTCAGTCCGGGCAACACCGGTGCGAGCATGGTGTCGTCATTCTTCGTGCTGGGTTTGACCAAAGGTGTCGAGCGCCCGGCCATTGCCACCAGCCTACCAACACTGACGGGCGAGGCCATCATGCTGGATGTTGGCGCCAACGTCGACTGCTCGGCGAAACATCTCGAACAATTTGCCCTGATGGGGAACGAATACGGGAAGCATCTGTTTCGCAAGCCCAATCCTCGCGTCGGTCTCTTGAGTATCGGTGAAGAAGACAGCAAGGGCAACGAAGTCACCAAGGAAGCCTTCAAGCTGTTAAAGGCCAGTTCGCTGAATTTTATCGGCAACGTCGAGGGGCGTGAGGTCTATAGCGGAACGGCTGATGTCGTCGTCTGCGATGGGTTTATCGGGAATGTCGCGCTGAAAATTTCCGAGGGCGTGGCGGAAACCATCAAGAAGCTCCTGATCAAAGAAATTTCCAGTTCATGGTTGGGCCGGCTGGCCTATCCGCTGATCGCGGGGCCGCTCCTCAATCTGAAACGCAAGATCGACTATGCAGAATTCGGCGGAGCGCCGTTGCTCGGAGTCAACGGGATTACGATCATTTGCCACGGCCGCTCCTCGGCGAAAGCCATTAAGAATGCCATCCGTCGGGGCAAAGGGATGGCCGAAGGGCGTGTACACGAACTGATTCAACGGGATATCGAAGAGAGTATTGCCAGTCCATCGCCTGCGGAGCCCTCTGCATGAAATCCCGTATCACGGGAACCGGGTCGTATGCCCCGTCTCGAGTCATGACCAATACGGAGCTCGAGCGTATGGTGGCGACGTCCGATGACTGGATTCGCGAACGAACGGGAATTCGTGAACGCCATATTGCGGCATCCGGGGAAGCCTGTTCGGATCTTGCGGTTCAGGCCGGGCGGCGTGCGCTGGAAGCCGCCGGTCTTGCGGCCTCCGATCTCGATATGATCCTGGTTGCCACATGCACGGGCGACTATCCCCTTCCCGCGACGGCCTGCCTGGTGCAGCATCAACTGGGTGCGACGAAGGCAGCGGCCTGCGACCTGTCGGCGGCCTGCTGCGGATTTGTCTATGCCTTGTCGGTGGCCGATGCGTATGTACGAACCGGAATGCGGCATGTTTTGGTGATCGGTTCCGAGGTGATGTCGGCGATTACCGATTGGAGTGACCGGAATACCTGCATCCTGTTTGGTGATGGGGCTGGCGCCGCGGTGGTCAGCGCGAGCGACGGTGAACGGGGGATTCTCTCGACGCATTTGCGGTCAGACGGGAGCCTCTGTGAGTTGATCACCGTGCCAGCCGGCGGGTCGCGTACGCCACTCTCCGAGCAGGTAGTCGCCGAACGGGCCCACTTCATCAAGATGAAGGGGAATGAGACCTTCAAAGTTGCCGTGCGGACACTGGAAGAGATTGCACGGGAGACGCTGGCAGCAAACCAGCTTCAGGTCGAAGATCTGGATCTCTACGTGCCCCATCAAGCGAATATGCGGATTCTCAAGGCCGTGATGGAACGGCTCGGTCTTCCGCTTGAGAAGGTGATGTTGAATCTTGAGCATTATGGCAATACATCGGCTGCATCGATTCCGATCGCGCTGGATGAGGCGGTTCGTGCGGGACGGGTCCGGGACGGATCGCTAGTCATGTTAGGAGCGTTTGGAGCCGGGTTGACCTGGGCCTCGGCACTGATCCGATGGTAGTGGCGGTGAGCTGACGCGTAGTCGTCCTGGCAACTTTTCCCGTTGACATTCCACGTCATTTCTAAGATATCTACGCCCATGAATTCTGGCATTGGATTGGTGTTCCCTGGACAGGGGTCGCAGTCGGTCGGCATGGGCAAAGCGCTGTGTGATGCCTATCCCAGGCTGAAGCAGGTCTATGACGAGGCGTCGTCTGTGCTCGGCTATGACAGTGCGGCGCTCTGCTTCGAAGGGCCGGCTGAACGACTGAATCTCACGGAGCATACGCAGCCGGCCTTGCTGGTGAGCAGCATCGCGGCCCTCAAGACATTGGACTCGGCAGGTCTGAAGCCTGTAGCAGTGGCTGGACACAGTCTGGGTGAATATTCGGCGCTGGTGGCTGCGGGCGGCGTGTCCTTTCGCGACGCAATCGGGCTCGTACAGAAGCGCGGCCGTTATATGTCTGAAGCGGTGCCGCCGGGCACCGGCCAGGTGGCCGCGCTACTCGGATTGACGCCGGATGTCGTGCGGGAGGTCTGCCGGGAGGCATCCGCAGTCGGCGTGGTTGCCGCGGCGAATTTCAATTCGCCTGGACAGGTGGTCATTGCCGGAGAAAAAGCTGCCGTTGAACGAGCGATTGAACTGGCCAAAGCCAAAGGCTGCAAAAAGGCGATCCCGTTGCCGGTCAGTGTCCCGGTCCATACGCCGTTGATGCAGGTGGCAGCAGATCGTCTGTCAAAAGACCTTGCAGCCGTGCAATGGACAGATTTGGTGACGCCGCTTATTAATAACGCCGAAGCCAAACCCATTGGCCGGGCTGCCGAGATTCAACCCTCGCTCGTTCGCCAACTGCCGTCGTCGGTATTGTGGGAAGACTCGGTGCAGGCGATGGCGAAGATGGGTGTGACGACATTTATTGAAGTGGGGCCCGGGACGGTGTTGACGGGCCTGATCAAACGCATTCTTCCGGATGCGAAATTATTGAACGTTCATGATCCGAAATCGCTGGATGCGACGTTGCAGGCGCTCGGCGCCGCGCATCCGGCCTGATCCGTCACGTTTAACAAGGAAATCGGCATGTCATTGCAAGGACGAGTGGCGATAGTAACCGGGGCGGCACAGGGCATCGGTCGGGCGATTGCGGAAACGTTGGCGCAAGCGGGGGCGGATATCGTCGTGGCGGATCTGGACCCCAGCCGCTCTCAAGAGACCGTCAAGGCGATCGAAGCGTTGGGCCGGAAAGTGCTCAACGTCAAAGTGAACGTAGCCGATGCAAATGATACCAAGGCCATGGCCGAGCAGGTCACGAAGGCCTGGGGCAAGATCGACATTCTGGTCAACAATGCCGGGATCACGCGCGACGGGCTGTTGCTCAGGATGAAAGAAGAAGATTGGAACCTGGTGCTCCAAGTCAATTTGAACGGCACGTTCAATTGCACCAAGGCGGTCTTGCAGCCGATGACCAAGCAGCGGTATGGTCGCATCGTGAACATTGCCTCGATCGTGGGCGTCATGGGCAACGCCGGTCAGGCCAACTATGCCGCGTCGAAAGCGGCTGTGATCGGCTTCACCAAGACGGTCGGGCGGGAATATGCCACGCGCAATGTCACCGTCAACGCGGTGGCGCCGGGGTTCATCGATACGGCCATGACGCACGGCTTGCCGGACGACGTGAAGGAAACACTGCAGAAGCAGATTCCGCTGGGGCGGTTGGGCACACCGGGTGACATCGCGGCGGCGGTCCGCTTTCTTGTGTCCGATGAAGCGGCGTATATTACCGGTCATGTTTTGCATGTGAATGGCGGTATGTTAATGGTATAGATGGTCCCCAAGGTCTGGGAACAACCAGCGGCAGCATATCCCCATGTTGCCGCACAGGGTCAGTCACGTTGGGGAAGGAGGTAGGCAGATCGATGGCAACTGTTGATGAGCGCGTAAAAAAGATTATTGCCGAGCAGCTCGGCGTTGAGGAAGATGAAGTGGTTCCCGAAGCCTCCTTCGTCGAAGACTTAGGTGCTGATTCGCTCGACACCGTCGAGCTGGTGATGGCGCTTGAAGAAGAGTTCGAAATCGAGATTCCTGACGAGGACGCCGAAAAAATCCTCACGGTCGGAAAAGCGTTGGATTACATCAAGGAAAAATCATAAGCGGCACGTATGTCTGAGCGATCGACCCGGCGCATTGTCGTCACAGGTTTGGGACTGGTCACACCTCTTGGGACCGGGGTGGACAAGACTTGGGCTGCGCTCTGTGCCGGGCAATCCGGCATCGGACGAATCACCAAGTTCGATCCGGCCGCCTACGACGCCCAGATCGCCGGGGAAGTACGCGATTTCGATCCGAGCCAATTCATCGAAAAAAAAGAAATCAAGAAGATGGATACGTTCATCCACTACGCCGTGGGCGCCGCCCAGCTGGCTGTGGATGACGCAGGGTTGAAGGTCGCTTCCGAAGAAGCCACGAAAGTCGGGGTGTATATCGGATCTGGCATCGGCGGTCTGGGCGCGATCGAGCATTATCATGAGGTACTCAGGGAAAAAGGTCCAGGCCGTGTGTCGCCGTTCTTCATTCCCATGACCATTATCAATCTGGCCTCTGGCCAGGTGGCGATTCGCATCGGTGCCAAGGGGCCGAATTCCTGCGCAGTGACGGCTTGTGCGACCGGCAACCATTGCATCGGCGATGCCTTCCGTCTGATTCAGCATGGGGATGCCGATGTCATGGTTGCCGGTGGCGCGGAGGCGGCGATCACGCCGCTGGGTGTGGCAGGGTTTGCCGCAGCGAAGGCGCTCTCGTTTCGCAACGATGAACCGACCAGGGCCAGCCGGCCGTTCGATAAGGATCGGGACGGATTCGTGCTGGGCGAAGGCGCCGGCGTCGTCGTCCTGGAAGAACTTGAGCACGCGCGTCGCCGGGGTGTCCGGATCTACGCGGAGGTGATCGGGTACGGCATGAACAGCGACGCCTACCACATTACCGCGCCGCCGGAAGAAGGCGAAGGCGCGGTGCGCTGCATGGAGCTGGCGTTGAAGGATGCCGGGATCGCCAAAGACCAGATCGGCTATATCAATGCGCACGGGACCTCTACGATGGCCGATGCCATCGAAACGCGCGCGATCAAGCAGGTCTTCGGCCAGCAGGCCTACAAGATCCCTGTTAGTTCGACGAAGTCGATGACGGGACATTTGCTCGGCGCCGCCGGAGGCATCGAAGCCGTCTTCAGCATTCTGGCGCTCCATCACGGCCTATTGCCCCCCACGATCAATCTGGAAAACCCCGATCCCGCATGCGATCTCGATTATGTGCCGAATACAGCCAGGGCAGTACCGATCAAGACGGCGCTTTCGAACTCGTTCGGGTTCGGCGGTGTGAATGCCTGTCTGATTTTCAGGCGCCTGGAAGCCTAGCGCGGTCGCCTCTATGACACCGGCTTCTCCAGCCGATCCAGTTCCTTCTATCCCCCACTATCGGTTCAAGAATCCCGGTGTGCTCGCGGAAGCGCTGACGCACAAGTCTCATGTCAATGAGCGGAAGGGCACGACGCGATCCCATAACGAGCGGCTGGAATTTCTCGGCGATGCCGTGCTCTCTCTGATCATCAGCGACCACCTGGCGCAGCTCTACCCGCAGTTGAGCGAAGGCGCGCTCTCCAAACTGAAGGCGAATTTGGTGAGCGAATCATCGCTGGCCCAGGCGGCCCGCCGAATGAATCTCGGTGCCATATTGCGGCTGGGGCGGGGAGAGGAGCTTTCGAAGGGACGAGAAAAGCCGTCCCTGTTGGCCGATGCTTTGGAGGCCGTGATTGCGGCGGTCTACCTTGACGGGGGGTTGGAGGCGAGCCGGGTCTTTACCTTGGGTGTGCTGGGAGCCGAGCTGCGTCAGGCCGAAGCCCATCAAGCGACGCCGGGGGAGGAAGATTACAAAACGCGACTCCAGGAATGGTGCCAGAAACAATTCGATCAGTTGCCGCACTACGTGACTGTGCGGGAGTCCGGGCCGGATCATCTAAAACACTTCGAGGTTGAAGTGCGAGTCAACGAGCTGGTGGCGGGTACCGGACGGGGTCTGAGCAAGAAAGAAGCGGAACAGATGGCTGCCCGTTGTGCGCTTGATCAGATCGAGTCTTGAAGCCGGAAGCGATGGTCGTTATAGTCAGCGTAGCGGGCCCTACGGTCAAGGGAGGACGATGATGCAGAGAAGATTGAGCTGGGTGATGGGATGTGCCGTGTTGGCGGTGTGTATTCCCTTCTTATTCGGGACGGGTGTCAGTGATGCCGTGGATAAAGCGCCGGCTCCAAAAGCCGAAGCGCCTAAGGGGCCACGGGCGATCATTAAAACGAAATTCGGTGAGATTGAGCTGAAATTGTTTCCCGAACTGGCCCCCAAGCACGTCGAGAATTTTATCAAGCTGGCCAAAGACGGGTTCTATAACGGCACAATTTTTCATCGGGTCATACCGGGGTTCATGATCCAAGGCGGCGATCCTAATACCAAGGATTCGCTCAAGAAGGATTCATATGGGCAGGGTGGCCCCGGGTATACGGTCAAGCAGGAATTCAGCGATACTCCCCATAAGCGTGGCATTGTATCGATGGCGCGCGCGAACGACCCTGATACGGCGGGGTCACAGTTTTTCATCGTGGTCGAGGATTCCCGGTTCCTCGATCGCAAGTACACGGTCTTCGGTGAAGTCACCAAAGGAATCGGCGTAGCCGATAAGATTGTGAGCTTGCCGAGAAACGATCGCGACCTGCCGAACGACCGGGTTGAAATGACCGTCACGATCGTCGAATAGAAACAGCCTCGTCCCATATCACCGGATGAATCGAGAGGGGCCCTTCCCGTTTCAGGCGGGAAGGGCCCGTTCTTTTTCCTTGGCTTGAAGCTGATGCCTCGTTCGGGCCAGGCCTCACCTCATGGACTCCCGACCCCGTAAAATGGTGAGAAAAGCTCTTGAAGTGGCCTCGTCCCCTACCTTTGGTGGGGGCCTTTTGTGGGATTTCCCAGAGGGAGACTCCGAGGTATTCTTACCTTATCGAAACCGAGAGGGTGTCTATTGAGGAGGGATTCTGTGGGAAACCCATCAACACGTCGCATGTACCGGCGAGTCGAGCGCGAGTGCCATGCCTGTATTTTGACGTCCAGCGCCATCCATCGCTGCACGGTGCGTGACCTTTCGTTGAGCGGATTTCGAGTCCAACGGGAAGGCGAGGCGCCGTTGTCTCAGCACATGGCCGTCATGATTCGCGTGTGGCTGCCAGGCCTCCCGGAACCGATCGATATCGATCAAGCGATGGTGCGGTGGGATCGGGGGAATGAGTTCGGTGTGGAGATCCAGTCTATCTCAAACGGATCGGACTTCCAGCTTGCAGGATTTATTGCGCGCGCATTGCAATCGTCAATCGGCTGCGATACGGCCTCCAGTCAAGCGGCAGGGTCACGGATTAGTGCTGGTGATGCTGGCAGTCCGGGCCGTGGGTATGGGACTCAGCCGCGGTCGGCGGAGGCATGAACGATTGGCCTGGCAGCACGATGTGGCCCGGTTCATGTTTCTTTTGGAGGTTGGCAGCGATCTCGGGATGATAGCCCGTGACATACCCGATCAGCCCTCCGAGAAAGCGGCGTGATTGAAAATCTTTCCCGGAAAAATCCGACACGAATTTGATCGCTCGATCGAGGATTTCCGGCGCGTTGGATGAGTCGGCAATCTGCTTGGGGTTTTGCTTCTTAAACGCGTCATATTCTTTAATCAGATGTTCGGCAAAGACGGGCATGGGAGCCGCCGGCACGTGCAGGGGGCTCAATGTGCGGCGTAGCCCCTGAATGGCGGCGACGACTTCCGCATCCTGCCCGTCGCGCCGTCCCTGGAAGAAACTCACCGTAATGACTTCAATGAGGTTGAAGAGAGAGATGGCCTGCTGTCCGCCGAATTCACCGAGCTCCCGATAGAATTCCCGTCGCACCGGCATGAATTGCTCGCCGAGCCGCTTTTGCTGATAGTCGCTGCCGCTGTCGAGATAGACGCAGTCACTGGGGCAGGTCACGCGCACGAGGCGATGCTCCCCGCAGCACTGGCTGCAGATGAGTCCGCTGAGGCCTGGGCAGACACGCTTGCCTTTGCGTTGCTTGCAGTAGGCGCATTGGCTCATTTAGTTGCGGCTCCTTCCTTGGCGGGCTGCGGGGGCCCTGCTGCTCCAAACCCATAGTCAGCGAGGGTGCGACGGTTGTCCCGGCTCTTGCCGTCCGAGGGAGCCTCCAGCCCGTTGATCTCCGCCGCGTGGGCATAGTGATAGGGCACGAGAATCAAATTGTTGGCCCGGTCAATGCTGATATCGGCCGGGGAGAGGAGATACTCGGCAATCACCTGGAAGCGTTGGTCCCGGGTCATGCGCCAGATCTTTCCCCTGGAAAAATCCGAGACGTACATATTGCCCCAACGGTCGAAATCGACCCCGCTCAGATTTTGAAAGCGGCCGGTGAAAAATCCATTTGACTCCAGCTCGGAGAGCTGGCCATCCGGCGTAATGTCGAAAATCTTGCCTTTCTCCCAACTCACGGCGATGAGATGGCCGGTTCTCGGATGGACAGCAATCCCGGATGGACCCGCGAGGCGCTCGTCGTGAAGGAGCAGGCTCACGCGATGACCGGCCGCTTGCTCGACCCGGTAGATCGTGTTGTTGGATTGGTCTGATACGTAGAGCATGCCGTTGGGGCCGGCTGTCACATCGGTCAAGGAGACGATGCCTTTTGCGGGGAGCGGGGGAAAGCTGACGACGACGAGGGACTTGCCAGTCGACTTGTCGAATCCCTTCAACTGATCGAGATCGGCCACGTACAGGGTCTGATCGACGATGGCCAGGCCCTTGGGAGCGTGCAGCATGACATCGACGATGCCGCCTTGGATGAATTTGAGGTTGAGGACTTTCCCCTCAGCGTCCACCTTCGTGATGAAGCCGTTATTATCCCGCGCGTCCGGCTCCCCATGGACATTGGAGATGAAGAATTCTTTGCCCTGTTGGTCGCCGACGAAGCTATTCGGCCCTTCCAGGCCGGTAATCTGGGCCGCGTAGAGAGCTGAGCAATTTAGGAAGAGTGCGAAGCACGCCGTGGCGATGATCCGTTCAGCCTGACGGAGTGATTGATGTGAGGAAATGTTCAAAGAACCCATCAATGTGTTGTGGGCTGATCGTGGTCGGAGTTGATAGAGGCGATTGCACATCATCGAATTAAGATGAGATCCTAAAAGACCGCTTCAGGGTCTGTCAATGAACTGACCTGCGGACATACGATTCCAGAAGTTGGTCATTGGTCTCATGAGTAGTCCTATTCAGGGTCAGGAATTCGGAATGTCGACACGATAAGCTCATCGTACCAAGTAAAGGCGGTTGGATGATCTTGGGTCTCACTCTTCCCGGTGTGATAGGGCGTGAGCATGACTTTGCCATACTTAGCGGAAGGGTTATTGTTGGCAAGGTCGTAACCGTTGCCCGTTCCTGGAATGGGAATCCCGAACAGCATCGTACGTTCCGGGCTTAGATCTATGACTCGAGTGGGTAAAGCTCCCTGTTCTGCGACCCAGAGTTGAATGGCGCTGTCACCAGCGTAGCGATAATCGTTCTTATACCAGGTCCCGATTTTGACGTGTAGTTGAAACGTCATCCATTGATCCGGCTTGTACTCAACCGTGCTTCGTTGGAATAGAGACTCGAACTGGCCATCCTTCCCTCCGCAAGAGTGATACATCTGGGGGAATCCGTATTGATTGCTATTGGAAACGACGAGTTCCAGCTGAGTACAGCCTGGCGATGCAACGCCGGGGCGGTCACCTTCTCCAAGAACGAGTTGTTTCCAGCCCAGCCCGCCTTCGTAGTGGCTGTCGAGCAATTCTCGTGAGAAACGCTGCCGCCATTGGATGAAAAGCTCTTCCCCTTCTCCAAACTGCAGCGAAAGGTCGTCGGCGAAGTTGAACATGAAGAGGCCGGAAGTGTTAGCCCCTGACCCAGTGGGGATTGTAAACCGGAGCGAGCCGGTGCCTGATGCCCGAATCGTGGGGTCAATTTCTGGGCGTCTTGATGTGCCTGGGACAGCCTGGGTGTACGCTGCAATCTCGCCAGGCGAGTCGAACCCAAAACAACGAATGACGCCGGCAGTATGGCAGCGTGTTTGAAAATCACGGGAAACAAAGCCTGAATCGCCAGGATGAGATGCCGCCATACACCCTGTAAGAATCAAAACCTGCGACAGCAACGCCATGGGCGAAATCCATGGCTGTGGTTGTGTTCCCATCGGCTCCCAGTAAATCGATTTATTCGTACCGCACTCTACGGGAACAGGGAGCGGTATGCAAACAGGTTGTCCGGGATCTTCTGATCCTTGACGATCATTTCGACGGACTGGTATCGTGCTCAGGCTTTATTCGGCCATCATCTTGTTCAGGGAGGATGTTGTGGGAGCACGACTCATTGACGGGAAGGCATTGGCGCAGCAAGTTCGCGACCGGCTGACAATTGAATCCGCGGCAGTCCTGGCAAAGACCGGGACCAAGCCGGGTCTCGCTACCATTTTGGTCGGTGATGACCCCGCGTCGCATCAGTATGTGAAGAGCAAGCAGAAAGCCTGCGATGCGGCAGGCATCTACATCGACGACCACAAGTTACCTGCCAGCACGACGCAAGCAGAGTTGTTGTCTTTGATTGAGAAGATGAACGCGGATTCCAGGATTCACGGCATCTTAGTCCAGCTCCCGCTTCCCAAGCACATCGACAGCCGGGTCGTGCTGGAAGCGGTCTCGCCGGACAAGGATGCCGATGGATTCCACCCGTATAACTTCGGTCGGTTGGTTGAAGGGAATCCGGTCTTTGAAGCCTGCACCCCGAAGGGCGTGATCAAAATGATCGAGTCTACCGGTGTCGGCATTGAAGGCAAGCGCGCGGTGGTATTGGGCCGCAGCAACATCGTGGGAAAGCCGTTGGCGCTCATGCTGTTGCAGCGCAACGCGACCGTGACGATTTGCCATTCCAAGACCAAGGATTTGCCCGCAGTCTGCCGCGAGGCGGATCTCTTGCTGGTCGCGATCGGGAAAGCCAAGTTCGTGACGGCCGACATGGTGAAAGAAGGCGCGGTCGTGATCGATGTCGGGACCAATCGGTGGACGGACGGGAAACTCTGCGGCGATGTCGATTTCGAACCGGTGAGCCAAAAGGCCAGCTGGATCAGTCCCGTGCCCGGTGGCGTCGGTCCCATGACGATCGCCATGTTGCTTGCGAATACGGTGGAGTCAGCGAAGCGGATGGCGGGGATGCTGTAGGAGGCCGGAGGCTCTCTTGCTCGCTGCCCGCGCACGATCAGAATGTGCTCGGTCAATGCGCGCAGTGAAGAGCCTCCAGTCCTCCTACAGCAAGGTAAGGGATGAAGTAGGGGAGTGGATAAGGGTGAGGGAGATGCATGAGTAAAGAACCGCGGCGGTTGAGCGAGGTCTTGAGCAGCGGGCAGTTTGCCGTGACGATCGAGTACAACCCGCCGAAGGGTACCAACATCTCGAAGGTGCTGGAGAACGCTGAGGAACTGGTCGGGCGTGTGCACGGCGTCAATGTGACCGACAACACGGCGGCTGTCGTGCGCGCCGGGTCGCTGCCGGTCTGCCGGTTGCTCTACGAACTGGGCCATGATCCGGTGATGCAGCTGACCTGTCGCGACCGGAATCGGATTGCCATGCAGTCCGACCTCATGGGCGCCCATATGCTCGGCATCCGCAACATCCTTTGTCTGACCGGCGACTATCCGACAGTCGGCGACCACAAAGAAGCCAAGCCGGTCTACGATCTCGATTCCGTGCAGGTCATGCAGCTGGTACAGGGACTGAACAGTGGTCGCGACATGGCCGGCAATAAGCTGGACGGCTCGACGGCGTTCACCATCGGCGCAGCCGTGACCCCGGAGGCTGATCCGGTCGGGCCGATGCTGGCGAAGTTCGAAGTAAAGGTCAAAGCCGGAGCCCAGTTCTTTCAAACCCAGGCGATCTATAACCCCGATCTTTTCGCGAGCTTCATGAAGGCCGTGCGGCCCTACAAGGTGAACGTCCTGGCCGGAATCTTGTTGTTGCGGAACCACAAGATGGCCGAATTCATGAACGCCAACATCCCCGGCGTGTCGGTGCCGCAGGAGATGATCGATGAGTTGAAGGCCGCCGGAGACAAGGCGGAAGATGTGGGCGTGGAGATAGCCGTGCGGACCATCAACGCGGTGCGCGCACATTGCGACGGGGTCCATATCATGGCGATCAAGGGCACCCATCGCTTGGCAGAGATCATCACCAAGGCCCATCTCGGCTGATGACGATTCCTGAATTTCAACAACACAAGCGCCAGGAGAGGAAGCTCATCATCGTGACCGCGTACGATGCGCTCTTCACCCGTATTGTGGAGCAGGCCGGCATCAACGCCATTCTGGTCGGAGATTCGCTGGGCGTGGTTGTACAGGGGCAGGCCAATACACTGTCCGTCACCATGGAGGACATGCTGTACCACACCAAGCTGGTGGCCCGCGCGGCGCAACAGGCCCTGGTGATCGGCGACATGCCCTTCATGTCCTATCAAACGAGTAAAGAAGATGCGTTGCGGAATGCCGGGCGCTTGATTCAAGCGGGTGCGCATGCGGTGAAGCTCGAAGGCGGTCAGGCGATGGCCGGCCGGGTCGAGGCGATGACCGCGGTGGGTATTCCCGTGATGGGGCATCTCGGCATGACCCCGCAGTCGGTGAACCAATACGGCGGCTATAAGGTGCAGGGAAAGGCCAAGGATCGGGCCAAGGAGTTGTTGGCCGATGCGAAGGCGCTGGAAGCGGCCGGCGCATTCGGAATTGTCCTGGAAGCCATTCCGGCCCCGCTGGCGAAAAGCATCACGGCGGAGCTGTCCATCCCCACGATCGGGATCGGAGCCGGTCCGCATTGTGACGGGCAGGTACTGGTGCTCTATGATCTGCTTGGTCTCTTCGATGATTTCGTTCCTAAATTCGTCAAGCCGTATGCCCATCTGAAGACCGATGCGCTGCAGGCATTACGGCGGTTCAAGGAAGAAGTCGAACTCGGGAAGTTCCCCAGCGACGCCGAGTCCTATCACTGAGTCTTCTGTTCGGAGTGTGGTCATTCATTTCTCCCGCGTACTGGCCATGTCCTGCCGCCTTCGATCAGTCAACGCGAGGTTGAATCGTTGTCGTCCGGCCCTGCAACCCGTGCGGGCGCAGGGCGGCTGACCCGATTCGATTGGAGTGAGGCATGACTCCTGACGAACTCCTGAAAGAAGGGTACGCACTCGCGAGGCCCTGCGTCCATCTGACTCGTCACGGAAGCGACTACTGCGGGGTCTGGGGTGGGATGGGAGTTGTTCCCCTGCGGGATGCGCGATTCCGCCACTGGCTTTCGGTAGCGTGCCGCGTCGTACCGGGAGAACATGGATTGACCGGCTGTATCAGCGTCTATACCAATCAGGAAGACCGGGCGACAGGGCTGGTCCTCGTCAATCGGCAGGCCACGCTCCCGCCGATCCCGGACGGGATTCAGCTGTATGCGCAACCGGCCACATGCTTCCCCCCGCTGGACGCGATCTTTCGGTATGGGTCTGCAGCGGTTCAAGCCTGGCTGCGTGCGAATCAATGGCAGCCGGAATGGGGCTATAGCCCGCAGTTCAGAGACCATCCGATCACGGCGTTGTGCGCCTCGGCCTATCAGGAGCAATTGGATTTAAAGGGTCGCGCGATCGATGCGGTCCTGGGCGGCTGGCCCATGCCCTGGCGAGTTGGCGACTGGGAAGAACGGCCCGATCGCCAGTTGCTCCTCTGGACCTGGCAAAACTCTCCCCCGTGGATAGAGCTGTGGCACGATCGCGGGCAGCTTCGTGTGGTTCAGCGGGAGGCTGAATAGAGCCGTGTCACGGCGCCTGGAGGGACGTCTGCAGTCCGGCTAGTCTGACTTAAGAGGGGTAGGAGAAATGCAGGGTCGTTTGTTACAGTCAGCGCTTGCGGTTGGACGGATGGCTACCGGATGGAATGGGTCGAGTGGTTGCTAAGCCGGGAATTCCGTCAATTCGTCCTTGATCACGGACTATTTATACACATCCTTTTCTTGGCGAGGCTTGTCGGGGTAACAGTGATCGAACTGACCGTACCAGCCCGGATGATTTCGTATCGGTCAGTGATGGTGTATGACCTCATCGGCTGCACGCTCGTCGGCTTTATCCTTCTGCCCGCTGCCGAGTTTCTGAGCGCTCGAATTGCACTTCGCGCGCCGGTTCCTGACGCCATCATGGCGCTACCGGTTGCAGCGACCTTCGTGCTCTACTACCTAGTGGGTGATTTTGGCGCCTATTGGATGCATCGATTGCTGCATCTCAGTGCGGTTTGGCGCATTCATCAATGGCACCATTCGCCGACCACGATGTACTGGCTGGCGGGGTATCGGGCGTCGTTCCCCCAGCAGGTCTTGTTCAATCTCCCGTGGATCTTTGCTTATTCAGTGTTTGGACTGGCGCCCTGGTGGATCTGGCTGGTCGTACTTTCTTCGCACATGCTGCTCAACGATTGGATGCACATGAATGTGTCCTGGCGATCGAATTGGATGGAATGGATCTTCGTCACGCCCCGCTATCATCACATCCACCATAGCGATGCTCCAGCGCACCAGCAGGCCAATTTTGGGGTGACGTTTTCAGTGTGGGATCGAATGTTCGGGACGTACGTGAATCCGGAGGCGGTCAAGAAACCGGTCTCGTTTGGAATAGGGGAGAAGGTCCCGCTTGTCCGGCTTGTCGCGGGTGTGTGACGAGGCACTTTGGGTCGCAGACGAGGAATCGTGCGGGTTAATTTCGGGGAGACTGCTCTCTCCCCAATTCCAAAGTCATCAGAAGTGGGGGAGGGCAGCCCTGCCGCAAGGCTGCCGTAAGGCTGTCCCGCAATTCTGCCAGATCGATTCCCATGTAGCAATCTGGGAGTCCAGAAAAAAGATGAGCGCTTTTCCCCAGCAGACTCCGTTCGGCAACGGGATGGTGCGTGAATCGTTTCAGGTTCGCCGCTGCCAGGTGAATCAGCGCTTGGAAGAATCGTCCCTGTTCAGTCTTTCGTCCCACCGCATGCCAGAATCCTTCAAAGACCTCATGGCATTCCCACCAGTACGCGAAATTATATAAATCGATTCCAAAGCGATAGTCCTCGGATCGGAACCACTCCTCTGGTCTGCAGGCCGCTGGACCCGGCTCGGGATATCCGAACGAATGGCCCTGCGGATTCCGTCGCGGGTGAGGACTGTTTCCTGGAACGAACCGATAGGCAGGGAAAGGTCTGGATGAGTAGCGAGGCCAATCCGGGTTGGCGGGGGAGGGCTCAACCCCGTCCACGGTCATCCGCATACTCCACTTGGAACACTTGCCGATCGTTCAGTCGAATCGCCGTTAGTTGCCGGCCCCACACACAGCCGCTATCCAAGGCCAGTATGTGTGCGCGGCAGTAGAGCCCCAGCGAAGCCCAATGGCCGCAGACGAAGACGGTATCCCGATCTCGATGCGGATAGATCTGGAACCAAGGCTGGTATCCGGCAGGGATTCGGTCGGGGGGGCCGGAGTAGGTCGATTCCATTATACCGTCCGGCGAGCAGGCGCGTAGTCTGGTCAGCACTTTGATGATCGTGGCGAGGCGTGTGGGGCCGGTCAGTTGTGAAGACCACTGCAGGTGTTTGCTCGGATACAGGGCGCGGAGAATTTCCCGATAAGAAGGTAAGCGCAGTCCGCGCTCCACTTCCTGCGCCAACTCCTCCGCTTCCTGAATCGACCATTGGGGCAGGACTCCAGCGTGTATCAGCACGAAGGGGGCTTCCCGATACAGCAAGGGTTGGTGGCGGACCCACCTCAACAGCTCGTCACGGTCGGGTGCGGCCAATATGGCCTGCAATGTGTCTTCAGGGCGAACGGTAGTGATCCCTTCCGATACGGCCAGCAAGAACAAATCATGATTGCCCAGGACGACCTGGGCGGAGGGGCCGAGCTGTTTGAGGTAGCGAAGGACGCGAAGGGAGTCCGGGCCGCGATTGACCAGATCGCCGACGCACCAGAGGCGGTCTACGGAAGGATCAAACCGGATGAGTGCGAGCAATCGCTCCAGAGAGCGCGCACAGCCTTGGATGTCGCCGATTGCGTAGATGGCCATCGTGCAGAAAAGAAAAGACGATGGTGCGAGGGTATCGCGCGCCGCATCCAAATACAAGACGTCATAGGCCATGTGTGAGAACGTGACGCGCGGCCGGGCGCTACGCGGCGCGCCGCTCGTGATCGGACTTCGCGCGGAGGTCGCGGATCAACTGCTCGACACGGTCGGCCGGTAGGGGATGGCTGAAGAAGTACCCTTGAATGGCGTCGCACCCCTGATCGCGCAGGATGTCGAGTTGTGGCTGGGTTTCGACCCCCTCGGCCAGCACACGAAGCTTCAGCCCGTGGGCCATGGCAATGATGGCGATGGCGATGGCAGCCTGTTCGGATTCTGACGCGAGGTCCTTGACGAAGGCCCGGTCGATCTTGATGGTATCGATGGGGAAGCGCTTGAGATAGGCCAGCGAGGAATAGCCGGTGCCGAAGTCATCAATGGACAGACTGAATCCCATGGCTTTCAGCTGTTGAAAAGTCGCGACGGCATTCTCCGCATCGTGCATTGCGGTGCTTTCCGTCAGTTCCAATTCCAGCCGTGCAGGATTGGCCCCGGTCTCACGGACGATCGCGCGAATCGACTCCACGAGATTCGCTTGCTGAAACTGGACCCCCGACAGGTTGACTGCGATGGAAACTTCGCCGAGGCCGTACGTCCCCCAGGCGACCTGCTGCGCGCAGGCGGTGCGGAACACCCATTGTCCGATCTGGTCGATCAGCCCGACCTCTTCAGCCAGTGGAATAAAGGTCATGGGAGATACCATACCTCGTACCGGATGCTGCCAGCGGATGAGGGCTTCGACGCCGACGATTTCCCATCGGCGGATGTCCACCTGGGGCTGGTAATGCAGCACAAATTCGCTTCGCTCCAAGGCTTGACGAAGGTCTGTCTCCAGACTCAGCCGTTCTGCCAAGGCCACGTTCATCGACTGGGAATAGAACTGATAGGTGTTCCGTCCCTTTTCTTGCGCCGCGTGGACGGCCGCGTCCGCATTGCGGAGCAGCGTGTCGACATCGTCGCCATCCGGTCCGAGCAGCGCAATTCCGATGCTGGCGGTCACCACCACCTGGCGGCCATCGATCTGGTAGGGGGCATTGAGGGATTCCAGGATTCGCTGGGTTACTTTCGCGGCGCTCTGCGCGGAAGCCAGATGGGTGAGGAGCACGGTGAACTCGTCCCCGCCCAGCCGGGAGAGCGTGACGGGTTCCTGATCGTCGTGGCGCGCCACCGAGTCGGATTGTCGCACGCAATGGAGCAGCCGTTCGGCCACTTCGCGGAGAATCGTATCTCCGCATTTCGGGCCGAGCGTATCGTTGATGCGTTGAAACCGGTCGAGGTTGACGAGAAGAATGGCGCCTTGCGTCTCGTGGCGTTTCTGGGTGGCCAGGGCCTGGGTGACCCGATCCTGGAACAACTGGCGATTGGGCAACTGGGTGAGACGGTCGTAGTTCGACAGGAAGTGAATCTGGGCCTCGGCTTTTTTCTGATCGGTAATATCCTGAATTGTCCCGACGACGCTGGCCGCGGCGCCGCCTTGTTCGAACGCCACTTCAGCATAGTGATGGACGACGCGCACGTCTCCAGTGGGCAGGTGGACCCGATGATCCTGGCGGAAGGGGGCTCCGGTGGCGATGGCTTGACGGATGCCGGATTCGACCGCCGGCCGATCGGCTTCGTGAATGTGAACCAGGAATTGGTTGAAGGAAAGTGTTGTCGATGCAGGATCGTCTTTGATGCCAAGAATACGGAAGGTCTGGGTTGACGCGATAAACCGGTTCGTCGACAAGTTCCATTTCCAGTTGCCCAGGCGGGCGATCCGTTGGGCTTCGGCCAGACTCATCTCGCGTTCCAGGAGCTCTTCCACGGCCTGGCTGGCGCGCAGCATATAGCGGACCCGATGGCTGAGCACGAGCGCGTTCCAAGGCTTCGTGACAAAGTCGGTTGCGCCGGCGTCGTAGGCCGTGGCGATGGACTTCACATCGTCGAGGCCAGTCATGATGAGGACCGGTACGGAAGCCCCTCCGGGCAGCTTGCGGAGTGCCGCGCAGGTGGCAAATCCGTCCATTCCCGGCATAACGACGTCTAGGAGGATAATGTCGGGCGCCTCCCGTTGAAAGGCGTCGAGGGCTTCCTGGCCCGTCGCGGCATCCTCGACTCGGCAGCCGGCTTGTTCCAGCGCTTCCCGTGCGAGGACGCGCAAGGTGATGTCGTCGTCAACAATCAGGGCCAGTGGGGTGGAATTCATTTACGCCGCTCTCCTCTGTCGTTCATCTTCAAAGATCTCGCACGTTGCGGTGAAGGTCTGTTGTAACTGCTTCGCCAGCCGTTCGGCTTCTGTCCAGGCTAAGGTCTGCTCTCGTGCGCCTATTTCCAACTGTTTGCAAAGGTCGGCGACCTGCCAGGCTCCCAGCGTCGCACTGCGCGACTTCAAACTATGGGCAGTGTCCCGCAGAGAGGCGAAGTCCTTCCCTGCCGTGGCTGCTAGTATCTTATCGACCAATCCTTGCGAATCCTTGAGATAAAGCCCGATGACTTTAGCAAGCAGGTCAGGCTGTCCGGGACGTTGGAGACTGGTGATGCTGTCCCAACTCTTTGGATCTACAGGAGATTCGCTGGATTGAAGCGCCGAAGTCGGTGACGGAGCGCTCGCTGCCGGGAAAGAGTCAGTCGGCGGAGGGGGCGCCGCCGATGGCAGCCACCGGGAGAGCACGGCTTTCAACTGTTCGATCGTGAACGGTTTGCTGAGGTAGTCATCCATGCCAGCCGCCAGGCAGAGTTCCCGATCCCCCTGCAGGGCATGGGCGGTGAGGGCCACGATAGGAATTCTCTTGCCGGTCTTCTGTTCCTGTCGACGGATCGCGCGGGTGGCTTCAAATCCATCCATCTCCGGCATCTGGCAATCCATGAGGATTACGGAGAAGGGCCGGCTGGCAAGTAGCTCGATGGCGCATCGTCCGTTCTCGACAGCCGTGGCAGTACAGCCAAGTACCTCTAGCATGCCCAGGGTCACTTCTTGATTCACGGCGTTGTCCTCCGCGAGGAGGATCGAGCCGTGAGGTGTGGCGCGTGTCCGGTCTTCCTGCTCGTGCGGGCGAGAGGAGGAGACCAAGACGGCCTGTCCGGAGAGGGCACGGTGAAGGTCGGAGGGCCGCACAGGTTTGGTGAGGGTGGCGGTGATCAGCCCGGTGTGGTCTTCCGCTGCGTCCACACGTTCGACCGGTGTCATGAGAATCACACGAGGGTGATGGTGCTGAAGGGTCTCGTGGATCGCGCGAACGGTGTCGAGCCCGTTCATGCCGGGCATATCGAGATCGAGCACGACGGTGTCGTAGGGGAGGCCTTCGTCTACTGCGTTGGCGAGGAGTGGTACCGCAGCCGTCCCTGATTCGGCGACGGTGGAGGTGACCCCCCAGTTTCGCAGCTGGCGGTCCAGCGTGAGGCGGGCGGTCGGACTGTCGTCGACGACCAGCACGCGCTGGTTCGGCAAGGCCTGTTTCGAATCCAGCCCGCCTGTGCTGCCCAGGTGAGAGTGAGCGAGATGGACGGTAAAGAGGAAGGTGGCTCCCGATCCCATCTGACTCTCGGCCCAGATTTCTCCCCCCATGAATGTGACGAGCTGTTTGGCAATGGCGAGACCAAGTCCGGTGCCGCCGTATTTTCTCGTGGTCGATCCGTCGGCTTGTGCAAACGGTTGGAAAATGCTGCGCAAGGCGTCGGGAGTGATGCCGATGCCGGAGTCTTTGACCGAGAAGCAGAGGACTGATTGGTCTACCCCGTCGGCGATACTGACGATGCTCACGACCACTTCTCCTTGAGCGGTGAATTTGATGGCATTGCCGATCAGGTTGATCAGAATCTGGCGGAGCCTGGCCGGGTCCCCTTTCACAAAGGCGGGGACGCTGTCGGCGACATCGGCAATGAGTTCCAGATGCTTCTGATGCGCGGGGGCTGCGAATAATTCGAGCACGTCGTCCACGAGGATGCGCAGATGGAAGTCGGTGTGTTCCAGTTCCAATTTGCCGGCTTCGATCTTCGAAAAATCGAGAATGTCGTTGATGATATCCAGAAGCGAGTTGCCGGACCGCACAATCGTGTCCGTCAGGCGTTGCTGCTTGGGGCTCAGGGGGGTTTGCCGCAAGAGTGCCGCCAGTCCGAGGACGCCGTTCATGGGGGTCCTGATCTCGTGGCTCATGTTGGCGAGAAATTGCGACTTTGCGATGCTCGCGGACTCCGCCGCCTCCTTGGCGGTGATCAACTCCCGTTCAACAATCTTGAGCGAGGTAATGTCTGAGGCGATCCCGAGGAAGGATGTGATCTGTCCCTCGGCATTCCGCAGTGCCGTGACATTCAAGAGTACAGTCAGGCGAATGCCATCTTTCCGGATGTAGGTCCACTCATGTTCATTGGGCAGGTCCCGCCGGCTTTTTTCGACGAAGACATCAAATCCGGGTTCGATCGGGACGCCGAGTTCTGCCGAGAAGAGACGCGCGCGAGCAGCCACCTCCTCCAGATCATGAAAGACCGCGGGCGTCTGTTTTCCGACCAATTCGTCTGCGCGATAGCCGAGTAGTGATTCAGCCGCAGGATTGAAGAGGCGAATGATCCCATCGGGGGTGGCGGAAATAATCGCGTGTCCGGCGTTGTCGAGCATGGCTTTCTGGAATGAGGAGAGGTCGCGGAGCGCCGCTTCCGCCCGTTTGCGTTCGCTGATGTCTTCAATGAAGGCGGTAAACGTGAAGCCGTCATCAGTCTTGAGAGCGGTGACGGCGAGTTCGATAGGAAATTCAGCGCCATCCCGCCGAAGTGCGATGACTTCAATGCGCCGGCCGAGGATGGGTCCTGCGCCAGTGCGAAGAAATGCCTCAATGCCATTCTGATGAGCTGCACGGAATCGGGGTGGGATGATGATGCCTGCCAAATTCTGCCCGTAGGCTTCTGCGGCAGACCATCCAAAGATCACCTCGGCTCGGGGATTCCAATCCACGATGGACCCACGATCATCGATCGTGACGACGGCATCCAAGGCCGAGTCGATCACCAATCGCGTTCGGGCCTCGCTCTTGCGTATGGCTTCTTCCGCACGCTTCTGTTCGCTCACATCGCGGACGGTGGCTTGCAGACTGGTCTCCCCGCGCAAGGTGACGCGGGTGAGCAAGACGGTTGCCGAAAAAACTGGTCCGTCGATTTTCTTGTGCGTCCATTCAAAGAAGTGAGACCCCTCCTGCATGGCTCGCATGATCATCTTCGGAGCTTTGCTCCCAGACGGTTCGCCATCCGGTTGAATGGTCGGCGAGACATCCCAGGGGCCGAGCGTGGTGAAATGTTCGATGGTCCGGGCTCCGAACAGCGCGACCGTGGCCGGGTTACAGGCGGAGAATTTCCAGTCCGGCGGGGAGAGGATCATGATCGCGTCCTGCGACGATTCGAAGAGCCCGCGATATTTCTCTTCGTTTTCTCGAAGGGCCTGCTCGGCCTTGCGGCGGTCCGCGGCTTCCAGGACCAATGACACGGTGTTGGCAACCGAGGTGGCAAATTGCTGTTCTTCCGCAGTCCAGATTCTGGCCGGACCGATGTGTTCATGGCAGATGACGCCGACCATCTTGCCCTCAGCCCGGATAGGCACGTCCAGCATGGAGGTGATGCCCAAGGGGATGAGATAGCTGGCGGTGAACTCGGATGTCGTGGAATCGGTCTGGGCCTGGTTGGCGACGATGACATCCTCCGTGGCCAGCGCCGAGAAATATCGAGGGAAGGCTGTGGCGGGAAGTTCAGTTCCACTGGAATGAGCGTCGGTCGACTGTTCGTACAGGTCAGCGCAGCGAATGGCTGCGTGGGCCTCCGTGAAAAACCAGATACTGGCGCGGGCCACGCGGAGACTTTGCGAGGCCACTCGTGTAACCACCTGAAAGGCCTCGGAGCGCTCTCCGCGATACAGGTCTGCATTCGTCGCTAATTCCAGCAGCCCGGCCTGCACTCGGCGGAGCAGCGCCGCGCTTTCCCTCCGCTGTTCCTCCGCCCAGTTCTGAGCTGTGATGTCCCGGAAGACCAGCACCGCGCCGCTGACCACGCCGTCGGTTGCGACGGGGGTGACGACCAGCGAGATGGGCATCATCTGGCCGTCGCCTCTCACGAGAATGCCGTCATTGGTTCGGAAGGGGAGGCCTTGCTCAAGCGGCGGGATTGAGGTGTCGGTGATGAGGCATTCGTGACTGAACTCTTCGGGGCCTGGCGAAAGGAAGTGGTACACCGGCTGGCCTGCCAGCCTGGCCAGGGGCAGGCCGAACAACTCTTCGGCCTGCGGATTCAGACGGACGATATTCCACTGCGCATCCACGACGCAGAGTCCGTCGCCGAGTGAATGGAGAACGGCTTCCAGTTTGATCCGCTCTTTCGCCAGTTCTGTTTCTCCGGATCGACGGAGGTCTTCATACAGCCCCTGCATTTCCCGCGAGGTGACGTCAAGCGATTGCTCTAACAGAGCCCGGCCTTGATCGTTCTCGGCATAGCTTTGACTGACGCGATCCAACATGGCGTGCCAGCCTGCCAGGTCCGTCGGGCAATTCGCCGGATCGAGGCCCAGGCGCTTGAGTTGTCGTTGTACCAGTGGGTGCATCGTCAACCTCAGGCGGCCTCTGAAATCGTGGTCAGAGTCATGGTTTGATTGTGCAAGTCGCAGTGTCCCGTGCTGTAGGGGGAGATCTCGCCGTACGAGTAGAACCCGATCTGCGCCGCGCCTTTCGGCAACATGTCGAAGGCCGCCTCGACTTCTTCTTCAGTCCGCTCGCCCAGCACGAGGCGCCGTCCGACGCAGCTGATGGCAATCGAGAGAGTTGGAGAAGATGCCGTGCCCGGTGCGGCCGCCAGCGTTGCGGCGTCGGAGGCGCCTTGAATCAAGCGGTCGAAGTTGGCCCGCATGAATTGGGCATAGGCCCCTTCCGGCATATCTCCAGCGAACGTGAGGGATTGAGCGCGCTCATCGACAGCGAGAATCGTGCGAACCAGACGTTTGGCTTCTTGTTGCGTGTGCCGGATCGCGAGGGGGAAGTGGAGCGCGGTGCCGGGGAGTCCGCCGGCGAGCTCGCCCAAGTAGTCTTTGTAGAGTTGGAGTGCCGGCTTCTGGTTCAACTCATAGAGCACGTTTCCTTGTGAACGCGTGATGAGTCGTTCCGGTCCGAAAAGGTCCCAGCCGCCCTTGGATCCGTGGGTGAGCCGGATGGCGGAGCCGTAGAACCCGACGGCCGTGACATATCCGGATACGGGAAGCCCATCTTTCACCACCCACGTTCGTTTGAACCGGTCGCCGTCACCGGCTAACCCTCCCGAGACCACCACCTGTGGCGGGAGCACTGCGTTCAGTCCGCGAATCAATTCGCTGCCGTTGACGCTCAGTCCATCGGAGAGCACCAGAATGCCGCGGAGCGTGGAATCCATCAATTGCTTGGCAATGGCCTGTGCCGCATCGAAGGAATGGCCTGGATCCGCGACATGAGCCGACGCGGTGCGGACAGTGGTGGAGTCGAACTCCAAGAGTCCGACGACCAGGGTGTCGTCCTGCACCTGCGTGCCGAAGATTTCCCCTGAGCTGGAGCAGCCGACAGCCGCGGCGCCGGCGTAGGCGGTCAGGACGGTTTGGATGGGGCCGGGCGCATCCAGCAAGTGCGACGGGCCGAACAGAACGACGAGTGTCCGTGCGGGATTCCTGAGCGGATGGCTCGCGATGGGCGTTGGATGGGATGCCGGATAGGTGAAGGTCGAGAGTTTCATGCGGCCTCCGTAGCTGCTTGAGAGAGTTCCTGATGAAAAATGCTGCACACCTGCTGGTATTCGTGTTCTAGAGCTGGTATCAGGGCCGCCGCCTCTGTTCCCCGTTCGTCTCTACAGGCGCGTTCGATCTGTCCGGCAAGTTCGGCCAGTTGGGTGGCGCCGAGCAGGGCGCTCGATGATTTCAGCGTATGGGCCGGGACGAGCATAGCCTGGTGATTCTTTTCCTGAAGAGCCTGACGAAGCCCGTCGACCTGGGCCTGAGCGCTCGTGAGATAGAGGCTGATGGTCTTGTGCAGCAGATTGGGCTTCCCTGGTCGTTGGAGTGCGGTGATACTTGCCCAAGCGGTGCGGTCGATGTGGGTCGCAGGCGAGGCCGTTGATGGGCGATTCTCGCCATCGTCTGGAGATGGCGCCTCTACGTGGCTGTCGGTCGGCTGGAGCTGCTCTCTGCGCACGTACCAGCGGGAGAGTACTTCCGCAAGTGCCTGTTGAGAAAAGGGTTTGCTCAAGTAGTCGTCCATGCCCGCCGCCAAACAGCGTTCCCGGTCGCCGTCCATCGCATTCGCAGTGAGGGCGATGATCGGAATTCGTGCGGCATGGGTCTGTTGTTCTCGATCGCGAATCCTTGCCGTGGCCATGAATCCATCCATGACCGGCATCTGGCAATCCATGAGGATGAGATCGAAGGACTCGATGGCGGACGCGGCGACGGCTTGCTGGCCGTCCTCGGCGACGGTGACGTGATAGCCGAGGAGTTCGAGCATGCCGGTAGAGACCTCGCGGTTGACGGGATTGTCCTCAACGAGGAGGACATGTCCGAGCGCTGGTGCTGGCGTGAGGGGGCGTGGAGCCGGGGTGGGCGGCAACGCAAGATTTCCGAATCGGCGCCGGCGAAGGCAGTCTTTCAAGAGGGACTGCCGAACCGGTTTTCGGAGCCAGACGGAAAACTCCGGCGTGGTGCCATCTTTGCCGGAGGCGTGGCTGTCGATGGAACTCAGCGCGAGCAGGTCTATGTGGCGGAGGGCTGGGTCTGTCTTGATGGCCTGGGCGAGCATGAATCCGTCCATGTCGGGCATGTGGATGTCCAGAATGGCCAGGTCGATCGGCCGCTTCCCGGCATCGTCATGCAAGACGCCCAGGGCGGCTGCGCCGGATTCGGCGCAGATCGTGTCGGCTCCCCAGGATTTCAGATGGGCGTCCAAGATGTAGCGGTTGGTCGGGTTGTCGTCCACGATCAGAATTCTGGTGTGGTGCAAGAATTGGCCATCCGGTGCTTGACGCGAGGCTGACCGTGTGTGGTAGCCGAGCTGAACGGTAAACCAGAACGTTGACCCCCGATTGGAAGAACTCGCGAGGCCAACTTCCCCATCCATGAGCTGTACCAGTTGTTTGACGATGGCGAGCCCGAGGCCGGTGCCTCCAAAGCGTCTCGTGGTGGATCCGTCGGCTTGAGAAAATGCGGTGAAGAGCCGTGATTGGACTGGAGCGGGGATGCCCAGCCCCGTGTCGGCGATCTCAATCTTCAGAGTGAGCGTATTGTCCTCTTGCCTCAGGAGTGCCACGCGGACAGTCACCTCGCCGCAGGGAGTAAACTTGACGGCGTTCCCTACGAGGTTGAGGAGGACTTGCCGCAGCCGGACCGGATCGCCGATGACATGGTCGGGAATGTCGTCAGGGATATAGCAGGTCAACTCCAATTCCTTCTTGCCTGCTGGATCGGCGAAGAGGTCCACCGCCTCTTCAATGGTGTCTCGAAGCCCGAATTCAATCCGCTCCAACTCCAGCTTGCCGGCCTCAATCTTGGAGAAGTCCAAAATGTCGTTAATGATGCCGAGCAGGGCGGTTCCCGATCGGTGCACGCTCGTGGCGAGATGCCGCTGCTTCTCGTTGAGCGGGGAGTTCAACAGCAACTCCGCCATGCCGAGGACGCCGTTCATTGGCGTGCGGATCTCGTGGCTCATGTTGGCGAGAAACTGGGACTTGGCCTGGCTCGCGGCTTCCGCCGCGTCCTTGGCGGTGACGAGTTCCGCTGTGCGTTGCGAGACTTCCTGCTCGAGTTCCTCTCGGTGCCGCTGCAATTGCTCATGCTGGAACTGGATTTGCTCCAGCATCGCATTCAACTCTTTGACCAAGATTCCGATTTCATCGTGGGGCGAGAGGCTTTCTGCGCGAAGCGAGTAGTTCCCGGTGTCCGAGACGGTGCGTGTCGTGTCCACCAGGCGGAGTAGTGGATCGGTAATGGCGCGCTGGAGCCGCTGTGACACGGCCAGAGCCGCTAGCCCTGACAGGATAAAGATGCCCATGGCGATCATGCTCGAGCGTATCAGCCGCTCGTTGATTTCGGTCAGGTCTGACCGGAGGAGAATCCAGCCGATGATTTGTCCATCCAGCACGATCGGCGTCGCCAGTTCGAGGAGGTGGTTGGTTCTGCGGCTCTGCCGCGTCTCTGTGAGCGCCACTGAGCGGGTTGGGGGGGGAGGCGATGCGCCGGAATCTACTTGTCGGGGTCTCACATAGGTGGCGAACGATGACTTGTCGGCGGCAAACGTCTCTGCAAAGACCACATGGGGGTCTTGCCGCAGCGCGGCTAACGTATCGGCAGCGGCTTGTTGATCTCGAAAGGTGAGAGCGGCCGTGCTGTTGGTCCCGATCACATCGGCTAACGAGGTCATGCGCGACTCGATGGTGCCCCGGAACGACACGATGTCATTGGCGACAAACGCGAGGAGGACCAGCAGCAAGGCGAGGCCGGTTGAAAAGAGGGCCATCCCCGTCAGTTTGCGTTGAATCGGCCACTCGTTGAATGAACGCCACATATTAGGGCTGCCCTTTTACGATGCGTGTGAGCTTGATGAGCTGGGAACTGACCTTGAGCGGGGTCTGCTGGACGACCTCGAGATTTATGTCGAGCTGCACACGATTATCGGCCATGCGCAGGTTGAGCATGAGACCGGTTTCGGCGCAGGCATCTATGTCGCAGACTGTCAGCACCGGCGCCTTGTGTAAACTGCGCAGCAGGCCTGTGACTTGGGGCAACTCATTCGGACTCACATAGAGGATCTGGCATCCGGTCACGGCACCGCCTGATCGAATCCGCTTGATGACGAGTGCCCGGTCCCTGACCGTCTTCCCCGCGATGGCATCCAGACTGGAGCCGAAGGGGTCGTTCCCGAGCGCACAAATCGTGAAGGGGGTGGTGCTGTCGGGGAATGTGTCGACCGGCCATTCGACAAACTTGGCAAAGTTATAGAGGAACGCCGCCTTGAGCTGGTATTCCGCGCTGGGCTCCTGGGCCTGGGCATGTGTGTTCGGACTACCGGTGTATAGACTAAGGAAGCAGAGCGTGACCGCTACGATGTGACGGAGCCCGGCCGAAATGGACAAGCCGATTCCTCGCGGCTTCGCGGGGGGTCCCATGCGTGGCGCACTATGGTGAATCAGTAGTGCCATGTGAGTCTCAGAAACCCTGCTCGTTGCACTTCCGTATTTTGGGTGCCGCCGGAAATCGTTCGAAATTCAGGGTGGGCCTTGTCCGACAGATTTTGTCCGACGAGATCCACCGTCAGTTGCTTCGAGACGTGCCAGCCCAGGCGCAGATCAAGTGTGTGGTAGCCGGGCACGCCGGCGGCGGTCAGCCGTTCGACATAGCGATACCAGGCATCGAATTCCCATTGCGGTCCCCACGTGATCCGGGACTGGAGTGACGCCTGGTGATCCGGCGAGGATCCCTCCCGGCCGGTCGTGGGAATCGACGTCATCGGAGGGCCGGCGAGCACCGTTTGTTGATAGGTCAAGGCCGGCCGCAGGGCCCACCAATCGAAGGGGCGCCATTCGCCGGCCACTTCCAGTCCGGCTGTATGTCCGTTCATGTTGTTCGCATAACGGGAGGTCAGCGCCGTCACGGTCTCGGTGAAGATGAGCCGGTCGTACTGGTTGTAGTAGGCGGCAAGATCGATGGTGACACGGGGATGGAGTTGTCCCCGGTAGCCGAGTTCATAGGCAAGGACGCGTTCGGAATCGAGCGAGCGGTTCAGGATTCGAACCGGGCCGAAGGGGGTTCCGGTGACGGTGAGGGCGGCGTCTTCACGAAACCGGTCTGGAGTTCTGACGGCGCGGGAGATACCGGCCCAGATCGAGTGTTGCGGCGACGCTTTCCAGAGCAGGCGCGCGCTCGGCTGGATCTCAAATCCAGTGAAGTCATTGTGCAGAAATTTTGATCCGACGGTCAGAGAGAGCGTGTCGGGAACCACACTGATTTCGTCTTGTAAAAAACCGCTGTAGAGGCTGATGTCGCGCGAGGGGACAGCCAGTGTGATGGCGGTGCTGGTGCGAAATCGGTCGCTCATCAGGCGATAGCCCAGTCCCCAGACGACATCGTGCCCGAAGGGCAATCCGATGTGATGCTGAAAGTCGACATCGTAGGTGTTGACCCGTTCGCCGATGGTGACAGAGTCGCGACGATATTGATCGTAGTAGAGGCGCAGCTGCGTTTCCGATTGACTTCCGAACCGGTGCGTCCAGTTGGCCAGCACGCTTTGGCTGGCGAGGCCGGCGTCTTCGTTCTGCGATTGGGTCCCGAATGGAGCCGAGAGGCGTGGCAGGGTGACGCGGTCGCCAGCACGCCCGTCCGAGTAGTTGCCATGGACCGTCAGGGCGTCCTGGGAGCCGAGGTCCCAGTCGGCCCTGAGTCCACCTCGTCCGCTCCGCCAGTCGTCATGGGCGCCGCCGGGAGCATAGCTGGTGTCGCGGTTGAGGGTCTTGCCGTAGACACGATAGTGAAAACTGTCGCCGACCGTGCCGCCATAGCGGAGCGTGCCGATGGCCTCTTCAGTCCCCACGACGGTACTGGCCATTGCGCCTTGGGTATCTTTTGACTTTTTGGTGATGATGTTGATGACGCCGTTGACGGCATTGGCTCCCCATAACGCTCCGCCAGGCCCCCGGATGACCTCGATCCGTTCGATGTCTTCAAGCGCATAATCTTGAAGCTCCCAATAGACTCCAGCAAAGAAGGGGGTATAGAGCGTGCGGCCGTCCATCAGGACCAGGAGTTTTGAAGAATAGCGGTCGTTGAATCCCCGCGCGGTGATCGCCCATTTGTTGCCGTCAACTTTGGCCACGTTGATGCCGGGAGCCATCCGCAGCGCCTCAGGAATGCTGGTCACGCCGGATCGCCGAATGTCTTCCTGCGTGATGACGAAGATGGCGGCGGCGGCTTGAGAGAGCGGTTGTCCTTTTTTGGAGACGGACGTCACCTCGACGTTCATGAGCTCTTCCAGGCTCAGTTCGGTCAGATCTTCTGGCGAGCGTATTGCCGCCATGGCGGGCAGAGCGCTCATAGTGAATGCCAGCACAATGGCCAGGCCTACGGGAGTGACAAAGCGTCGTTCCCAGCTTGTTCTCTGACATGTGATGCGACGTGGATTCATCAGAACCGCCAGGTCACCTTTCCATAGACGCTGCGTTGAATTTCCGTTGGTGTGGAGGAGACGATCGGTTCTCTGAATTCCGGCCGGTGGTTATCGAGCAGGTTTTGCCCGGCCAGGGAGAGTTCTAATTGCTTCGTCGGTCTCCAGCCCAGGCGCAAATCAAGCGTGAGGTACGACGGCACTTGTGCGGCGGCGAGCCGGTCGACGTAGCGGGCCCACAGGTCTAATTCGATGTTATGTGGCAGCGACATCAGAGATCTCATAGACACTTGATGGGCCGGATTTTGTCCTTTCGTATCGCCTGCCGTGGGATCGGTCGTTTGGTCTGTGTAGAGATGCATATAGAGGTAGGTGTACGACGGCTGAATTCGCCACCAATCCAACGGACGCCATTCCAGCGCGGCTTCTACGCCATAGGTCTCCGCGCGCAGCTTGTTGCTCGCGTTGAACGGGACGAGAAGATGTAGCGGGCTCGGGGTGGTTTCTACGGTTGCCGTGCCGCGTTCCAGCGTGCGAAGGTCTTTGTAGTTGTTGTAAAAGGCGGCCACATCCGCAGACAGCCTACTGGTGAGCTGGTTGCGGTAGCCGAGTTCATAGGCCAATGTTTTCTCGTTTCCGTACCCTCGGGTCCCGATGAGAGCGGCCTGGGCGGGAAGCCCGCCCGTGGAGCCGCTGGGCGGAGCCGTGGTTTGATTGATGCGTACGTCGTCTTCCGCCCGCGAGGGAGTGCGCACGGCGCGTGAAACCGAAGCCCAGACGGTTTGATGGTCTGTGGGAGTCCAGCGGAGACGCCCGTTGGGCTGCACCACCAGGCCGGTCAGGTCGTTGTGCTCGATCTTTGAGCCGAGCGTGAGCGCGACAGTTTTCGGGACGATGGTGATTTCGTCCTGCACGAAACCGCTCCAGAGATTCAACACGCGGCTGAAGGGCGAGAATTGGATGGTCTGGCTATTGGTGAGTTGGTCGTTGGTGAATCGATAGCCCAATCCCCAGACGATGTGGTGCTGGGTGCCCAAGGTCAGGTGATGCTGATAGTCGACGTCGGCGATGTCGCGTTTTTCCGCTAGCTGAGGGGTGGCGCGCTCGCTGCGATCGTAATAGAGCTGGAGTGTAAAGCCCGATGTTGAGGAGATCTCGTGGGTCCAGCGTCCCAACAGGTTGCCTCCGGTGATCTGCCCTTTCAGATCGGATGTCGAGGAAAATGGCGTCGTCAACGTGGGTGCGGTGACGCGCTCCCGGTACTCTCCTTGATAGAAGTCGCCTTGCAGCGTCAGGAGGTCGCCATTCGCTGCGCTGTGATCGACCCGCATTCCTCCGCGAGCCTGATGCCAGGGGTCTGTTGCGGGATCTCCCGTGGCTGTGGCCTGGTCGTCCCGGGCAAAGAACTTCCCATAGGCCCGAATATGGGTGCTGTCGGACAGTTTCGAGCCGTAGCGGATGCCTGTGAATCCGCGCTCCTCGGTTCCTGCCCCTCCCACAACCAGGCCGCCCTGGGTGTCCTTCGCCTTTTTGGTGATGACATTGATGACGCCATTGACGGCGTTGGCTCCCCACAGTGCGGCGCCCGGCCCTCGAATGACTTCAATCCGGTCGATGTCTTCCATCAAGATGTCCTGGACATCCCAATACACACCTGAAAACAGGGGGGTGTAGACGGTGCGACCATCGATCAACACGAGGAGCTTGTTGGCGAACCGGCCGTTGAAGCCGCGAGCAGAGATGGCCCACTTACTCGAATCCAGGCGAGCCACCTGCAGGCCCGGAACCATTCTGAGTGCCTCAGGAATGCTGGTGGCGCCGGATCGTCGGATGTCTTCCTGTGTCAGGACGAAGATCGCGGCGGCGGTTTGGGAGAGCGGCTGGGCCTGCTTGGTGACGGACGTCACTTCGACATTCAGCAGTTCCTCAAGACTCAGCTCGGTGAGGTCGGAGGGTTCATCCGGCCGCCGTTCCGTATCGGCGGCAAAGGCCTGAAAGGCGTTGGCCGAATAGCAGATCAGTCCGATGCAGAGCCTCAGTAAGGCGCTCAACGTTTCTGTATGTGTTTGCCGGTTTCCCATATCTGCGACGACGATAAAAGCGGATTGCCCATGACCGGCGGTTCTGGTCTTTGGCTGATCCTGCCTGACCTGCCAGGCAGCGGTTAGACCATGCGTGACACCCGGCAGTCGGGCGCACGTATCCGTTCATGCAGTTCATCGGTGATTGCTGACGGTAACTTGAGAGGAGTGCAGGCAAGTGCGAGAAAGAAAGCACGCCTTAGGTGTTATTTCGATGGATTGTGTTGCGGGATGGCAGGAAGAATGTTCCGAGGAAAGCGCGAGGTGACAGGGGCAGGCTAGGGATATTTTGCTTCGATCTTACTCGACAGCCCGCCGCGCGCAGTGAATCCGCCGGTGACGGTGGCCCAGACTGGTCGGCAGGATTTCACGACATCGTGGAGAATCCGATTGACGGCGTTCTCGTAGTAAATGCCGAGGTTGCGGTAGGCGTGGATATACATCTTGAGTGACTTGAGTTCGAGGCAGGCTTTGTTGGGCATGTAGTGGATGGTGACGGTGCCGAAATCGGGCAGGTTGGTTTTGGGGCAGATCGCGGTGTATTCGGGGATCTCGATCGTGATCTCGTAGCCCTTATACTGATTAGGGAAGGTTTCAATGTCGGGGAGCGGCGCGGTAATGCCGCTTTTCGCATGCCGTTCGTTGTATCCTAGTTTCGTGGTCTTCGATGTGCTTCGCGCCGCTACATGTTTCACGAGTCACGCCTCATATCTGCTAGAGTTGTTTCATCCAATCGGTCTGCCCGATTTTCTCGAGTTCAATAAACATCGACACCCAGGGGCATTTCATTTCCGGATAGACTTCGCAGAGGCCGCCTTTGCGCACACCCCCGCAGGGGCCATGGGCCATGAACTTCGGGCATTCGGCTTTCAAGGTGTTGTCCGGGATGGGCGGGCGCTTGTGCACACCGCCGACATGGGCCCCTGCGTCGTCCTCACCGGGAATGAACACTCGATTTGGCATAGTCGGTCAGTCTAACTGGATTGGCGGTGATCGGCAATCATAAGCCGTCATTTCTGATGGAAATAGTACTTTTCTTCGTTCTCGCCGCCGCCTGCGGCAAATTTTTGGGGCGAATGGCCTATCTGGCCGGGCCAGGCCTAGGCCTTCTTTCGGATGCTGTGGGCCTTCTGAGAAGTTGCGTTGAATATCAGGACGTTATAATATTTTCACTATGCTGGTAGTTGAGGAGCTGATCGGAATATATAAATTGACAGTCTTTTTTCAGCTTTGCTAGGATGCCGTGGCGCAATTGATTGATCAGACTCGAATGTGTGTTGTCCATCCTCATCGTCCTACAGGGTGTATTCGTCTATCGCGTTAGTGTTGAACCATAGGCAACGGGATGCCGTTGCAGTGACATAAGGGAGGTGCCTGATGAGTCTCGATTATGTGAAGTTTACAAACGGCTTCGAGAAGTTCATGCCGAAAGAATATCGGGATATGGTCGAACATGGTCCGTTCGGCAAGAAGGTCTCAGTTTCCCAGATGGGAAGCTTCAAGGAAATTTTGGAAGAGCATCCGATGTGCGCCGGCTGTGCGATGACCCTGTTCATCCGCCTCGCCATGATTGCCGTTCCGAACCCTGAAGACACCATTATGGTTGGTACCGCCGGTTGCGGTCGCTTGGCGATTTCGCAGGCGGCGATCCCCTTCGTGTATGGCAACTACGGCGACCAGAATGGTGTGGCCAGCGGGTTGTCTCGCGGTCTCCGCCTCCGGTTCGGCGATAAGCCGAAGGATGTGGTTGTGATGGCCGGCGACGGCGGCACGGCCGACATCGGATTTCAACAAGTCTTGCACTCCTGGTTCCGCAAGGAACGATTCACCACGATCATGTTGGATAACGAAGTCTACGGAAATACCGGCGGTCAGGAAAGCGGTATGACGAGCCGCGGCGCGGTGTTGAAGATGGCCCCCTTGGGCAAGAAGTTCGAGAAAATGGATATGCTGCAGATGGCGAAGGTAGCCGGATGCGCCTATGTCGCCACCGTCGTCCCGAACAATCCCCGCCGCGTCGAGAGTGTCATCAAGAAAGCCGTGCTGATCGCCCGTGAAGTGGGCTCTGCCTACATTCAGGCCTACACCTCCTGCAATATTGAGTATGCGATTCCGACCGACAAGGTCATGGAAGACGCCAAGACCGTTGAAAACGATCGGTATCAGTTCACGGAGTATGTCAGCGAAGAAGCGAAGCAGTACTTGGCTGAGCGGTATGGCTATAAGGAATTTC
>WBZP01000150.1_pt1 | contig 101918 bp, 97 predicted proteins | sample 5204301 | NCBI WGS metagenome assembly WBZP01 (sample SAMN12412401, study PRJNA552823) | activated sludge metagenome | isolation source: activated sludge from nitrification reactor of wastewater treatment plant... | place: USA: Pennsylvania | collected 2017 | reverse complement strand
AGCTGAACCGGAGCACCATCCATCCGTTCACGACCAGAGCGTTCTGGGCGCAGCCTGCGCCCTTTGGGAAGCACGATCTGGGGACACGGTGGACTGGTCCTCACAGCCCAGCCGTGGTGGAGAGCCGCAGACTCAAGGCAAAGTACGCCGTTCGCCGCGATTGCGATCTGCGTGAAGTTGGCCAGCGTCGACGCGGCGTACTTGCCGCGCGCGACCCGCACCAAACTGCCATCGGTCACCGCCTTGCGAACACACACCCACGCTTATCGGTTGGGCGTGGTCTCAGCGGCTGTTATCCACGGCCGATCAGCTCAGTTCAAGACCCGGATACAACTCATGCTTGTCGAGCATCTCGGCCGATTGGCTGCGCACCCGGTCGGCCACGCCGTCGGCCAGCGTGTAGGTGGCCTTCGAGGGTGCACCGGCCGAGGTGGTGTTGGGGGTGGTGTTGCTGAGCACGTCGACGACGAGTTCGGCAACCTTGTCGAACTCGTCGTGGCCAAAGCCGCGGGTGGTCAACGCCGGAGTACCGAACCGCACACCGGTGGTGTACCAGGCGCCGTTGGGGTCGCGCGGCACCGAGTTGCGGTTGGTGACCACGCCCGCATCGAGCAGCGCAGACTCCGCCTGGCGACCGGTGAGCCCGAACGCACGCACATCGAGCAGGACTAGGTGGTTGTCGGTGCCGCCGGTGACCAGCGTGGCGCCACGCTTGAGGAAGCCCTCGGCCAGCGACTTGGCGTTGTCGGCAATGCGCTGGGCATAGGCCCGGAACTCCGGTTGCCGCGCCTCGGCCAAGGCGACCGCCTTGGCCGCCATCACGTGCGAGAGCGGTCCACCGAGCACCATCGGGCAGCCACGATCGACGTCAGCAGCAAACTCCTCGGTGGCCAGGACCAGACCGCCGCGCGGACCGCGCAGCGACTTGTGGGTGGTGGTGGTGACCACGTGAGCGTGCGGCACCGGGTCCTCGTCACCGGTGAACACCTTGCCCGCCACGAGACCGGCGAAGTGCGCCATGTCGACCATCAGCACTGCGCCCACTTCGTCGGCGATCTCGCGCATCTTGGCAAAGTTCACCCGGCGGGGGTAGGCGGAATAGCCAGCCACCAGGACCAGCGGACGGAACTCTCGCGCCTTGGCCCGCACCGCGTCGTAGTCGAGCAGTTGGCTCTCAGGGTCGGTCCCATATTGCTGCTGGTGGAACATCTTGCCGCTGATGTTGGGGCGGAAACCATGAGTGAGGTGGCCACCGGCATCGAGCGACATACCGAGCAGTCGCTGGTTGCCGAGCGTATGACGCAACTGCTCCCACTGATCTTCGGTCAGGTCGTTAACCCCCTTGGCGCCATACTCGGCCAACGCCGGAGTCTCCACCCGGTTGGCCAGAATCGACCAGAAGGCGACCAGATTGGCATCGATCCCCGAGTGGGGTTGGGCGTAGGCATATTGCGCGCCGAACAGTTCCCGCGCGTGCTCGGCGGCCAGTGCCTCGACCGTGTCGACGTTCTGGCAGGCGGCATAGAAGCGGTGACCGACGGTGCCCTCGGCGTACTTGTCTGAGAACCAGGTGCCCATCGTGAGCAGCACTGCTGGGGAGGCGTAGTTCTCAGAGGCAATCAACTTCAACGATCCGCGCTGGTCGGCAAGTTCTTTGCGGGTCGCCTCGGCCACCCGAGGCTCGACAGCGGCGATCACCTCAAGGGCAGCGTCATAGGCGCGCGACGCGGTGGCCGCGTAGTCAGGGGCGTTGTCAGTCATGGAGTGCAGCCTAGAAGTAGTTCGACGGCAGCGTGAACACGCCACCCCTCGAAGCTTGCGTCTCATTTTTTGAGATGTCATCTCATTGTTTGAGATTTGAATTTGATAACGCGCTGTCAGCGCAGGGACACTTCGGGCCATGACCGCTGCAAAGACGACCTGGCTCGTGGCTCGCCGCCACGTGGACCTGGGTCGTACCCGCAGCATGATGTGTCGCGGCTGACTGCTCCCGCCCCCTCAGCAGGACCGCGCACCGACAGAGTCGTCGAGATCCGCGTCCTCCCCTCGGAACAGGACCGCCGATGAACACCACCCCCGCCCGCCGCCCACGCCCTGCTCGCGATGAGGGCCAATGGGCCTTGGGTTCCACAGACCCACTCAACGCCAACGAGCAAGTCAAAGCCGACGACAGCCCGCTCAACGTCGAGCGCCGGATCCGCGAGATCTACAGCGTGCAAGGGTTCGACTCGATCGAGCCCACTGACCTTCGTGGGCGATTCCGCTGGATGGGTCTCTACACCCAGCGCAAGCCTGGCCTCGACGGCGGCAAGACCGGTGTGCTGCCGGAGGACGAACTCGACGACCGCTACTTCATGATGCGGGTGCGCACCGACGGCGCCATCCTGGATGCGGAAGCAGTGCGCACTCTCGGGGAGTTGTCCCAGGCCTACGCCCGGGGTACGGCGGACATCACCGACCGCAACAACATCCAGTACCACTGGATCGACGTCGTCGACGTGCCCACCATTTGGGCGCGGCTGGAGAGTGTTGGACTGACCACGATCGAGTCCTGTGGCGACTCTCCTCGCCCCTTCCTCGGCTCCCCCGTGGCCGGCATCGCCAAGGACGAATTGATCGATGGGTCGAGCGCACTTGCTGAGATCAAACGACGCAGTCTGGGCAATCCCGCATACGCAAATCTGCCGCGCAAATTCAAGACCGCGCTCACCGGCCACCCCAGCCATGACGTCGCCCCCGAAGTCAACGATGTCTCCTTCGTCGGCACCGTGCACCCCGAACTCGGGGCAGGCTTTGACCTGTGGGTAGGCGGTGGCCTGTCCACCAACCCCATGCTCGCCCACCGCTTGGGCGTGTGGATCCCGCTCGATGAGGTTGCCGATGTCTGGGAAGGCGTCGTTTCGATCTTCCGTGACTACGGCTACCGCCGATTGCGCAACAAGGCGCGTCTGAAGTTTCTGGTCAACGACTGGGGCACCGAGCGCTTCCGCCACGTGCTGGAGACCGAATATCTCAACCGGACGCTGGTCGACTGCCCCTCCCCTGCCGCGCCCATGGTGCAAGGCGACCACATCGGCGCCTACGAGCAGCGCGATGGCCGCTGGTACGTCGGGTTGGCTCCGGTCGTCGGTCGGGTCAATGGCCAGATCCTGATCGATCTTGCCGACCTGATCGAGGAGTACGACGCCACGGGGATTCGGCTCACGGCGTACCAGAAACTTGTGGTGCTGGGGCTCCCTGCTGAGCGAGTGCAGGACTTCCAAACCGCCGCCGAAGCCATCGGCCTGAGCGCCTCGCCGTCGAACTGGCGGCGCCGGACCATGGCCTGCACCGGACTGGAGTTCTGCAAGCTCGCCATCGTCGACACCAAGAACCGCGCCGCCGACTTGGTGGCCAGTCTCGAAGGACGCTTCCCGGACCTCGATGCGTCGATCACGATCAACGTCAATGGCTGCCCCAACGCCTGCGCACGCACCCAAGTTGCCGACATCGGGCTGAAGGGCCAACTGGTCACCGACGACAGCGGAGAGCAGGTCGAAGGATTCCAGGTGCATCTGGGCGGAGCCCTCGGGTTGGAGGCAAACTTCGGCCGCAAGCTTCGCGGTCACAAAGTCACCAGCGCCGGCCTAGACGACTACGTGACTCAACTCGTCACTGCCTATCTGGCTGAGCGAACCGACGGCGAGACGTTCTCCCAGTGGGTGCACCGCGCCGACGAGGCGGTGCTGTCATGACCGTGCCAGCCACCCTGGCCGCACGCGACTTTCGCGGTTCCACCACCGCCGGCCACAGCCCCGACCAACTGCGCGACCTAGTGCGCCAGATCGGTGCCGAACTCGAGTTGGCTCCGGCCGAGCACATCATCGAGTGGGCGGTGGCCACCTTTGGCGAGCGATTCTGCGTGACGTCTTCGATGGGTGACGCAGTGCTTGCTCATCTGGCGTCCCGAGTGGCGCCTGGCATCGACGTCGTCTTCCTCGACACCGGCTACCACTTCGCCGAGACCGTCGGCACCGCCGATGCGGTCTCGGCCACCCTTCCGATCAACCTGCTCACCATTACACCTCGGCAGAGCGTGGTGGAGCAGGATCAGGAGTACGGCGCTGAGCTCTACGCCCGCAACCCGGATCTGTGCTGCCGACTTCGCAAGGTCGAGCCGCTGGCCGAGGCACTCGCGTCGTACGACGCGTGGGCGACCGGACTTCGGCGAGCCGAGACCCGCAACCGGGTGATCGCCCCCGTGATCGGCTGGGACGCCAGCAAGCACAAGGTGAAAGTCTCGCCACTGGCCCGCTGGAGCGACGCCCAGGTGGAGCGCTACGTGGCCGAACACGGCGTATTGGTCAATCCACTCACCTATGACGGCTATCCCTCGATCGGGTGCCAGCCCTGCACCCGCAGGGTCGCCCCCGGAGAAGACCCGCGCAGCGGACGCTGGGCGGGCACAGGCAAGACCGAATGCGGGATCCACCGATGACCACCGACCGCGTCACACAACGAGCACCACAAGGAGGCCGACTATGACCGCACCGGCCCTGATTGCACTCGCCCACGGCAGCCGGGATCCCCGCTCCAAGGCCACCATTGAAGAACTGATCGCGCAGGTTCGCCATCTGCGACCGGACCTGATCATCGAGACTGCCTACCTCGATCACGCCAAGCCTGGGTTCGACACGGTCGTGGATCGACTCAGGCGCAGGGGCGTGGACGAGATCGTGGTCGTACCTCTCTTGCTCAGCGAGGCCTACCACGCCCGCGTCGACGTACCTGCCGCGATCGAGGCGGCGAGCGCCCGGCACGACGGCTTGCTGATTCGCGCATCTCAAGTGTTGGGGCTGGAGCAAGTGCTGCTCCAGGTGCTCGACCACCGACTGCGCAGTGCCCTAGCCAACGGGCGGGTCCGGGAGTTGGACGCCTTGGTGCTCGCTGGAACCGGGTCTTCGGATTCACTGGCTAACCAGGCAGTGACCCGACTGGCACGAGTCTGGGGCGCGCACCACAAACTTCCGGTGATGGCTGCCTTCGCCTCCACGGTGCCGCCAGCCACCGGAGAGGCGGTCCGCGCCTTCCGTGCCCAGGGCAAGCGCCACATCGCGGTCGGTTCGCTCTTCTTGGCGCCCGGGCGCCTGCACGACCGAGCCGGTGAACTGGCGCTCGAGGCGGGTGCGATCGCGGTCTCTGCACCACTAGGCGCTCACCCACTGATCGCCGAGCTCGTGCTGGCGCGCTACTTGGTCGGTGCCGTCGAACTGGTCCCGGTGTAGCACAACGCCCTGGAGTTCAGCGAACCTGCCGGGTCACCAAACCAGCCAATGTGGCCGCCGGGTCGGTGGTCGTGCCGCCATGCACCGGCCCGGGGCGTACGACGGTCGAACGCGGCGCCTTGAGGAATCCAAATCGGGTGCCAAGGTCGGCTTGAGCAACCTCGCCCACCTCTAGGTCACCTGCGCAGACTCGTTGAGCAAAGGCCAAACCGTGGCAGACCGAGTCGACGTCGAGGTCCGGGGCAAAGGCCCTCAGTCGCCCTCGATCGACCTCCCACGCCAGATCAAGGAACTCAGCCGCTTGGCAGTAGAGCACAACGCCGACGTTGACGAACTCCTCGCGGTCAGCACGGGGCACACACCGCAACACGACGTACTGGTAGGGCATCATCGCCGTGTGCTCGGGCTTCACAGCCATGGCCGCTCCCCGTCGCGGCGGGCCACTAAGTGCTCGACATAGGCGGCGTGGTGGTCGGTCCACGACGCCGGCACACGAGCTACGGCGGCAGCGAGCGCCTCGTCGGAGAGCAGTGCCGCACACTCGGCATCGACCACAGCGGCATCGGCGTGCTCGAAGACGTGCTGACGCGCGTCGTACGCCGAGGCTGCAAAACGCTTCGGCGAACCTGCTTGGTCTCCCCAGCCGTGATGGAAGATCAAACTCGCGCCGTGGTCGATCAGCCAGAGCCGACCGGGGGTAGCGGGCGTCGACCACCACAGCAGGTTGGGGTTGCGCCAGGTGCGGTCGACATTGCCGACAAAACCGTCGAGCCAGCGCACTTTGGCCTTGGTCTGTGCGTCGACGATGGTGGTGGTGTCAAAACCGAACGATCCAGGCAAGAAGTCCACCCCGAGGTTGCTGCCGACACTGGCGGTGAGTAGGTCTTGGACCTCTTCATCGGCCTCATAGCGGGCGATATCGGCGCTGAGTTCCAATTCGACCAACCGAGGTGTGGCCAGGCCAAGCGTCTCGGCGAGACCAGCCACGATCACCTCGGCGACCAACACCTTGATCCCTTGTCCGGCACCGCGAAACTTGCAGACATAGGTGCCCAGGTCATTGCCTTCTACGATGCCTGGCAGCGACCCCCCTTCTCGAAGTGGCGTGACATAGCGAGTCACTCCGACCCTCTGCAGGCTCACGCGGGCGGGGCCTCCTCAGCCAGGCGTTGCTTCTGCTCCGCCACATCGAACGACGGCGTCGGCCACTCGAGGTCCATCGCTCGAAGGTGTTCGAGTAGCAGCGTCGTGATCGCCCAGTTGCGATACCACTTGCGATTGGCCGGGACCACAAACCATGGCGCTGTCTCGGTGTTGCAACGGTTGAGCGCGATCTCATAGGCCTCTTGGTAGGCCGGCCACAGGGCCCGCTCGTCAAGATCGCCAGGCTTGAATTTCCATTGCTTGGTCGGGTCGGCCAGCCGAGCCAGAAGGCGTTCCTTCTGCTCATCGGCGCTGATGTGCAGCATGCACTTCACGATCGTGGTGCCTGCGGCCACCTGAGCGGCCTCCCACTCGTTGATCGCCTCGTAGCGACGCTCGATCTCCTCAGGGGCGGCCAACTCGTGCACCCGCACCACCAACACGTCCTCGTAGTGGGAGCGGTCGAAGATGCCGATTTCGCCAGCGGCCGGGACCTCCTTGTCGATCCGCCACAAGAAGTCGTGGGACAACTCCTCCTTAGTCGGCTTCTTAAACGACTTGAGTCGAATCCCCCCTGGGTTCATCGCCCCCACGACGTGGCTCAGGACGCCACCCTTGCCCGAGGTGTCCATGCCTTGGATCACCAGCAGGAGTCTGCGCTCGTCTCCGACATATCCATTGGCAAACAGGCGTTCTTGTAGCTCGGCCAGTTCGGCGGTCAGTTTGGGGGCTTCCCTGGCTGCTGAGTCCTTGTCGCCGTCGTACCCCGGATGTCCGTTGGGGTCGATGTGGGACAAGTCGACAGGGGCGGCCGGGGCGCGGAGCAGATCGCTCAGAGAGTGGCTCATGGGCCGAGTATGGCCGATCTGTGACAGGCTCGGGGTTATGGATCTGCCGGTGCTGCCTCCTGTGTTGCCGATGCTGGCCAAGTCGGTGGCATCCGTGCCGCGCACGCCGGGCTATCTCTTCGAACCGAAGTGGGACGGCTTTCGCTGCCTGGTCTTCAAGGACGGCGACGAGGTCGAGTTGGCCTCGCGCAACACCAAGCCGCTGACGAGGTACTTCCCCGAAGTGGTCGCCGCGATGGTGGCCTGCCTCCCAGCGCGCTGTGTGCTCGACGGTGAGATCTTCGTCGCAGTCGACGGTCGATTGGAGTTCGAAGTTCTCCAGGAGCGCATTCATCCGGCGGCGTCGCGGATTGCGATGTTGTCGGAGAAGACACCAGCGCAGTACGTCGCCTTTGATCTGCTCGCGATCGATGACGAATCCTTGCTGGCGCTGCCGTTCGAGCAACGTCGCGCGCGCCTTGAGCAGGCGCTAGGTCACCTCGATGGGCCGATTCACCTGACCCGCACGACGACTGACCCCGACAAGGCTGCGCGCTGGTTTGAGAAGTTCGAAGGTGCCGGGCTTGATGGGGTGATGGCCAAGCCCTTGGCTGCAGCCTACGAACCCAACAAACGCTCGATGCTCAAGATCAAGCATCAGCGCACTGCCGATGTCGTGCTGGCCGGATACCGCCTCCACAAGACCTCGACACCGGAGCAGCCCCTGCTCGGCTCCCTCCTCCTTGGCTTGTACGACGACAGCGGCGCCCTCCAACACATCGGGGTCAGCGCTTCGTTCACCGCCAAGCGCCGCGCCGAACTGATCGACGAACTCAAACCCTTGGAATGTCGGCTGGATGAGCATCCCTGGGGGGCGTGGGCGGAGTGGGCAGTGGCCAACCCCGACCGCGTTCCGGGGACCCAGAGTCGATGGAGCGCAGGCAAGGATCTGTCATTCATTCCGCTCCGGCCCGACGTCGTGCTCGAAGTCGGCTACGACCACATGGAGGGTCGACGGTTTCGGCACACGGCACAGTTCAAGCGCTGGCGACCCGACCGCGACCCGGCTAGTTGTGGCTATGCGCAACTCGACGAGCCGGTCTCCTACGATCTCAGTGACGTCTTCGAAGGCGGGAGAAAGCCATGACCTACCCAGTAGTGCTCCTCGTCGAGCAACCCCTGACCACCCTGGATGCCGAGCAAATTTTGAGTCTGCACTCAGGTGTCGACGGGGGCGCGAACTACATCGTGTTGCTGCCCGTCGAGGATGCAGCGGGCCGAGTTGAGGCAGCCATGGGCGCCCTCGGCAGCGGTGAACTGGTCGCCCCGATGGCGCTGGATGCCCAGGAGTTCGACGAATTGCAGCACGAACTCATGGAGCAAGCCCGCGCCGATCTGGCCAGCAGCCTGGCCACCATGCGCGCAGCCGGCGGCGTGGCCGAGGGACAGGTGGTCACCGCGGACCCGGTCAATGCCCTCGTGGAGGCGGTCGGCGCTGCCGGGGCGGCCGAGGCGATCGTGTTGACCCGTCCGCATGTGGTGGCTGAGTTCTTCCATGTCGACTGGACCTCTCAGGCCCGCCGTCGTCTCGGGGTGCCGGTGTTGCACCTGTTGGCCCACGAAACCTTCGACGAGCAGGCCGGCCAAGGCGAAGGCATCTCGGGGTTCTAGGGGCTAGTCGGCGATCCGGTTTCCGTCTTCGTCCCAGTGAGCCGCAACCTTCTTGCTGGGCTGCACCCGCGGAGGCTCGCCCGGCATCTTCGGGTGGTCAGGTGGGAAGTTGAGTTCGACCGGGTTCTGCTCCCACAGATCCAGCAGAGGTTGCAGCGAATGGGCCACCTGGTCGATGTCGGCCCAGGCATCGCCGTACTCCTGAAGGCGGGCGGGCACCGTGGTCAGGTTCAGGTCCCTCGGATCTGGGCACGCGGCCAGATCTTCCCAACTCAGTGGCGTGGACACCGGGGCGCCTGGGATCGGACGCAGGGAGTAGGCGCTGGCGATCGTGCGATCGCGGCAGTTCTGGTTGTAGTCGACAAAAATCCGCTGGCCGCGTTGTTCCTTCCACCATGCGGTGGTGACCCCGTCGTCGCGTTTCTCCAATTCGCGACCAAAGGCAATCGCGGCATGCCGCACGTCGAGGAACTCCCAATGTGGCTCGATCCGGACGAACACGTGCACACCACGGTTGCCTGAGGTCTTGCAATAGCCGGTCATCCCCAGATCGGTGAGCAACTCGCGGGCCACACCAGCCACGCGCACGGCGTCGCGAAAGTCGGTGCCTGGCTGTGGGTCGAGATCGATTCGAAGTTCGTCAGGGCGGTCGACATCCATGCTGCGCACCGGCCAGGGGTGAAAGGTGAGTGTGCCCATCTGGGCCGCCCACACCGGCGTGGCCAAGGTCGTGGGGAGCATCTCGTCGGCGGTTCGACCCGACGGGAAGGTGATCCGGGCGGTTTCGACGTACGCCGGGGCGCCCTTGGGCAATCGCTTCTGATAGAACGCATCGGCTTCGCGGTCGAAGGGTCCAGTGGCTAGGCGCATCCCCTCACGGACTCCCTGGGGCCAGCGCTCCAACGCCGTAGGCCGGCCGCGTAGAGCACGCATCAACCCCTCGCCCACGTCGGCGAAATACTGCGCGACCTGCAGTTTGGTGATCGCCGGAGTGCGGTCGGTTGCCTCATAGATCACCCGATCAGGTGAGGAGATCCGGACCTCGACGCCATCAGCTTCGACCACCGCGTCTGCCATCAGGAGACCTTGATCAGCAGTTTGCCGGTGTAGTCACCACGCAAGAGTCCGGCAAAGGCCGCGGGAGCGTTGTCGAGTCCCTCGACCACGTCCTCTCGATAGCGCAGGCGCCCCTCGGCGATCCACTGCGGCATCTCGGTGAGGAAGTCGGTCTGCTTGGCCACCTTGACCGTGTCGACGATGAAGCCCTGCACCAAGATGCTGCGGGTCAGCACCTTGGACAGGAACGCTGGCAAGCGATCCGGTCCTGGCGGAGGTGCGGTGTCGTTGTAGTTGGCGACCAGGCCGCACAGGGCAACCCGGGCACCGACATTGAGACGTCGTTCGACCGCGCTGAAGACCTGGCCGCCGACGTTTTCGAAGTCGACGTCGATCCCATCGGGAGTGGCTGCCTTCAACTGCTCGGCAAAGTCTGGAGCCCTGTGGTCGATCGCGACATCGAAGCCGAACTCCTCGGTCAGCACCCGGCACTTCTCCGGCCCTCCGGCGATTCCGACCGCTCGGGCACCTTTGATCCGGGCGATCTGCCCGACTGCACTGCCTACCGGACCGGTCGCCGCGGCCACCACTACGGTTTCGCCCGGTTGGGGCCGACCGATCTCCAGCAGTCCCCAATAGGCGGTCATGCCCGGCATCCCCAAGACCCCCAGTGCCGTGGTCACAGGTGCGTGGTCGGGGTCGATCCGTCGTACCTGACGGCCCTGCTCGATGGCGTAGGTCTGCCAACCTGAGTACGACAGCACCCAGTCGCCTTCGCTCAGTCCGTCGTACCGGCTCTGCAGGACCTGGGCGACGGTGCTCCCGACCATCACCTCGCCGATCTCGACGGGAGCGGCGTAGGACTTGGCTGTCGACAGCCGCCCGCGCATGTAGGGGTCAAGGGAGAGCCAACGAACTGCGAGCAACACCTCCCCCTCGGCCAATTCGCGCAGATCGCTGTGGGCAACCGTGAAGGTCGACTGGTCAGGGGCACCGACCGGGCGCTGGGCCAGTCGGATCTGGGTGTTGCGCATAAGGGCCACCCTAGGTGTGCGGCAGTAGCGTGACGCCATGGCCTACGAGGTGGAGAAGACCGACGAGCAGTGGCGAGCAGAGCTGAGTGCCGACGAATACCGCGTGCTTCGGCAGGCTGGGACCGAGCGCGCGTTCACCGGTGAATACACCGACACCGAGACCACCGGTGTCTATCGCTGCCGCGCCTGCTCGTCCGAACTTTTCCGCTCCGATGAGAAGTTCCACTCTGGCTGCGGTTGGCCCTCGTTCTGGGCTCCGCTGGCTGAAGGGCGAGTCGAATACATCGAAGATCACTCCCATGGCATGAAGCGGGTCGAGGTGCGTTGCGCTGCTTGCGGCTCACACCTTGGCCACGTCTTCGGCGATGGCTATGGGACGCCGACCGGACAGCGCTACTGCATCAACTCGATCAGCCTCACCTTGGAGCCTGCTGAGCACTGATCGAACCCAACTACCGGGCGCGTCGGCGAACAACCGGGCGGCTCGGCCGAACAACTGGGCGGCTCGGCGGAACAACCGGGCGCGTCGGCCGAACAACCGGGCGGCTCGGCGGAACAACCGGGCGCGTCGGCCGAACAACCGGGCGGCTCGGCGATTAGGGGTAGAGGTTGACCAGAGTGGTGAGGTCGAGGCGGCGACCGGTGTAGAACGGCGTCTCCTCGCGCACGTGGCGGCGGGCGCCTGAGCCACGCAGGTGGCGCATCAGATCGACGATGCGGTCCAGTTCGTCGCACTCGAAGGCGAGAATCCACTCGTAGTCCCCGAGGGCAAAAGACGCCACCGTGTTGGCGCGCACATCGGCATAGTCGCGGCCCATCTGGCCGTGTTCGGCGAGCAGGTGGCGGCGCTCCTTGTCGTCCATGAGGTACCACTCATAGGAGCGCACGAACGGATACACACAGATGTGCGCCCGTGCCTCCTCATCGGCCAAGAAGGCCGGCACGTGGGACTTGTTGAATTCCGCTGGTCGGTGCAGCGCCAACTGAGACCAGACTGGGGTGAACCGTGCGCCGAACGTCGTACGACGGAAGCCGTTGTAGGCGTCTTGCAATTCCTCAGACGTGGCCGCGTGCCACCAGATCATCAGATCGGCATCGCCCCGCAGCCCGGAGACGTCATAGAGGCCACGCACCACCACGTCGCGCTCGGCCAATCCGGCCAAGAACTGCTCCACCTCAGCCGTCTCGGCCCCGCGGTCGGCGTCGCCGAGGGTGCGGTCCAGACGAAACACCGACCACATCGCATAGCGGATGGTGGAGTTGATTTCTTTGAGTCGCGCGCCTTGGGGTTTGCTCATGGGTCCAGTCTCCCAAGTGGCCCCCGAGCCGCCGAAGCCAGGTCAGCCCGTGATCTGGCTCGCGGCCGTTTGCGCCGACGCCACGCAGGCCGCGATGCCGACCCCGTCATAGGCAGCACCGCAGACGGCGAGGCCAGGGACAGCGGCCACGTCTCGACGTACGGCGGCGACCCGGTCAAGGTGACCGACCGCGTATTGCGGCAGTCCGCCCAGCCAACGCTGGACGTGACTGTCGACTGGTCGAACCGAGAGTCCAATCGCGTCGGCCAGGTCGGCTAGCACGAGATCCACGATGTCGCGGTCGGTGCGCTGCAACACGGCGTCGTCGCGGTAGCGACCGACGGAGGCGCGCAACACTCGGACACCCCCCGGATCTCCCGCCACACGCACCCAGTCCCACTTGTTGGCCGCAAAGGTCGCCGCCTTGACCTGGCGCCCGTCCACGGCCGGAGTGAGGAAGCCCGAGCCAGGGATGGCCGGGAGATCACGCGCCGCGAACGCCAGCGTGACCACGGCCATCGACGCAGTATCGATGCGGTCCAACTCATGCGCGGCACGGGTCGCGATCGGTTGCAGCAGATGAGCGGCGCTCGCCGGCGGCACCGCGAGTACGACGGCATCGGCGGCCAACGCCTCCAACTCGGCGCCCTGACGGAGGTGAACGGTCCATTCATCGGACCCACGCACCAACGACACCACTGTGGTGCGCAGACGCACTTCGGCACCACTGGCCTCCGCGACGGCGTCGGGCAACCGACCCATCCCACCTGAGATGCCAGCGAAGACCGGGATCCCCCCTGTGGGTCGCGATACCGACGCAGCGGCAATCTGAGTCAACGTGCGTTGGCCATCGATAGCAGCGGCCAGTTGGGGCACAGTCGCCCGCAACGACAACTCCCGCGCATAGCCGGCATAGACACCGCCCAACAACGGCTCGACAAGCCGGTCGACGACTTCTTTGCCGAAGCGCTCCTCGACCAACCCACCGATGGAGACGTCCTCACCTTCGGCGAGCATGACCGGAGCCATCCGCGCTTCCAGACGGGCCCGTGCGATCCCCTTGGCCGACACGATCCCGGTCAAGGCCTGGGGGTCTCCAGGAACTCCCATCAGTGTGCGAGGCATCGGAGTGAGGGCACCCCGACACCAGAGGTTGGCCGCTGTGGTGGCCGGGTGCACGATGTCGTCGGTCAGCCCGACGGCTCGGGTGAGGGCGACCGCCTCGGGACGCAGATTGAGCATGGCTTCAGCGCCCACGTCGACGATGACGCCGCCGACCTCTGCCCGAGCAAGCTTGCCGCCTAGATGAGCGCCCGACTCAACCAGAGTCACCCGCCACCCGGCTCCGCTCAGGGCGTGGGCAGCCGTGACTCCGGAGATGCCGCCACCGATCACGACCGCGTGTTTCATCGCCGGCTGGCCTCATGCACATAGTCGGTCAAGCGGGCCAACTGGTCGGGGTTGGTCGAGGGAATCACGCCGTGGCCGAGGTTGAAGATGTGGCCCTTGGCGGCCCGGCCGGCATCGATGATCTCGGCGGCCCTGGCCAGCATGATCTCTGTAGGTGCGAAGACCATCGTGGGATCGAGATTGCCTTGCACGGCTCGATCGCCCGCCCGGCGAATCCCTTCACTCAGCGGCACTCGCCAGTCAACGCCGACCACGTCAGCGCCCGCATCGCCCATCAGCCCGAGCAACTCGCCGGTGCCGACACCGAAGTGGATGCGCGGCACGTCGTACTCCGCAACGCTGGCCAGCACCGAGGCTGAATAGGGCTGGACGAACCTCTGATAGTCGGCCGGAGTCAGTGCCCCGGCCCAAGAGTCGAACAGTTGGATGGCCGACGCGCCAGCGCGGATCTGCACGCTGAGGTAGGCCGCCGCGATCCCGGCGATCTTGCGCATCAACGCCGCCCAGACATCCGGAGCCCCCAACATCAGCGCCTTGGTCTTGGCGTGCTCCTTCGAAGGTCCACCTTCGACCAAATAGGACGCCACCGTGAACGGAGCCCCGGCAAACCCGATCAGAGGGGTCGAGCCGAGTTCGGCGACAAGCTCGCCTACAGCGGCAGTGATGTAGGGAACGTGCTCGGGGGTCAAGTCGGGAATCGCTTCGACATCTGCCATCGTGCGCACCGGATTGGCGATCACCGGTCCGACCCCAGGAGCAATCTCCAAGTCGACACCCACTGCTTTGAGCGGCAGCACGATGTCGGAGAAGAAGATCGCGGCATCGACGCCATAACGACGCACGGGTTGGAGGGTGATCTCGACAATCATCTCCGGTCGCATGCAGGAGTCGAGCATGGTGACGCCCTCACGGATTTTGAGGTACTCCGGCAGGGAGCGCCCCGCTTGACGCATGAACCAGACCGGGGTGTGGGGCACCGGTTCGCCACGGGCTGCCTTCAAGAAGGCCGAGTTCTGCAGGAGCGTCCGGGAATCAGTCACCCCCAGATCTTCCCAGGTCAGGGCGGCGAGTCGTGACCCGGCCTCAGCGGGGCAGCCACCTACGCTGACCCCATGCCCGCACCTCAGGAGCGACGAGTGGACCCAGCCCAGATGCCGGAGGAGTTCCGGTTGGCGCTGCGTCAGATCGAAGCCGCCCGCGTGCGCCCCGAAGTGATCATCGAGGAAATGCCGGCCCCGCAGCGGATCGCTCCGTTTGCGGCTGCCATGAGCGCTGACCTAGTCATCGATGACGACGAACTCGGCGGCGGGCGTCTCGTCGTACTCCACGACCCGGCGGGCAACGACGCCTGGGGCGGAACCTTCCGTTGCGTGGCCTACGTGCGCGCTGACATAGAGCCGGAGATGGTCACCGACCAGATGCTGCTCGATGTCGGTTGGACCTGGCTTGATGAGGCACTGCACGGCACCCACGCCGACTACACGGCTGCATCGGGCACCGTGACCTGTGTGTCGTCGGCCAGTTTTGGTGGGCTCGCCAAGGACGAGCGTGAAGCCCAGATCGAACTCCGCGCATCGTGGACCCCCTCTGGTGACCTCGGCGCACACGTCCAGGCCTGGGCTGACCTCATGTGCCAGGCCGCTGGCCTGCCGCCAGTGCCTGAGGGCGTCGCCGTGCTCTCTCCCAAGGGCGTCCGTCGGCCGCGATGACCCAGCCTGAGGCACCGAATCAGGCGCCACCCGTCACCGAACCACTGCCCTTGCTCACCCTCAGCGACGGCATTCCCGAGGTCGTGGACACGACGCACGCGCTCGCCGCGGCCGTCTCAGCGTTGCGTACGGCAACCGGCCCGATCTCCATCGACGCAGAGCGCGCCAGCGGCTACCGCTACTCCGCCCGGGCCTATCTGATCCAGTTGCGCCGAGCCGGGGCTGGCACTCATCTGATCGACCCCAGCCGGATCGAGGACCTCAGCCCACTGGCAGAAACGCTGGCCGGCACCGAATGGATCCTGCATGCCGCCACGCAGGATCTGCCGTGCCTCAACGAAGTTGGCCTGGTCCCCACCGCCCTGTTCGACACTGAACTGGCCGCCCGACTGTTGGGCTATCCCCGGGTTGGCCTCGCCACGCTTGTCGAGGAGATCTGCGGCCTGCGCATGCGCAAGGAACACTCGGCTGCAGACTGGTCCACACGCCCGCTACCCCAGTCGTGGCTGGAGTACGCCGCTCTCGACGTTGAGGTCCTCGACGTGCTCCGGGAGCGACTGCACTCAGAACTGGAGGAGTCCGGCAAACTCGACTGGGCCACCCAAGAGTTCGAAGCACTATTGAGTTTCCGGCCCACGGTCCGGGTCGACCCCTGGCGTCGTACCTCCCAGATGCATCGCGTCCGCGGACGGCGCGGATTGGCCGCGGTCCGGGCTCTGTGGACCCTGCGCGATGAGTTAGCCCAAGAGCGTGACGTGACTCCGTCGTGGCTGCTACCCGACAGCGCGATCGTCGCCGCGGCCCAGGCTATGCCGACCTCGCGGGCCGCGCTGTTGGCTCTGCCGGCCTTCAAAGGCCGAGGTGTGCGTCGGCATGCGACCGAGTGGTTTGACGCAGTCGCGGGAGCCGCCCGTCTGCCCGAATCCGACCTACCCGCCTATCCGGCCAGAAGCGACGCTCCCCCACCGCCACGGGCCTGGGCAGACCGCAATCCTGAGGCGGCGGCGCGACTCGATCGGGCTCGGCCAGCAATCGCCGAACTCAGCGAGCGATTGCGGGTGCCGATCGAGAATCTGATGACGCCCGACACGGTCAGGCGAGTTTTGTGGGACCCGCCCACCGCCTCGACCGACGAACTGCCCTCAACTCTGGCTGAAGTGTTGCGCGGCTACGGAGCCCGTCAGTGGCAGATCGACTTGATCGCCCCCGTGCTGCTTTCAGCCATTACTGCTCAGGACGCTTCAGCAGTTCGACTGAGGCACGGTCGAACTCCCCCAGGGTGCGTCGCAGCGGACTGATCACCGGCTTGACCAGCAGTCGGGTGATCTCCGGTCGTGTTCGGCTGACCAGTTGATCCCACTGCGGTCCGGTGGGCATGGGCTGAATCGCTCGCATCTGGTCGGTGAAGGACAGACTGCCCACCGGGCTCATTCCGGCGGCTGCGAAATCTGCCGAGCGCAGCGCGGCCACGTTGGTCGGGACGGCGTAGCCGGTGGCTACCAGGCTCAGCGCCGACTTGGTGCTGGCTAGATCCGCCAAGAAGTCTGCGGCTGCCTCAGGCTGGCTACTGGATTTGCTCAAACAGAATCCAGTCATGGTGGCCACGGTGGCGTTCTTGGTGCGCCTGGGCATGGGCATGGCCCCGAAAGCGAAGCCTTCGTGGGCTCGAAGCACTGGGGTGAGCGAACGGTCGCCCACCAACATCGCTAGCCGCCCATCCACGAATCGCTGCACCGCACCACGCCGGGCCAACTGCTCCGGGGTGAAGGTGTAGCGCGGATTGCGCAGCAGGCGAAGGAGTGGGCGGAGCGCGACGATGGACTCCGGGGTGCTCAGCGTTGTGGTGGTCGGTGCTGTCACGTCGTCGACCAGCGATCCACCTCCGCCGAGCACAAACGGCGCCAAGTGCTGCAGGTCCTTGGGCACCTCGACCCCGCGGACCCGCGGCGTTGAAGCCTTGCGCGCGGCCTTGGCGAATTGATGGAAGCTCCAGCCGCTCTCGGCCGTGGGCGCCTCGCCGTCTGGCTCGGCAAGACGGTCCATCGGCACCAGGGCAGGGTTGTAATAGACCACCATCGGTGAGACCTCAGTGGGCAGGCACTGCAGGTGCGAATCTGCTGAGAAGGCTTCCAACGCGACCCGCTCGTAGCCATCACCGAAGTTGAGGCCCCGCGCGCCGAGGAGTTCATCGACTGGGGCGTTGACCCCGTCGGCGATCAACTGGCCGAGGTCGTCTCCGGTGATCATGAACAAGTCCGGCGCCGTGCCGGCCTGCGCAGACTCGCGATAGTGGGCCATAGCCGCATCGTGGTTGGAGAACTCCTGCAACGAGACTCGGATCTTCGGGTTGCGCTTGTTGAACTCCTTGGCGATGCCCCGATAGGCCTCTAGCACCGGCTCTGCGCCGTAGACCGAGACGGCGATCTTGGAGGGCTGCTGTGGCTCGGCAGAGGGCGAGGGGGTCTGATCCGCCGAGGGACCCCCTGTGCAACCGGCCAACAGCACACTGGCTACAACCGCGACTACTACGGCGGCCTTGCATCGCATCGCGGATAGTCCCTTCCTCATTTCGGCCACATTAGCTGCCCTGGGCGCCTGCATTCGATGACATCCACGTGAGCCTGCCCACCAGATGCGATGCAGGCAACACGTGCGGTCCTAGCCGTCGATTGCCGCCTCGCACGTAGCCTTGCGCTCGTGAGTCAGCGCCGAGCCCATCATCGACCGTCGCTTCCCGGGGGCCGCGCGTTCGATGAACTGGCCGGCGGTCCGGACCCGGTCGAAGTTGCCGAGGCTGCAGAACGCTGCGCCGAAGCACTCGTGCGCAGGTCAGGTCCCGACGACCAGGCAGTCGTGCAACGGTTGGTGCACTTAGCCGACACCGAGGGACTGGAGACGCTCGCCGAGTTGTGGGCCAAGACTCCCGCCGACACCATCGGCGGGTCCTTGTGGCGGCTCTATCTCCTGCGCGCTTTGGTGCACAACTCTCCCGAGCGTGCTGCGGCAGAGTTCGCGGCCGGGCGCTCCCGCGCGGGCGCAGCAGAAGTGGTGGCCGGGGTGGTGGATCCGCCCGGGCCTGACGAAGTACGCCGACTCGTCGACGAAATTCTGACCGGTGTCGCCACCGCAGACTTCGCCGATGCACTCTTTCGCGCCGCCGCATTTGCCCACGTGCTGGCCATCGGTCGCAGCCACCTTCACGAAGCCCCTCAGGAAGCAGGTCGGATCGCAACGTTGTCGGAGCAGCTGCTGCACGCTGGTCGACTCGAACTCGACGGGGACTTGGGGCCAGCCCGCTAAGGTGTGGCGTGCGTCGGACCGCGGTAGCCCCGGGTCCCACATATAGCCGCTGCGAGCGGCCACGCGCCGTGAGGCGCTCCCGGTCCGGCGCACCCAAACTTGTGAGGTGAGCGATGCGATTGCCCCGGATCCGTTTGGTCTGGCCGGTCTGGCCGCGGCTGAGTCGCCGCCTGTCTACACCGACCCCGGCTGCGGTCGAACCCCGCGTTGATCACCCTGGACTCGCGGATCCCGGCGAGGTGGTGTGGGCCTGGGTGCCCTATGAAGAAGATCCAAGCCAAGGCAAGGACCGACCGGTCGTCGTACTTGAACGCGACGGCGACGCAGTGCTGTGCCTGCCGATGACCTCCAAGGACCACGATCGCGACATGCTGCAAGAGGCCGCCGAAGGTCGGTTCTGGATGGACCTGGGCTCCGGTGATTGGGATGTCCACCGCCGCCCCTCGGAGGTTCGTCTAGATCGGGTGGTGCGCATCCCCGACTCCGGCGTACGACGAGAAGGCGGGCGGCTCGACCCGGAACTGTTTGCTCACGTCGTGGCCGCAGCCGCGAAGTACCGCTGACTCAGTGATCCAACAACGTGCGGATCCGTTGATCCGACACCTTGACTGGAGTGCCCAACCGCTGGGCCCACAACGACACGCGGTATTCCTCCAACAGCCAACGCACATCTCGCAACCGCGCGCCCATTGGCCTGCCCGGCGGCAAGGCGGCAACTTCGTCGAGCCATGCCTGCTGCACGGGCGCGATCTGGTCGAGTAGTTGACGATCGCGGGCGACCTGGGCCGATAACCGCTCGGCGCGCAATCGCACTGCCTTGAGATAGCGCGCATAGTGGTCCAGCGCAGGCCCGGCCGCGGCGATGAAGCCTGGGCCGATCAGCCGCGCGACCTGGGCGGCCATGTCGGTCCGAGCAGGAAGTTCGACCATCTCGGCGCGACCGCTGAGCAGGCGGTCGACCTCACGCCAGAGTTCGAGGACCGCTAGCACCCGACGCACAACTCCCATCGTGAGCTCGAGCAAATCCCCGGCTCGGGTGTTGCGCAGATGCGCGAAGGCATCCAGATCTTTCACCTGATCCAACTCCGGCCCATCCAAGGCGGCCAGGACGCAGTCGGCCAGCAGAGCTGCAACCGACGCGTACGGCGAGCCCGCGAGTGCCAACTTCTCGGCATTTGTCAGCCCGTCTTGAACCTGCCTGATCGGAGAAGGCAGGTTCAGAGCCAACAGCCGACGCACCCCCAGACGGTGACGTCCAGCCTGCTCGTCTTGACTCGAGGCGACGATCAGCGAGACCGAATCCCCGTCATCGTTCAGGCACGGATATCCGACCACCTCATGTCCAGCTCGAATCTGACGAAACGAATCCTCGATCTTGCCGAACTCCCAGGTGGTCGCCCCGCTGCGCGCCAACCCCGAGCCATGGGCCACTTCGGCGACCGCGGCCTCGAAAGAGGATCGCAGCGGAGCCTTCAACGCCTCCAAGTCCCGGCCAGTGGCCACCACGTCGCCTTGCGGGTCGAGGACTCTGAATCGGGGTCGCAGGTGCACAGGCACACTGGCGAAGTCCCATGTCTCAGGCGGAACGTAGACGCCGGTGCGGCCTCGCAAATAGCGCGACAGTGCGGCAGTCAGTGACTCCTCCCCCGGAGCCACGTCAGCCAAGAACTTCCGCGCCACATCCGGGACGGGCACGAAGTTGACCCGCAGTGACTTGGGCAAGGCCCGAATCAGCGCGATCACGAGTTCTTCGCGGACACCAGGGACCTGCCAACTGAAGTCCTCAGCAGTGACTTGATTGAGTGTTGCCACTGGGATGTCCACGGTGACTCCGTCGCGGGCATCGCCGGGTTCGAAGTGATAACTCAGCGGCATCGACCCGCTGCCGTGTGACCAGCGATCGGGATACTCAGCCACCAACGGTTGAGCGTCCTCGCGCACGAGCATCTGCTCGTCAAACGTGAGCAGATCGGGAGCTTTGCGCCGAGCCTGCTTCCACCAGGTGTCAAAGTGCGCGCCGCTGACCACGTCGTCTGGGATGCGCTCGGCATAGAAGTCGAAGAGCGTGCCTTCATCGACCACGATCCCGCGTCGCCGCGCCCGGTGCTCAAGCTCCTCTGCCCGCTCCAGCAGTCGACGGTTCTCTTCCATGAACCGATGGCGGGTGTGCCACTCCCCCTGCACCATGGCGTGACGGATGAAGAGTTCACGAGCTAGCGCGGGGTCGTGCTTGGCAAAGGCGGTCAGTCGCTGCGCGACCAGGGGTACGCCGTACAACGTGACCCGCTCGTAGGCCATCACCTGGGCACGCTTGCGTGACCAGTGCGGTTCGGAGTACTGCCGCTTCACCAGGTGAGCACCCAAGCGTTCGGCCCACGCGGGGTCGATCGCGGCCACTTGGCGACCCCAGAGGCGAGAGGTCTCGACCAATTCCCCAGCCATCACGAAGTCGGGTTGACGCCGAAACAGCGCAGAGCCGGGGAAGATCGAGAATCGCGCGTTGCGGGCGCCCACATACTCCTTGCGGCGCTCGTCCTTGAGTCCGACATGCGACAGCAAACCGCTGAGCAGGGCTTGGTGAATGGCGTCGGCATCAGGTAGATCGGCCGGGCGGCCCGGTTTGAGACCTACTTGGCGGGCGATCTGGCGGACTTGGGCCTCCAACTCCTGCCATTCCCGAATCCGCACATAGTTGAGGTGTTCGTCGCGGCACATCCGCCGGAACTTGCTGGAGGAGAGTTCGCTCTGCTGGGTGCGAATGTGTTGCCAGAGGTTGAGCCAACCCATGAAGTCCGAGCGCGGATCCTTGAATCGCGCGTGGAGTTGGTCGGCTCGAGCGCGATGCTCCTCGGGGCGCTCCCTCGGGTCTTGGATCGACAGCGCCGCCACGATCACGAGCACTTCGCGAAGGCAACCGAGCCGATCGGCCTCCACCACCATCCGCCCCATGCGCGGGTCGATCGGCAGTCGCGCCAAAGTGCGCCCCAAGCGGGTGATTCGGCCGGTCGCGTTGAGGGCGGAAAGCTCGTGGAGCACCTGCACACCGGCCTTCACGTTGCGAGAGTCCGGTGGGTCGACGAAGGGGAACTTGGCGACGTCGCCCAACCGCAAGGCGCTCATCTGCAAGATCACGCTGGCCAAGTTGGTGCGCAGGATTTCGGGCTCGGTGAACTCTGGCCGAGCGAGGAAATCGGCTTCGTCGTACAACCGCAGGCAGATGCCCGGGCCAACCCGTCCGCAGCGGCCGGCCCGCTGATTTGCCGAGGCTTGCGAGATCGGCTCGATCGGGAGTCGCTGCACTTTGGTACGCACCGAGTAGCGCGATATGCGGGCCAACCCGGTGTCGATCACGTAGCGGATCCCGGGGACCGTCAGTGAGGTTTCGGCCACGTTGGTGGCCAAGACCACTCGGCGGCGCTGATGGGACGCGAAGACGCGGTGCTGTTCGGCGGCGGAGAGTCGGGAGAACAGCGGGATGATGTCGAAGCCGCCCCGCGAATTTGCTGGACCCTCGGCTAGATGTTTGAGCGCGTCGGCGGTGTCGCGGATCTCCCGCTCGCCGGGCAAGAACACCAAGATGTCGCCGCTGCCCTCGGCACAGAGTTCGCGGACCCCAGCCACGATCGCCTCAGTCTGATCGCGTACGACGACCTCGCCGTCGTCGTCCAGATCATCAGGCAGCGTGGTCAGTGGCCGATAGCGAACCTCAACTGGATAGGTGCGCCCCGTGACCTCGACCACTGGAGCATTGCCGAAGTGTTCGGCAAATCTGGCCACGTCGATCGTGGCCGAGGTGATGATCACCTTGAGGTCTGGTCGCCTCGGCAGGAGGCGCTTGAGATAGCCCAAGATGAAGTCGATGTTGAGACTGCGCTCGTGGGCCTCGTCGATGATCAGTGTGTCGTAGCGACGCAGGTCGCGGTCGTGTTGGAGTTCGGCCAGCAAGATTCCGTCGGTCATCACCTTGATGCGGCTTTGTGCCGAAGTGTGGTCGGTGAATCGGACCTGATAACCCACCTCGGCCCCCATATCGACACCGAGTTCCTCCGCGAGGCGCTCGGCGACACTTCGCGCTGCGATCCGGCGTGGTTGGGTGTGTCCGATTCGGCGGCCGCCGGTGCCACGACCCAGTTCGAGACAGATCTTGGGCAACTGCGTGGTCTTGCCCGACCCGGTCTCTCCCGCCACGACGACCACTTGATGCGCCGACAACGCCGCGGCGATGTCGTCGCGGCGTTGGGAGACCGGAAGGTCGGCGGGATAGGTGATCTGCACAGCGGCGCCAGTCTGCCGCACGCGTGGTCGCCTCAGTTTGTCGGTGAGCGGCGCTCCCCGGGGGTTGCGCTGCGTCGTACTAGATCGTTGAGGAGGGCGGACCCGGTCTCGGCATCGTCGACGGTGACTGCAAAGGTCCGCCCACCGGTGAGGTCGACCGCGATTCCTTCGCCCAGTCTCAAGACAGCGGCCGCCTTGCGAAACAGTTTCAGGCTGCCGCGGTAGCCCCAGCCACCCCACGACCCTGGATTGATCCGGTCAGCGCGGGCTGAGCGAATCTCGGCCAATCCGATGCGTACGACGGGCCAATGCAGCGGCCCCCACGCCACAGTGAGCCCATGACGGTCCACGGTGGTGGTCAGCGAGGACATCACGACGCCGACGATCGCAACGACCACCCCGGCAAAGATCAGCACACCAGCGCCTTGCCAGGCTCCGGCGACAGTTGCTCCCAGACCAAGCGCGCCGAGCACCTTGGGCCAGCGCACCGACAGGCTGCGTTGCCACATCGCGATCTCGCTGTGCTGCAATCCCAGGCTTGGCGAGGTGTGCAGCGGACGCTCGTCGACCGCCCCACCGCTGTAGCGGGCCACCACCGAGGCAATCAGCAGTGGAAAGCCGATCACCCAGACCATGCCGAACAGTCCAGGCCCGTGTGCCGTCTGGGCGTCGGCAAGACCGTGTTGCGTCGCGATCGTCCACAGCGCGATGGTGGTAGGCAGCCAGGCGACGTACGTCAGTCCCCATAGCCACATCGCCCGAGCTGAGCGAGCCCCGATCCGCACGGCGATGCCAACGGCTAGACCGGCGGCAGTGACTGCGATCGAGAGCAGCAGCCAGAAGAAGACGTCGCGCTGGGCGAACCCGTCGGGTTGCCCATTGAGCGCGAAGTGGGTGGCCAGGGTGTCCGGCAGGTTGCCCCGACCCAACAGCACCCCCACTCCTCCCACCAACGACCCGACTAGTGCGGGTACGGCGGGGGCCATCCGCCTCCCTAGGTTTGCGTTCTGGGCAATTGGGTTGTGGGTATTTGTGTTCACAGCGACTCCTCCACCAAACGAGTGATTTCGTCGTCCTGCATTCCCAGCCTGCGCGCTTCTCGGATCAAGCCGCGCACGGTTTCGTGAACCTGGGCCACCCCGGGGTGATTGGCGATCACGCGCACCGAACGACCACGGCGCATGTCGACCAAGCCCTCGTCACGCAGTTCGGCGTATGCGGCTCGGACGGTGTGCATGTTGACGTCCAAAGCGCTGGCCAGGTCGCGCACCGTCGGCAGCAGGTCACCCGCGTTGAGGTCGCCTCGGCTAATCGCGCCACGCACAGATGCCGCGATCTGCGCGAAGAGCGGTTGCCCAGAGCTGGGATCAATGCGAACGAGCATAGTTCTAGTTATACCAGAACTATGCTCGAACTCGGGAACACGTTGATGGGGGCGGTCTAGTTGGTCGGGCTCGGGCTGATCGAGGGCGCTGGCACGGGGTTCTGCCCTTGGTCGGATCCCGGAGCCACTGCTGGCCCGCCCGGCTGACCGGGCCCGCCTGGCTGCCCCTGATCCCGGTCACCCCGGTGGTGCTCACCACGCCAGTCGCCGCGCATGCCCATTCGCTCCTGTTCGCCTCCGCGCGCGTGGCCTGCCGCCAGCCCCACCCCGGCGCCCAACAGCCCGCCGAGGAAGAGGCCGACAATCGCGGTTGCTGCAAGTGCCTTCCAGCCCCACAGGCGATCCAAGAACCTGCGACGCGGTGGTTCTCCGCCAGCAGGTGCCGCCGCGGCCACGGGGGGCACAGTGGCTACCGGAGGTGCGTCACTACGGGCAGCCAACTCCTCGGAGGTTGCGGCCTCGGGCGCTTCGGTAGCGTCCACAGCGGGCTCGCCCGCTGCGTCGAGTGGGTGGTCCGATCCAACTGCGGGCTCGGTTCCAGCAGAAGCTGCAACAGGCTCGCCCTGCGGCGTGATCGGTGCGGTCAGGTCGTCGTCGTTTGTGCTCATGCCCCAAACATTGCGGCGCCAAGCTGTGTCAATCCTGTGAGCACCACCAGCGTTGGCTGTCGAATCTTCACGGCACAGATTCCTGCCCTACACAGATCCCGGTCGGCATTGGGCAGGTCGGGCTGACCTCGTAGTCGCGGAGCCTCTGGCCGTCGTACTGCACATGGCAGTTTGCTACTTGACCTGGCAGATCTGCCGGGTCAAGTAGCAAAGTCACAAGTGAACTTGTGACTTTGTTCTGCCGCGGAAAACCAGCCCATCCACAGCAAACTCACAGCCTTCCCATAGCGCCGAAATGGCCCAGTAGTCCACTGTTGACCCATGTCTTCTGCCGGTGCCCGCCAGCCACAACTCACCCGCCCTGACGGCTCACCTCTGCGCGTGCTGGTGGTTGACGACGAGGCCAATATCGCCGAGTTGCTCCGGATGGCGTTGCGCTATGAGGGCTGGGACGTCGAGACGGCGCTGACTGGCTCCAAAGCGGTCAACATCGCCAAAGCGATTCGGCCCGACGCAGTCGTGCTCGACATGATGCTGCCCGACTTTGACGGCATGGAGGTCCTCTCCCGTCTGCGCGGCCACTTGCCCGACGTACCCGTGCTGTTTCTGACCGCTCGTGACTCCGTCGAGGATCGCATCGCCGGTCTCACCGCGGGTGGCGACGACTACGTGACCAAGCCCTTCTCACTCGAAGAGGTCGTGGCTCGCCTGCGCGGTCTGATGCGTCGCTCCGGTGCCAGCGATGCCACGTCCGACAACGTGCTCGTGGTCGGTGATCTGGTGATGGACGAGGACGCTCACGAAGTACGACGAGACGGCGAGCCGATCACCCTGACCGCCACCGAATTCGAGTTGCTGCGTTATCTGATGCGCAACCCCAAGCGAGTGCTGTCGAAGGCCCAGATCCTGGATCGGGTGTGGAACTACGACTTCGGTGGCCAGGCCAACGTGGTCGAGCTCTACATCTCCTACCTTCGCAAGAAGATCGATGCTGGCCGCGAGCCGATGATCCACACCATGCGAGGCGCGGGATATGTCTTGAAGCCGGTGGAGTGATGCGCCTCGTCCCGCGCACACTCACGTGGCGTCTGGTGATGACCGCAGTGGCCTTGGTCGCCGCGGTTTCGGTGTTGCTGGCTGCGGTCACCACCCTGGCGATGCGCGAATACCTCAACGCTCGTCTCGATGCCCAGGTGCTTGGGATCGCCCAACGAGGTGGCGAGGTGCCCGGACTCGCACCTCGCGCACGGCCGGGTGAGGAGCACAGCCGAGACGGCCACGACGCCGATGACTTCGGTCCGGGTCCCCGCGGATTCGGCACTCTGGTCGCCGACTTAACCCGCCGCAAGGGTGGCATCGTCAACGAAAGCGGCAACCCCACCGGCCTCACGGTCAAGGACTTCGACCAACTCAATCAAGTGCCGCGCGACGGCGCCGCCCACACGGTGCGTCTCAACCGCGGGGCCGACTACCGCGTCATCGTGGCCACCAGCGCCAACACAGGCAATCCAGTCGCCTTTGGTGTTCCCACCGACGAAGTCGATCGATCGATTGCCTTGCTGCTGGCGCTGTCGAGCGTCCTGGTCCTCTTCGGTGTTGGGCTGGCGGCGGTCGCCGGCACTGCTTTGGTACGTCGGCAACTCAAACCCCTTCGAGCCGTGGCCGGTACCGCCCACGATGTCTCGACTCTCCCCCTAGACAGCGGCGACCAATCCACCCAGGTCCGGGTGCCGACCGAATTCACCGACCCGGGCAACGAAGTCGGCCAGGTCGGATCAGCGCTCAACACGCTGCTGGACCACGTCGATGCGGCGCTGGCCGCGCGTCACCGCAGCGAGCAACAGGTGCGCCAGTTCGTCGCGGATGCCTCTCACGAGTTGCGCACACCACTGTCGACCATCCATGGCTACGCCGAGTTGTCCCGTCGTACTCCCGATGACGCGGCAGCCCTGAGCACGGCGATGACCAAGGTTGAAACCGAGGCCGATCGGATGTCCGCACTGGTCGAGGACCTTCTCCTGCTGGCTCGCCTGGACTCGGGCCGCCCCCTCGAACGGGCGACGGTCGATCTCACCCGGCTGCTTCTCGAAGCCTTGACCGACGCCCGTGTGGTCGCGCCTGAGCATCGATGGCGACTCGATCTGCCGGATCAGCCGATCACGGTGATCGGGGACGAGCAACGCCTCCATCAAGTGATCACCAACCTGACCAGCAACGCCCGACGGCATACTCCGGCAGGCACCACCGTCACCGTTGGCGCCACGACCACTCCTGAAGCGGTGTTGATTCGGGTGCACGACGACGGTCCCGGCATCTCACCTGAGCTCCAGCCGGTGATCTTCGAGCGATTCACTCGCGGTGACTCCTCCCGCACCCGGGCCTCGGGTGGCGCTGGACTTGGACTCTCGCTGGTCAAAGCGATCGTGGGCGCTCATGGTGGTCGGATCGAAGTCCGCAGCGCCCCTGGCGACACGACGTTCACGGTGATGTTGCCCCCGCAAGCCCCGTCCTGAATGACCCGGGCCCTCCTGAGTGTCAAACTAAACCGTGCCGTCTCACGCCCAATGGATCGCCTTCATCGTCGCCTCGATCCTCTTCATTCAAGTTCCTGGCCCTTCGCTGCTGTTCGCGATCGGGCGCGCACTGACCGTGGGCCGGCGCGATGCGCTGCTGTCGGTGGTCGGCAATGCACTGGGGATGACGCTGCAGGCCGCTCTGCTGTCAGTCGGGCTGGGCACCTTGGTGGCCACCAGTGCGACTGCCTTCACCGTGGTCAAACTGATCGGAGCCACCTACGTCATCTGGCTTGGTGTGCAAGCCATCCGACACCGCCACGATGCAGCCGAAGCGCTCAAGGACGCCACCAGCCCCACCCAGGATCGCCACCCAGTGCGCACCGGCTTCATCGTCGGCTCAACCAACCCCAAAACGATGGTGTTCTTTGCCGCCTTCTTGCCTCAGTTCGTCAATCCCACCGCTGGCCACCCAGTCGTGTGGACGGTGACCCTGGGTGCCCTTTTTGGTCTGCTCGCCGTCGTCTCCGACTCGCTCTGGACCCTGCTGGCCGCACAGGCGCGGCAGTGGTTCACCCGCCAACCAGAGCGGCTCAGCCACGTCAGCACCGCAGGTGGAGTGATGATGATGACGCTGGGCGCCGCCTTGCTCACCTCCTCAGCGGAGTAGTTCAGCACCGACAAGGAGCACCCCGTGCGCACGTTCACCGACGCAGTCGTCGCCATCACCGGAGCCGGTTCTGGCATTGGTCGTGCACTGGCTGTTGCGGCCAGTGCCAAAGGCGCCCGACTAGCCCTCTGCGACCTCAATGCCGAGGGCCTGGCCGCCACCATTGATCTGCTGCCGCGTTCGAGCGGTGTCACAAACGCGGTGGTCGATGTCGCCGATGTCAACCAGGTGCGCGCCTTCGCCGCCGACGTACGACGAGAGCACGGTCGGGTCAACGCCATCATCAACAACGCTGGGGTCAGCTACACCGGCCCGATCACCGAGGTCGACTACGCCGATCTGCACTGGCTGATCAACATCAACTTCTGGGGTGTGGTGCATGGCACCAAAGAGTTTCTGCCCCACCTGATCGACTCGGGCGACGGTCACATCGTCAACCTCTCCAGCTTGTTCGGACTAGTCGCAGTGCCCGGACAAAGTGGCTACAACGCTGCGAAGTTCGCCGTGCGGGGGTTCACCGAGTCGGTTCGCCAGGACTTGCTCGTGGCCGGGGCGCCAGTGCAGGTCACGTGCGTGCATCCAGGCGGAATCAAGACCGGAATCGCTCGACACGGGCGGGCTACCGCTGGCGAAGACCACGAGGCAAATTCGAGACTATTCGACGACCACCTGGCCCGACTGGAGCCCAGCGTGGCGGCCGACCAGATCCTGCGGGCGATGCTGCGCAATCAACCACGCCTTCTGATCGGTGCCGATGCCCGTGCGCTGCACCGCCTCGCCACTGTCTTAGGGCCGCGCTACCAGCGCCTCTTTGCTGCCCGAGCCAAAAGCATGCAGAACCGCCGCTGACCGACTAGTCGTTCGACAGATCCCGGATTCGCGCGATCCAGGACTCAGCCACTTCGGGGGCAAATGGGCCAGTCGCGGCCTCGACCGATCGTCGTACCCACTCCACGGCCTGCAGGGCTTCGGTCACGAAAATTTCCGGGTAGTGATGGCGGCGCTCGGCGAACTCGTCCTCATCATCGATCCACACGCGGCCGTGAGTCCCTTTGATTACGTCGAGGTCGAGGTCGATGACGTGCACATCGTCGGCCCCCCAGTCCGCACGCGAGGTGATGTCCACATAGCAGTCGAAGGGACGCAACGGATGGCGTCCATACATCGTCGCAGTCCACCATCGGTCTGCGGGCACCAAGACCACCTGGTCACATGTGGCCGCGAAGGCCAGCCCCGGGCGCGAGATCTGGGTCCCCGCAGTGACACCCAACCACCGGCCATGAGCATCATCGCCCAAGATGACTGCATCGAACTCCCAGTGCGGGAGGTCCGGCCATTTGCTGGTCAGCATCCGCACAGTCATCGGTGCGCCTCACACCGGCATCGGGATTCGGCCAATGCGCCACTCCTGATCACCATCCACCGGGATTCAGAGAGCGCCGCCACCCTCGCAGCGTATCCACGTGCGGGCTAGTGTGATGCACACACGTGCCGTAGCTCGGGGAGGAACTCCGCATGACCGAATCAAGTGGGGCGGTACCACTCACCCCACCCGACGCCACCCTCACTCTGACCGCACCTGAGCCACCCGTTGCGGTAGTCGAGACGCAGGCGCCCAAGATGGCACCGCAGGTCGCGGCTGAGGCAGTTCCGGGTCTGGACGCCAAGGTCGAGGGATTCATGGAGGCGCTCACCAAGGCGGCACCCAAGAGCCCGGAGTTCTCGGCCCAGGCCGAGAACGTTCGGACCATGGGTGACGCCGACATCCGGGCAGCCGCAGAGACCAGCAATCGAATGCTCAACCGACCGGTCAAGGCCCTCAAAGAGGGTGGCTTGGCCGAGGGCTCCATGGTTGGCAAGACGCTGCTGGAGTTGCGACGTACGGTCGAAGACCTCGACCCCAGCGGCGCCCACGGCACCCGCAAGTGGCTCGATTGGCTGCCCTTCGGTGACAAGGTGACTGACTACTTCCGGCGCTATCAGTCCGCCCAGAGCCAGCTCAACGCGATCTTGCACTCGTTGCGCAACGGCCAAGACGAACTCACCAAAGACAACGTGTCGCTCAACCTGGAGAAGACCAATCTCTGGGCGATCATGGGCCGCCTCAACCAATACATCTACATTGCCGAGCGGCTCGACACCCGCCTCACGGCCCGAATCGCTGAGCTACAACTCACCGATCCCGATGCAGCTACTGCGCTGTCGCAAGACGTGCTCTTCTACGTACGTCAGAAGCACCAAGACCTGCTCACTCAATTGGCGGTCTCGATTCAGAGCTATCTCGCCATCGACGTGATCATCAAGAACAACATCGAGTTGATCAAGGGCGTCGACCGCGCCTCCACCACCACCGTGTCGGCCTTGCGGACAGCGGTCATCGTGGCGCAGGCACTGGGCAACCAGAAGTTGGTTTTGGACCAGATCACCGCGCTCAACACGACGACGTCGGGGATGATCCAGCGCACCTCCGAGATGCTGCGCGACAACTCCGCCAAGATCCAGGAGCAGGCGGCGTCATCGACGATCGGCATGGAGCAACTGCAGGCGGCCTTCCACAACATCTACGCGACCATGGACTCCATCGACGAGTTCAAATTGAAGGCGCTGGACTCGATGGCGGCCACGATCGGCGTCTTGGAGACCGAGGTCGAGAAGTCGCGTTCCTACCTTGACCGCGTCCGCAGCCAGGATCAGCGGTCGGCGGCAGGCACCCTCGATCTTGGTGACCCTTCGGGTCTGCGTCGGTAGCCACGGGTGGGCATTCGCGACTGGTTCGGGCGGAGCAAGCCCAAACCGAGGGCCGAGGAGCGCCTCGTCCTGCGAGCACCTCCGACCGAGGCCGACATCATGGCCTCCCTGGAGGCAGTGGCTAGGACTACCCGCGCGGGCAACGCGCCCCCTGTGGTCACATCGCGGGTGATGCGGATCATCGGCACCATCGAGCAGACGCTGCCCCGCCTGCGGCAAATGGGCCTAGGCAGCATGGACTCCTATTCGGTGATGGCCACTGCCACTGACTACCTTCCAGAAGCAGTCGGCAGTTATCTGCGCCTCCCCCGCGACTGGGCCGACACCCGTCCGATCGACGGCTACAAGACCTCGCTGATGCTGCTGGTCGAGCAGTTGGACCTGCTCGCAGCCACGATGGACAAGATCTTCGACGCCGCTAACCGTGCTGACGCCCAAGCCCTGATCGCTCACGGCGAGTTCCTCAAGGCCAAGTTCGGTGTCTCCGACGACCTGGCCGCCGCCGGCCCACTGCCCACTCCCGACGAGCCACCCGTGGCTCCCCGCTCGAGTTTGGACCTCTAAATGACTCAGTTGGCCGCAGCCATTGCAGACCTCCTCGTGCTCGCCCACCAAGCAGGGATTGACGAAGACGTGGCCCGCGCCGAGGCCGAGGCGCTGGCGGCCACCGTTGCCGAACCTGCCACAGGTGCCTATGTGGACTGGGTCGCTCAGACTGGCGGTGGCCGCACCGCAGAAGACTTTGCCAATGCCGCGTCGCGCGGTCGCCGCTACCGCAACGCCCCTACCCCTTCGATGGCGGCACTGTCGTTGGCCAAACACCCACTGGCGCCTGCCTATGCCAAGGCGCTGTCAGAGGTCGCCACGGCCGCGTGCAGTCTCGGCGAGGAGACTGCCCGAGTGTTGGGCAATGCCACGACGGCGGCCGCAGCTCAACTCGGTGAGGCCGCCCCACCAGCCCAGCCCGCACCATCGGTCTCGTCCTCCCAACCGCCCCCGCCTGACCTAGAACAACGCGCTGGCGCGGTCTTGTCGTCCGTGCTCGGCCAACTCTCCGACGTACGCCGTCGGATCAGCGAACTCCGCAACGACCCCATGCTGCCCACCAACGGCTCATCCCTTGATCTAGGCGACGTCGATCCCCACGGCCCAGGCGCCTTCCCAGGGCTGACTGCTGGGTCGGCTCCGCACGAGGCGCCCTCACCGTCGACTGCACCCGACCCGGCCACGGCGAGCGCCCAGTCGACGACGACACAGACAGCAGAGTCACCCGAGGCCCCGACTCCGGCACCGCCGGAGCAGACGAAGTCCGTCGACGAATTGCTCTCCGAACTCGACGCCTTGGTCGGGCTCACCGAGGTCAAGGCTGAGATTCATCGCCAAGCAGCAATCCTGCGCGTTGAGGGAATGCGCGCCAAAGCGGGACTGAAGTCGCCCACGATCACCCGTCACCTGGTGTTCACCGGCAATCCAGGCACCGGCAAGACCACCGTGGCTCGCTTGGTCGCTGGCATCTACCGCGCCCTGGGACTGCTCTCCAAGGGGCATCTCGTTGAAGTTGACCGCTCCGAATTGGTGGCTGGCTATCTCGGCCAGACTGCGATCAAGACTGCCGAGATCGTCGCCAAAGCCGCTGGTGGGGTGCTGTTCATCGATGAGGCCTACTCGCTGGCGGGCGACCAATACGGCACCGAAGCCGTCGACACACTCGTCAAAGAGATGGAAGACCGGCGTGCCGACTTGGTCGTGATCGTGGCTGGCTATCCGGTGCCGATGGAGATCTTCATCGCGCAGAACCCCGGGTTGGCCAGCAGGTTCCGGACGACGCTGGAGTTCCCCGACTACACCGAGCCAGAGTTGCTGGAGATCTTCCACCAGATGGTCGCCGCGGCCGACTATGACGCGGGGCCCGACGTCGACGCGGCGTTGGAGCGGATCTTGGTCGAAACTCCACGCGGCCCTACTTTTGGCAACGCGCGGGCAGTTCGCAATCTGCTCGAAGCCGCCATCGGACGCCATGCCTGGCGACTGCGGGAGGTCAGCGAGCCGAGCGTGGCGCAATTGCGTGCCTTGCTGCCTGAGGACTTCGACCCCCAAGACGCCGCCGCAGAGTCTGGCCCAGAGACCGACTCAGAGAGCGACCCAGTGCTGGACCCAGCCACCCCGGTCGACGCTGCATCGGCTACCGATACCCCTGCGGAGGAGACCCCATGAGCGCAGTGAGTTCCGCCCCACCCCCGCCGCAACCGGCGGCTCAGCCCGGGCGGGCCCACCAGGCAGCAATCAACCCCCTGCCCGCAGCACTACCCAAATCACCACCTCTGGGCACCGGCAGCGAGGCGATCAACCGCGACACTCCAGCCCTGTTGCGCCGCTGGCAACTGATCGCCACGCTGGCTTGCTTGGCCTTTTCGATCCTGACCGGTGGTGGTCTGTTGATGGGCTGGCAGGCCAACCGCGATGCGGCCGCCGATGCCACTCAACTTCGCCGGGTCTATGACATCCAATCCGATCTGTTCCGCGCTGACTCTTTGGCCACCAACGCCTTCTTGGTGGGCGGCCTGGAACCACCCGCGCAGCGGGCGGCGTACGACGACGCGATCGGCCAAGTCAGCACTCTGATCGCCAGCGCGTCGGCCGCCCAAAGTGCCGACCGCAAGGCGCTGTCGGTGCTCAACGAACGGGTGCTCGCCTACGCCCAAGGCATCCAGCAGGCGCGCACCTACAACCGCCAGGGCCTCCCCGTGGGAGCGCAATACCTGCGCGAGTCCTCCGCCGCGCTACGAAGTGAGGTGCTTCCCGTTGCCGATGCCCTCGTGAAGGCCAATCAGCAGCGCACGCGGGCCGAACTCAACGGACATCACCCGATTCCGCTCGCGTTGATCGGGATCGGCACCCTGGCAGTGTTGTTCTGGATCAACCGCGAACTCGCGCTGGCGTTCCGCCGGCGGATCAATCTCGGCGTGGCTGGGGCTGCCACTGCGATTTTGGTCATCTCTGTGGCTGCCGTTGCGATATCGGCAAACCAGGATTCCCAGCACCAGTTCCTGCTCGACAACTCCTATGCCAAAGCGGTCAACGCCGCGGATGCCCGCACCGCAGGCAACGATGCGCGCTCCCAGGAGGCGTTGAAGTTGATTGCCCGCGGTGCGGTGAGCGAAGACCTGTGGGTCGCTGCTGCCGATCGAACCAGCACCAAACTCAATGCCGTTGATGACCTCAGCGTGCGCACTCCCTGGCAGCAATATGTGGATGGGCACACCAAGATCGTGACCCTGGACTCCGCTGGGAACTGGGATGGAGCCGTCCGCGAAGCGACGCGCACGGGCCAGGGGTCGGTCACCGCAGCCTTCGATGCCTTCGACAAGGCCGCCCGAGATCTGGCGACCACCTCGTTCGACGAGGTCACTGCCAAAGCCGGAGCACGCAATGGGCTGCAGTTCTTCTTGGCCGTGCTGAGCATCTTGGCTGGGCTGGTCGGAGCGGGCCTGGTGGCTTGGGGGATCGGACAGCGGCGGAGGGAGTTCGCATGATGCGGCGTACGACGGTGGGGTTGCTCCTCACAGCGCTTCTAGCCGGTTGCGGCTACTCCCCTACTCCGGTTCCGCCGCCGAGCGCCGCACCCAGCGCCTCGCCGCCGCCGCCCGCTGCACCAGTTGTCTGCGACAACCCACTGGCTTCCTACCGCCCTCTGGCCAGGCAGCCAAAGCCGGGCCAGATGCCAACTGGTTCGACCATGGCCGACATTCACAAACGTGGCCGCTTGATTGCCGGAGTGTCTGCTGACACCTATCTGCTGGCCGCGCGCAATCCGCTGACCGGCAAGATCGAAGGCTTCGACATCGACATGGTCAAAGCGGTGGCCAAAGCCATCTTCGGCGACGAGAACCGCTATCAACTCCGGGTGATCACCGCCGCCGATCGGATCCCCCTGCTGAAGTCAAAGCAGGTCGACATCGTGGCTCGCAACATGACCATGAACTGCGCTCGGTGGGTCGACATCGAGTTCTCGGCGGAGTACTACCGCTCCGGCCAGAAGTTGCTCGTGCGCAGAGGTTCCGGGATCAAGAGCATCGCCGATACTCGTGGGCAGCGCGTGTGTGCTCCGTCAGGCACCACGAGTTGGGACAACTTGAAGAAGTTGGCCCCTCAAGCGATCGCGGTCAGCGCGCCTAACCACACTGGTTGCTTGGTTCGCTTCCAACAGGGCGCCGTTGATGCCATCACCGGTGATGACACGGTCTTAGCGGGACTCGCGGCGCAAGACCCCTATGCCGACGTACTCCAAGGCAAGCCGCTGACCGCAGAGCCCTATGGGATCGGTGTGCCCAAGGGCGAGCGTGACATGGTGCGCTTCATCAACGGGGTGCTGGATGAGATTCGGCGCAACGGTGACTGGCAGCGTAGCTATGACCGTTGGCTGGCGCCGACGCTCGGCAAGGGCAGCGGTCAACCCAAACCCGACTATGGGCGGCAGCCGTGACCGTGCGTGCACCGGCAGCACCCGGACGGCTTGGCGAGGCACTCGACCCTACTCAGGTGCAGTCCTATTTGGCGGCGATGCAGGAGTGGCTGACCGCACGTCGCACCGAACTAGACGACCTCGACCAGGCTGCCCTCACCGCCCATCGCCAGGCGGACATGACCACCGATGTGATGCTGGCCATGTCGCTGTGGAAGGCAGTCTCAGATCGATTCGGCTTGATCATGGCGACCTGGGACGGTGGTCGGGTTGGAGTCAAGGAGCGCGAGCAATTGTCCTCACTGATCTGGGGACGTCTCGATGCCACCATGGACCCGGCGTTGAGTAGTTCGGGCATGGCGGTTTCGTTGCCAGAGGCGTGTCGGCTCTCCGATGCCATGACCGCCCAGTTGCGCGATCGGCTGGCCCTGGATCCCTCGACCGATGCGACGGCAGGCCGAGTGCGACAACTGCGGGCGTCGGTGGAGCGGGTGCGCGATCAGGTTGCGCTGGAGCCGTCGGGCACTCGCGCGGCGGCCGAGCAGCGGTTGCAGGAACTGCTCCGTCGGACCGCCGACGTGGTCGAACGCGCCGCTCGGGGTGCAGATGTCGGCGGCTTGCTCGGTCCCCTCGAAGCCGAAGTCGCCATCACCGAGCGTGACTTGATCGTGGGAAACGCCCAACGCAGAGCGGCTCGCGACCGTGTGCAGACCGCTCGCGAACTCCGAGCCGACCTCGACACCCGAGAGCAGGCCTTGACCAAGCTCGCCGACACCTGTGTAGCCACTGTCGACCCTGCGCCCCGCTATGCAGTTCCCGATGTCGATGCCCTCGGGCCGGTGCCCAACACCCCCGTAGAACTCGACAGATTCATGGTCCGGTTGCAGCGGGTTTCACAGGCGCTCACGCTCGCCCAACGGGAGTACTCAGACTGCCTGCAGACCCATACCGATCTGCTGGCTCGCCTTGACGGGTTCGTGGCCAAGGCGACATCACTCGGCGTCGTAGACCACCCTGACGTAGCCGCCGCAGCCACTTTGGCTCGCGACGTGCTTGACCGGCGACCTTGCCCGATCAAGGTGGCCGAGCAGGTGGTGCTCACCTATCAGACCTGGCTCACCTGGGCTGCTCGGACCATATCTGCGAAGGAGTCGGCATGATCTGCACCCAGCCTGGCTGCAACGGCAAGATCCTCGACGGCTACTGCGATGTCTGCGGAGCTCCCGCAGCCGCAGCGCCCACGATGTCACCTCCCACCGGCGCTCCGGTTGCGCCTCCTGGCGCCGGTGTCTCCGAAGGCGGTCCATGCCGCCAACCGGGTTGCTCGGGCACTGTGCGCGACGGCTACTGCGATGTCTGTGGCACTCCCGCGCGGACCGCCGCCCCTGAGGCTGCCCCGATCGGATCGAGGGAGCCCTCCGTGGCGACTGCCGCGGCAGTTGGCTCGGCGGCGATCGGGTCGTCCCGCGCTGGTGGCAGCGGCATCACTCGTCGCACTCGCACAGGGTCGGCACGGCTCCGCAGCGCTCGGCTAGGCGCGGGGATCACCACCATCCCCCCGGCTCCTGAGATTGACGCGGCTCAAGTGGTGATGAAGAAGGCCGAGGTCGCCGAAGACAAGCGGTTCTGCTCCTCCTGTGGCGCCGAGGTGGGCCGCGGTGTCGCTGGCAAACCCGGCCGGACCGAAGGCTTCTGCGCCAAGTGTCGCTCCCCGTTCAGCTTTGCGGCCAAGCTCAAACCAGGAGAACTTGTCGCCGGTCAGTACGAAGTGGCTGGAGCGCTTGCCCACGGTGGCATGGGCTGGATCTATCTGGCCCGCGACAAGAACGTCTCCAATCGCTGGGTGGTGCTCAAGGGCCTGCTCAACACCGGCGACCCGGACGCTCTGGCCGCTGCCATCGCTGAGCAGCAGTTCTTGGCCAGGGTCGAGCACCCCCTGATCGTCGAGATCTACAACTTCGTCACCCACGAGGGCGCTGGCTACATCGTGATGGAGTACGTCGGCGGCAAGTCGCTCAAACAGATCCTCAAAGACCGAATGGCCGCCAACGGTGGCACCTACGATCCGCTCCCGGTCGACCAAGCGCTGGCCTACATCTACGAAATCCTGCCGGCCTTTGCCTACTTGCATGATCTTGGTCTGGTCTATTGCGACTTCAAGCCCGACAACTTGATCCAGATCGGCGACGCGTTGAAGTTGATCGACCTTGGCGGCGTACGTCGAATCGACGATCAGGACTCAGCCATCTACGGCACCGTCGGCTATCAAGCGCCCGAAGTGGCCGAACATGGCGTGTCGGTGGCCTCTGACATCTACACCATCGGCCGCACACTGCTGGTGCTATGCATGGAGTTCCGCGGCTACCAGGGCACCTATCTGCACTCGCTCCCGCCAGTTGATCAGACGCCGTTGTTTCAGGAGCATGACTCGCTGCACTGGCTGATCGAGAAATGCTGTGCCAAGGACCCGGCCGACCGGTTTGCCTCAATCGACGAACTTCGCACCCAGTTGCTCGGTGTGTTGCGTGAGGTAGTCGCGCTGCGCACGCCGGGAACGGCTCTCACCTCCGCGAGTTCAGCACTGTTCCACTCCCCTGTGGTGGCCGGCGACGTGTTGGACTGGGCCACTCTGCCCACGCTTCGTGAAGACCCCACCGACCCACAGCACTCGTGGTTGGCTTCGTTGGCCGATAGCACCGTCAAAGACCGTCTCAATGACCTCGACAAGGCACCTGCTGACTCTCCCGAGGTCTTGATCAACAAGGCGATGGCGCGCCTACAACTCGGACATGTCGACAAAGCCAGCCAACTGGCTCAGCAACTGCTGACCGATGACCCCTGGGAGTGGCGCGCGCTTTGGTTGCAAGGTCTGGGTGACTTGCAGCGCTCTGACTTCGCGCAGGCCCAAGAGTCGTTCAACGCGGTCTATCGGCAGATTCCAGGCGAGTTGGCACCCAAACTCGCGCTGGCGCTGGCATGCGAGTTAGGCGGCCGCGGTGAGGTCGCCGAGGGGCTCTATATGACCTGCGCGCAGACCGACGCGACCTACGTCGCCCCGGCGGCCTTCGGCATCGCGCGCGTACGAGCCCACCGCGGTGACACCAAGGGCGCAGTCGAGGCGCTGGAGATGGTTCCCTCGACTGCCCGTGGCTACCCACAGAGCCGTCGCCTTCGAGCCACCGTGCTCTTGGAGGGCCATCACGGCAATGTGGCGGTGCTCGATCAGGCCATGCATTCCCTCGACACGGTGTCGATGGCCCCTGCCGAGAGAGCCACGCTGATCCAACGGATCCTGAGCACTGCGCTGCCCTTGGTGAAAGCCAACCCACCCAAGCGCGGCACCATGATCGGCACCTATCCGGCCACGGAGTCTGGCTTGCGCACCGGCATCGAGGACTCCTACCGAATCCTCGCGCGAGAGAGCACCGATCCCAACGAACGCATCCGATTGGTCAACCAAGCCAACGCCCAGCGCAATTGGAGTTTGACATGACGCCCCCCACACCGTGCCCCTCCTGTGGTGCGGAGATCGAAGCCGGAGCCAACTTCTGTGAGGCCTGTGGCGCGCAGTTGGGCGAGGTTGACGCAACTGCCGCCGCGGCCATCCCACACTCGGGGGCTGATGATCGACTCCCGATCAGTCGGCCAACCAGCAGGCCCCAGGCCACAGCACCTGTGCCACCTCCGGCGCCGCGCCCGTGCCGAGAATGCGGCGGCGAGGTGGCCGATGACGGCTACTGCGGCACCTGCGGTGCCAAGGCTCCCACCGAGCGTGAGCACTTCAGTGAGCAACCCGTCGCGCACGTTGCTGGCGTTTGTGACCGTGGCCGCTTGCACGATCGCAACGAAGATGCGATGGCGCTTGGACTCACCGATGACGGCGTCGTGCTCGTCGTCTGCGACGGCGTCTCCAGTTCTCAAGATTCTGACGTCGCCAGTCTCGCTGGCGCCCGGGCTGCTCGTGAGGTCTTGACGGCTCCGCTGCCCACAGGCATGGGCACAGACGCGGCCAAGATGGCGGCGGTGACAAAGGTGCTCAACGAAGCCGTCGCCGCGGCCAACGAGGCCGTGATCGCCAATACCGCCGCCGATTCGGCCAATCCGGCCTCGTCCACGTGCACGATCGTGGTGGTCGAGCCCACCTCCTCAGGGGCGACCCTGTGGCATGCCAATGTCGGTGATTCGAGAAGCTACTGGCTCCCCGATGCAGGCGACCCAGTCCAGTTGACCGTTGATGACTCTGGGGCGCAGCAGCAGATCGCTGCCGGGGTGAGTCGCGAGGTGGCGGAGTCCTCACCCGTTGCCCACGGGATCACCAAATGGCTCGGCCGCGACAGCCACGACCCCACGCCCACCATCGGCCGCGAGTCGGTCACCCAACCAGGGTGGACGTTGATTTGCTCTGACGGGCTGTGGAACTACGCCTCTGCGGCCGCCGCCCTACGCACCCAGGCTGATGCAGCCGGATTGAGTCCCACCGCAGACCCCCTCGTCGTGGCCGACGCGCTGGTCGCGTGGGCCAACGGTCAGGGTGGTCATGACAACATCACGGTGGCGCTGGCCCGCGTCGGCAACAATGAACCTGAGTCCGAATCCACGAGCACGACCCCCACGTCTGAGGAGGTGCCCACCGATGGCTGAGTTCCAAGCCGCGGTGTATCAAAACGAGTTCCTGCCCGATGGCGGGACCGACGTCAACGCGATTGTCACCGTGACCTGCACCAACGCTGGAGCGGCCGGGCAAGCTAGCGACGTAGAAGCCGGTGAAGTGATCATCATCGACAATTCGGGGTCGATGGGTGTGGCGGACATGGAGGCCGCCAAGAAGGCCGCGCAGGCAGCCCTGGGCGAGATCCTCGACGGCACCTGGTTTGCCGTGATTGCGGGCAACGGCGCTGCGTTTCTCGCCTACCCCCACGTCACCTCCGGTCCGGGCTTGGTGGAGATGAACGACCGGACTCGCCGTGAGGCGGCGCAAGCGATTGCGCATCTAACCTCCGGTGGTGGCACTGCGATTGGCACCTGGCTGGATCTAGCTGGCCAACTGTTCGCCTCAGTGCCGCAGGTCACCCAGCGGCACGCAATCTTGCTCACCGATGGGGAGAACAACGAGCAACCCGACGTGCTCGATGCTGCCGTCGCGCGCGCAAGCGGGGTTTTCCAGTGTGACTGCCGCGGCGTCGGGGTGGAATGGAAGGTCAGCGAGATTCGACGGATTGCCGAAGCCCTGCTCGGCACCGTCGACATCATCCCTGAGGCCAATCAGATGGCGACAGCCTTCCAAGAGATGATGCGCGCTGCGATGGCGCGTGGAGTGGCCAACGCGAGCCTGCGGGTCTGGGCTCCTCAGGGAGCCCAAGTTCAATTCGTCCGTCAGGTGTCTCCCACTGTTGAGGACCTCAGCGGCCGTCGTACGCCGGTCAACGAATTGACCGGTGACTATCCCACCGGCGCCTGGGCCGACGAATCTCGCGACTACCACGTCTGTGTCCGACTGCCTGCCAAAGCCGTAGGCCAGGAGCAATTGGCCGCCAGGGTGCAATTGGTGGTCGGTGGCCAGTCGGTGGCTCAGGGCTTGGTCAAGGCGAAGTGGTCGAGCGACTCAGAGTTGACGGCCCGGATCGACCAACACGTGGCCCACTACACCGGCCAAGCCGAACTGGCCCAAGCGATTCAAGAAGGATTGGCAGCCAAGGCTGCCGGAGATGAGGCCACTGCGACCACGAAGTTGGGCCGTGCGGTGGCGCTAGCGGCCGAGACGGGCAATGAAGAGGCCACCGCCAAACTCAAGAAGGTCGTCGAGATCGACAATGAGCGCGATGGCACTGTGCGGTTGAAGAAGGCAGTGGCGAAGGCTGACGAAATGGCGCTCGACACGGCCTCGACCAAGACGACACGGGTGAAGCGATGACGACCTGCCCAGCAGGACACGCCACAGAGTCCACCGACTACTGCGATGTCTGCGGCATTGCGATCACCAGTGCGGCGGCGCCGGTCCTGACCCCGCCAGAGCCTGCCCCCGCCGACGACACGAACTGCCCCCATTGCGGCAGCAGCAATCCGTCGGACGCGTTGTTCTGCGAAGCCTGTGGCTATGACTTCACCACGGGCACGCTGCCGCGCAGTCCAGCCGACACCGCCCCGATGGCCCCGATCAGCGACCCGATCCCACCGACGCCTGCACCCGCAGGCGAGACGCTGGCTGAATCGCTGCCCACACCGTGGGTGGTGGAGGTCTGGATCGACCCGGATTGGTACACCGATCAAGGTGCCAGCGATCCGCTCCCGTCGCCTGGATTGCCGGTCGTGGTCGCAGTCAAGAGCAGCTCGGTCTTGATCGGCCGGGCTTCTGCGTCGCGCAACATCGCTCCCGACATCGACCTCAGTGGTGACAGCGGAGTCAGCCGCCGACACGCTCAACTCACTACTGACGGGACCCGCTGGTTCATTGAAGACCTGGGATCGTCCAATGGAACCTACGTCGCCAGCACCTCAAGCCCCTTGCCCAAGACGCCGATCAGCACCGGACAGAAGCGCGAATTGGCCGCCGACGACCGAATCTTCCTAGGTGCGTGGACCAGACTGGTCTTGCGCGAGGCGCAACCAGGCGAAGTGAGCTAACTGCTAGGCAGCAGCAACCACGACCGCAGGAATCGGCTCCGTGGCAGCGATCCGCTCCGCGGTCAAATGGAGTACGTCGGAGAGTCGGACGTCCATGGCGTCACAAAGCGCCCCAAGGAGTTCGGACGATGCCTCTTTGTGGCCACGCTCGATCTCAGAGATATAGCCGAGGCTGACCCGGGCCGCTGACGAAACCTGGCGCAGGGTGAGTCCCCGCTGAATGCGCTCAGCGCGCAGCACCTCGCCCAGAGTGTGTCGCAGCAACGCGGCCATGCATCGCCTCCTTATCTGCGCACACGGTACCCCCCGACCCCTAGGTGGTTGCGTCAGGCTCCTCGTCGAGTCCCATCTCGATTGCGTAGCGCACCAAACCCACCTTGTTGTGCAGTTGTAGTTTGCGCAGCGTGTTTTGCACATGGTTCTGCACAGTGCGATGCGACAGGACCAACCGCTCCGCGATCTGCCGATATGACAACCCTTTGGCCACCAAACGGAGTACCTCGGTCTCACGTTCGGTGAGCAGAGGTGCATCAGGGTCGGGGGCAACTGAGAGACGGCGATACTCGCCGAGCACCAGCCCGGCCAGACCCGGAGTGAACACCGTGTCGCCTTCGGCGACCCGTCGTACGGCGTCGAGGAGATCGGCTTTGGAGGCCGACTTGATCAGATATCCGGTCGCCCCAGCCTTGACCGCTGCCAGCACGTCCTCGTGCTCACCAGAGGCCGACAGGATCAATACCCGCGCGGTCGGATCGCGACGGATGACTTCACGTGTGACCTCGACCCCTGATGGGGCCGGGATTTGCAGATCCAAGATCACGACTGCCGGCCGGACTGCCTCAAAACGCGCGACCGCCTCCGTGCCTGTGCTCGCCGTAGCGACCACCTCGTGCCCGTCTGCCTCAAGGTCTCGGGCGACGGCATCGCGCCACATCGGGTGGTCATCGACGACCATGACTCGCAAACTCATGGCGCCTCCTTGGGCACGTAGATCTCCCACTCCGTTCCCCCACCCGATCGGGTGGTCAACTCACAACGCCCACCCAGGTCGGCGATCCGCCCCTTGATCGATTCCGAGACACCCAGACGTCCTTCGGCGGCTGCGGCTTCCAGTCGGCCGTCGGCGATTCCGGGGCCCTCGTCGCGAACGCTGACTGAAACTTCGGCGCCCAGGTCCTCGACCAAGACCCAGGCTGTCGCTTGGGGACCAACGTGAGCGCTGACGTTGTCGAGGCAGGACCCCACGGCAGCAGTCAATTCCGTCACTCGCGCGTCCGGCATCGCGATGCTGGGCGCGGTGGTCGTGAGTTCGACGCGCGGATTGCCGCGGCGCGAGATTGCCGCCAGCGACTCCATCAGGTCACCCCGCCCATCGGCGGGTACTCCGGAAGCGTGGTCGCGCTGCACCAGCGAACGCAGGGCCTGCTCCTGAACAGCCGCCAAGCGGCCCAACTCGGCGAACTCTCCCCCTGCTGCGTTAGCAGTGCGTTGCACCAAGGCCAGCACCTGCAGAACTCCGTCATGCACGACCCGGGCCAACCGCACGCGCTCGGCCTCGGCCGCTGCCGCGCGCTCCGCGCGGGCTCGATCCCGGGCCATCTCGATCAATAGGCCAGCCAAGAAGCCGACGATCGGACCGCCGATCAGAAGCAGGAAGATGTTGGCGTAGTTGGTCTGAGTGAGCGTGGCACCCCGCACACCCACATCTGCCAGGGCTACAACAGCGGAGGCGATCAGACCGCCACGCCACTGCCAGTGCAGCGCCCAGGCAAAGACCACACCGGCTACCCAGAATCCTGGCAGCGTCGCCCTCATGTCGTCACCCTTGACCAGAGGGGACACTGCGATCGCAGCTAGGGTGAGGGCAAGGTCCGCGACCAAGAGCGGTGTCCTGCGCCAGCGCGGCGAGGAGTAGGCCACTAGTGCGATGCCGGTCCAAAGCGTGATGGCGAGTAGGACCAGCAGTCCGGCGGTGGGGTGGTCGAGATTGGCTCGTCGATACCAGCCCAGTCCCAGCGCGTTGAGCAACAGTGCGACACGGAGCACTGCGAGTGCTCGAAACATGGTGGATTCGACAGCAGCCGCAGGGTCGGCGGCGACGGGGGCTGAGCGGTCGACGTTAGCCATGCTCAGTCGAGGAGATGATCGGGGTCTGACTCAGACTCCTTGAGTTTGGCGGCCTGCTTGGCCGCCTCCTTGGCTGCCGCCTCCTCTTTGGCTGCCTCCTTGGCGGCGGCTCGGGCGGCTTCGGCTCGAGCGCGCTCCGCCTTTTTGGCTTCGTCCTTGGCCTTGGCGGCGTACTTGTCGACGTACTCCTGACCGGAGAGTTGCATGATCTCGTACATGATCTCGTCGGTGATCGAGCGCAAGATGTAGCGATCGTTCTCCAGGCCCTCATAGCGGCTGAAGTCCAAGGGCTTGCCGAACCGCACACGGGGCTGGGTGATCCGGCCGAACTTCTTGCCAGGCGGCGCGACCACGTCAGTGCCGACCACGGCCACCGGGATCACCGGCACTTTGGTCTCCAGGGCTAGGCGGGCGACCCCGGTCTTGCCGCGATAGAGGCGACCGTCGTGCGAGCGGGTGCCTTCAGGGTAGATGCCGAAGAGTTCACCATCGCCCAGAATCCGCTTAGCCGAGGCGAGTGCCCCTTCGGCAGCGCTGCCCGAAGTCCGGTCAATCGGCACCTGGCCGGAGCCGGAGAAGAACTTCTTCTGAAACCAGCCCTTGATCCCGGGTGAGGTGAAGTACTCCGCCTTAGCGACGAACGTGACCCGGCGAGTGATCGTCAGCGGCATGAAGAGCCAGTCAGCATAGGAGAGGTGATTGCTGGCCAGGATGGCTGGACCGACCTCGGGCACGTTCTCGACACCCGTCGCCTTCGGTCTAAAGACCATCTTGAGCAACGGGCCGATCGCGATCCATTTCAGGAACCAGTAGAACAACCGGTCCACACCTCCTGTCAGCAGGCGCAGCCTACCTAGCCACCGACCCCTCGCCTACCAGGCACTAGGACCGGCGTGGCAACATGCCTGAGTGACCTTGCCGCCGCCGGATCCGACAGGTGCGGACGACGAACGCGAGCGAGCGGCCCGTGAAGAGGCGCTGTGGCAGTCAATCGTGGCCAACTACGGAGCCCGCCCTGATATTCACGAGCAGGCACCCGTCCCGGCCTCACCAGGACCACACCACGAGGATCCGCAGGAGGCTCACTATGTCCCACCCGAACCCCCGCCGGTCACGCTGCCAAAGGGTCCCCGCCTGGTTGCTTGGGCCGGGGTGTTCGTCGTACCTCTGATCGGGATTGTGCTTGCAGTGCTGCAGTGGGCACCGCCCTCAGAGGCCATCTTGGGCCTGCTGTGCTGGTTTGTCGGTGGATTCGGTTATCTGGTCTGGCAGATGCCCAAGGCCCCTGAAGACGGCTGGGACGACGGCGCCCGCCTCTAGTTGTCCGTCACGTCATGCTGGTCGTCGAGCAGCGCCCAACGGGCGCGTACGACGAGACGACACCCCCCAAGCCGCACCAAGGCTTCGTCGCCCGCTCGTTCCACTCACTGCTCACCCACCACCGGACAACCGGTCGTCGAGCAGCGCCCAACGGGCGCGTACGACGAGACGACACCCCCCAAGCCGCACCAAGGCTTCGTCGCCCGCTCGTTCCACTCACTGCTCACCCACCACCGGACAGCCGGTCGTCGAGCAGCGCCCAACGGGCGCGTACGACCAGACGACACCCCCCACCACACCAAGGCTTCGTCGCCCGCTCGTTCCACTCACTGCTCCACCAGAGCAGGACAACACCGCAAGTGGGTCAGCCGACCAACGAGCGAGCCAGATCGGCTGCGCCGATCATCCCGGCCTCGGCTCGCAGACTGGCCGTGACAACGTCGGGCAGACGACGATGACCAGCACCGACGACCGTGTCCGACAGGGCCCGCCGGGCAGGTTCCAGCAGCAGTTCGCCCACAGCGCCAACGCCACCACCAACCACGATCACGGCCGGATCAAAGGCAGCCACGAGGTTGGCCAGTCCGATGCCGAGCCAGCGCCCAACATCGGTGTAGGCACCGCACGCCACTGGGTGGCCATCAGCGGCCGCTTCGGTCAACGGCGGGCCAGACAGATTGAGTCCGGCGGAGTTCGCGTAGCGAGCCAGGGCCTTGCCACTGGCGTACTGCTCCCAACACCCCCGCCGACCACACTCACACGGACGTCCGTCGGGCACCAACTGCATGTGGCCGAACTCCCCTGCCATGCCGTTCACGCCACGATAGGGGCGACCACGGATCAACAGACCGCCACCGATGCCCGTGCCCAAGGTGACCAGGACCACGTCTTCGATGCCGCGGGCGGCGCCGAATCGATGCTCGGCCCAAAGCGCCGCATTGGCGTCGTTATCGACAAAGACCGGCAGCCCAATCCGTTCGGCCAATCGCGCTCGCAGCGGCTCATCTCGCCAACTCAGGTGCGGGGCAAAGCGGACCAACTCGCCATTGGCGTCAACAAATCCCGCAGCCCCCACCCCCACCGCCTCCACAGCATGGGTCCCGCGCAGGTCATCGACGGCTTCGACAATCACGGTTTCGACGACACTGGGCTCAGTCGAGCGATGTGGAGTGTCTCGCCGTGCGCGAGCCAAGACGGTTCCGTCCGGGTCAACCACCGCGGCAGCCACTTTGGTGCCGCCAATATCCACTCCGACGGTGAGGGTCATGGCCACTCCCCCGCCTCTAGGTCGATGTGCTCCACGGGCTCGGGATCGCGCTCGGGTGGAGTGGTGGACAACATGGCAGAGATGGCCTGAGCAAACGATGTCGCAGCCGCCGCAAGGTGCAGACGGGCTTCCGGACTGGTGCCCCGGGCCATCTTGATCAACTGGCACAGCGGACAGAATCTGCAGTCCTCGCCATGCGCGATGTGGTCGGTGAACCCGTCCGTCGAAGGCAGGTCAGGTGGGTGGGTGCGGGCCCAACCGGACATGGCTTCGAACAGTTTGGCGGCTTCCTCAGCAACACTGCCCACGGCTTCGGGCCCATCCCCAGGCATTGAGCGAGATTGATCGGCCATCAGGGCACCTCAGCAACTGGTTCGAACCGCACTTGCACCTCACCGTCAAACACCCTGGCCCCAGCGACACGTTGACGGGCAACGGCCGGCGGCAGCGTGATCAGTCGGCGGTAGGCACCAAGAGTGATCACCAACTCTTCACCATGTCGCACAAGGTCCACCTCCGATCCAGTTGCCAGCGGCAAAGTCAGCCGCACCAGTGTGCCACCAGCGCGGCTGTCGAACCGCAAGATCGGTTCGACAGGCGGGAGTTGGAGGGCATCGTCGTCGGCGTACACCGCAGTGGCCAGGTCAGCCAGTGCCTCCGGACCCACGGGTTCACCGCTCAAGTAGTGCGCCTGCCACTGGCGTACGCCGGCAAACGATTCGGCGACCTCAGACAGCACCCCATTTTGGGCGTCGGCCCACCCAGCCACCCAGGCGTCCTCGGTGCCTTGGGGAAACACCCGGTTAGCCACGATCCCGTCGACCCGGTAGCCATACAGCGAGAGCGTCGTGAAGGTCCGGCGCGCCTCTGCCAACACCACTCGCTCAGGGGTGAGCACCAGTCGCACCGAAGCCTGCGGGCCACTGAGCAGGTCTCGGACCTCGCCCATCTCGCGGTGTAGTTGATCTAGCGCGTCGAACACCGACTCTCCCGGCATCGGCACCCCGGTCGCCTTGGTCAGCACTGGGCTCAGCGCCCTCACCACACGGCGTTCGATCGGGAAGACCTTGGCCATGTACCACTGCAGCGCTTCGGGCAGCGCTAGCAGCCGAAGTGTCTCTGCTGTCGGCGCACAATCCACGACGAGCACATCCCAGCGACCAGACCGGGCCTGGCGGCGTACCTCTAAGAGCGCCAGCACCTCTTCGGCGCCCGGAACAACGGTGAGTTCCTCGGCCGTGATCGGATCGACACCGGTGCTGTCCAGCACGCTCATCAAGTACCCCTGGATGCTCACCCAGGACTCTTCGAAGCGGCGCTGCGGATCAACCTGTTGGATCCACAGACCAGGTTCAAGTTCGCTGGGCTCGGGAGTGCCAGGGGCACCGAGCGCGTCACTGAGCGAATGTGCCGTATCAGTGGAGAGCACCAAAGTGCATAACCCAGACCGCGCGGCGCGGACTGCGGTGGCCGCCGCCAGCGTGGTCTTGCCAACCCCGCCCTTGCCCGTGAAGAGCAGAATCCTCAACGCGACTCGACGTGCTTCTTCAGTCCGCGCAGAGCCGTGTCGATGATCACCTTCTCGGCCTTGCGCTTCAGCATGCCGATCATCGGGATCGCCACGTCGACGGCCAACCGATAGGTGACCTCGGTGCCCTGACCCACCGGGCGCAGCGTGTAGGTGCCGTCCATGCCCTGCATCATCCGACCTTCGACTAGGTGCCACGACACCTCGTGGTCGCTCTTCCAGTCGTATTCCAGGGTGTAGGAATCGCGAATCGGGGGCGCATCGAGTTCGAAGTGCACCTGCTCGACCACACCGCCTGATTCGGCCACGACCTCAGCTGACTTCAAGCCCTTGACCCAGGTGGGATAGGCAGCGAAGTCGGCGATCGCCGCCATCACCTCCGCCGCAGGAGCGTCGATCACAATGCTGGAAGTGGTCTGGTCGGCCATGTCCGACAGGCTACTTGACTGCGCCGGGCGCCTCGGTCAGGCGACCTGCCCGGCACAACCTGAGGCAACGAGCACTAGCGTGAGAGGAGACTTCCCACCTTTCAGGAGCACAACGTGCGCGAATATGCGACACCCCTGACGTTTGCCGTGCCCGATGGCGGCAACCTTCTCGATGATCCGCTCGGCTGGGCGCGGGAGGAGCCTGAGCGCCCGCTGTTCTCCCGGCGCACGCCGCAAGGCTGGGTCGATGTCTCAGCCGGTGATTTCATCACCCACGTGCGCGCCGTGGCCAAAGGCTTGGTCGCGAGCGGAGTCGAGCCCGGTGATCGGGTCGCTGTCTTGTCGAAGACCCGCTACGAGTGGACCCTCCTCGACTACGCCATTTGGTACGCCGGCGGCGTTTCGCTGCCCATTTATGAGACCTCCTCGGCCGCGCAGATCGAGTGGATCCTCTCCGATTCAGCGGCACGAGCGCTGGTGGTGGAGAGCGAGGCTCATCAGGCGCGTCTGGCCGAAGTGCGCGACCGTCTTCCCGAACTGCATCAGGTCTGGTCAATGGCCCACAACGCCATCGACGTACTGGTCAACCTCGGCGCTGACATCGACGACGCCACCCTCGAAGCACGGCGAGCCTCGATCGGCCGCGACACGGTAGCCACGTTGATCTATACCTCGGGCACGACCGGACAGCCCAAGGGCTGCACGCTGACTCACGGCATGTTCGACTTCGAACTCCGAGGAGCGATCAATCGACTACCTGAAGTGTTCACCGAAGGGGCCAGCACTCTGCTCTTCTTGCCGTTGGCCCACGTGTTTGCCCGGATCATTCAGATTGGTTGTGTGAAGGCGGGCGTCCGGATGGGACACGCCAGCGACATCAAGACGTTGATGGAGGACTTCGCAGCCTTTCAACCGACCTTCATCCTCGCGGTGCCGCGTGTCTTCGAGAAGATCTTCAACGCTGCATCTCAGCGCGCTGCCGCCGACGGCAGGGGCGGCATCTTTGACCGGGCCGCCGAGGTGGCGATCAACTATTCGCGGAGCCTAGATGCCGGGCGCACTCCGGTCCGGCTCAAGGTGCAGCACGCGCTCTTCGACCGTCTGGTCTACGCCAAGCTCCGACACGCCTTGGGCGGTCGTTGCACCCACGCCATCTCCGGTGGTGCCCCTCTGGGCGAGCGATTGGGGCACTTCTACCGCGGCATCGGCGCCAACGTCTTGGAGGGTTACGGACTCACTGAGACTGCGGGTGCGCTGTCGGTCAACACCGACAACGAGCAGAAGATTGGCTCAGTGGGGCGACCGCTTCCCGGCACCGAAGTCAAGGTGGCTGGAGATGGCGAACTTCTGTTCCGCGGGCGTCAGATCTTCGTGGGCTATTGGAACAATCCCGCAGCCACATCGGAGGCGCTCAGTCCGGAAGGCTGGTTCCACACCGGGGACTTGGGCGAGATCGACGACGAAGGTTTCGTACGGATCACCGGTCGCAAGAAGGAGATTCTGGTCACTGCAGGCGGCAAGAACGTCGCCCCTGCGGTGTTGGAGGATCGGCTTCGCGCCAACCACTTGATCGATCAGTGTCTTGTGGTGGGCGACGGCCAGCCCTATATCGCCGCCTTGATTACGCTCGACCACGAAGCCCTTGCGTCATGGGCAGAGCGAGTCGGCAAGATCGACCTACTCAAGCAGGGGTCGGTGCAGGCCGATCCCGATCTGCGCGCTGAGGTGCAGAAGGCGGTGGACTCGGCCAATCGGGCGGTCTCACAGGCCGAATCGATTCGCAAGTTTGTGATCTTGGATCGCGAATGGACCGAGGAAGGCGGACAACTCACGCCGAGTCTCAAACTCAAGCGCAACGTCGTCATGCGGGAGTCACGAGAAGAGATCGCCGCCATTTATGCGCCCTGACCTGCCAGATGATCGAGCAACCCCAGTCGCTTGGCAGGAGTTGGATGCGTGCCGAACCAGAACTGGCTCCACGCCGGCGGGTTCGGATCCGACCAAGCCCGATCGATCAACTGGAGATGCAGATCCACGAACGCCTGGGGGTCACCAGTTGCCTCAAGCGAGACCACGTCGGCTCGCACCTCCATCGCTCGACTCGGCAGGGTTTGGAGCGGGCTGGTGAGCAGGGCTCCGACAGCGCTGAGTGCCAACACCAGCGGTACGACGGACAGGTCACCGGGCCCCTTTGCCCCGACTTGTGCGATCAGACGAGGACTACTGAGCAGGAGCCCAAGCAGTCCGAATCCAGAGATCGCCCCGAGGGCGCCGAGGGCAGTTCCGGTGACCACGTCGTTGTGCTTGGCATGGGCCAATTCATGCGCCACCACAATCGAGGTCTCGGGTAGGTCGGCATCCTTGAGCAGGGTGTCGTAGAGGACGACCCGCCTAGTCGGCCCGATGCCTGACACGTAGGCGTTGAACGTCGTCGTACGACGGGAGGCGTCGGCCACCAACACCTGATCTACCGCAACGCCCTCTCGATCCGCGATCTGGAGGACTGCCGAGCGCACTGGCCCATCCGGAAGTGGTCGGAAGTGATTGAACATGGGTTCGATCACGAGGGGGTAGATCAACGACCCGGTCACAGTGAGCCCAGCCGCGATCAGGCCCACCACAGCAGGCCAGGTGCGCGGTGCCCGCCTAGCTACCACGATCAGCAACCCGATCAATAGACAGGTAAGCACCCACTCGATCGTCCAGCCAAGAGCCTGATCACGCAGCCAAGAGGCGGTCGTCTGAGTGTTGATCCCGACCAAAGTCGCATTGCGGTATTGCCACCAGCGCAGCCAGATCGTGGCAAGTTTGACCACACCGAGCAGGGCGGCCACCGTCAGCGGAAGTCGGAGCCAGTCCGGGCCTGGCACGCGGGCGACCAGACGGCTGCCCAAGCGCGTGAATCCCAGCGCAGCAGACACCATCAATCCGAGTGCCAGCGCCGCCCACGAGAGGAGTCGCTGGCGGGAGGCGTAGTCCTCGATAGCCGCCAGTCGAGGCGACGTCAATACCGGAGTGGGGTCCCCACCGGGCCACGGGTGCAGATCTGGCGACCACTGCCAGGGCACCGCAGCCAGGAGCACAGCCACAAACAGCACAACCCCACCGAGCAGGGTCAGCGCGGCCACGCGGCGCACGGCGATCAGCCTGGACGCACTGCTCCGGCAAACGGCATGGAGAACACGCCATCTACCCGCACACCTGCACCTGGGTGAGCCGCATGCACAATCTTGCCGCCACCGAGATAGATCGCGACATGGCTGACCGGGCTGTAGTAGAAGACCAGGTCCCCTGGCTGAAGGTTGTCTCGCGACACTCGCGGACCGGATCCAGTCTGTGCTCGTGAGGAGTGCGGCAGGCTAACCCCTGCTTGACCCCAGGCCGCCATGGTCAGCCCAGAGCAGTCAAACGCATTGGGGCCAGCAGCGCCCCAGACGTAGGCGTCACCAATCTGGGCCAAGGCGTAGCGGATCGCGATCTTCGCCCGACCGCTGGCAGGCAGGTTGGGCGGAACCTCGAGGTCACCGGCCATCAGTGCGTCGAGCTGCTCACTCTCCAGTCGGTCAACGAGAGCTTTGGCTTCGGCGGCCTTGCTATCGAGTTCGCGCTTTTGATCATCGAGTTCGCCAAACAGGTCAGCTCGTGACTGCACTTCCTCGTCGGCGGCGTCTTGACGAAGTTGGAGTTCGCGCAGTTCTGCGGAGTACTCCTGCATCACCTCAGTGCGTTGGGTGTTATAGGAGGAGACCGCGTTGAGGTTGTTCAAGAAGGCATCGGGGTTGTCTGCGAACACCACCCGGGATGCTGTGGACAGCGCGCCGCCTTGGTATTGGTCAACCACCATCGCGGTGACCTGCTCGCGCATGGCGTCGACGACCTTCTGCTGCGACCGGACATCGTGGCGAAGCGCCTTGAGCCGGACTTTGGAGGCCTTGAGATCAACGCGGGCGGTGTTGACCCGCTCGGAGGCGACTTCAGCCTTCGCATAGATGGCATCGAGTTGTTTGCGAGCCGTGTCGAGGTCGGGGTCGGCGTGAGCCGGTCCGGATCCGGTGAGCACCAACGATGTGGCCGCCACGGCGAGGGCGAGTGGAAGTGTGAACTTCGGGGGGTTGGTCACGCCCTGATGTTCTCTTTCTGCTCGACGCCGCGGCATCGGGCCAGCCCGAGGACCGGTTGTGATGGCGGCGTTGTGCCCGTGCACACCCGGACTGGCGCGCAGCGTTCAGACAACTCTCGCGAGGTTAGTTGAGGCCTCACCGACTCACAAAACGTCGTCCGCTCCGGTGTGGACCAGCTCACTCTGTCGCACCACACCAGTCCCAGAAACCACACTGGTTAACAACCGTCACGCCCTCGCCGACCGCACATCGGGACTCGGGAGTGAGGTCACCATGCGCAACGGTGGGACTAGACCCGAGTGTGCCAGCGCCTCTATCGCCTCGACCGAGTCGTTGTCGAGTTCAGCATCGGGCAGCGGCCCGAGCAGAACGGTCACAGCGCAGTCGTGACAGGCCAAGTCGCGCATCACGCAACTGTCGCAATCGATGATCAGGCTCATGGGGAACTCCGCAGGCTGCTTCCTGTTGCCAGGTGCCCGAACTTCGGGCAGAACTGACCATGACAGGGGCCACCGACAGTTTCGGGCGGCGCCAGAAAGACCTAGTCGACCGAGGTGGCGTCAACGATCTCCACAGCGTCATCACGACCGCACCACCGGCACACCAGACGCTCCACCATCTCAGCGTGCGTCTCGGTCTCCTCGACCTCGTGGTGACCGGCCAGATCAAAGTGCCAGAACTCCGTCGTGCGCACCACGCGGGTGACATCAAATCGAGTGAGGTTGCCGCAGCCCGCGCAACGCATTCGTTGACCGCTGCCCGGCAGCCCTGGGGTCCTAGGCGTCGGCATGCCTCGATCTTAGGCTCGCTCTGCCGGCCCGCCCCCACCCCGTCGTACGACGAGACGCGGGCGTGCGCCGATCTGGGTGGCACCGAATCTGTCGGTGGTCCTGCCTAACGTCCGCGGCATGACCGCTCCACCCCTCACTCGCAGCCCCAAGACCAGTCCCGACGCCGCCCAGCGCTGGGCGCAGCAGATGGGTTTCGACGAGATGGGCGATCTGCTGCGCGAGGCCACTTTTTGCGTGGTTGATCTAGAGACAACCGGCGGCTCAGCCGCGGCTGGATCGATGATCACCGAGATCGGTGCGGTCAAGGTTCGCGGCGGCGAGGTGCTGGGTGAGTTTCAAACTTTGGTCAACCCCAACACCGCGGTCCCTGCCTTCATCGCCGTCTTGACCGGGATCACCAACTCGATGGTGGCTTCGGCACCACCAATCTCGGCTGCTCTACCCGCCTTTCTCGAATTTGCCCGCGGCAGCGTCCTGGTCGCGCACAACGCCCCCTTTGACGTGGGCTTCCTCAAACACTTCGCCACAGAGTTGGGCATTCCCTGGCCCGGCTTCGCGGTGATTGACACCGCCAAGGTCGCTCGGCGCGTGGTGACCAAGGATGAGTCGCCCAACTGCAAGTTGGCCTCTCTTGCGCGAGTGTTCGGCTCAGCGACGACTCCCAACCACCGGGCGTTGGCTGACGCCCGCGCCACCGTCGACGTGTTGCACGGACTGATCGAGCGACTCGGCTCGCTCGGGGTGCACACCGTTGATGAGTTGGCCGACTTCAGCAGCCGAGTCTCCGAGGCTCAGCGCCGCAAGCGACACCTGGCAGCCGGGGTGCCATCAGCACCCGGGGTCTATCTCTTCAAAGACGCTTCTGGACGAGTGCTCTATGTGGGCACGTCGAAGAATCTGCGGGCTCGGGTGCGCAGCTATTTCACCACCGCCGAGACTCGCAGTCGGATCGGCGAAATGATCAACCTTGCCGAGTCGGTCGATGTGGTCGTCTGTTCCAGCGCGTTGGAAGCCTCGGTCAGAGAGTTGCGGTTGATCGCGGCGCACAAGCCGCCCTATAACCGTCGTTCCAAGTTCCCCGAGAAGGTGCAGTGGATCAAACTGACTGATGAGCCATGGCCACGACTGTCCTTGGTTCGCCAAGTGCAATCTGATGGCTGCACTTATCTGGGGCCGTTCTCGTCGCGGCGCACAGCCCAGAGTGCTCTCGATGCGCTGCATCAGACGTTTCAGATCAGGCAGTGCTCTCAACGGATGCCCCGCAACCCGCTCTTGACGCCGTGTGTGCTGGCCGAACTTGGCCGATGCTTGGCCCCCTGCACTGGGGAGGTCGACCATGCGACCTACGCCAGCGAAGTGCAGCGCGTCCGTGAAGTGTTTATCGGCTCCCCCGAGTCGGTGGTTGCAGCGGAGACGGCAGCGATGATGCGTCTGAGCGCCCAGCAGCGTTACGAGTCGGCCCGCACTCATCGCGACCGATTGTTGACTCTCCTTCGCGCCGCGAGCCGAACCCAGCGACTGATCGGCGTGACCCAGGTGGCCGACCTCGTCGCAGCCCGCCGTGAGCCCGGAGTTGGCTGGGTGGTGCACGTCGTACGCCATGGGCGGCTGGCCGCTGCGGGAGTGATCCCACCCCAGGCCCATGCTGGCGACTACGTCACCGAACTCAGAATCAGCGCCGACTCGGTGACATCTGGAGTCGGACCCACACCTGCCGCCACTGCTGAGGAGACCGAGCAGATCCTGCGCTGGTTGGAGTCGGAGGGCACTCGAGTGGTGCACATCGACGGCTCGTGGAGTTATCCGATTGGTTCGGCGATCGCCGCCCACGAACGCTACGCCCACGCTAAGTTGACGCCATGATCACTGCCATCGTGTTCGTGCAGGCCGACGTGGCCCGCATTCCCGAGGTTGCCACCGCCATCGCCGAGATCGACGGCGTCAGCGAGGTCTACTCCGTCACCGGCCAGATCGACTTGATCGCCTTGGTGCGCGTCCGGACCCACGACGACGTCGCGGCCGTCGTCGCCGATCGGCTCAACAAGGTGCCTGGGATCGTCGACACCGAAACCCACATCGCCTTCCGTGCCTACTCCCGTCACGACTTAGACGCGGCGTTCTCGCTCGGACTGGAGTGATCAGGTGACCTGGCTGGTCGACCACTGGATCGACCTGCTCGGCTGGGGCGGATCGATTCTGCTGATCTGGTCGGTGCTGCAGACCCGCCTGTTGAAGTTCAGGGTGCTCAACTGCATCGCAAGCTTGGTGCTGACCCTCTTCAACGCTGTCTTGGCGATCTGGCCAATGGTCGCGATGAACTTCGTGTTGGCGCTGATCAACTTGTGGCACATCCGATCCCTGTTGGGCCAACAGCGCGACGAGACTGCGTTCGACATCTTGCAAGTCGAACCAGATGATCGCTACCTACAACACGTGTTGGCCGCACATGCTGCTGACATCGCGTCTTTCCAGCCCGACTTTGACCCGACCGATCACGATCGTCGGCGCGCGTTTCTGGTTCAACTGGGCGACGAAACGGTGGGGGTCGTGATGTTGCGCCCCGAGGGCCAAACTGCCCACGTCGTGCTCGATTGGGTGAACCCGCGCTACCGGGACTTCTCCCCGGGGCAATATGTGTGGCACGGCAGCAACCTGTTGCGCACCCAGGGCTTCGAACGCGTGGAAACATCGCCCCAGATGGTGGCGCCCTACTACGGCCGCTTGGGCTTCACCAAACAGAGCAGCGAATCCGGCACAAACTATGTCTGGGACGTGCCCACTGCCTGAGCCGCTGCGATCCAGCGCTCAAGCACTGCCACTGCACCGCCCTCGTCGAGAGCCGTCTCTGCCTTGGCAATGCCGGCCCGAAGCTGCTCTTCAATCACGCCTTCGTTGTGTTCATAGACAGCCAAAGCAGCCCCCGCATTGAGCACTACCGCGTCGCGCACCGGGCCTCGCTCACCGGCCAGCAACCGGCGTACGACGTCAGCGTTGTGCGCCGCATCCCCGCCGCGCAACTGCTCAGCGGTAGTCAGAGTGATTCCGAATTCTTGAGGGTCCACGCTGTGCTGACTCACCACACCATCGGAGACCGCCCAGACGGTGCTGGTCGTGGTGGTAGTCAACTCATCGAGCCCATCGTCGCCGCAAACCACCCAGGCATCTTGGCCGCGGTGAGCAAAAACCCCCGCCATCACCGGCGCCACCGAACGATCCGCACAGCCGATCAGTTGCGCCTGAGGGCGGGCAGGGTTGGCCAGCGGGCCGAGGATGTTGAAGGTCGTGCCGACGCCGAGTTCCCGACGTGGCACGGCCGCATGTCGCAGTGCCGGGTGAAATGCGGGGGCAAAACAGAAGGTGATCCCGGCACGCGCAGCCACCTCCGGCACCAGCGTCGGTGGCAGATCGAGTGGAACCCCAAGTTGCTCCAAGACGTCGGCAGTGCCAGCCTGCGAAGACGCCGACCGGTTGCCGTGCTTGACCACGGTCGCGCCCGCGCCGGCTGCGACCAAAGCCGCCATCGTGGAGATGTTGACCGAGAACGACCGGTCACCGCCGGTGCCGACTACGTCGAGCACTCGACCGGGCACCTGGCACGGCACGGCATGGTCGTACATCGCTGAGACGAGTCCGTCGACCTCTGAGATCGACTCGCCCTTGGCCCTGAGGGCCACGGAGAACCCGGCAATCTGCGCCGGGGTGGCCGCGCCGACCAGAATCTCGTTCATCGCCCATCGAGACTGCTCGACGCTCAAGTCCGTACGCCGAATCAGGGCCGTGATCACTTCGGCCCAAGAATTCCCAGTCATCGAGTCAGCGGACAGCGGGAACGCGCGACCGCAGCAACCGAGTCACAGTCTCGGCGAGTTGAATCGGGTCAATCGGGTGCGACACTGCCGCTTCAGCCCGTGACCACGTCGCCAACCACAGATCTTGCGGGCGTCCGGTCAGGACCACGACCGGCGGGCACTTGTGGATTTCGTCCTTCAACTGCTTAGCGATCCCGATCCCGCCAGCAGGCACGGCCTCGCCGTCGAGGATGGCCAAGTCGATACCACCGGCGTCCATCTGCTGGATCACCACGGGCTCGGTGGCGACCTCCACGAACTCAACCTCAGGAAGGTCGGGGTGCGGACGGCGGCCTAGGGCCATCATCACGTCTTCGCGGGTCTGCACGTCATCTGAATAGACCAGCACGGTCAACGGAGCTGAAGTCGAGGTCACGGAGGCGATGCTACCGCCGTACTGGAGGTGATTGAGCGGGGTCCGACTTGCGATTTGGACAAACTCCTCAGACTTTTCAGGGGGGTCGGTATCCCAACGCCGACAACTATCGCCATAATGCACGTGTGGCTACCGTCTCGATTCCTGCATCCCGCCTGCACGGCCAGCATGACCGCCCCTCGATGGTTGCGGTCGGCACGATCGTGTGGCTGTCCAGTGAACTGATGTTCTTCGCTGCGCTGTTCGCGGCGTATTTCACCGTGCGCTCGGTCAGCCCGGAGTTGTGGGCAAGCCAGACCGAGTTGCTGAACATTCCGTTCTCGTCGGTTAACACCCTGATCCTGGTGTCGTCCTCGGTGACGTGCCAGATGGGTGTTTTTGCCGCGGAGCGGGGCCAGGTGAGCCGGGCCGCCGGGCTCCTCAACTTCCGCAAGTGGGGGTTGCGTGAGTGGTTCATCTTGACCTACCTGATGGGCTCGGTCTTTATCGCCGGCCAGGCGTTTGAGTACGCCGAACTGATCCATGAGGGCCTGACCATCCCGGCCAACGCCTACGGCACCCTCTTCTACTTGGCGACCGGCTTCCACGGTATCCACGTGACTGGCGGTCTGATCGCGTTCCTCTTTGTCTTGGGTCGCACCTACGTCGCCAAACGATTCACCCATGAGCAGGCGATCAGCGCGGTCGTTGTGTCCTACTACTGGCACTTCGTCGACGTCGTCTGGATCATCTTGTTTGCTGCCATCTACATCATCCGCTAATCGACGAACCCATCCCAGGCTCTGATCGCTGAGACGAAGGAAGCACAGTGCGATTCATCAACTCGTTGGCCGGTCGGCTGTCCCAGCGGCGCCGTTCGCGGCTGGCTACCCCCGCGTTGCTGCTGGCAGCGCTCCTGATGTGTGCCGGTGGGTTCGCCATCATCGCGCCCACCAACGCCGCCAAGACCTCCGATGACGCCGACGCGATCGCAAAGGGCCGGGCGCTGTTCCTGGTCGGCTGCTCGTCGTGTCACGGCAAGAACGGCGAAGGGGTGTTGACCAAGAACGGCGGCCAGTACGGTCCTTCATTGGTCGGCGTGGGCGCTGCGGCTGTTGACTTCCAGGTCGGCAGTGGCCGGATGCCGATGGCGAACCCCGGCGTTCAGGCACCGCGCAAGAAGGTGATCTACACCGAAGACGAGATCAGCCAGTTGGCGGCCTACGTCGCCTCGTTGGGCCCGGGCCCCGCGATTCCTGCCGAGGGCGACTACTCAGTTGCTGGCGCGACCAACGAGCAGATCCGCCGCGGTGGCGAGATCTTCCGCACCAACTGCACCGCGTGCCACAACTTTGCTGGCTCCGGCGGCGCTCTTCCAGGCGGCAAATACGCACCCAAGTTGACCGGGGTTAGCGAGAAGCACATCTACGAGGCCCTGGTCACTGGTCCCCAACAGATGCCGGTGTTCTCCGACGCCGTACTCACTCCGCAAGACAAGCGCGACGTGATCGCCTACCTCAAGTCCATCGAGGAAGCCCCCGGCTACGGCGGGTTCTCGATGGGTGGTCTCGGCCCTGTCTCTGAAGGCATGTTCGTCTGGCTCGTTGGCATCGGCTCACTGGTCGGCTTCGCCGTCTGGATCGCCGCCCACACCGCTCGTACCAAGAAGGGATCGGCGTCATGAGCGCGCACTCCGACGACCAGGGTCTGATCGCAGACCCGATCGCAGACCCAGGTCTGGCCGAGCACACCCCGCGGCCGACCGATGTCGACCCGGCTAAGGAGCGACGTGCTGAGCGCCAGGTGACTGGGCTGTTCGTTGGCTCGGCGATCTTGTCGGTGCTCTTCGTGGTCGCCTACTTCAGCTTCTCCATCGGCGAGAACCCCGACACGATCTTCGGGATCGGTGCCTCCAACTTGACCCTGGGCCTCACCTTGGGGCTGAGCCTGCTCTTCATCGGCATCGGTGCGATCCAGTTGGCTCGCAAGTTGATGACCGATGAGGAGATCGTCGAAGAGCGACACCCTGCCTCATCTAGCGAAGCTGACCGTGAGGAGGCCTTGGCCGACCTCAACAAGGGAATCGCTGAGTCCTCGGTTGGTCGCCGCCCGCTCGTACGCAACTCGATGATCGCCGCCATGGGCATGCTGGGCATCCCTGCTGTCGTTGCGCTGCGTGACCTGGGTCCCCTGCCCGGCAACGTGCTGGAACACACCGTCTGGGGCCAGCGCAAACTGATGCGCCTCGTGCAAGACGTCACCGGCACTCCGATCAAGCCGGCCGATTTGGAGATTGGTCAGTTGGTCAACGCCGAGCCTGAGATCTTCTTCGAAGAAGGGGCTCGCGAGGAGCTCGACATCCAAGCGGAGAAGGCGAAGGCTGCGATCATCATCGTGCGCATGCAGCCCGACGAGATCACCGCTGCCGCTGGCCGGGAGGACTGGGGCGTCGACGGGATCCTCTGCTACTCCAAGATCTGCACCCACGTGGGCTGCCCGATCTCCTTGTGGGAGCAGCAGACCCACCACCTGCTCTGCCCCTGCCACCAATCCACCTTCGACCTAGCCGACAACGGCAAGGTCGTCTTCGGCCCCGCTGCGCGGGCACTGCCGCAGTTGCCGATCACCGTGGACGCCGAGGGCTATTTGGCGGCGCAGAGCGACTTCACCGAACCGGTCGGACCGAGCTACTGGGAGCGTGGCTGAGATGAGCAAGGCCTACACCAGCAACGGCAAGAAGCCAGCTGCGGCCAGCAAGCCCAGCCGCGCCGGCGCGTTGGCCAACTGGGCTGACGAACGGCTCGGCATCGCCGGGGCTGCCAAGAAGAACCTGCGCAAGGTCTTCCCCGACCACTGGTCATTCATGCTCGGTGAGATCGCTCTGTGGAGCTTCGTCGTGTTGATGATCTCCGGAGTGTTCCTCACCTTGTGGTTCAAGCCCTCGATGGCTGAGGTGACCTACCAGGGCTCCTACCCGCAGTTGCGCGGCTTGGAGATGTCGGAGGCCTACGCCTCCACACTCGACATTTCCTTCGACATCCGCGGCGGACTGCTGATGCGCCAGATCCACCACTGGGCGGCGATGCTGTTCATCGCAGCCATGATCGTGCACTTGATGCGGGTGTTCTTGACCGGCGCCTACCGCAAGCCCCGCGAGATCAACTGGCTGATCGGTGGCGTGCTCCTGCTGCTGGGCATTCTCGAGGGATTTGCGGGCTACTCGCTGCCTGACGACCTGCTGTCCGGAACAGGCATGCGGATCGCTGACGGCTTGGTCAAGGCGACGCCAGTCGTCGGCACCTATATGTCGTTCTTCATGTTCGGTGGGGAGTTCCCAGGTCACATCATTGTGCCGCGGCTCTACATCGCACACGTGTTGTTGATCCCTGGCCTGATCTTGGCGCTGATTGCGGCCCACATGTTGCTTTTGGTGCACCACAAGCACACTCAGTGGCCCGGCCCTGGCCGCACCAACAACAACGTGGTGGGCTACCCAATGCTGCCGGTCTACATGGCAAAGGCAGGCGGCTTCTTCTTCATCGTGTTCGGCGTCACCGCGCTCATGGGCGCACTCATGTCGATCAACCCGGTGTGGAAGTACGGGCCCTACAACCCGGCCGAAGTCACCGCAGGCTCTCAGCCCGACTGGTACATGGGCATCGCTGAAGGCCTGCTGCGGATCATGCCCGGTTGGGAGACCGAGATCTTCGGCCACACGATCAGCTGGAACGTGATGATCCCGGGTCAGATTGGTCCGTTCCTGCTCTTTGGCGCGATCTTGGCGTACCCGTTCATTGAGTCCTGGGTGACTGGCGACAAGCGGGAGCACCACCTGCTCCAGCGGCCGCGCAACGCCCCGACCCGCACCGCGTTCATGGTTGCCTTGATGACCGCCTACGGCTTGCTCTGGGCCGCCGGTGGCAACGACATCTTGGCCACCCAGTTCCACTTGGACCTCAACTGGATCACCTACTTCATGCGCGTGGCGATCTTCGTGCTGCCTGTCGTGGCGTTCTTCATCACCCGCCGTTGGTGCATCTCGCTGCAGCGTCACGACAACGAGAAGTTGCTGCACGGTTATGAGACCGGTGTGATCATGCGCTCCCCCGAGGGCGGCTACAGCGAACTGCACTTGCCGCTGTCGGAGGAAGAGGCCTACACCCTGACTGCGCGCGAGCGCGACGTGGTCTATGTGGGTGCCCCAGAGGCGGATGACAACGGCATCGCCTCCAAGGGCGCTAGGTCTGACCGAATTCGGGCTCGTCTGTCGGCTGCAATGTTTGATGAGAACGTGCAGAAGCCAACTGCGGCCGAGATCGAGGAGGCCCACCACCACCTGGCTGCCGACGATCACGACGCCGCTCGTTTGGAGCACGCTGCTCCAGGTCACGAGAACGACGTCTAAGTCTCACCATCAGTTAGATGCCAAAGTGGCGGGATCCCTCGGGGTCCCGCCACTTTGCTTTGCTCCACCAGGGCGCTCAGCCGAGACCGAGACGACAAACGGCCCCGCTGAGACCGCTGAGACTAAAGCGCTGAGCCAGCCACCCAGTCAGCCCAGTTGAGGTTCCAGTCCCCGTAGCCATTGGTCAATGTCATTGGCTTGCTGGTTCCTGAATAGACGACGACATCACCGGGCTTGGTCTGGGCATAGAACCAACCTGCGTTCGTCGTGCTCATCCCGGTGCAGCCGTGGCTGACGTTGGCACGGCCCTGAGAGCCCACAGACCAGGGTGCCGCGTGAATGAACTCGCCTGAAAAGGTCACCCGCTGCGCATATTCGACGTTGTCAATGTTGTACCCGTCTGGGCTGTTGGGGTCGATCCCGACCGTCTCGGAATTCATCCGCTTGGCGCGGTACTTCTCAATGATCACCTTGATCCCAGAGCGCGTGGTGTACTTCGGCTGCTGCCCGGTCGTGATCGGGATTGTGCGCGCGCGTTTGCCGTCGATAAAGACACTCATCTGATCGCTCACCGTGTTGACCCTCGCGATCACCGAGCGACCGATCCGGAACCGGAACTTGCGGTCTTCTTGACCATAGATGCCATTGCCGGCAGCCAGGGAATTGAGCTTCAAGTCCACCTTGATTCGGGAGCCAGGCTTCCAGTAGTGCCTTGGCCGGTAGTGGACGGTTTGTGAGTCAATCCAGTGCCAGCGGCCCTTCTGACCAGCGCTGCTGATGACATGCATGTTGCGCTCAAACTCAGCCCGCCGCTTCACCGGAACGTCGAACCGCACCATGATCGGGAACCCGACGCCAACCACCTGACCCTCGAGCGGTGACACGCTGGCGTAGGTCTGCTGGTCCAAACTCAGATCTGCGCTGCGGAACTTCGTCGTGGCTGAGGTTTCCAACCCAGCGCTGTCGGCAGCGGTGGCCCGCACTCGGTAGCCGGTGTTCGGCTCCAAGCGCTCCTTGGCAGTCCAGACGGTCTTGTCATCGCTGAGGGCGCCCTTGATGGTCCTGCCCTTGCGGGTTCGCATGGTCACGTCGCTCAGCGTGCCCTGACTCGCGGTGACTGTGACGACTTTGTCGACTTTGACTGAATCGGCGCCCTGGCGAACATTGACCTTGACCGTCGCTGCCGAAGTCGGTGAGGAACTTGCCGATGGGCTGCCGTTGTCAGGTGTTGGCGCGCCATCTGAGCCGCGGCTCACTGAGCACCCAGCGACGCCAATGCTGCCGACCATCGTGATGGAGACGGCCATGGCGGACAACGAACGGCGTGGCAGGGTCATGAAGGCTCCGAGCGGGTTGTGTGGGCAGTTGCTTGAATGAGTCTACGAAAACGACAAACGCCGAGCCGAGTGCATCTCACCTCGGCGCGGCGTTCGTCGACAACATTGCGGCGGCTCGGCCTGACAATCGGGCGCGTCAGCCCAACAACTGGGCGGCTCGCCCTCACTATCGGGCGCGTCGCGGTGCCTGGGGCTGAATCAGTGGGCGTGCTCTCCGCGGTAGTACTCGAAGATCCACCCTGAGAGGGCCAATGCGCCCAGACCGAGTCCGATCGCAAACAACCACCAGCCGAAGACGACCCCGAGCACAATCACGGCCAGGCTCAGCGCGCACCACAGCGGCCACCAACTGAACGGCGGGAAGAAGCCGAGTTCACCAGCACCTTCACTGATCTCACCGTCAGGACGGTCCTCAGGACGCGGCTCCATCTTGCGGGCGTGGAAGCCCAAGTAGAGCCACACCATGGCCGCCAGCAACATGGTCATCGCGAGGGCGGTGGTTCCGGTCCAGTCGTGTGTGATCAGCCAGTAGGCCACCGCGACCGGGCCGTAGAAGGCCACGCAGATCGCGAAGATGCGTGCTTCAATCTTCACGGTCAGTTCTCCTCAAGGCGTTCGTCGAGCATCTCTGAGCGGCCCTCGGTGTCGGGCGCATCGGCGACGCCTGGACCGTCCATCTCGGGGTTCTCCGCCATCTCAAGGGCACCAACCTCAGGGTGGTGCAGGTCGAAGGCCGGAGACTCCGAACGGATCTTGGGCAACTGGTGGAAGTTGTGCCGTGGCGGGGGCGAACTGGTCGCCCACTCCAACGAACGTCCCCAGCCCCACGGGTCGTCCAAGCCGACTGGCTCGTTGAAGTGCGACTTGTAGACGTTGTAGAGGAACGGCAGCATCGCCAAGGCAAGCAGGAAGGCACCCACCGTGGAGACCTCGTTGTACCAAGTGAAGCCATCGCTGGGCAGATAGTCGGCGTAGCGACGCGGCATGCCCTTCACACCCACCCAGTGCTGGATCAAGAAGGTGGTGTGGAAGCCGATGAAGGTGGCCCAGAAGTGAATCTTGGCCCAGCGCTCGTCGAGCATCTTGCCGGTCATCTTGGGCCACCAGAAATAGAAGCCCGCAAACATCGCGAACACCACGGTGCCGAAGATGACGTAGTGGAAGTGCGCCACCACGAAGTAGGAGTCAGACACGTGGAAGTCCAGCGGCGGCGACGCCAAGATGACGCCGGTCAGACCACCGAAGAGGAAGGTGGTCAAGAAGCCCATCGTCCACAGCATGGGCGAGTCAAAGGACACCGACCCGCCCCACATAGTGCCGATCCAGTTGAAGAACTTCACACCCGTGGGTACGGCGATCAGGAAGGTCATTCCGGAGAAGAAGGCCAAGTTGATCGCACCCGTGACGAACATGTGGTGCGCCCACACCGCGACCGACAAGATCGCAATCGCCAACGTGGCGGCGACCAGACCTACATAGCCGAAGATCGGCTTGCGGCTGAACACCGGCAGGATCTCTGAAACGAGCCCGAAGAAGGGCAGCGCGAGCACATAGACCTCGGGGTGGCCGAAGAACCAGAACAAGTGCTGCCAGATCACGGGGCCACCGTGGGAGATGTCGAAGACGTGAGCCCCGAGTTTGCGGTCGGCTTCAAGCGCCAGCAGGGCCGCGGCCAAGATCGGGAAGATGATCAGGACCAGCAGGCTGGTGATCAAGGTGTTCCAGACAAACACCGGCATCCGGAACATCGTCATGCCGGGAGCTCGCATGCAGATGATCGTGGTGACGAAGTTGACACCACCCAGGATCGTGCCCAGACCACCCATCCACAGACCCATCACCCATAGGTCACCGCCGATGCCGGGAGAGTTAACCCCGTCGGAGAGCGGGACGTAGGCGAACCACCCGAACGAGGCGGCGCCACCGGGGGTGAGGAACCCAGAGGCGGCGATCAGTCCACCGAAGAGGTAGAGCCAGTAGCTGAACATGTTGAGACGAGGGAAGGCGACGTCAGGAGCGCCGATCTGCAACGGCATGATCACGTTGGCAAAACCGAAGAACAGCGGAGTCGCAAACAGCAACAGCATGATCGTGCCGTGCATCGTGAACAACTGGTTGTAGGTCTCATCGGAGACCACCTGCTGCCCCGGGCGGGCCAGTTCGGCACGCATGATCAGCGCCATGATGCCGGCGATGATGAACCACGCAAACGAGGTGATCAGATACATCTTGCCGATCAGCTTGTGATCGGTCGTGGTGAGGATCCGATAGATGTTCTGGCCCAGCGTGCGTGGCTGGGATGGTGCCACTGTGGTGCGGTCAGCGGTGGCGGTCATTCCTGGCCTCCTGAGGTCTGCGAGCCAAGTCCGGCTTGCTGGGTGACGAAGACGCTGCCCTCGGCCAGTCCGGTGTTGCCAGCGGCGGCTAGTTCGGCGACGTGTGCCTTGTATTCCGCCTCACTGACCACCTTGACGTTGAACAACATGCGGGAGTGATAGGTGCCGCACAACTCGGTGCACTTGCCGACAAACGTGCCGGTCTCGGTCGGCGTCACGGTGAAGTGCCCAGGGCGACCCGGGAACACGTCGAGTTTGAACAAGAACGCAGGCACCCAGAAGGAGTGGATCACGTCGGGTGAGCGCAGATCCAGCGACACCGACTTGTTAACCGGAAGATAGAGCGTGGGCGGCTCTGCCGGGGTGCCCGCCTCAAACGCCGTGGTGGCGGTTGGGCTGATCGTGCGCTTGTCGTCCTGAGTGACGTCGACGTCGTAGTTGAACGTCCACGACCACTTCTGTCCGACGACCAAGATGTTGTAGTCGGCCGGTTTGTTGTCGTCAGCCAGCACATGATCCTGCGCGCGAACCGTGAAGAAGAACATCACGATCACCATCATCACCGGCACGAGGGTGTAGAAGATCTCGATCGGCAGGTGATAGCGCAACTGCACCGGAACGAAAGCCTCATCGCGGCGGCGATAGCGAATCGAGACATAGGCCATCAGACCCCAGACCACGATCCCCACCAACCACAACGCATCCCAACTGCCGGTCCACATGTCGTGGAGCCAACGCCCCTCGCTTGTGACGGGGCTGGGGATCTCGAGGTACAAGATGTCATTTGCCGAACAACCGCTGAGCGTGACCATAGCGACGGCCAGCAGCGATGCTGCTGTGATCCGCCGGGCGCTCCGGGGCAAGTGCAGACCCACGAAGGAGACCTCTCTCTTCGATCCGAGTGTTGCAGCGAACACTACTACTGACTCAACCGCTGCTGAGGGTCAGGTCGGTACTCTTTCTAGGCTTTTATTCTGATCGACTTTGCGATCCAGGCTCTCTTCCGCCCGGACAGGTAGGTTCACCACCGTGATCTACCTCGATGCAGCTGCTCAGGAGCCACTGCATCCAGCCGCGCGAGCGGTGCTCGCCGAGAATCTTGATTTGTGCGGTGATCCTCGGCGGCTTTATCACCAGGCCAGGCGGGCTCGACTCCTCCTGGATCAGGCGCGTGAGCAGGTGGCCGAGGCCCTCTGCGTCAGGGCCGACGAGGTGATCTTCACTTCCTCGGGCACTGACGCGGTGCATCGCGGTCTCCTGGGCCTGCACCGTGGGGCATCGCGCGGCGGTGCCCGACCAACGTCCGCAGCCTTGGTCATTGGCGGCGTCGAGCACGGTTCAGTGCGTCATGCGGCTGCCTGGGCGCAGCAGACCACCGGTGCGGCGTACGTCGAAAGCGCTGTCGACAGTCACGGACGGGTCCAGCCCGAGTCGATCGCCGACGCAGTTGTCGGCCTCGGCGAACACGTCGTCATAGCGGTGCAAAGCGCAAACCATGAAGTGGGCACGGTGCAACCGGTGGCCCGCATTGCTCAGAGTTGCGATCTGCACCCGGTCTTCGTCGATGCCTGCGCGTCCATGGGTCGACTCCCGCTTCCCTCTGGTTGGCAAGCGGCCGCCGGATCGGCGATCAAATGGGGCGGGCCGCCAGGAGTAGGCGTATTGGTGGTGCGCAAGAAAGCCCGATGGCGCTCCGCTTTCCCCGGCGATGACCGCACCGACTACCGCAGCAGCGGGTTTGAGAACGTTGCGGCCTGCGCGGCCGCAGCCGCGGCGCTCACAGCCATGACCGAGGCTGGCGCCGCAATGCGTGCGCGGCAGTTTGAGCTCACCGCGCGGCTGCGCGGGCGTCTGGCTGCCATCCCGGACACCGACGTCGTGGGCGATCCGGTTGACCGACTCCCCCATCTGGTCACCGCTTCCTTCTTGTACGTCGATGGCGAAGCGTTGGTCAGCGAACTCGACCGAGCCGGATATGCCGTGGCCAGTGGTAGCGCCTGCGCCGCCTCCACGCTGGAGCCGAGCGCCGTGTTGGCAGCCATGGGCGCGCTGACTCACGGCAATGTGCGGATCTCTCTGCCTGTCGAGACCGACGTGGACATTGATGGGCTGGCCGACCGGATCGAGGCAACGGTGGGGCTGCTCCGGGGAAGGGTGGGGCTGTGACCCCGCTGGTGGATGCTCGTGGCCGTCCGTGCCCGATTCCGGTGATCGAGTTGGCCAAGGCGATCGAGACTGTGGCTGTGGGTGAGGTGGTCACCGTGTTGGCCGACGACCCGGCCGCCGCCTTCGACATCCCCGCGTGGTGCCGCCTGCGCGGCCAGGAGTACGTCGGCACGATCCGCTCCCATGCTGAGGGCTATCAGGTCCGCCGAGTGCTCTAACGACGGGTCAAGTGGGCCGCCACCTCGTCGGCCGCCTCATCGCCGTACGTCGTGCGCAATCGCTTCACGAAGGCCGTGTTGGTGAACGTGTATTCCTGAGTGCCGACGCTCTCAACGACATAGGCAGCCAAGGTGCACCCCACCTGGGCGGAGCGCTCCATGGAGCAACCCCAGTCCAGGCCGGCCAGGAAGCCAGCTCGGAAGGCATCGCCGACGCCAGTGGGTTCAACGGCCTCGACCTGACAGGCCGCGACCGTGATCGGGTCAGCGCCTGCGCGCTCGATCCGCACGCCCTGCGCCCCGAGGGTGACCACGTGGGTGCCCACTCTTGACAGGATTTCGTCGCGGGTCCACTCAGTCTTCTGTTCAATCAGGTGCGATTCGTATTCGTTGCTGAACAACACCGTCGCCTGGTCGATCAGCCCCCTGATCAATGTTCCGTCACCGAAGGCCAACTGCTGACTTGGGTCGGCGACGAACCGGTAGCCGCGCTGACGGCACTCATCGGTGTGCCGCGTCATCGCAACCGGGTCGTCCGGGCCGATCAACACGTAGTCAGGGGTGCCAACCCTTGCCACGATCGGGCGCAACTCGATCAGCCGGGCTTCAGTCATGGCGCCGGGGTAGAAGCTGGCGAACTGCGCCATCGTGGTGTCGGTGGTGCAGACGAACCGTGCGGTGTGCAGCGTGGCCGAGACGTGCACGGAGTCGCAGTCGACACCGTGCCGCTCTAGCCAGGAGCGATAGTCGACGAAGTCTTCTCCCACTGCTCCTACCAACACCGGGGTCAGCCCCATCCGCGCCAGCCCGAAGGAGATGTTGGCCGCGCACCCCCCGCGGCGGATCTCGAGGTCGTCAACCAGGAATGACACTGACAACTTGTCGAGTTGTTCGACCACCAGTGAGTCGGCGAACTTGCCGCCGAACGACATCAGGTGGTCAGTGGCGATCGAGCCAGCGATCAGCAAGGACATAGGAGTCACTTCCGAGGGGCGTACGGGGAACGCGTGAACACTACCGCCAGGTAGTGCTGGGAGTACCCGGCGGTAATCCCTACGTTCGTGCACATGGGCCTCTCTAGGACTGCGTACGCCGACCCGGACTCCGCGACGACGATGCATGCCAATGCGCGCAAAGCAGCCAAACGAGTGGCGCGACTGTCTCCGCAGCGAGTCTCGGCAGCCGCACCCAGCATTCGATTCGACAATTTCCAGCAGGACCCGACCAAACCACAGATCACCGTGTCGCAGGCTGCCGTGGCGCTGGCCGCTGCGCTGCACCTGCATCTCGACTGACCCAGCCCCTCCTCCGTCACTGGTCAGTCGACGACGAAGGCCCGGAGTCACCGTAGTGGTGGCTCCGGGCCTTCGATGTCTCAAGCGATCAGTGGAAGCTGTCTCCACACGCGCACGACCCCGTAGCGTTGGGGTTGTCGATGGTGAAGCCCTGCTTATCGATCGAGTCGGCGAAGTCGATGGTGGCGCCGTTGAGATAGGGCACGCTCATCCGGTCGACCACGACGGCGACGCCATCGAAATCAGTGACCTGGTCACCTTCGAGATTGCGCTCGTCAAAGAAGAGTTGGTAGCGCAAGCCGCTGCAACCACCGGGTTGAACTGCGATTCGCAGCTGCAAGTCGTCGCGGCCTTCCTGCTCCAGCAGGCTCTTGACTTTGGCCGCAGCAACATCAGAGAGGTTGATGCCGTCGGTTCGGGTCTGGCTGGTGTTGGTGTCGACCTGCTCGGTCATGTTTCTCCCCAGTGTGTGAAGGATGTCAGATGTGAAGGACGTGGGTGGAAGACTATGAGGCTTAATGGTGGCACAGCGGTGGTTATTCCCCGCTCCTCCCGTTAAACACCGGTGCGCCCGCCCCACGTGCGCGCCACTCGCTCAGCCAAGGCGGCCAAGGAGTCTGCGGGTGCAGTCATCGACTGCTCGACTCCAACCAACTCCGAGATCGAATAGGCCGACTCGATGCCCAGTGCGCGCATCTCTCGTGCTCCGACCAGAACCTGTCCGGCAAGCACAACACACGGCCTAAGGCCGGCGACGGCGCGTGCTGCCACGCCATAGGGGACTTTGCCTGAGCGAGACGAGAAGTCGAATGCACCTTCACCGGTGACCACGACATCACATTCAGCGATCTGCTCGGCCAGGCCCACACTCTCGGCAACCAGGTCGAGCCCGGAGACCTGGGTGGCGCCGAGCAGCATCAGCGCAAAGCCGAGCCCACCCGCAGCGCCCGCCCCCTTCTCGGTGGCCAGCTTTCGGTCGGTGGCCGCCGCCCAAACCTGGAGCCACCCATCCACCACAGGCAGGCGCTCCTCAGCGATTCCCTTCTGTGGTCCGAACTGTTTGGTTGCGCCAAACAGCCCAGTCAGTGTGGCTTCGACATCGGTGGCCGCGATCAGTTCGACGCCCGCGAGTCGACGTACGGCGGGGTCGAGATCGACCTCGGTGACCCCTGACAACCCCTGTGGACCCCGGCTGAGATCACAATCGGCGGTAGCACCAAGTGCTGCGAGCATGCCCGCGCCACCGTCATTACTCGCGGTGCCACCAAGGCCCACAACGATGCGACGGGCACCCGCCGCCACGGCAGCCAACACTGCCTCGCCCACTCCGCGTGAGCTGGTCCGCTCCGGGTCTCGGTCTTCGGGGGCGACAAGATGAAGCCCAACCGCCTGAGCGGACTCGACATACGCGGTGCCGTGCGCAAGTAGCAGCGTGACCGGCGTGGATTCACCGAGCGGCCCCGTCACCGTGCCCACCGATAATTCCCCGCCGAGCACCTCGTGCAGCACATCCACGAAGCCGGGTCCGCCGTCACTCATCGGGCGACAGGTGATCACGTCGTGAGGGCAGCGTCGCAGCCAACCGCGGGCAATCGCCTCGGCCGCTTGCACCGCCGTCAGTGTGCCGGCGAACTTGTCGGGGGCCACCAGGATGCGCATGGGGAGCATCCTGCCTGCTTAATGCCTCCTAGGATGACCGTCATGACCACAGTCGATCTGCAGTTGCTGCCCCTCGGACGTGGCGTCGACGCCAATTCCGAGCGCGGTGTCGACTGCCCAGGTGACCTGCCGGCGCCCTCCGACCCGGACCTCGTCGCCCGAGCCCACGCGGCCAAGGCAGCGCTGGGTGATCGGCTCTTCGTGCTCGGCCACCACTACCAGCGCGACGAGGTGGTCCAGTTCGCCGACGTCACCGGCGACTCGTTCAAACTCGCTCGCGACGCCGCGGCCCGACCGGATGCAGAGTTCATCGTGTTCTGTGGCGTTCACTTCATGGCCGAATCGGCCGACATCTTGACCGGTCCGGAGCAGAAGGTGATCCTGCCCGACCTCGCCGCCGGATGCTCGATGGCCGACATGGCTCGCCTGGCCCAGGTCGAGGACTGCTGGGATGCACTGGTCGATGCTGGGATCGCCGATTCCGTCGTACCCGTGACTTATATGAACTCCTCGGCCGACATCAAGGCCTTCTGCGGCAAGCGCGACGGGGTGGTGTGCACCTCCAGCAACGCCCAAACCACTCTTGAGTGGGCGTTTGAGCAGAAGCCCGACGCCAAGATCTTGTTTTTGCCCGACCAGCACCTCGGTCGCAACACGGCAGTGCTGCAACTGGGGTTGTCGCTAGATGACTGCGTGGTCTGGAACCCGCTGCGCCCCATGGGTGGCCTGACTGAGGAGCAATTGCGCGCGGCCAAGATGATCTTGTGGAAGGGCCATTGCTCGGTGCATGGCCGCTTCTCCCCCGATGTGATCGACGACCTACGCGCCGCTGACCCTGAGATCAAAATTTTGGTGCACCCCGAGTGCCGTCACGAGGTGGTCTTGAAGGCCGACCTGATCGGCTCCACCGAGTTCATCATCAAGACCATCGAGGCCGCTCCGGCCGGCACCTCATGGGCGATCGGGACCGAGTTGAATCTCGTGCAGCGTCTGGCCCGCGCCAATCCTGACAAGTCGATCGCATTCCTTGATCGCACCGTGTGCTACTGCGCCACCATGAACCGGATCGACCTACCGCACTTTGTCTGGGCATTGGAAAATCTGGTCGCGGGCAACGTGGTCAACCAGATCCGAGTCGCCCCCGACACCGAGCACTGGGCCAAGGTGGCTCTGCAACGCATGCTCGACCTACCTGGCAAATCCCACCGAGACTAGGCCCTGGAGAAGTGAGTCCCGTGTTCCGTCGTACGCAAAAAGAAGTTGTCGACACCCCCGCTGAAGCAAAGGCTGGCGGCAAGGGGCGACCCACCCCCACCCGCAAAGAAGCCCAGGCTGCCGCCAAGCAGCGCGCCAAGGGCGGCATCGATCCCAAGGCGCCAGCCAAGCAGCAGCGTGCCCAGCGGGCTGCGGCCAATGCTCGGATGCGTCAAGGAATTCGCAATGGCGATGAGAAGTTTCTGCCCGACCGCGATCGAGGTCCGGTACGCCGCTTCATCCGTGACTGGGTAGATGCCCGACTGACCTTCATCGAGTTGCTGCTGCCCGCCCTGATCATCGTGATGATGCTGTCACTGTCGAGTTCACGCAACATGCAGACGTTGGGCAACAGCCTCTACACGGTGTTGTGGCTGCTGGTGATCATCGACGTGGTGTGGATGTTCTTCCGACTCGGCCGCGAACTCAAACGGCGGTTCCCCAATCAGCAGATCACCGGATGGCGGTTCTACAGCATCATGCGCGCCATGCAGCTACGCCCGCTGCGCATCCCCAAGCCACAGGTGAAGTTGTGGGACAAACTCGATCGCCCCTATCACTAGGCGATCTGATTCAGCCCGCGGCGAGCGACATCGGCCCATAGACCTGGCGCTCGTCTTCAAAAAGGGTGACTGCGGCGACGCCTTGATCGGCCAGATCTGACCAGCACTCCCCCAGCCAGGACTCTGCATCAGCGCGGGTTGGGAATTGCTGGCGCTCCTGGGTGAGCGCAGCACCTGCCGCGTCTTCGTGACGCCACCACCAAGCCGACATGCTCAGTCTCCCTTGACCTCAGGGGTCACGAATGGCGGCTTGGTGATCACGAATATCTCCGGTCGCCCGCGCACGTCGACAATCACTTCGGCACCGTCTTGGAGCTGGCGGTTGAGCATCGCCAGAGCCACGCCCTTCTTCAGGGTGGGCGAGAAGGTGCCACTGGTGATCTCGCCAGCCGCGAAGTCGCGGGTCAGCATGACCCGCATGTGCGGCCTGGGGATGCCTCGGCCCTGAGCGACCAACCCACGCAGCAGCACGGTGGTGCCCTTCTCCTTCTCTGCAGTCAGCACCTCTTTGCCCCAGAAGGCTGGCTTCTGCCAGCCCACAGCCCAGCCGAGTCGGGCCTGGTTGGGCGTGGTGCTCATCGAAATGTCCTGCCCGTGCAACGGATAGCCCATCTCAGTGCGCAAGGTGTCGCGGGCACCGAGCCCGGCGGGGAGGATGCCGTGCTCTGCCCCAGCTTCGAGGATTGCGTCCCACAAGGCCCCTGCAGCTGCGTTGGCGATGATCAGTTCATAGCCCCGCTCACCGGTGTAGCCGGTGCGACAAACGACGGCCAGTTCACCCTCGAAGGGGTGCTCGACGAACGACATGTATTCGTGACCGACCGGGAAGCCGAGTTTGCTGAGCACGTCGTCTGATTTGGTGCCTTGGACCGCCAAGACCGCGTGCGTGGTGTGGTGGTCGGTGATGGTGACGGTGTCAGGTTTGCCGGCACTGATCCGTCGTACGACCTCAGAGGTGTTGGCGGCGTTAGGAACCAACAACAAGTGGTCGTCGTCGAGCAGATAGACGATCAGGTCGTCGACGATGCCGCCGGTCTCGTCGTCACAGCACAGGGTGTATTGCGCCTTGCCGTTGCCGACGCGACCAAGGTCGTTGGTGAGGCAGGCGTTGATGTGTTCGTAGGCGCCATCACCGCGGACGACAACCTTGCCAAGGTGGGAGACATCAAAGATCCCGACCGAGGAGCGCACCGCGTTGTGTTCTTTGACCACACCTGTGGAGTACTCAAGCGGCATTTCCCAGCCGCCGAATTCGGAGAACTTGGCACCCAAGGCCACGTGACGCTCGTGCAGGGGCGAATGCTGCAAAGACATAAGCGCAACCTACCGTCTCACCGCCTGCCGCCTAGAGTGACTCCCCGTGAGCCAGTTGACTCTCCGTAGCGGCAGCCCGGACAAGACTCGCGCCGACGTCGTTGTCGTCGGAGTACTCCAGGGAGCCACTGGACCAGACATCGCCGACGGCGGTGAGGCAGTGTTGGCGGCCTTCGGCCGCCGATCTGCGGCACTACTCAGTGGGCTTGGTGTCGCCGGTCGAGCCGGCGAGGCGATCCGGATCCCGAGCAACGGCGCGGTGGCGGCATCGATGGTGCTGTTTGTCGGGATGGGGCCAGCCACCACCCCTGACGGCGTACGACGGGCTGCTGGCGTGGCGGCTAGATCGCTCGGCAACGCGGCTTCGGTCTCGCTAGCGCTGCCAGCCAGCGACTTGGACCTGCTGCGCGCAGTGGTGGAGGGCTACTGCTCTGGGGGATATACCTTCGGCGGCAAACCCGGTCCGGCTGCGGTCGCGCTACTGAGTCCGCTGGGCCGCTCCGCCGACGCCAAGGCCGTCGTGGAGCAATCTCAGGCCGTGGCCGAGCGAGCCAACCTGGCTCGCGACTGGGTCAACACCGCCCCCAATCTGTTGCCCCCCGCAATCTTGGCCGAGGAGATCCAATCGGCGGCTCGCTCAGCCGGAGTCGAATGCACTGTCTGGGACGAGAACGACCTGGCCCGGGAGAACTGCGGCGGGGTGCTGGCGATCGGGCTCGGGTCACAGGCGCCGCCGCGCGTAGTGCGGCTGGACTACTCCCCCGCCGATGCGGTGGAGCACGTGGCTCTGGTCGGCAAGGGAATCACGTTTGATTCCGGCGGCTACACGATCAAGCCGGCCAGCAGTATGCGCACGATGAAGAGCGATATGGCCGGTGCAGCCGCCGCTGCGGCCGCCACCCTGGCGGCGGCCGATCTCGGCTTGCCGATCCGGATCACCACTTTTTTGCCGTTGGCCGAAAATATGATTTCGGGAGCCGCAGTGCGTCCGGGTGATGTGGTCACCACTCGATCGGGTCAGACGGTAGAGATCACCAATACCGACGCCGAAGGCAGGATGGTGCTCGCAGATGCGCTCACCTTGGCCGTTGAAACCGAGCCAAGTGCGATCCTCAACGTGGCGACCCTGACTGGTCCGTGCGTGGTGGCACTGGGCGATCGGATCGGTGGCGTGTTCGGTGACGATCAACCCGTTGGGCAGGTGCTCGGCGCGGCCGCGGCTGCTGGCGAACCAATGTGGCGGTTGCCGATTCCTGACCAGATGACCGCGGCGGTGCGTGATTCCAAGATTGCCGACCTGCTGCAACACAACTGGGTGCGCTGGGGGTCTGCTTCCTATGCCGCCGCGTTCCTGCAGGCATTCACCGGCTCAATTCCGTTTGTGCACCTCGACATTGCCGGACCCGGGTTCAACGCTGGCGCCGCCTATGGCGAAGTGCCCACAGGTGGCACTGGGTTCGCGACCCGCACGATTGTGCAGTGGTTGGGCGTGATCGGCATGCCGCACATGGGTGCGCAATGACAAGATGGGGCGAACCGATCCTCGGAGGGACCCATGGCTGACGCAGCCGCCTACGACATCGTCGTACTCGGCGCCGGATCCGGCGGATATGCGTGCGCGCTTCGGGGAGCCCAACTTGGTCTGCGGGTGGCCCTGATCGAACGTGATCGACTCGGCGGCACCTGTTTGCATGTGGGTTGCATTCCAACCAAGGCGCTTCTCCACGCAGCCGAGGTGGCCCGGTCTGCCCAAGAGGCCCAGACCTTTGGCGTGAAGGCCTCCTTCGACGGCGTCGATATGACTGCGGTCAACGCCTACAAGAGTGGAGTTGTCGATCGTCTCTACAAGGGTCTGACTGGTCTGGTGAAGGGCCGTGGAATCGACGTGATCGAGGGCGCTGGCCGCCTGGTTGACCCCAGCACGGTGGTCGTCGACGGGACCAACTACGTGGGCAATCACGTAGTGATCGCCACGGGGTCTCGGCCTCGTTCGATCCCTGGCATCGACATCGACGGAGTCAGAGTGCTCTCCTCAGACCACGCACTGGCTTTGGATCGGGTCCCGGAGTCGGTGGTCGTCCTCGGTGGCGGGGTGATCGGCTCAGAATTCGCCAGCGCATGGTCAGCTTTCGGCGCCAAGGTCACCATCGTGGAAGCGCTTGCGCGCTTGGTACCGACCGAAGACGAGGCGTTGTCCAAGGTGCTTGAGCGCGCATTCCGTCGTCGCAAGATCGCGGTCAAGACCGGCCGCCGCTGCGAATCAGTGCGCACCAGCGACGACGACGTCGAGGTGGTCTTGGACGACGGGCAAACGATCAACGCCGAACTCTTGCTGGTGGCAGTCGGTCGCGAACCGGTCACCGACAGTGCGGGTCTGGCGGAGGCGGGTGTGTCTCTTGATCGTGGCTTCGTGGTCACCGATCACAATCTGCGCACCAACCTCCCCCATGTGTACGCCGTTGGCGACGTCGTAGCTGGACTGCAACTGGCCCACAGAGGGTTTGCCCATGGGATCTTCGTGGCTGAGCACATCGCTGGGCTAGACCCGACCCCAGTCAACGATGCTGGTATTCCCCGGGTCACCTACTCCGACCCGGAGGTGGCCTCAGTGGGGCTAACCGAAGCGGAGGCCCGCGAGCGACACGGCGATGCCGTGCAAACGCTGACCTATGACCTCTCCGGCAACGGCAAGAGCCAGATTCTGAAGACCCAAGGGTTCGTCAAACTCGTTCGGGCCGGCGACGGTCCGGTCCTGGGTGTTCACATGGTGGGCGCTCGGGTCGGCGAACTGGTCGGCGAGGCGCAACTGATCTACAACTGGGATGCCCATCCCGCCGACGTCGCTCCACTGCTTCACGCTCACCCCACTCAGAACGAAGCTCTAGGTGAGGCCCATCTGGCTCTCGCTGGCAAACCGCTCCACTCACACTCCTGAAGTCGCAACTCGAGAAAGGCCCGACATGTCGACCCCTGTGAACCTCCCCGCGCTTGGCGAGTCCGTCACCGAAGGCACGGTGACTCGATGGTTGAAGCAGGTCGGCGACCAAGTGGCCGTCGACGAACCGCTGCTGGAGGTGTCCACTGACAAGGTGGACACCGAGATCCCGTCTCCGGTTGCTGGCACGCTGGTCTCGATCGACGTTTCCGAAGATGAGACGGTCGCAGTCGGCGCCCAATTGTGTGTCATTGGCGATGCCGACGCCGCGCCTGTCGAGGGTGAACCGGCCGACGCTGCACCGGAACCCGAGCCTGAGCCGACTCCCGAGCCTGAGCCGACTCCCGAGCCCGAGCCCGCCCCTGCGGAGCCGCAGGCTGCCCCCGCAGCCAGCCCTGCGCCGTCCGGCGACGCGACGGCGGTCACCCTGCCTGGACTAGGTGAGTCGGTGACTGAGGGCACCGTGACCCGGTGGCTCAAGCAGGTCGGCGACCAGGTCGCCGTCGACGAGCCACTGCTGGAGGTCTCCACCGACAAGGTCGACACCGAGATCCCCTCCCCTGTCGCTGGCACCCTGCTGGAGATCAAGGTGGCGACCGATGAGACGGTGGCCGTCGGGGGCGAACTGGCCTTGATCGGATCCGGTGCTCCCGCGGCAGCAACTCCGGCCGAACCCACCCCGGAGCCCGAGTCACAGCCGGAACCAGAAGCCCAGGCCGAACCTGAAGTTCAGCCGGAGCCGACCCCTGAGTCACAAGCGCCCGCCCCCGCCCCTGACCCGTCACAGCCTGAGGTGGCCCACGATGGGCCGTCGAGCGATCCGGCCGACGACGACGCGGACAGCGGTAGCACCGGCTACGTCACACCCCTGGTGCGCAAGATGGCGGCGGAGTACGGCGTCAACCTGGCCCACATCCAGGGCAGTGGTGTTGGTGGTCGGATTCGCAAACAAGACGTGATCAACGCGGCTTCGGCTGAGGCCCGAGCCGCCAAGCAGGCCAGCCGTCCGGTGGTTGGCGATGCCCCGACGGCTGCGGCACCGGCCCCGGCAACGCCATCTGCGGCACCCGCAGCCGCGCCATCCACTCCGTCGCCAGCAGCGGCCGCTGCGCCGACCACCACCGCCTCGGGCGCGAGCCCACTGCGTGGCAAGACCGAGAAGATGAGTCGCCTGCGCAAGGTGATCGCCTCGCGCATGGTCGAGTCACTGCAGACCACAGCCCAGTTGACCACTGTGGTCGAGGTCGATGTCACCGGGATCTCGCGGTTGCGCGACTCGGTGAAGGAGGAGTTCTTCGCCCGCGAGGGGACCAAACTCTCCTTCATGCCGTTCTTCGCCAAGGCCGCGATCGACGCCTTGAAGGACCACCCCTCCCTGAATGCTTCGATCGACTCCGACAAGGACGAGGTCACCTACTTCGACCGGGAGAATCTCGCCATCGCCGTCGACACCGAGAAGGGCTTGCTCACCCCGGTGATCAAGGATGCCGGTGACCTGTCGGTTGCCGGTCTGGCTCGCAAGATCGCCGATGTCGCCGAGCGCACGCGGACCAACAAGATCACCCCGGATGATCTGTCCGGCGGCACGTTCACGATCACCAACACCGGCTCGCGGGGCGCCCTGTTTGACACCCCGATCCTGAACCTGCCGCAGGTGGCCATCTTGGGCACCGGCGCCGTGGTGAAGCGTCCGGTGGTGATCAGCGACGCCAACTTGGGCGAGACGATCGCCGTACGTCAGATGGTCTACCTGGCACTCACCTACGACCACCGTCTGGTCGACGGTGCAGACGCGGCGCGGTTCCTGACCGACGTCAAGCAGCGGCTCGAAGGTGGTCAGTTCGAGGTCTGAGCAGATCCCACTTCTCCGATGGCGGCCGATTAATTCGGTCGCCATCGGCGTTTGTGGATGTCACCCTTCTCGACGGCCCAACCGGGCCACAGACGAGGGAAAGGACGATGGAGAAGATCTCGAAGACGCTGTTGAACTGGGCGTCAATCCTGGAGGACAACACCCGAGCGCAGGCACAGCAGACAGCAAGCATGCCGTTCATCCACCCGCACCTGGCGTTGATGCCCGACGCCCACTTGGGGTTGGGCGCCACGGTCGGGTCGGTGATTCCAACCCTGGGGGCGATCATTCCTGCCGCGGTCGGGGTGGACATTGGCTGCGGCATGATCGCGCTGCGCACCCAATTCACCGTCGCGGACCTGCCGCATGACCGCCGTCCGGTGCGGCAGGCGATCGAGCGGGCGGTGCCATTGAGTGCTGGAGCGGCTAACCGCACGGTCTCGCGTGAGCACACCGAGGAGCGCTTGACCTATTTGCGCGCCCTGGCCGAGCAAGCAGACTTCGATCCTGCGGCGTACTCCGCGCGATGGGAATTGCAGTTGGGCACCCTGGGTTCGGGCAACCACTTCATCGAGATCACCGTTGACGAGTTGGACCGGGTCTGGCTGTTCTTGCACTCGGGTTCGCGTGGTGTGGGCAACAAGATCGCTCAGCAGCACATGGGGGTTGCCCGACGACTGTGCGAGCGGTGGTGGATCACACTGCCGCACCGTGACCTGGCCTATCTGGTCGAAGGCACTGATGAGTTCTGGGCCTACATTCGCCAGATGCGCTGGGCGCAGACCTACGCACTGCTCAACCGCGAAGAGATGATGGACCGCGTCGTTCGGCAAGTCTCAGAGTGGGTGGGCTCGCCCGTGGAGGCTCAGGAGACGATCAACTGCCACCACAACTACACCGAGCAGGAGCGCCACTTCGGCAAGAAGGTCTGGTTGTCCCGCAAGGGTGCGATCAACGCCGAGAAGGGGCGTCCGGGATTGATCCCGGGGTCGATGGGCACCGCGTCGTACGTCGTTGAGGGCAAGGGCAACCCGCTCTCCCTCAACAGTGCGCCACACGGGGCCGGTCGGTCCTATTCGCGTTCAGCGGCTCGCAAGCAGTTCACCCGCGAGCAATTGCGCGAGGCGATGGTGGGCATCGAATACCACGACTCCGACGCCTTCATCGACGAGATCCCAGCGGCCTACAAGGACATCGACCAAGTCATGGCTGACGCCGCTGACCTGGTCGAGATCCGGCACACGCTGCGCCAGATCGTGAACGTGAAGGGCGACTAAGGCAGCGAGCCCGGGTTCGAAGAGAACCGTCGAACTCTGCCGTTGGTTGAGCAGCGAGCAAAGCGAGCGTGACGAAACCGACCTGTACCAATGGTTTCGTCACGCCGCCTGCGGCGGCTGCCTGTCCTGAGCTAGTCGAAGGGCTCAACCAACGGGGGGAAGGGCGCGTCAAACGGCAGTGATGGCAAGGCGGAGCGGCCGAAGCGGTACTAGAGGTACCGCGAGCGTCGCGACAACGCAGCCAGCGCTGCCGTTTCGCGCGTCCGTCAGAGATGGATCATGTGGCCGGCGATGCCTTCAATGGCTTCCTTGACCGCTTCGGAGAGGGTCGGGTGGGCGAAGACGTTGCGGGCAACTTCGTCAGCGGTGAGATCCCAGCGCTGGGCCAGCGTGAGCGCTGGCAGCAGTTCGGTGACGTCGGGGCCGATCATGTGGGCGCCGAGGATTTCGTTGTATTTGGCGTCGGCCACGATCTTGACGAACCCAACCGCGTCGCCCAGACCCTTGGCCTTGCCGTTGGCCGAGAACGGGAACTTGGCGACCTTGACGTCATATCCCTTGTCTTTGGCCTGGGCTTCGGAGTAGCCGAACGAGGCAATCTGGGGCTGGCAGTAGGTCGCCCGCGGGATCATGTCGAAGTCGACTTCCATGGTCTCGGCGCCTGCGATGGTCTCAGCCGCGACGATGCCCATGGCTTCGGCGGTGTGAGCGAGCATGAGTTTGCCGGTGACGTCACCGATCGCCCAGATGCCTTCGACGTTGGTGCGGCCACGCTGGTCAACCGCGATGGCGCCGCGATCGGTGGTGGCCACGCCGGTGGCCTCGAGACCGTAGCCGTCGAGTCGCGGGGCAAATCCGAAGGCAGCGAGGAACTTGTCTGCCTCGAGCACCTGCTCGTCGCCGCCAGCGGCGGGCGCCACGGTGACGCGTACGCCGGAGCCGGTGTCTTCGACGCTCTTCACCGCCGTCGAAGTGAGGATCTTGATCCCGAGTTTCTTGTAGTGCTTCAGCAGTTCACGAGAGACGTCGGCGTCTTCGGTCGGCACGGGCCGGTCGAGGAATTCAACAATGGTGACGTCGACGCCGAAGTTTTTCATCACATAGGCGAACTCAACGCCAATCGCACCGGATCCCCCGATGATGATCGATCCCGGCAGATGGTCGGTGAGGATCTGCTCTTCGTAGGTGACGACGTTGTCGGACAGATTCACGCCGGGCACCAGTCGAACCTTGGCTCCGGTGGCGATGATCAGGTTGTCCCAGGTGAGTTCTTCGGTTCCGCCGTCGTTGAGTTCGACGCTCAGCGACTTCGGGCCGGTGAAGGTGCCCCAGCCGTTGACCTCGGTGATCTTGTTTTTCTTCATCAAGAAGTGGACACCCTTGACGATGCTTGAGGAGACCTCGCGGCTACGAGCGTGAGTCGGCCCGTAGGACATCGTGGCGTCGCCCTCGATGCCGAAGGTCGCCTTCTCATGGGTGAGGATGTGGGCCAGCTCGGCATTGCGCAGCAGCGCTTTGGAGGGGATGCAGCCGACGTTGAGGCAGACTCCGCCCCAATATTGCTTCTCCACCACAGCGACCTTGAGGCCGAGTTGGCTGGCGCGGATGGCGGCGACGTAGCCACCGGGGCCCGCACCGAGAACGACGAGATCGAAATGGGTCACGCGTCGAGCCTAGCGAACATTAGACAGCGGTCCCGCTTTGCTCCGAGTGCGTGGAAGGCTGGCGGCATGCGCTTCCTGGTGGCAGGGTCGTCTGGCTTCTTGGGCACCCATCTGGTCCAGGAGTTGCGTGCGGGCGGTCATGACGTCATCGGTCTGGTGCGGTCGGGCGGTGGTGCAGACACCTCCGTGTGGGATCCGTACGACGGACGCCTCGACCCGCACATCATTGAGCAGAGCGATGTGGTGGTGAATCTGGCTGGGTCACCCACGGCTGGCAATCCACATTCGAAGAAGTGGGCCAGCGACTTGGAGCACAGTCGGGTGACCACGACCCGCGTGCTGGCCGAGGCCATCGCCCGATCGAGTCGGCGCCCGGCATTTATTGCGGGAAATGGGATCAGCTACTACGGCGACCACGGGGCCGAGGTTCTCGATGAGACCGCCGACTCCCGTGGCGATGCCCTCCTGACCCGGGTCACCCGCGTCTGGGAGCAGGCCACCCAAGCAGCCGCCGAAGCAGGTGCGCGTGTCGTGGTGTTGCGCACCTCGCCAGTGCTGGACCCCAGGTCGGCGCCCTTGAAGCAGCAGTTGCTGCAGTTTCGTCTCGGCCTCGGTGGCCGGTTGGGCAGCGGGCGACAGTTCTTCCCGTGCATTGGGCTCTCAGACTGGGTGGGCGGGGTGATCTGGAGCGCTGAGCAGGAACTGTCGGGACCGGTCAATCTGTGTCTGCCCCGGGTGCCGACCAACCGCGAATACACCGAGGCGCTGGCAACTGCGGTCGGTCGTCCGGCAGTGATGCACGTGCCGGAGTTTGTGCTGCGCCGCGCAGCTGGGGCGATGGCGCCGGAGCTACTCGGGTCGTTGCGCTGCGCGCCGAAAGCTCTCCTCGAGTCTGGGTATGAGTTCGACGCCGCCGATATCACTGCTTTGCTGGCGCAGGTGGTGCCGCGCTGATCTGCGCGCAACGCCATGCGCCGTCACGCCTCGTCAGCGTGATCACGACACGCCGCCATGGCCCGCTGGGCAAGCCGACCTCAGCTCCTGCTCTGCTCACCGCGACAGCAGAGACCAGCCGGTCTTCGACGAGGATCGTGCGCTGTCCTGGTTGGTCCCTGATCACTTGTGCAATGCGCACCTGTCGTTGCATCCGTCGTACGACGAAACCGCGGGCCACCCACCGCTTCAGTGCAGCAACATCGGCACGCCCCGAACCAGATAAGTAGAGACGGCGCAGTTCGTCGACGTCACCGTGAGCCCAGGCCGCAGCACGTGCTGCATCCCACTCCTGAAGAGCGGTGTGCCGCACCGCGGCTGGCGCAGCCACCACCGGGGCATCGCGCCACGGCCACAGCAACCCAAGGAGGGCGATCGTGGCGGCGATCGCCAGAGGGAGTCGGAGCGCAGGGGGCATAGGCCAACCTTGCCTCCATCCGCGCGCAGACGTCGGAGGTTATCCACAGGCCTCAGAACGCTGCTGCCGCGACAGTGGCGAACACATCGTCAGCGTCGAGGTCCAAGCCGCGCGCGGCAAACCACGAGACCACGTTGCGGCAATCGCGATGCAGCAGATCGTGACCGTGCGGATTGGCAAACAGATCCACTACCTGGGGCAGGTCGATGAACACGAGTCGCTCCCCCGCCGCCAAGATGTTGTAGGGCGATAGGTCGCCATGCACCAGCCCTTCGCTGGCAAGCAGCCGGAGCGCGTCGAGCACCTGCGACCAGTAGTTGTCCAGGGTCACCCGTCCAGGCCGCATCTGAGCGAGCCGGGGAGCCGAGTCGCCGTCGACGCTGATCCACTCCATCAAGATCTCAGTGCCGTCGATCTGCACCGGATAGGGCACCGACATTCCTAACTGCCAGAGCCGATTGAGTGATCCCCACTCTGCGATGGCCCATTGCCCTGCCGACACCTCGCGGCCGAACTCAGTCTTGCGGGCCATCGCCCGCATCACCCGACTATCGCGCACTCGGCGACCGTCGGTGTAGGCCGAAGATCGCTGAAATGTCGCATGCTCGGGGCTGCGATAGCGCTTTGCGGCCATGACCACACCCCGCTCAGGATCGACCGGGTCAGCCCGCTCAATCAGGTGTACGTCGGCTTCTTTGCCGGTTTTCAAAATGCCCAACTCGCTGTCAATGGCTCCTGCCGAGGTGACCACCCACTCGGGGCGCGGCTCTGGACCACGACAGAGGGGTTCGACGCTCCCCCAGGTGGACCAGCGCTGGCCATCGCCGGGGTCGTCGTACTCGATCCAATCGAGGGTGAAAGAACTAGGGGTGTCCGGTGTGGACAAGGTTGCTCCTGGGGTTTGAGGTAGTGCGTGACTGATTAAGCAAGCCAGCAAGCGAGACAGCCATGGTCAAATCCCCTTTCTGAGCAACGTTCGGCCAACAACAGCCATGGGGGCCGAGCCTGACGGCTCGACCCCCACAGATGCAACCGATTATCGGTCAGCGGTTCTTAAGTGCCTCGATGATCGCGGGCAACACCTCGTGCATATCGCCGACCACGGCGTAGGACGCCTTGGTCACCATCGGCGCCTCGGCATCGGTGTTGATCGCCAGGATGGTCTTCGATGACGAGCAGCCAGCCCAGTGCTGAATCGCGCCGGAGATGCCGCATGGGATGTAGAGCTCCGGGCTGATCCGCGACCCGGTCTGCCCAATCTGCTCGTGGTGCGGACGCCAGCCAAGTGAGGTGACGACTCTCGAGACACCGACCGTCGCGCCGAGTAGCTCAGCGAGCTCATCAACGCCACCAAAACCCTCGGGGCCACCCGCGCCACGACCGCCGCCAACCACTACGCGGGCGGTCTTGAGGTTGCCGGACTGGTCCGCCTCACCGGCCGAGGTTGACGTCACTCGTGCGAGCAGGTCCTCGGGACGCACCAGCGGGTCAACGGTGACCACCGCGGCTGGAGCGCCACCCACCGGTTGGGCCTCGACTGCGTGGCCTGCGACGGAGAACACGGCGGGTCGGTGACCAAGTTGCATCTCTTCGAGAGCCGAACCTCCCATCACCTGGCGAGTCACTACAAACGGCGCCAGGCCGGAGAACGAGATCACGTTGGCGGCCATCGGCGCATCGACCCGCGTAGCGGCGTGGGCGAGCACTTCGTTGCCCCGCTGAGTGCCGGCTGCGGTGATCACAACGGCGCCGCTTCGCTCGCGAGCAGTCAGCACACCGGCGGCCCAGGCCGCCCCGGAGTACGCCGAAACCGTATCCCCGACGACGTCGTAGGCCGTGCGCACGCCGTGGTCACCCAACTCGGCCGCAAATCCCGCAATCCCAACGCCTACCGCGTCAACGGCGACGCCGCCGCCTGCTGCACCCAGATCGCGAGCAAAGCGCAACGTCTCCAGAGAGGTTTCGTCCAGCCCCTCAGGGCCGTGTTCGACAAAGACCAAGATCATTTGGTGAGCACCCCCAGACGCCCAAACAGATCGACTACCTCTGCCGCGGCCTCAGGGCCGTTGCCGAGAATCTGCACGTTGGATGGAACCGGCGGCGGCAAGGTCAGTTGCACCCGCGACGCACCGACCGGAGTCGCGCTCGGCAGCCGAGTCTCGATCGCGATCTTCTTGGCAGCCATGCGGCCCTTGATCGTCGGATAGCGGGGCTCGACTCCACCTTCGAGGATCGCCACCACCGCAGGCAGGGCAAGCTCGTAGGTTTCGGTGCCGCCGTCCGGCCCGTCACCGACTGCGGTCACCGCGCCTTCGACAGCGCTGACCGTCTTGATCCCAGTCACCACCGGCCGACCGAGTTCGTAGGCGAGGCGGATCGGCACCTGGAAGTCGCCCGAATCAGCGGCATCGTTGCCGAGCAGGATCAGGTCGTAGCCACGGCCATCAGCCTCATGCTCGCGCACGACCGCGGCAATCTCCTTGGCAATGTCAGTCGGCCCGAAGTTCTTCGGCTCCGCCTCGATGTGTACGGCGGCAGTGGCGCCAACACCCAACGCCGTGCGCAACTGCTCGACCGCCTCCGGGGCCCCCAGCGTGATCACGGTGACGTCGTCGGAGAGTTGCACGGCGGTCTCCACCGCGCAGTTCTCGTGGTCGCTCACGGTGAAGCCAGCGAAGCGCCCGTCGATGGCCTGACTGTCCTCGGTCAAAACGACCTGGCCCGAGGAGTCGGGCACCCGTTTGATGCAGACCAGCACCCGCATCTCAGCGGATCCGCTCGTTGTCAGGGTCCAGCAGCGGGGTGGCGTCGATCGAGCCGACCGTGACCGGGTAGAGCTCCTCCATGTAGGAGACCGCCAACTGGTTGCCGACCACGGCCTGATCGACCGGCAGATAGGCCATCAGCACGTGCTTGCCCAGCGAAGGGGCAGAGCCAGCCGTGGTCACGTAGGGGTGGTGCCCGTGACCGTCGGTGAGTTGGCCGCCCTCGCGGGTCAGGATCGGCTCGCCACCGAGCATGTAGCGCTTCACCCCGGTTGAGGAGGTGTGGTCATCGACCGTCATCGTGCACAGGATCGTCTGCGGTGCCGCTTCGCGCTGCGCGAGGTAGGCATCGCGACCCACGAAGTCGGCAGCCTTGACCTTGGGGCGCTGCATGCCGGCCTCAACGATGCTGCGCTCGGCGTCCAACTCGGCCCCGAAGGCGCGGTAGCCCTTCTCGATGCGTCCGGTGGTCGCATAGACGCCGATCCCGACGGGGACCGCGCCGTGCTCCTTGCCCGCACTCAGCAGCGCCTCCCACAATTCGGCGGCGGCCGACATGGGGACGTAGAGCTCCCAGCCGAGTTCACCGACATAGGAGATCCGCGAGGCGAGCACCGGAGCCGACACACCGTTGACGGTGATCTCGCGGCAGCTCAGGAAACCGAACCCGGCGTCCGAGACGTCATCACTGGTCAGCGAGGCGAGGATGGTGCGGGCCTTCGGTCCCCACAGACCAATGGTCGACAGGTCGTCGGTGTGGTCGGTGAGAGTGGCACCCTCGGCGAGGTGGTCGCGGAACCACTTCATGTCGGCCATACCGTGTGCGCCACCAGTGACGACGCGGAAGTGCTCGTCACCTAGCCGCATCACAGTGAGGTCGGATTTGAAGCCGCCCTTGGCGTCGAGCACCGGGGTGTAGATCACCTTGCCGACCGCGACGTCACACTGAGCGACGCAGGTCTGCTGCACCGACGCCAACGCACCCGGACCTTCGATGTCGAAGATGCAGAAGGCGGTCAGGTCGATCACCCCAGCGTTCTCGCGCATAGCGAGGTGCTCGGCGTTGATGATCGGGCTCCACCAGCGCGACTCCCACTCGGCTTCGCGCGGCATCACGGCGTCGCCGTACTTCTCGACGAGGTCGGCGTTGGATTCATACCACCACGGCCGCTCCCAGCCGACAGTCTCGTAGAACTTCGCACCCAGCGCCTGCTGCGAGTCGTGCATGGGGGCCTTGCGGACGCCACGGTCCGATTCGTACTGCTCAGCGGGGTGCACGATCCCGTAGGTCTTGTTGAACGCCTCCGATGCGCGTGCCTTCACGTGGGCGCGCTCGGTCTCGTGCGGATAGAAGCGAGCAATGTCGGAGTGCGACACGTCGATGTCGGAGTAGCCGCGCACCAGCCATTCGGCCACAGCCCGACCGGTGCCGGGGCCTTCCTTGATCCAGACCGCGGCCGCGACCCAGAGACCCTTGACTTCGGACTCACCCAGGATCGGCATCCCGTCTGCGGTCAGCGACAGCAGACCGTTGATCGCGTAGCGGATCTCGGCACCGTCGGCGCCGAGCAGTTCGGGCATGAGTTCGAGCGCCTGCTCCAGTTGCGGGTCGAAGTCCTCCTCGGTGAACGGCATCTCAGTCGGGCTGAGCTTGGCCTGCTCCAGAGTCGGGATCTCTTCGGGCTCGTGCAGGATCGGGCGGTGGGCGTAGGAGCCGACCTCCATGTCGGCACCGTGCTGACGCTCGTAGCAGAAGGTGTCCATGTCACGCACGATCGGGAAGGAGATCTCTCCTTCGCGCTCGGCCAACTGCGGGCAGGGGCCCACTGAGATCATCTGGTGCACGGCGGGGGTCAGCGCGATCTTGATGCCAGCCATGTCACCGATCTTGGGGCTCCAGACACCACCCGCGATCACGACGTACTCCGCCTCGATGGAGCCCTTGTTGGTGTGCACGCGGGTGATCCGACGACCGCCGCCGGGCAGGTCTTCGGTGTCGAGGCCGGTCACCTCGACATTGGGTACGACGACGGCACCGGCCGCCAGCGCCTTCTCGCGCATGATCGTGCCCGCGCGCAGCGAGTCGACCACACCCACGGTCGGGCACCAGAACGCACCGATGAACTGGTCGGTCTCGATGAAGGGCACCTTCTCCTTCACGAACTCCGGGTCCACGAGTTCGGCCTCGATGCCCCACGCCTTGGCACTCGACATGCGACGGCGCAGTTCTTCCATCCGCTCTTCGGTCCGGGCGATCTCGAAGCCGCCGGACTGGGTGAAGACGCCCATCTCCTTGTATTGCGCGACCGAGTCCTGGGTCAGGTCGGTCATTTCCCGGGAGTGGTCCACCGGGAAGATGAAGTTGGAGGCGTGGCCGGTCGAGCCACCAGGGTTGGGCAACGGGCCCATGTCGAGTTGGACCACGTCGGTCCAGCCCAGGTTGGTGATGTGGTGGACCAGTGAGTTGCCGACGATGCCGGCACCGATCACGACGCACTTGGCGGAGGCAGGAACTTCGGCCATGGAGGACCCTCGTTTCAGGAGTACAGGAATTCAAGTTTGTTGCGTATTGAGCAACGCAGTGCGCATTATGGAACAACAGAAAGTGTGGCACGACTGGCGCACGCAGGCAACGACTGTGGGGTGCCCGGTTGCCCGGACACCCCACGTGATCGGGCTAGCTCACTTGAGCCAGGCGTCGACCTTGTCACCGTTGTCGGCAATCCACTTCTTGGCTGCCTCCTCCGGCGACATCTTGTCGGCGGTGATGTACTTCGCCACGAGGTTCTGGTCGTCATTGGTCCAGGTGAAGTTCTTGACCAACGCGGCCGCGGTTGAGCCCGAGTCCATGAACTTCTTCGAGGCGACCTTCTTCAGCGGGGTCTCGGCGTAGTCGCAGGCGACCTTGGCCTTGTCCTTGTCGCAGCCCTCCTTGTAGGGCGGCAGTGCGACGCGCTTCATCGGCACCTCGGCGTGGATGTACTGCGGCTCCCAGAAGTAGCCGATCAGCCACTGCTTCTTTTCCTGAGCCTTCTTGAAGGCCTGCACCGTCGCGGTCTCACCACCGGCGAAGACGACCTTGAAGTTCAGCTTCAGGTTCTTCACGATCGCTTCGTCGTACTGGGTGTAGGTCGGGTCCGAACCCAGGAACTGACCCTTGCCGCCGGACTCGGATGTGGCGAACTTCTTGGCGTACTTGTTGAGGTTCTTGTAATCCAAGATGTCGGGGTGCGCGTCGGCCAACCAACCCGGGACATACCAACCGATGATGCCCACGTTGCCCGGCGAACCGAGGTCAACTGCGGTGCCATCGGCCACGCCCTTGGCGAGCTCCTCGGCGTGCGACCACTCCTCCATGATGACGTCGCCGTCACCACTGCCCAGAGCCTCGTAGGAAGGGCCACCCTCCTTGAGGTCCACGTAGGAGACATTGCAGCCGAGCTTCTCCTTGGCTACCTCACCCACAACGTAGGCGTCGGCGGTGTAGCCGACCCAGGGGTTGAGGATGATCTTGAAATCGCCACACTCGCCGCCGGCCGCTGCCGCCTTGGACTCGTTGGCCTTGGTGGCGTCGCTTACGCTTCCGCCGCCACAAGCAGACAGCGCCAGCATTGCGCCGACGGTGACTGCGGCAAGCCGGGAGGCTCGCTTCATCTGGTGCCGCATCTGTTCCTTCTTCCTTGTGTGTCGCCGCGGCGACGGTTGGGTTTGTTGCCCTCCGAGGTTGAGGGTTGGCTACCTCGGGGCTCCGGCTCGACCCGCTGCTGAGCGAGCGATCCGGTCGATCATGATGCCGAGAAGTGAGATCGAGAGTCCGGCTGCCAACCCCTTGCCGGCGTATTCGGCATGGGCGATGCCGTAGACGACGTCGTAGCCCAGCGCCTGGGCTCCGACGAGACCGCCGATCACCACCATGGAGAGCACATAAAGCAGGCCTTGGTTGGTGGCCAACACCATCGACCCCTTGGCCATGGGCAGTTGCACCTTGGTGATCTCCTGCCAGGTGGTGGAGCCCACCGACCGACTGGCCTCCAGCGAACCGGCATTGACCCCGCGGACACCATCGGCAACCAGTTTGATCGCCGCAGGGGCGGCATAGACGATGGCGGCCACGATCGCGGTGAAGCGGGTGGGGCCAAAGATGGCCAGCACCGGAATCAGGTAGACGAATGCAGGAATGGTCTGGCCAGCGTCCAGAATTGGCCGCACTGTCAGATCGGCCCGCTGGCTGCGCGCCATCCAGACACCGATCACCACGGCCATCAGCATCACCAGCAGCGTCGCAACGATGGTCATGTTGAGCACGATCATCGAGTTGTTCCACAGGCCCAGCAATCGAATCAAGACCAGCGTGACCACTGTCGGCACCAAGGCCTTGCGCCCGCCGATCACCAGACCCAGCGCCAGGATGGCAGCAAAGGCCAACCACCAAGGCGACCCGGCGATCACCGACTGAAGCGGGTTGAGCAGGCCGTAGGAAATCGCGTTCTTGAAGGCGTTGGCCGGCACGTCGACAACATTGACGAAGCCAGTCATCGCGGCATTGGCAGCATCGGCGACTTTGGCACCCCACCCCGTCTCCGGGAAGATCGCAGCCGCCAGGTCATAGGTGGAGTACCAAATCGCAACTGCTACCGCAACCAGGCCAGCCCCCAAGATGATCCGCCGCCGCTTCGGGTTAGAGCTGCCTCCCCGGGCGACCCGCTCAGCGCGTTCGCTGGCCGCCGTCGTCATTCGGTCGAGCATGATCCCCATCACCACGATTAACAGACCAGGCACGAGGCCGCGACCGAAGTCGTTCTGGGTCAAAGCGGCCAGCACCGGACGCCCCAGACCAGGGCCGTTGACGTAGGAGGCGATGATCGCCATCGCCAGTGCGGCCAAGATGGTCTGGTTGAGGCCGACGATGATCGTCTTGCGAGCCATCGGGATCTGCACCTTGAGCAAGCGCTGCCAGGTCTTCTGCCCGAGTGAATCGGTGGCCTCGATCACCGTTGGCGACACGTCGCGGATCCCGAATCCGCTGATCCGGATGATCGGGGGCAGCGCGTAAGCCAACGTACACAGCACCGCAGTTGCAGGCCCGACGCCAAACAAGATCACGAACGGAATCAGATAGACGAAGGTGGGCAGTGTCTGCAGCAGGTCCAAACCCAGAGTGATCCACCGAGTGGCGCGTGCGCTGACTCCCATCCAGATGGCCAACGGGAAGCCGATCAGCACTGCGAACCCGACCGAGACCAAGGTGACGATGAGCAAGTCGATCGAGTCTTGCCAGTAGCCAAAGGCGCCGAAGGAGACGAAAGAAACAAACGTCAGCAGAGCGATTCGCCAGTTGGCCACCGCATAGCCGATCCAGGTGCCAATCGCCGTCACACCGAGCCAACCCACCACTGGGATCGGGCTGGGCGGAGTGGGGATGGCAAACAGGCGGCGGAGCCCGTCGATCAGCGCATTGATCCCATCGGCGATCCCTCGAGCCAGCGAGTTATCGCCGATGCTCTCGGCAATCTGGGCCAGTTTCACGTGCAGAGTGGTCAAGTCGGAGCCAGCCATGGCCAGGGTGTCCTTGCCCTTGGTCAGCGACCAGACAACGAGCCAAGCCACGATCACGATCAGCACCTGCGCCCAGCGCGGCAAACCTTTGCGGTCTTCCAGCGGAGGCGGACCGGCCTCCAGTTTGGGGCGCTCGGCGGTCGTCGTACTCATGCCGACTCGTCCTCCGCGACGACCACCTTGAGGATGTCTTCGTCATCGACCACCCCGACGAACTGATCGTTGCTGTCGACCACCCGGATCGGCCCTTGCGCAGCCAAGACCTGACGGGCGGCCTCCCGGACAATGGTGTCTTGATGGAGCGTGGGCTGGCCGATTCCCTCGTCACCCTCAGGCGGCCGCATGACCCACTTCAAGGTCAGCACATGCGACTTGGGTACGTCGGAGACGAACTCGCGCACGTACTCGTCAGCTGGTGCACCAACCACCTGATCTGGAGTACCAATCTGGACAACCTCGCCATCGCGCATGATCAGAATCCGGTCACCCAGTTTTAGCGCCTCGGCGAGGTCATGGGTGATGAAGACCATGGTCTTGCCCACCTCCTTGTGAAGGCGGATCACCTCGTTTTGCATATCCCGGCGAATCAGCGGGTCAAGAGCACTGAACGGCTCATCGAAGAGCAGCATCTCGGGGTCGCCAGCAAGGGCGCGAGCCAGGCCGACACGCTGCTGCATACCGCCGGAAAGTTGATCAGGGTAGTTGCGCTCATAGCCAGACAGCCCGACCAAGTCGACCACCCCGGCCGCAATCTCGCGGCGCTCCTTCTTGCCCATCCCCCGCACTTCGAGACCGTAGGCAACATTGTCGATCACCTGGCGGTGCGGGAGCAGACCGAAGTGCTGGAAGACCATCGAGACCTTCTTGCGTCGGATGTCGCGTAGTTGCGACTCCGATGCAGCAGTGAGATCGGTGTCGCCCATCTTGATGGTGCCCGCTGTGGGCTCGATCAAACGGGTCAGGCAGCGCACCAGCGTTGATTTGCCTGAACCAGACAGCCCCATCACCACGAACACTTCGCCTGGGGCGACGTCGAAGGACACATCCTTGACGCCCATGACGCAGCCGGTCTTCGCCTTGAGGTCAGCCCGGGACAAATTTGCGTCGTCGGTGCCGATGATCTTGTCGGCCTTCGGGCCAAAGATCTTCCAGAGGTCTTTGACCTCCAGACCAACGGTGCTGTCGTGGACCTGGCTCATGCGGACTCCTCCGGTGGGGTGTGGTGCACCGTATTGCGCGGATCGCCCGGTGGATAGAGGGGCGAGCCGTCGCGGTGGCGGTAGTACGGCACCTTGGCCGGTGCCAACGGGGTGTTGCCCAGGATCAGGTCGGCAGCCTTCTCGGCCACCATCATCACCGGTGCGTAGATGTTGCCGTTGGTGACATAGGGGAAGACGCTGGCGTCCACAGCGCGTACGCCGGTGAGGCCGTGCACCTTCATCGAGGTGGGGTCAGTCACCGACATCTCGTCAGTGCCCATCTTGGCGGTGCAGGAGGGGTGCAATGCCGTCTCGGCATCCTTGCGGACCCACTCGAGGATCTGTTCGTCGGTCTCGACGCTCGGCCCAGGGCTGAGTTCACCGTCGTTGAACGGCGCGAATGCGGGCTGGTTGAGGATCGATCGCGCGGTGCGGATCGCCTCGACCCATTCCTTGCGATCGGTCGCGGTCGAGAGGTAGTTGAACAACATCTTGGGGTGCTGCTTGGGGTCGGTGCTGGCGATGCGGACCCAGCCGCGGGTGTCGGCGTACATCGGACCGATGTGGACCTGGTAGCCGTGCCCCTTGGTGGGCGAGGACCCGTCGTACCGGATCGCGATCGGGAGGAAGTGGAACATCAAGTTCGGCCAGTCCACGTCGTCGTTGCTGCGGCAGAAGCCACCACCCTCGAAGTGGTTAGTGGCCCCGAGCCCGGCGCGCCCGAAGAGCCACTTGGCCCCGATCATCGGGCGCTTGTGCCACGCCAGGCCAGGAGCGATCGAGACTGGGAGTTTGCTGGCGTATTGGATGTAGACCTCAAGGTGGTCTTGAAGGTTCTCCCCTACCCCAGGCAGGTCGTGGACCATCTGCACACCGAGCGGGGTCAGGTGCTCAGGGTTACCGACACCGGACAACTGCAGCATCTGCGGCGTGTTGATTGCCCCACCACACAAGATCACCTCACCAGCACTGGCGTGCCGCTGCGCCTTGCCACCCCTGAGATAGTCGACGCCGGTGGCGCGGGTTCCGTCGAAGGTGATCTTGGTGGCGTGCGCCAGCGTCTCGACCTTGAGGTTCTTGCGACCCATCACCGGGTGCAGATAGGCCCGAGCCGCGCTCCAACGGCGACCGTTCTTGATGTTGCGGTCAAAGCGTGCAAATCCCTCTTGGCGATAGCCGTTGACGTCATCGGTGAGCGGGAAGCCGGCTTGCTGGGCAGCCTCGAAGAAGGCCCCAAACAGCGGGTTGTCGGCCTTGCCGCGCTCTAGCCACAACGGTCCACTGCCACCGCGCCATTGGTCGGAGCCATCCGAACCATTCTCCAGATGGCGGCTCTCCATGCGCTTGAAGTACGGCAGGCAGTGCAGGTAGTCCCAGGACTCCATGCCAGGGTCAGCCGCCCAGCGTTCGTAATCCATCGGGTTGCCGCGCTGGAAGATCATTCCGTTGATGCTGGAGGAGCCACCGAGAACCTTGCCGCGAGCGTGATAAACGCGCCGACCACCCATCTCAGGCTCAGGTTCGGACTCGTATTTCCAGTCATAGAAGCGACTGCCGATCGGGAACGGGAGCGCGGCCGGCATGTGGATGAAGGGGTCGATCCGGAAGTCGCTACGGCCCGCTTCCAGCACCAAGACACTCGTCCCAGGGTCGGCGCTGAGCCGGTTGGCCAAGGCACACCCGGCCGATCCACCGCCGACGATCACGTAGTCCCAGTGTTTCGACACGCCTCACTCCTCGGTCGTTGAGCCGAACCACCCTTGTGGCCCGGGCTCCAGGTTGCGCCAGATGTGTTTGACCTCGCGGTACTCCTCCAGCCCGGCGGCGCCAAGTTCGCGGCCGATTCCGGACTGCTTGTAGCCGCCCCACTCGGCTTGGGCGACATAGGGGTGGTAGTCGTTGATCCAGACCGTGCCCATCCGCAGTTTGGCGGCGACGCGATCGGCCTTCTCGGCGTCTGTGGTGAACACCGCGCCAGCCAGGCCATAGATCGAGTCGTTGGCGAGGCGGATCGCTTCGGCCTCGGTGCGGAACGTCTCCACAGTGAGCACTGGACCGAACGACTCCTCCTGAACGCAGTGCATCTTGGAGGTGCAGTTGTCGAGCACCGTGGGCGGGAAGTAGTAGCCCTCGTGCAGGTCACCGGTGGTCACACGTTCACCGCCACAGCGAAGCACAGCGCCTTCGACGACCCCGCGGTCGACGTACGCCTCCACTTTGCGCAGATGCGCCTCGGAGATCAGGGGCCCGGTCTCGGCATCGGGGTCGAATGGGCCGCCGAGGCGGATTTGACTGGCTCGCGCGACAAGTTCGTCGACGAAGTCAGCTTTGATCGAGTCTTCGACCAGGAGACGCGCTCCGGCCGAGCAGACCTGCCCAGAGTGCAAGAAGACGGCGGTCAAGGCCATGTCGAGCGCGGTTTCACGATCGGCGTCAGCAAAGACGATGTTGGGGTTCTTGCCCCCGAGTTCGAGCGCAACCTTCTTCACCGTGTCAGCGGCGGCCTTCATGATCCGTTTGCCGGTCTCCAGCCCGCCAGTGAAGCTGACCAGGTCGACTCTGTGGTCGGTGCTCAGCGGGGCACCTGCATGCGGCCCGTCACCCAAGATCAGATTGGCCACGCCGTCGGGCAGCCCAGCCTCCTGCAGCAGACGCATCAACATGATCGCCGTGTGCGGGGTCAATTCACTGGGCTTGAGCACGAACGTGTTGCCGGCCGCCAGGCAAGGCGCCACCTTCCAGGCCACCTGCAGGAGCGGATAGTTCCAGGGCGTGATCAGCCCGCAGACCCCGACCGGTTCGTGCACCACCATGCTGTGTACGTCGGTGCGACCAACGTCGACCACTCGCGCCGATTCGTGTCCGGAGGAGTCCGACGATTCGGCCTGAGCCACCTCCCCGAAGTGGCGAAATACGCTGGTGACATCGTCGATGTCGTATTCGCTCTCCACCAACCGCTTGCCGGTGTCGAGTGATTCGGCGCGCGCAAACGCGGCTTTGTCGCGCTGCAACAGATCGGCTACCCGCACCAGGAGCGCCCCGCGCTCGGCCGCTGGAGTTGTCGGCCACGGACCGTGATCGAAGGCGTGACGAGCCGCGGCAATGGCATCGCGAGTGTCGTCAGCACCCGCCTCGTCGATCGTGGCCACCAAGTGCCCATCAGCCGGGCAGCGGATATCGCGGTGACCGCCAGCTTGGGCAGCCCGCCACTGGCCGTCGATGAACAAATCCGGCACGCCACTCCTTCCGGGTGTTGCGCATCGCGCAACACTTTGCACAGGTCGCAACACTTGGTTGTTCGTAACCTTGGGTCTGAGACGTGGGTCACGTCAAGGCTCAACGCCGATTGGTGGAGATTCGTAACCTGGCTTGGCGCCGCAAAAACGCCACTGCCGAGCCCGTCGTACGACGAACCCGGCAGCAGGTGACAGCCTAGTCAGGACAGTTCGACTGGCCAGCCCTTGGCACGCAGGTGAGCGGTCACACGCTCGATGTCCAGCTTGGTGGGCTTCTCGTCGGTGGTGCTGACGATGGCCGCCTTGATGTCGGACTGGTCAGGTGCCAGCAGGCCGTTATCGCGCAGGTGGCGAGTCACCGCCTTGACTTCGCGCTTGGTGAGTCGACGCTCCAAGATCGCGACCAGCGGGATGTAGTCGGTCGGCGGCACCCCTTCGGGATATCCCGCCCGCAGCCAATTGACCACTCCGGAGACAGCCTTGCCAATGCCCGCACTATCGCCGGATTCGTCGTCGCCCAGCGGGTTGGCCAGCGGCCAGCCACCGGCCACCAACTTGGCCGACACCTTGGCGATCTGTGCCTCGGTGGCGGTCCCAGGCGGAACCTTGCCCATCAGGGCAGCGAATCCGGAGACCTGGTCACCGTTGAGGAACTCGCCGAGCACAGCCAGCAGGCCGAGTCGGTCAGCCGACGGCACCCCATCGGGATAGGCCGCGCGAACCCAACCCAGAACCTTGTCGAGAGTTGCTGATCGTTCCATTACCTATTCCTCCTACGGCTTAGGGACCAGGGTCGGGAAGATGTGCTCAAAACTGACCACCTTGCCCATGCCCGCGCCGACAATGATCTCGATGCCAACCAGGACTGCGAACGCCACCGCGGCGAAGCAGACCCAGGCCAACACCTTGGCACCCGTGGCCGCCGGGGCGGCAGCTACGCCATCAGCCGTGGCTTCATTGCCTGACCACAGCCGCACTCCAAGCGCAAAGATGATCGGCAGACCAGCACCCACGACAAGGCCGACGGCGAATAGTTCAAAGGCTCCCTTGAGGGAAATCCATACAGTTTCCATGGTCTAACCTCACTTCGCCTTCCGGACGCTCGGGGCGCCCTCCCAGATCTCGCCCACGTTGTGGTGGTCGACCTTGTGAACCCGCGAGCGAGCAAACATCCACAGGGCACCGACAATCAGCAGGACCATGATCACGATCGGACCCACCGCTCCGGGAAGGCCAGCGGCGATGCCATACATCAGCGCACCAATCAGACCGGCGGCTGGAAGAGTGGTCACCCACGCCACCACCATGCGGCCAGCAACGCTCCAGCGCACCTGCGCACCCGGGCGACCCACACCGCTACCCATGATCGAGCCAGAGGCGACCTGAGTGGTCGACAGCGGCACGCCGAGGTGGCTGGCGGCCAGGATCACCGCGGCGCTCGCGCCGTCGGCAGCCATGCCTTGTGGACGTGAAATCTCCACCAGACCCTTGCTCAGTGTGCGGATGATCCGCCAACCACCGAGGTAGGTGCCGGACGCGATGGCCAGCGCACACACGAACTTCACCCACAGCGGCACGGCGTCGGTCGCAGTCCAGGAGCCGTAGGCAATCAGGCCAAGGGTGATCACACCCATCGTCTTCTGAGCGTCATTGGTGCCGTGAGCCAGCGACACCAGCGACGCTGCGCCGATCTGGCCCCACTTGAAGCCTTCATGCGAGCGCTTCTCATTGGCACCGGTCGCGAACTTCATGACGACCCAGCAGCCGATCATTGCGATCACACCGGCAATTAGCGGAGACAGGACGGCGGGGATCAAGATCTTGCCGACAATGCCGTCGATCTTGGTGCCGTCGCCGACCCACTTGAGGCCGGACGCGCCACGGGCGGCAAGCGTCGAACCGATGATGCCGCCGAGCAGTGCGTATGACGAACTGGATGGAAGGCCAAGCAGCCAGGTGAACATGTTCCACAAAATCGCCCCGATCAGGCCGGCCAACACGATCACGAGCAGTTTCTCGCCGTTATTGCCGATCAGTTCGGGGATAGGGGCGCCGTCATCACCTTGGATCTTGACCACAGAGTTGGTCACAGTCAGGGCAACGGCTACGGAAAGGAAGGCGCCAAGGAGGTTCATCACGGCGGCCAGAGCCACCGCTGTCTTGGGCTTGAGGGCACCGGTGGCGATGGACGAAGCCACAGCGTTTCCGGTGTCATGGAATCCATTGGTGAAATCAAAGAAGAGTGCTGTGCAGATCACGCACAACATCACGAAGAGTGCCACTGTCACATGCCCCACGATGGTCCTGTTTTGACGCCAAGCACAAACTTGTGGGGATCTGTTCACCCATTGTTCACCCACCCTTCAGGGTGTGTTCTCAATCTGGCTACCAGCGCCCGGTATCAAAGACCGGTTTGGAACGATTCAGCGTCTCGGGGCGGCGTCAAGATGGCCCCAGCCCAAACGGTGACTGAGCTCCTCTGCGGCCCCGATACAGGCCGGGACCACCGTCGCGAGCTTCTCCTCGTTGAGCCGGAACGTTGGCCCACTCACGCTCATGCTGGCGATCACATCGCCGTGTGCGTTGCGGACGGGTGCCGCTACCGCAGTCAGTCCCTCTTCAAGTTCATCCACCGCGACGGCATAGCCAGTGGTGCGCACCTTGTCGAGTTCGGCACGCAGGGCTGATCGCTTGGTGATCGTGGCTTCGGTGTAGGCGGGCAGGCGTCCAAGCACCTCATCTAGCCGGGCTGTGTCCAAACCCGACAACAAGACCTTGCCATTGCTGGTCGCATGCAGCGGCACATGTTGGCCCACCCAGTTGTGCGGCTGCAGAGCACTGGAACCGGCCACCTGATCGAGATAGAGCGCAGAGTGCTCACTCAGCACGGCCACGTTGACGGTTTCACCGGTCTGCGCGGCCAACTGCCGACAGATCGGTCTGGCTTCTTGGACGACGTCCAAGCGAGCCGTCGTAGCCCCGGCAAGCCTGAGCAGGCCAACCCCGAGACGGTATTTGCCGCGGTCCTCGGTCTGCTCGACCAGTCCACGCTGCTCCAATGTTGCGATCAGCCGAAACGCCGTCGACTTGTGCACCCGAAGGTCGCCCGCCACTTCGGTGACACCGAGTTCACCACGCCTGGCCAACAACTCCATGATCGTGATGGCGCGGTCGACGGACTGCACCGCCGTCGTTCCGACCTCCGCAACGTTGTTGCTCATGGCGCAACGTTAACGCCTGTTCGCCCTGTCCGGATCAGTCACCGAGTTCAGCCCGCCGACGTACGACGTACTCCCGCAGTTCGGCATCGATCGCCGGATCAAGCGCTGGCTGCTCGTACTCCTCCAACTTCTGCTTCCAGATCTTGGCCGCCCGAGCCGCGGTGTCGAGTCCGCCGTTGCGGTTCCACCGCTCGTAGTTCTCACTGGAGGACAGCAGCGGACGGTAGAAGCAGGTCCGGAATCGCTCCATCGTGTGCATCGAGCCGAGGAAGTGGCCACCGTGGCCGACCTCCTGGTGTGCGTCGAAGCCCAGGGTGCCCTCGTCGATCTCCAACGGAGTGAACTCATGCTGCAGCATCTGCAGGATCTCGATGTCCATCACGAACTTCTCATAACCCGCAACCAGCCCACCCTCAAGCCAACCGGCGGAGTGCATCACCCAGTTAGCACCGGCCAGGAAAGTCGGCATCATCGTCATCAGTGCTTCGTATCCGGCCTGGCCGTCGGGCACCTGTGAGGAGGTCAGCCCACCACCGGTGCGGAACGGCAGCCCGAAGTGGCGAGCGATCTGGCCGGTGCAGAGCAGGCCGATCCCCGACTCGGGAGTGCCAAACGTTGGGGAACCCGACTGCATGTCGATGTTGGACAGGAACGATCCGAAAATCACGGGCGCACCTGGGCGGATCAACTGAGACAGCGCGATGCCGGACAGCGCCTCGGTGATCTGCTGCACCAGCGCCGCCGGGATGGTCACCGGCGACATCGCACCCATCAAGATGAACGGGGTCAAAACGACCGGCTGGTTGGCGCCGGTGTATTCGAACTGCGCTTCCAACATGCGGTCGTCCCACCGCAGTGGAGAGTTGCAGTTGATCAGGCTGATCGTGGCCGGAGTTGCCTCGATCTTGTCGCGCCCGCCGAAGAGGATGCTCGACATTGCAATGGTGTCGGCGGCATTGACGCCGCTGACGACGTTGCCCATGTAGATCTTGTCGGTGAGTGTTTGCAGCGCGTAGGTCATGTCGAGGTGGCGAGAGTCCAGCGGAGTGTCGTTGGGTTCGCAGATCACGCCGCCTGCGGAGTCCAAGGCACCGAAGCTTTGGGCCAACTTCGCGAAGTTCTTGAAGTCGTCGAAGGTTGCGTCTCGACGTACTTCGCCTTCGCGGACGAACGGCGGGCCGTAGACCGCACCGAAGGCCATAGAGTTGCCACCGATGTGCACGTTGTTGGCGGGGTTGCGGGCTTGTACGTCGAACTCCGAAGGCGCCTTGGCGACCTGCTCCAGCACGAAGTCGGGGTCCAGGAAGACGGTGTTGTCTTCCACCTTCTGCCCCGCCTTGGCAAATAGATCCAAAGCCCGCTGATCCATGAACTCCACACCGATCTCGGTGATCAGCCGACGCCATCCGGCGTCCAACTTGGCCATGGCGTCCTCGGACAGGATGTCGTAGCGAGGCATCTGGTTCTGGAACATGCGCGCTCCTCGGGAGTTTGAGATTGCGCGGCAGTCTAGACCCATCATGCGGAATCGTGGTTCCATATCGTGGAACCAAACACGGCCCCAATGCGCCCGCCGTCATCCCTCGTTGAGCAAGGTCACCGTCGGTTGAGCAAGGTCACCGTCGGTTGAGCAAGGTCACCGTCGGTTGAGCCGCCGTCCCCGTCGGTTGAGCTTGTCGAAACCACGGCCCCGTCGGTTGGGCCCCCGTCACCGTCGGTTGAGCTTGTCGAAACCACGGCCCCGTCGGTTGAGCCCCCGTCCCCGTCGGTTAAGCAAGGTCACCGTCGGTTGAGCTTGTCGAAACCACGGCCCCGTCGGTTGAGCCCGTCGAAACCACGGCCCCGTCGGTTGAGCCCCCGTCCCCGTCGGTTGAGCCGCCGTCCCCGTCGGTTGAGCCCGTCGAAACCACGGAGCCGCCACTACGCGAAAGTCCCGGCAGATCCGAGAACCGCCCTTCGATCAGAGCTAGGCGCTTGGCTCGCGACCAACCCTGAATCTGCTTCTCGGCAGCGAAGGCCGCCCCCACATTGCAGAACTCCGCACTCCAAACCAGCCGCACAGGTAGTCGGCGTTTCGTGTACTCGGCCCCCAAACCCTGTTGATGTTCGAATAGGCGACGCTCGAGCGTGCGAGTACTGCCCACATAGAACGAGCCGTCACGACATTGAAGGATGTAGACCCAAGCCATCTGGGGATGCTCGCCGCTGAGCGCCCGGCACCCAACCTAGGCTTGAGGCACCTGTGGATAACCCCCCGTGGTTTCGACAAGCTCAACCGACGGGCACGGGCTCAACCGACGACGCCGTGGTTTCGACAAGCTCAACCGACGGGCACGGGCTCAACCGACGACGCCGTGGTTTCGACAAGCTCAACCGACTGGCACGGCGGCTCAACCGACGGGCACGGCGGCTCAACCGACAGGCACGGGCTCAACCGACGGAATGCGAGCAACCAGCCGGGCAGGCGCTACTTGACG